>Ga0299907_10000103_pt1 | contig 31484 bp, 38 predicted proteins | sample RVTome_16_FD_198680 | JGI IMG/M metagenome (GOLD analysis project Ga0299907, IMG submission 198680) | Soil microbial communities from uranium-contaminated site in the Upper Colorado River Basin, Wyoming, United States - RVT152D67 (version 2) ...
CGCCGTGATCACGAAGTTCGACGCCGCGGCCGCTCCGGCGTGATATCGAGCCCGGACCTCATCGCTCAATGCGAATGGCTTCATCTCCAGAGACAACGCGAGCTCGGTGAGGACGGGTCGGGCGGCCGACGCACCACCGATCCCAACGTAGGATCCGGCGAGGGCATCCGCACCGCGCTCCGCATCCGGGAGTGTCTGCAGCGGATGAAAGCCACCGGTCGCCAGGCCAACCGTGGCCAGGGCTTCGAGGGCGGCCACCGGGGTGAAGCCCGAGACATGGGCGGCCACGGGTATCGAGGCACAGATGGTGGCCAGCCGGTCTGCGACCTCTTCGATGGCCTCGTCCCTCACTGTGATCAGAATCAGATCGGCTGGAGGCAACTCCTCCCAGCTCAGCGCAGGCCCGTACCGATCGTCGGTGGAGCGGGAGAGAACACCGACGATTTGATGACCGGACCGACTGGCGGCGATGGCGATGGAACCACCTGCCCTTCCCGGACCGACCAATACCAAGTTCACGTTCCACCCTCATCCGGCATGGCGGCGAGGGTAGCCACAGGTCATTGGCCGAGTGATTTGCCGCCCGGCTACTCGGGCGGCGACTCAGCTCCTCTCAGATGTGGTCCTCTCCGAGCTGGTTCGGGGTGATGACCGGCCATGTCGCATCGATCTCGGACTTCATCGTGTGGTACTCGTCGCGCCGTTTCCAGAACTTGGTCTTCCAGACCCGAAACCGGCGTTTCGTCGCACCGTTCGGCTCGAGAGGTGGAGTCTCGTGATTGTCCCCGGCGCCCTTGACCTCAGGCACGACGATCTCGTCGGGATCGTCCGCCATGTGCAGCATCTGGTGGGTGTGGTGTCTGACCGCCCGATGTTGTTGCTTGCGCTCTCCGCGCGTGGGGCGACTCTCGTTGTACCCAGGGATTTCCTGGCGATGCTCTCGCGACCGTTTGGCCATCTAGATCATTCCTCCTGTCCTGGACGTGTTGCTGGAAGATCGTCATGGACAAAAGGTGGGCCGCGGCTGCTTCCCATATGTTGAAGCTAGCACGGATCCGGGGATGGGTGGTAGAGCCGATTGTCCTTCTTGCCGGGACCAGCTCAGACCACGAAGGGGATCATTCGACGACGAACCCGGTGGCGATAGGCCCGGTAGCCGGGATGGGCAACCCGCAACACTCGCTCCTCATAGCTCGACTTCGCCCAGAAGAACCCAAAGAGCCCGAGGCTCAACAGGGCCGCCCATGAGCTGGCCAGAAATAGCGATGCACCAAGCATCACCAGGATGACTCCCCCATAGATGGGATGACGAGCCCTCGAGTAGACGCCGGTGTCCACCATTGCCGCACCCGGAATCGGCTCAGGCATCGCGGTCAGTGACTGGCCCAGAGCCCGAGCAGCCAGCGACACCGTCGAGATCCCGACTACGAGCAGCAGTCCACCCCCGATCCGGATGACGCCAAGACCCGAGTCAGGAAGCGAGCCGTCGATGCCGATCGCCACCGCGATGGCGAAGATCAACACCAATTGAGCCCCCACCCAGTAGCGGCCGGGGCTGGGTGCGGACGCATCGGCCCAGTCCAAAAGGAGTAGCTCGACCTCCTGATCGGCGACGAGACCTCTCGTTGCCGCCGCCGGCATGCCATCGCCAACCATCGCCCCGGGCCACACCTCAGCAAGGGGCTCGAGCACGAAGCGCCGTTCCGCCGCCCGTGGGTGGGGGATCTGCAACTCGGGAGTCTGGAGCGGGTCGCCATCTGTCGCGATGATGTCGAGGTCGAGAGTTCGGGGTCCCCATCGGACAGATCTCTCACGACCGAGATCCGACTCGACTGCCTGGAGCCGATCGAGCAGACGACGCGGCTGAAGAGGGCACTCGACGATCACGACCGCGTTGAGATATGGGTCCTGCGCCGGACCCCCGACCGGCGCCGTCTCGTACAAGCCCGAAATCCCCTGGATCTCTCCCATCCGTCTGATCTCGACCAGGGCGGCACGAAGGTGTTGGACCCGGTCTCCAAGGTTGGAGCCGAGGGCGATGGCGTATCTGGTCATCGCGGCCGATCGACCGTGACCGCTACGTCCTCGAACTGGAGGGGAATCGGGGCGTCGGGCTTGTGAATGGTGACCAGCACACGCTCTACCCCGGGCTCGGCAAGGACCAGCTGGGCCACCCGTTCAGCCAACGTTTCGATCAGCCGATGACTCTCCGACTCGACCAGGTCGTGGGTCGCCTGGGCCAGCCTCCCATAGTCGATCGTGTCCGCCAAGTCGTCGGAGCGGGCTGCTGCCGCCAGACTGAGGAAGACCGTCAGATCTACCCGGAAGAGCTGAGGTTCGACCTTCTCGTGCTCGAGCACACCGTGGCGTGCCAATACCTCGATGCCTCGTAGCTCGATCCGATCGGTCACGAAGCGGTGGTCGCTGGGATCAACGAGCGGCCCTCCGGGCCGAGAGCCCTGCCCAGGATCTGCTGTATCACGGCGAGAGCCAGAATCGGGTCCTCCACCAACCCGGACACGACGAGAAACCCACCGAGCAACCCTCCGACGGTGTCGTCGATCGCCTCTCGATGGACCAGGACCTTGGCGTTGCCCTTCGACGTTGCCTTGCTCAGGGTCTTGAAGAACTCCTGGACCTCTTTGGCGTCAAATTCCAGCCCGATCGGCACCGAATATGTAGTGATGCCTGCCTCCCGATAGGCAAGTAGGTTCTGGTTGCCCGGGAGCATCGAGATGACAGTGTTGATCTTCGCCTCCTCAACGAGCCAGGTGATCTCTTCCTCTCGTCGCACCCGCCGGTGTTGGAAGCCGGAGCCACCAACCCGCTCGGAAACCGCGAGACGTTCCGATATGACCCAGGTGAAACCCCGGGGCTTTAGTCCCGCGACCATTCGTCCCATTGCTGGGAATTCACGATAGCGGCGGCAATGCGGAGGGCATCCCGGGATGCGATGACATCGTGGACCCGAAAAACCCTGGCTCCACGCAAGAATCCGAGGGCGGTGGTCACCGCGGTGGCAGGATCGCGCAGCCTCGGGTCCGCGATCCCGGTTATCTCCCCCAGAAATGACTTTCGCGAGGCGCCGAGCACCACGGGAAACCCGAGACGAGCTATATGGCCGAGCCCGTCGATCAACTCGAGATTGTGGGCAGTCGTCTTGCCAAACCCGATCCCCGGGTCGAGAGCGATGGAAGCGGGGGCGACGCCCTGACCGACCAGAGCTCGGGCCCGCTCAACCAGGAATTCGGTCACTTCACCGACGACATCGTCGTACACCGGGTCCTGTTGCATCGTCCTCGGTGTTCCCTTCATGTGCATCAGGACCACGCCCGCCCCCGACTCGGCCATCACCGCGATCATGTCGGCGGTCGAAGCGGCAGTGACGTCGTTCACGATCTCGGCGCCGGCCGCGACCGCGACACGGGCCACTTCGGGCTTTGAGGTGTCCACCGACACCACCGCGCCTTCGGAGGCGAGGTCCTCGATGACCGGGACCACCCGGGCGAGCTCCACCTCGACGGTCACCGGATCTGATCCAGGTCGGGTCGACTCTCCGCCGACATCGATCACGTCGGCGCCGTTCTCGATCATCTCCCGTCCCGCCTCGACGGCATCGTCCCTGAGCAAACGAAGGCCCCCGTCAGAGAAGGAGTCGGGTGTCACATTGACGACACCCATCAGGATGCCGGAGTCGGTGTCGAGGGACCTGGTGCGAAGCTGCCAGGGGCCGGAAGTCACCCTCAGCGTGTGGTTCCGAACAGGAGCGACATTGCCTCGGCGCGGGTCGCGGGTTGGGACTCCATCACCCCACGCACGGCCGAGGTCACCGTCGTGGCTCCGGGCTTCTTGGCCCCCCGCATCGACATGCAGAGGTGCTCCGCCTCGATCACCACCAGAACGCCAAGCGGGTCGAGACGCTCGACGAGAGCGTCTGCTACCTGAGCGGTGAGACGCTCTTGCATCTGTGGCCTCCGTGCGAAGCCATCGACGAGCCGGGCGAGCTTGGAGAGACCGGTGACCCGCCCTCGGGGCATGTATGCCACGTGGGCCTCACCGTGGAATGGGACGAAGTGGTGCTCACACATCGAGTAGAAAGGAATCTCACGAACCATCACTATCTCCTGGTAGTGCTCCTCCCCAAAGAACGCGTCAACGACATCACCCGGGTCGCGATGGAGACCTTCGAAGACCTCGGCGTAGAACTTGGCCATCCGCTGCGGCGTCTCGACGAGACCCTCGCGGTCCGGGTCCTCACCCAGAGCCTCGATGATCTCGCGTACGGCTTTCTCGATTCGGGCCTGGTCAATCACGGTCATCCGATGAAACTACCTGACGCCGGATGTAATCCACCAACCACCCCAGGTCTTGACAACTGAGTCAACATGACATTATGATGACATCACTATGACATCGCACTGATGTCAGAATCAGGAGAAGGCGAAATGATGTTCATCCACACTCAGGACAGTCTCCAAGCCCAGTTGGAGGACCGCATCCGAGAGCTGAGGAAGACCCGGTAATGCAACTGACCCAGGCGGCCCTACAGATGGAGGCGGCGGTCGAAGCCCAGCTTCGTCTCAGCGACCCCGAACTGGCTGGTGTCGGGTCCGATCTTCTCGAGGTGCTCCGACCTGCCATCAAGCAGACCCTGATGGACGTAGTCGAGATGGCAGCCCAGGAGGTCAACGGGCAGCTGTCGGGTCAGCGAGTCGACATCCGACTCGTCGACGGTGACCCCGAGCTGACGGTGCGACACGACGAGTCGAGAATCCCTGCCCCACCGACTCCTCCCTCCCCCGGCGACGAGATGGACGCCGAAGCCAGGATCACGCTACGTCTCCCCGGCTATCTCAAGGACCTGATAGCCGAAGCGGCGGATGGGGCGGGCGACTCGGTCAATTCGTTCGTGGTCGATGCCCTTCGCTCCAGGGCTTACGAGCGAGTGGCCACCCAATCGGTCAAAAAGACTTTCGATCTGTGATCGAGCGAGAGTTCTCGGTCGGCTCGCCCAGCTTGGTGAAGGTCGCCATTTCCTCGGGCCGGGTCGCCGTCGAAGCAGGCGAGCCCGGGTTGGTGAGAGTCTCGGTGGACACCCGCGATCCGACGTTCGACGTTCGCCAACGCGGGGACGCCATCGTTGCCGGAGGCGAGAGGGGTAGACGGGCCTTCGTAACCGTGCAGGTGCCCCAGTCAACCGATGTCGAGGTGTCGACCGCCAGCGGCGACGTCAACATCGTCGCCCCGGTCGCCCGTTTGGAGGTGGCAAGCGCCAGCGGGGATGTGTCCTTCACCACTGCCATCCGGCTCCAGGTCAAGACGGCCAGCGGCAGCATCAACGGCAACCGGGTCGAGGGTGAGGCACGGTGCATAACGGCTTCGGGAGACATCCGAATCTCACAAATCCTCGAACGCGGCGATCTGTCGACCGCGTCGGGCAACATAACCATCGATCAAAGCGTCGGGATCATCGCCTGTGCCACTCTGTCCGGCGACATCCGGGTGAGCGAGCTCACCGGGCCTTCGCTGAACGTCAAGTCGATGTCGGGGAGCGTGCGTATCGGGATTCCGACGCGGACCCGGCTGGACCTCGACGCCAATACCTTCTCCGGTCGGGTCAGGCTGCCAACCCCAAGTGCAAGCGCCGAGCCGCCGGAACGCGAGATCACGGCCAAGATCCGCCTGGTGTCGGGGGATATCCGTATAGACCGGTTGGGCTGACCGGGCCGACCCTCGCCTACCGACCCATCGAATTCTGACGGGCGCTGATCAGGCGCCGGCGTCGGCGGGCCGGGTCCGGCGTCGCAGCTTGCGATTCAGGGTCAGCGACTCCGTCACCGGGTCTTCTTCCTCGTCGGTCTCTTCGGCGGCTGCGATCAGCTCTTCGCGCGGCTGGGGGATCACCGGGTTGTCGGGGTACTTGATGCGGAGCGCACCCTCGGCGGTGTGCTCCCACTTGGGGACGTCGGAGAAGAGCTCGGCAACTTCCTCCCGGTCGACCGTCTCCTTCTCCATCAGCAGCTCGACCATCCTCTCCATTGCAGGCTCGTGTCTCTCGAGAATGAGACGCGCCTCGTCGTGGGCGGCGTTGATCATCTTGCGAACCTCGTTGTCGATGTTCGCCGCCACCTCGTCCGAGTAGTCCTGCTGACGCGAATAGTCCCTGCCCAGGAACACCTCTCCGTTGGGTTTTCCGTACTGCATCGGCCCCAGGATGTCACTCATCCCGTACTCCATCACCATCTTGCGGGCAATGGCGGTGGCCTTCTCGATGTCGTTGGCTGCCCCTGTGGTCGGGTCGGCAAAGATGATCTCCTCGGCGGTGCGGCCCCCGAGCAACATGGCGAGCTGGTCGACCAACTCAGAGCGACGCACCAGATACTTGTCGTGGGTGGGCAGGGCCAGTGTGTGACCCAGCGAGCGGCCCCGAGCCACGATGGTCACCTTGTGCACCGGGTCGGAGTTGGGAAGGGCATAGCCGACGAGGGCGTGGCCGGTCTCGTGGTAAGCGATGAGCTTCTTTTCCTCGTCCGACATGACCTTGGTCTTGCGCTCCGGCCCGGCGATGACCCGGTCGATGGCCTCCTCGAGCTCGTCCATGCCGATGTCCTTGCGCCGACGCCGGGTGGCGAGCAATGCGGCCTCGTTGATCAGGTTGGCGAGATCGGCGCCGGTGAATCCCGGGGTACGTCTGGCCAGAACGCCGAGGTCGATCTCGGTGGAGAGCGGCTTGCCCTGCGAGTGCACCTCGAGGATCGCCTTGCGTCCTTCCAGATCCGGCGCGTCCACGACGATCTGACGGTCGAAGCGGCCGGGGCGAAGCAGGGCCGGATCGAGGATGTCGGGACGGTTGGTAGCGGCCATGACGATCACCCCGGCATTGCCTTCGAAACCGTCCAGCTCGACGAGAAGTTGGTTCAGTGTCTGCTCACGCTCGTCGTGCCCACCACCGAGACCGGCGCCCCGATGACGCCCCACGGCGTCGATCTCGTCGATGAAGACGATGGCGGGGGCACTTTGCTTGGCCTGATCAAACAGGTCACGGACCCGGGATGCACCGACACCGACGAACATCTCGACGAAGTCCGAGCCTGAGATCGAGAGGAAGGGCACTCCGGCTTCTCCCGCCACGGCCTTTGCCAGCAACGTCTTGCCGGTGCCGGGAGGGCCAAAGAGGAGGACGCCTCGGGGGATCTTCGCCCCCATCAACCGGTACTTGTCCGGATTCTGGAGAAAGTCCTTGATCTCCTCGAGCTCTTCTTTTGCCTCGACCAGACCGGCGACGTCGTCGAAGGTGACCTTCGGCTGCTCCTTCCCGACCAGCTTGGCTCGCGACTTGCCGAACTGCATGACGCGATTCCCACCGCCCTGCATCTGCATGAAGATGAAGACCATGAACCCGAGCAGGAAGAGCCACGGGAGGAAGCCGATCAAGACTTCCCAGAAACCGGGTGGTTGAGCGTCGGTGCTGAACGTCGTCCCCGACTCACGGAGGAGAGTGACCAGGTCTCCCTCGAAACCCTCGGGATAAGTCGAGAACTCGTCCCAGGCCTCGTCGGGGAGCGTGGAGCCGATCTTGCGCCCCTGGAGCTCGTTGGACCGGGCCAGCATCTCGACGGCCTCATACTCGCCCGACTCGACGCTGTTGATGAACTGCGACAGTTCCACGGGCTCGGGACCCTGGACCTGGTCGAACCACCACTGGGCGAGGATTGCCAGCATGATGATCGACAGTCCGTAGACGACGAGTGTGCGCAGAGTTCGGTTCACAAAGACCCCAGTTCAGGCTTCGGAAGACTTGAGAGTGTCAATGCTACGGGAAACCCCTGGGTATTCGAACCCGCAATCTCGCTCAAGAGCCCTCCAAGACCCGGATCGTCAGCCGGCTCCGCCCATGACCCCCACAAAGGGGAGGTTCCGGTACTTCCCGGCGTAGTCGAGGCCATAGCCGACCACGAACTCCGGCCCGATGGGGAATCCCACATACTTGACCTCGATGGGGACCCGTTGGATCCCCTCCTTGAGGAGGAGAGTTGCAACCTCCAGCGACGCCGGTTTGCGGACATTCAGGCTCTTCATCAGATAGTTGAGGGTGAGTCCCGAATCGATGATGTCCTCGACGATCAGAACGTGTCGCTCGGCGATCTCCTCGTCGAGGTCTTTCAAGATGCGAACCACACCGGAAGTCTGGGTGGATGCCCCGTACGAGGACACGGCCATGAAGTCGAACTCGACTGGGAGATCGATGTGGCGGGCGAGGTCAGCCATCACCATGAAGGCTCCTCGAAGCACCCCGACCAAGAGCAAGTCCTTGTCTTCATAGTCGGTGGTGATCTGTTGGCCGAGCTCGGCGAGCTTGGCCTCGATCTGGCCCTCTGTGATCAGAGGCTTGATGTCCATCCACATTCCTCTCTGGCGAAGACGGAAAGGTAGCCGTTGGTCCCGGGCTGGTACCAGGCGACGTCGAGACGGCGCCCCCCCGGCAGCCAGGCCGTCTCCTCCCCGGCCTCGATGATCAGACGTCCACTTTCGTCCGCCCGGGCCGTCAGGTGCGCTTCGGGATCGAAAATGGCGGACCACAAGCCGAGCGGGGCGACGCGGCACACCCTATTGACCTGCTCGACCACGACCTCGAACCCGCCGATCTGGTTGGTGCCCACGACCAGTTCGACGGGCTCGGGGGCTCGGGCCTCCCCGAGCTCCTGGTGGAACACGAGCAAGGGGCCCTCGGCGGCGACCGCAATCCCACCGGTCAGCTCGACGCGGTTGCGAAGACCCCGGGCCACTTCCCAAATCTGTTCGAGCTCTTGGGCCGTCCCCGAGTGGGGCGGGCGGACCCGGGCCAGACAGCTCCGAAGAGCTCGATCGGCGAGCGGTCTGGCGACCGTCAACAGCTCGCCGATGGCGACCGCGACCGAGGTGTCGCGGGTCAAAACCACGACGGAACGAGACTTCTCGGTGAGATAGGAATCGTCGGAGCGCACCTGTTGCGCCGATCGGGCCAACGCTTCACTGAGTCTGGGGTTGAATCTGGCTGAGAGCGTCGGGAGTATCTCGAGGCGGATGGCGTTTCTCCGCAGACTCGGATCGAGGTTGCTCGGGTCGTCGAAGAACGGCAGCTTGGCCAGGGCGGCCAGCTCGCGTGTCTCGGAGCGACTGACGCCGAGCAGGGGTCGGGCGATGAATCCCGAGCGTGGCGGGATGCCAGCCAAACCGGCAGGGCCGGCGCCCCGCAACAGATTCATCAGGACCGTCTCGGCTTGATCATCTCGGGTATGAGCGGTGAGAAGCCACTCGCCGGTTGCTCCCCACTCGACAAAAGCGTCGTAACGGGCTCGTCTTGCCCGTCCTTCCCAAGAGGCACCGGGCGGGATCTCGATGGTCACTACGTCGAGGTCTGCTCCGAGACTGTCGGCTATGGCGAGGGCCGCTTTGGCCAGTCTTGGCGAATCGGTGAGCCCGTGATCGCAATGGATCGCTCGGAACGGCCGGCCGAGCGTGGTGAGTAGGTAAGCGAGGCTGGCCGAGTCTGCCCCACCCGAGAGTGCGACCGCCAGGTTTCCCAGGGGCGCATCGAAAAGACTCCCCAACCTGGCTACGAGCTCGGTCAGGCGACGCGTCTCAACCATCGCTCGGGCGCCTCGATCTCTTCGAGGGTCGGCAGGCTCCCTACCCCGCGAAAAGCGAGCGCGATCGTCTGCCAGCCGGCTTCGCGCTCGACGGCCTTGATGAACCTCTCCCCTCTCAGGTATTGGTTCATCTTCATCTCGAGCCCGGTCAGGCGGAAGAAGGCGGCGGTTCGCTTGTCCTTGCGGCGGGCCTTGAGCACCCTGCTCATACGCTCCTGTGAGCGGAGATGCTCGTGACCGAGCCGATCCATGACAACGTGGCCGTGACCTTCCAACAGCGACATGAGAGCCTGGACCTTGTCGATGACGATGGTCTGCTCAGAGGATGCGAAGAGCCCGAGCAGCCCTCTTTCGTCGATCATTGGGTCCCCGGCGCCACGACGCCGGAAGATCTCGTCGATGATCCGGTTCATCCGCCCGGGCTCGGGCCGGGACTGCTCCACCAGCTCGGCCACCAATCCCATGAAGTAGTCGCGAAGCCAGGGCACGCCCTGGAACTGCGCTCGATGGGTGAGCTCATGAAGGGCGACCCAGAACCTGAACTCCTCAGGCCGGAATTGGTGGGTTCTCTCGATCTGCACGATGTTCGGCCCGACAAAGGTGACCACATCACCGTCCTCCCCGGTCGGCAACACCAATTCGTACTGGCCGAGAACTCGACGGGCAATGACTCCGAGCAGCGCGGTCATCTCCGCTTCCATCATCCGCTTGGTGAACACCGCGGCGCCCCGGGCGCCGCTGCTCGACTGATCGATCCTCTCGACCAGTTGGCGCTGAATCGGCTCCATCAAATGGGAGAAGCTGGCCACGTTCCGCTCGATCCACTCGGTCCTTCCGATGACCACGGTCGATGGTTCGCCGGGCAGCAACAGCCCGGTGGCTTCGGGGACGAGCTGTGAGACCCGTTCTGTCAGACGAGTCATATCCGCCTCGAGGGCAGATCGGTGATAAGTGTCCCCGAGGGGATACGTACCGGCGATGCGTCCGGCGAGACGGTTCGAGCCGGACCGGTCGGAAGTCACTCTTTTACGATTCGATACCGCTTGCGGACCACCGACGTGAAGTACTGGACGGTCGTCACCACGATCACCAACACCGCCAGGAGAATCGCGGTGGGGATCATGTAGCGGTAGGTCCAGTCGAGCTGGGTCTCGGTGGCTGCCGGCGTCGTGATGGGGACGGCGGGCTCGATGTCGGAGGTCACCGGTACCGTCTCCTCCGTCCCGTCGGCGGGTGCAGTCGTGTCCGTTTCCTCCGTGGCCAGCACCGGGCTTGCCACCAGAGCAAAGAATGCCCCGGCCACGACCAAGAGTATTGCGATGCGGGTGAATCGCTTCATCGGATGCCCAGGGTACCCGGGCTACCGGCGATGAGGAACATCACAACGGGGCGGTTGACTCACGGGCGACGGCTTGACGAAGACGCTGGATGAACTCGGCCGGGACGTCCTCGGAAAGACGCTCCCTGATCACGATCTTGAGTCGGGATTCGAAGTCAAAGCTGCGCAAACATCCCGAGCAATCGTCGAGGTGGGCCCGAATCTGCTCCGCACTGATGACGTCGGCCTCCCGATCGAGATATCGATACAGGTTGGTCAGTGCGTCGTCACACTCTCGTCCACTCATGGTCTCTCAGCACCTTCAGGCACAAGCCCTCGTTTCACTGCGTACTCCCACAACGATTTCTGCATCGCCTTTCTTCCCCGGTGCAGGCGGGACATGACGGTCCCGATGGGGACATCGAGGATTTCTGCGATCTCCTTGTAGGAGAATCCTTCGAGATCGGCGAGGAGGACGGGGAGCCGGAAATTCTCCGGAAGATCCTCGACGGCCTTCTTGATGTCGGACTCGACCAGCCCGTCGAGCACCCTGTCCTCGGTGGTCCGCGCCACTTCGGCCGACTCCTCCGACCCGATTCGCCGATACAGGTAGAGGTCCTCCACCGAGCCAAGATCGACCTCCGAGGGTCGGCGCGACTCCTTGCGATACTTGTTGATGTAGGTATTGGTGAGGATCCGGTACAGCCAGGCCTTGAGGTTGGTGCCCTCCTCGAAGGTGTGATAAGCCCGGTATGCCTTGAGGTAGGTCTCCTGGACCAGGTCCTCGGCGTCGGACGGATTTCGAGTCATACGCATGGCCGCGCTGTACAGCTGACGGGTGAACTGCATAGCATCGCGCTCGAAGTCGGCCTGGTCAGCCATAGAGAGACGGTACAGGGCGTGAGTGCTAAGCCCTAAGTCGAGGTCAACCCGAGTCGGGAAGCCGTCGGTGATGAGTGGGCAAGTGTGGAGCCGGAGAGGGGAGTCGAACCCCTGGCCTAGTCATTACGAGTGACTCGCTCTACCACTGAGCTACTCCGGCTGGAGGCCAAATGGTAAAGGCTGGGCCACGGCTGAGCCAGATGACCGAGCCGCACGGTGATCGCAGACAAAGCGTTCGAATCATCGGCGAATCCGATCGCCTCCCCTGTCGGTTGAGTGTCGTGGCGAGTCTGAGACTGAGCTGGTCAGCCCTCGGAACCGAGACCGGCGAAGAGATTGGCCAGGACCAACTCGCGTCTGAGATTGGACTGTATGTCGACCACCGCATCGAGGATCTTCTCCGCCGATGCGACCGCTTTGCGGGGACTGACATCGGTGAACGAGCCGAGAGGCAGGTCGGTGTTGCGAACCGGCCCACCCATCTGCAGCGATGCCGAGTCGGTGTACCACGAGGCAAGGATCTCCAGACCGTTGACCAACAACGACTGCTCCACTCGGCGACGAGCCCGCTGCTGCCGATCCTTGGGCAGGTCTACTTGCACCGACTGATCGACCAAAGGTGTGATCTCCTCCAAGACGCCGGAGGCCAACCGGTGCCCATCCCCGGGGCGAGCGGTCACCTGACCCGGGATCGACAGCCACAGATCACGGAACCGTGACACCTCGGGTCGGTTCATCAAGGCGAGTGCCAGCCCGGGCCTGCCCCCGGATACCGCGGCCACACCCTCAGCCTGGGAGGAGGTCATGCCAAGCTCCTCCAGCGCCACCACCATCACATCCAACGGAACCCGCCCGACGTGGATCGTGCGACAACGGGAAGCGACCGTGGATGGGAAGTCGTCCTCCGACTCGGCCACCAGGATGAACACCACCGACGCCGTGGGCTCCTCGAGAGTCTTGAGCAGGGCGTTGGACGCTTGATCGGTCATTGCCCCTGCGTCGGGAAAGAGGAAGACCGACTTGTCGGACTCGACAGGGCGGAGCGACGCCCGGGTCACCACGGCCCGGGCTTGGTCGACACCGAGACTGGTGGCCCCCTCCGGTTCGATGACGGTGACATCGGGGTGCACCGCAGTCCTCACCAGACGACACGATCGGCACTCGACCTCATGATCACCGCCCTGCTCGCAAAGCAAGGCGGCAGCGAAACGGAAGGCCAGCGTTGCCTTCCCGACCGACTCCGGCCCGGTGAGGAGATAGGCCTGGGCCGGTGCGGCCACTTCTCGCAACAGGAGCTCAACCACCCGATCGTGGCCGATCACCCCTTCAAATGGGCTCACCCAAGACCTCCATTATCCGACTCACCAGATCGTGCACCGGAAGCGTGCCGTCGAGCAAGATCACTCGATCGGGCTCGATGGCGGCCAGATCCCGATAAGCGGCATGCACCTCACTCTGAAACCTCACTCCTTCGCGGCCGATCCGGTCGGGGCGGCTCTGGCGCCCCAACGCAACTCCCGGGTCGACCTCGATCACAAAGACCCGTTCCGGGATCACCCCGGCGAGGCCGTACTCGTTGATCTGGCGCACCCGCTCTTCTCCAAGCCCTCGTGCCCGTCCCTGATAGGCAATCGACGAGTAGTACGTCCGGTCACTGATCACCCAGGCGCCACGGTCGAGGGCCGGGGCTATCACTTCGTTGGCCAATTGGGCCCGTTGGGCGGCAAAGAGGAAAACTTCGGCCCAAGGTTCGACCTGCTCTGAGTCGAGCAACAGCTGTCTGACACTCTCACCCAGTGGAGTGCCTCCCGGCTCGCGCACTTCCACCACCTCATCGCCTTCAGCCCGGAGGCGGGTGGCCAGAGCTGCCGATAGTGTCGTCTTGCCGCTCCCGTCGCCGCCTTCCAGTCCGATGTACCGGTGATTCCGGGACCCATTCGTAGCCACAGAAAACAGACGGTAACGGTCTCATGTGACGAGAGCCGTATTGACATATGGCGGCTCCATGCGGTCAACTCTGCAGGCGTATGCCCAAAAGCCTTGTCATAGTCGAGTCGCCGACGAAGGCCAGAACCATCTCCGCATTCCTCGGATCGGACGTGGCGGTCGAGTCTTCGATGGGTCACATCCGCGACCTCCCCAGGTCGGCAGCGGAGATACCCGCCCGCGCCAAAGGCGAGACCTGGGCCCGATTGGGAGTCAATGTCGACAACGACTTCGAGCCGCTCTACGTGATCCCCAAAGAACGACGGGACCGGGTCAAGATGTTGAAGGACATGCTCGCCGGGGTGGACGAGCTCTATCTCGCCACTGACGAAGACCGCGAGGGCGAGTCGATCGCGTGGCATCTCACCGAGGCCCTGAAGCCCAAAGTGCCGGTTCACCGGATGGTGTTCCATGAGATCACCAAACAGGCGATCGAGGAAGCCTTCGCCAACCCGAGACAGCTCGACGAGCGGCTGGTCCAGGCTCAAGAAGCACGTCGCATCCTCGACCGGCTCTACGGCTACGAGGTCTCGCCGGTCCTGTGGCGCAAGATCCAACAGGGCCTCTCGGCGGGCAGGGTCCAGAGCGTTGCGGTGAGGATCGTGGTCGAGCGGGAGAGGGAGCGCATGGCCTTCACCTCGGCGGCGTATTGGAGTCTCGAGGGGACCTTCGCTCCTTCCTCAGACCTCGATTCGACTTTCGAGGCAACTCTCCTCCAGGTGGACGAGCAACGCGTGGCCACCGGCAAGGACTTCGGCGCCGACGGGGCGCCGAAACAGGGAGTCCTCGTTCTCGACAGGAATGAGGCCACAACACTCGCCGAGGCGCTTCTCGACACTCCTTTCCAGGTCCAATCGGTCGAAGAGAAGCCATACAAGAGATCGCCTTACCCGCCGTTCAGGACATCGACCCTGCAGCAAGAGGCGAGCAGAAAGCTTCGCTTTTCCTCGTCCCGGACGATGTCCGTCGCCCAACGTCTCTATGAGAACGGCCACATCACCTATATGCGAACCGACTCGACTTCGCTGTCGGGCACCGCCGTGGCCGCGGCCCGCTCGCAGATCTCGAAGCTATACGGCCAGGAGTACCTGTCGCCAAAACCCCGCGTCTATGCCTCGAAGGTGAAAGGGGCGCAGGAAGCTCACGAAGCAATTCGACCTGCGGGCGATACCTTCCCCACTCCGGAACAGATTGCGGCCTCGGTGGGCCCGGACGAGGCCCGTCTCTACGATCTCATCTGGAAGAGGACCATTGCATCCCAGATGGCCGACGCCAAGGGAGTCACCGTGTCGGCCCGCATCGGAGCCAAGGCGGGCGACGGTCGGGCGACGGTATTTGGCACCAGTGGCCGGACGATCACGTTTCCGGGATTCCTGCGAGCCTATGTGCAAGGCAGCGACGACCCCGACACGGAGTTGGACGACAAAGAGAGCATCCTGCCGCCTCTGACCGAAGGTGACTCTCTCGCGGTGCAGAGAATCGAGCCGACCGGGCACGAGACCCGGCCTCCGGCTCGTTACACCGAAGCTTCCCTGGTCCAGAGACTGGAAGAGCTCGGTGTCGGGCGACCCTCCACCTATGCCTCGATCATGTCGACGATCCAGGACCGGGGCTACGTGTGGAAGAAAGGCACCGCCCTGGTCCCCACTTTCACCGCTTTCGGGGTGGTGGCCCTGCTGGAAAAGCACTTTCCCCAGCTGGTCGACTACAGCTTCACCGCTTCCATGGAGAACGACCTCGACCGCATAGCCACTGGCGAGGAAGAGTCGGTCCCCTGGCTGACCGCCTTCTATTTCGGCGATGATGGCCTCAAGCACAAGGTTGCTTCCCGGCTCGACGAGATCGACCCCCGAGCGATCGGCTCCATCCCGATCGGCGTCGACGACTCGGGCAACGACGTTGTGGCCCGCATCGGACGGTACGGGCCATACGTGGAGATCGGCGAGGAGCGAGCTTCCATCCCCGAGGACGTCGCCCCCGACGAACTGACCGTGGAAAAGGCGAAGGAACTCGTTGAGACCCAGAACGCCGGGGACAAGATCCTCGGAACCGACCCCGAAACAGGGCTCATCGTGCTCGGCAAGACGGGCCGGTTTGGACCGTATGTCCAGCTCGGTGAGGCGGAGGAAGGCGGCAAGGAGAACCCGAAACGAGCCTCCTTGCTCAAGACCATGTCGCTCGATGAGCTGTCACTCGACAATGCGTTGAAGCTGTTGTCGTTGCCCCGAACAGTGGGCACCGACCCCGAAGGTGTCGACATCGTCGCCCTGAACGGCCGATATGGGCCTTACATCCAACGAGGCGCCGACCGCCGAAGTCTGGAGAACGAAGAACAGCTTTTCACGCTCACCGTGGACGAGGCACTCAAACTCCTCGCCGAACCGCCGCGGCGGCGCGGTCAGCGCGCCTCAGGCCCCCTCAAGGAGTTGGGTCAGGATCCCGTCAGTGGCAAGCCGGTCACCGTGCGTACCGGCCGGTATGGCCCCTATGTGACCGACGGCGAGGTCAACGCATCGCTGCGACAGGGCGACTCACCGGAGACGATCGATATCGAGCGTGCGGCCGAGTTGCTGGCGGCGCGACGGGAGCGAGTAGGCAAATGACCCTGCCCATCTAGTGTCCTGTCCGGTGGATTCGCTTGATATTTCGGCGAGCAATTGTCGTTCCTGGCAAAGACGCAGGACGCAGGCGCACTGGGCGTTCGTCAAGGACGAAGATGCCGCCAGGGGCGACAAGGGCCGTTGAAATACGAGCACGATCTGCCAGACAGGGCACTTGGCCGCCCTGGCCGGGGAGACCAAGTACTGAGCGGCGCCCGGCAACCGACAAGCCAAGGGCTCTCGGTCAAGGGGGTCAACTATGACACCGGCACCGAGTATCGGCGCGGCGAGGTCTCCCGGGCTCAAGCCGGTCGGTGTCCGATCCGACCTCCAGATCATTCAACTTTGGGTCCTAACCTGCCGATTCATGTGCCATAAACACAAGGAATCGAATCCCGACTCAACACACAACCGGATCACGATGGGCCGCGGCAACCCGGGCTGGGGCAATCCTGATCGCGGCCATCGCAATCGGTTTTGGCATCGCTCTCGTGGTCGAGAAGCCGTTCGAGAGCGTTGCCGTGTCCGGTGTCGTGTACATCGTGGCGGCCGTTGGCGCCGGTTTGATCATGATCGCAGCAGCTCATGTGGCAGCAGGACGGTCTCGACTGGCATGGACCTTGATCGGCGCCGGGATTCTCAGCTGGGGCATTGGCGAGGTGGTGTGGACCCTTCAAGCCCAGGTCGGTGAGATCCCATACCCCGGTGTCGCCGACTACTTCTATGTGGCTGGCTACCCACTCATCTTTGCCGGAGTGATCGCCCTGCCCTACCTCCGCCCGGGACGTTTCGAGCGGATGCGACTTGCGATCGATGCCACGGTAGGTGCGATGTCGTTGGCCGTTGTCATGTGGGTCACCTATCTCAACACCGTGGTAGGGCCGGGAATGGACCCAATCGAAAGCTTCCTGAATGTGGCCTATCCGTTCGGCGACGTGCTGTTGGTCACCGCCCTGATGGTCCTGGCGATGCGGAGATCCGAGCAGCGGCTCGACCTGCGCGTCGTCCTCCTCGCCGGCTCGGTAGCAATGACCGCGGTGGCCGATGGGATCTTTTCCTTGCAGACCTCCGCCGACGTGTACGTGGAGTGGGGCTGGCTCGATGGTTTCTGGATGTTCGGCTACGGGCTGATCGCCCTGGCGGCCTGGGTTGTGACCAGACCTCCGATCTCGCGCGAGACCAGCTATCGGTCGTTGACGTCCTGGCAGCTGGTAGCGCCGTATACCGCGGTGGCCACTCTGTTCTTGTTGCGCCTGATCACGAGTGCCGGGAACGATCTCCTGCTCAATATCGCCACCACATCTGTGGCGGTGTTGATCGTGGTGCGACAGAATCTGGTCGTGCACGAGAAAGGCGAGCTCCTGGCGCGCCAGCGCGACGACCTCGTGGCCTCGGTGTCGCACGAGTTGAGGACCCCCTTGACCGGGATCCAGGGATACGCCCAGCTGCTCATGGAGTCGTGGGACAGGCTCGACCGCGAAGAACGCGAAGAGATGCTCGGCACAATCAACACTCAGGCCAACCAACTCGGCCACATCGTGACCGACCTGATCGATGTGGCGCGGGACCGGCTACAGAATGTGGGCCTGAATCGCCTGGAGTACGGGGCCGCCGATATCGTGAACGAAGCCGTTGCTGCTCTCGGCACCGGGTTGGGGATCCGAACCGAAGTCGATGCCGAGGCGAAGGTTTGGGTCGAGCCCGACCGGATACGCCAGGTACTGACGAATCTGATCACCAATGCTGACCGTTACGGTCGCTCGGAGATCTTGGTGACTGCATCTGTCGATGCCGGGTTCGTTGTCTTCGCGGTCCATGACAACGGTGACGGGGTGCCAACCAAGTACCAGGCGGACATTTGGGAGCGGTTCGAGCGAGGTCTCCACAATCATGACAGCAGCAAGCAAGGCTCCGGTATCGGACTGTCAGTGGCGAGGGATCTGGTGACCGCCCACGGCGGGACGATCGAATACCGCACATCCGAGCTCCTCGGCGGGGCCTGCTTCGAGTTCAGGATCCCCGTAGCCGAGACGGATCGCAGCGGTTTGGTCTCGGCGGGCGAGCGGATCGGCTGACGAACCATCGACGGATTGGGCATCTCCCGACCTCGATCACAGGATCGTCGCGGCCATCTCGGCCAAAGGCGATCTCACCGACTTCTCCAGGGTGACATGTCCGAAGAGCGACGATCCCTTGAACTTCTCGATCAGGGCGGCCAACCCACCGAAGGGTGAGATGTAGGGGTTGTCGATCTGGGACAGGTCACCGCAGAACACCACCTTGGAATCCCGGGCCATCCGGGTGAGGATCACTTTCAGTGTGGGTAGCTCGAGGTTCTGAGCCTCGTCGATGATGACGAACTCGCCCGTGATCGAGCGGCCTCGCAGATAGGTGACGGCAGCCATCTCCAACTCCCCCCTATCGATCAGCTCCTCGATGGCATGTCTGGCGCCGTCCACCCCGGCATCCGAGAAAAGGGCATAGAGATTGTCATGCACCGCCGCCATCCACGGCGCCAGCTTCTCGCTGAGGTCACCCGGGAGATAGCCGATCTCCTGACGGCCGACGGCGACCAACGGTCGGTAGACAGAGACCCGCCGGTAGCGATCCTGCTCCAGAACCTGCTCCAAGGCGGCCGCTAGGGCGAGGAAGGTCTTCCCGGTGCCCGCCATGCCCATCAGAGAGACCGCGGGGATGTCCGGGTCGAGCAACTGGTGCAGCGCCACCGTCTGCCGCACGTTCTTGGGCTCGACGCCGAAGGCCCTGACGTGGCTGGGGACCCGCTCCACGACGACTGTCGGCTCCGCCTGAACCACACGAGCCAGGGCCGAACGGGAAGCCCCAGACCTGAGAAGGACGAACTGGTTGACCATGGCCTGGACGTCGTCGAGGACGATCTTGCCCTCCTCGAAAAGACTGTCGATGAGGTCGCCATCGGTGTGATGCTCGACGAGCCCCGATTGCAGTTGCTCGACGGGCACCGTATCGCCCCGGTAGTCCTGGACCGGTACCCCGAGCTGAGCGCCCTTGATCCGAAGCGCAGCGTCCTTGGTGACCAGGACCGCCGGAGTGTTCTCATGGAGGTTGAGGCACGTCGCCAGGATCCGATGATCGGGTGTGTGCGGGTCGAGGATCGAGGGCAGCTTCTCGGAGACCACCCCATTGAGCTCGATCCGAAGAGAGCCACCACCGGGCAGCTTGACGGCGTCTCTCAGACCCCCGGACTGGGAGGCGCCGAGCTCTTCGAGCAGACGGATTGCGGACCTCGCATTGGCACCGACCTCGTCCATCCGGGTCTTCATCCGGTCGAGCTCCTCGACGACGACGAGCGGCAGCACCACATCGTGCTCGTCGAATCGGAGTGGGGACTGGGGGTCGGCGAGGAGGACACACGTGTCGAGGACGAAGGTGTTGGCCAAGTGACCGGTCTCCTTTGGATTCGCCGCCAAGGACAGAGCTTCCTACCTCCCAGCGCGAATTACAAGGATCGGATTCAGGTCGGCTTGCCCACCTCCTCGGCATTCATGAGCGATGAGCCTCGATATGACCGGCCAGGGTCGCGGCTATTCGGCCGAATCCACCCTGAAGACGGGGAACCGATCCCCCGCTTTCACGAAGTCGTCGAGACTCGCGTTGTCGGGGACATCCATGTACCGCCTGGCGTAGGCCTCCCGGCCGTGATAGGACGCCACCACGACAGCAGCTGCAAGGCCGGTCATCTCGTGCAACCGGGCTACACGGTGCTTCGTCCCGTGGCGAAGCGTCACCTCCGGGTTGGCCCTGACGTTTCGCACCCAACCCACCTCGCCGTAGGGGGAGACGATGTACTCAACGCCTTCGGTCTCGATCGGGCTGACCGGGAGCTGGCGCGGCTGACCGGTCTTTCTCCCAGTTGTGGTCAGCACCTGTGTCCTACCGATACCCAATCGCGCCATCCACGAGGTGAACCGGGCGATCCTCACGGTGGATTGGTTGACTTCATACGGCTTGACCATGCCCCTAAAGCTAGCCCTAGTGCCCTGCCACCAACTAGCGTCTTCTGGTGACCCACTCCATGAATTCGCCCACCGGTTTGGCGTTGATCACTCGATCGGCGGTGACCCAGCCTCTCTGGGCGTAGGACACCCCATAGTCCATTCGGACCAGGTCGCTGGTGTGATGGGAATCGGTGTCGATCACCACATCCACCCCATTCGACATGGCCTGTCTCGCCACCTCGGCCGAGGCATCGAGACGATCGAGGGCGCCGTTGATCTCGAGAGCGACACCAGTCACCTCGAGGGCTTCCAGAACGACCCCGATGTCCATCTCAACTCCCGGACGCCGTCCTATATATCGCCCGGTGAGATGCCCGATGGCGTTGACTGATCGATCGTGAAGGGCGGTGAGCACCCGCTTCGTCTGCTGATCCTGGGGCAGGTCGAAGTGGGAGTGGATAGAGGCGACGCAGTAGTCGAACTGGAGCCGGAAATCGGCGTCGTAATCGAGACCCCCGTCGGGACCGATGTTGAGCTCGCACCCAAACAGAAGGCGGATATCCGGATAGCGTTCCTGGAGCTCTCTGATCTGATCGCGATGCTCGAGCATGATCTCGCGGGAAGACCCGTTGATGGCGAGATCCTCCCCATGGTCGGTGAAAGCGACATACTCGTAGCCGCGAGCCAGAGCGGCCTCGACCATCTGTTCCAGCGTCGACCGACCGTCTCCCGACCGGTCTGAGTGATAGTGGAGATCGCCCCTGATCTGCGAGCGCTCCACCAGCGCCGGAAGATCGTCAGCCGCCGCGGCCTCCACCTCACCGGAGCCCTCCCGCAGCGGCGGCGGGACAAAGGTCATTCCCAGGGCCTGGTACACCTCTTCCTCGGTGAGCGACGCCACCACCTCATCGCCATCGAAGAGGCCATATTCGCTCAGCAGCAACTCACGGTCGATAGCCCGCTGCCGCAGTGCGATGTTGTGTGCCTTCGACCCGGTGAAGTAGAGGAGGGCCGAGCCCACCTGGTCCGGCAGCACGGTCCGCACGTCGACCTGCATCCCTTCCCGAGTGAGGAACGATGTCTTGGTGTCACCTGATCCAATCACCTCCTCCACTTCGGCCAGGCTCAAGACGAACTTGGAGACTTGTGCCGGATCGGTGGTCGCCACCACGATGTCGATGTCGCCGACGGTCTCGGAGAATCGCCGGATCGAGCCACAGGGGATCGCAGCCTCCACCGACGCGAGACCCTCGAGCCGTGCCGCCAGTGAGCGGGCGAGGGGAAGTGCCTCGACCAACGGTGTTCTGCGATCCTTGCCGTGGAGACCGAGCCGATCTATCGCTTTGGCGACTTTCTCCTCGGAGGTCTTCCCGAGACCGGGGAGCTCACGGAGCTGCTCAGAGGCGATGGCGTTGCGCAGCCCGTCGATGTCCTCGACCCCGAGCTCGGATCGGAGCAGCTTGAGGGTCTTGGGACCCAGACCGGGGATCTTGGTCAGCTCGACAAATGCCGGCGGGTACTTCTGACGCAGACTTTCCAGCTTGGAGACCGAGCCGGTGGCGTGGAACTCCAGGATCTTGTCCGCGGTGGAGGCCCCGACTCCCTTGATCTCGACCAGCTCTTGTTTGCTGAGCCCGCTCAACTCCCCCTGGTAGCCCTCGATCCCGTGAAGCGCGTTTTCGTAGGCACGGACCCGGAACGCTTGTCTGCTTCCTTCGTCGAGAGCCGTCAGCTTGGCCAACTCTGCCAGCATGCGAAGGGTCTCGAGACGGGTGGCCATCGGCGCGAGATTAGATCGGCTATCAGTCGTCGGCTATGGCCGCGAGTATCCCCCCGGTCACCGCGAGCAACGCCTCGGGGGCCAACTCCAGTTGGATCCCTCTCTGCCCGCCCGACACCGCGATCGTCTCCAACCCGGATGCCGAGTCGTCGAGGATGACCCTGAGATTCCTGCGCTGACCGAACGGGCTGATCCCACCGGTGACGTATCCGGTCAAGCGCTCGGCAGTGGCCGGTGCGACCAGCGAGCAACTCCTGCCGCCGACTGCCCGAGCCAGCTTCTTGGTGGAGAGCCTGCGATCGACAGGAAGCACTGCCGCCACCGGCTGGTCGTCGACCTCAGCCACGAGCGTCTTGAAGACACGACTCCCGGACATCCCGATTGCTTCGGCCACCGCGACCCCATAGCCGTCCCCAACGATCTGCGACACCTGGTAACGATGGACTCGATAGTCCGCCCCGACCCGATCGAGGGCCTCGGTCGCCCTGGTGGACCTACCTGCCATCGGGTCACCAGCGCTCCACCAGATGCTCACGCCCCCGAGGCGGGTCGTAAGGCTCCGGCCAGAAGTCAGTCACCGAGGTGATCAGACCGTCCACGAAGGTGAAAAAGGCCATGGCATCCGCAGGCTGCTCCCCGTCCACCTCCCAGGCGAACCAGGCGACACCATTGGTTTCGTCGGCAATGGCAACCACGACATGCAGGTGCCAGTCCCCGGGGTACTCCTGGTTGAACTGGAGGTAGCGATCCCGGCCCCGAATGCGCTCCCTTGTCTGAGGAATCTCATAAACCACCTCGGGGTGGAGCAAGGAAACCCATTCCTCCCACTCGCGGTCGTCGAGAGCTTCGATGAACCGCTCGACCCGATCACGGTTGTCGGTCATGGTCTCGACGCTAGTGCCACAGACGATTAGAGAAGCCGGACATCACCTGCCCAGCCATGCTCCGGGGTCGAACTCGGCCCTGGCTGTCTTTCCCACCAGCATTTCGCCGAACAGCGGTAGGTCGGCGGTCAAGGCAACGGTGACGGCGACCACTCTGACCGCCATTGATCCGTCGACGTCGCACCAACAACTCACCAGCCGGGCACCGTTCCGCGTTGCGTACTCGGCAGCCAGCGCCTGGGGTGACCCGGCCCCGGTTGGGGGATAGGTGGCCACCGCGGCGGCAAGCGCCGCTGCCTCCGCCGCGGTCGCCGCCTGCTCCCGGGCATCGAAAAGGACACCCAGCGCCGCTGAGCCAACACCGATCGCGGCCACGAAAGCGCACCACCCGACCAGGAGGACGGTCGCCGCACCGCGGTCGGCGGTCATCGCTCGGTACGCATCGTCGCTTTCGCCACGAGGTCAACCGCAACACTGGAGGGGAACGGAAGACCGACCGGGTGCCGAATCGACACCGACACCGAGGCCACCGCCCCCACCCGCGACGGGCGCTGCACTGAGACACGAACACGATCGCGCGTCTCGGGGGCCAACGAAGCCAACACTGCTTCGACCGCCTTGGCGGGATCCGGGGTGGTGGCAGCCACCCGTACCCCTTCGCGGGCCGCGCCTTGCAACTCGATCCGTGCCCGCGCCACGCCCACGAGCTGGATCGATGCCACCACCACCAAGATCAGGACGGGCAGGACCAGGAAGAGCTCCACGGTCACCGAGCCACGCTGTTGGCTCAGAACCGCCCGGCTACCCAGTCGATCACCTTGCCGAAGAGATTCCCCAGCAACCCCCCGCCGCTTCCCGACTGAAGCCACCTCAAGGCTATGACGGCAAGTGCGGTCGCGGCGAGAATCACCAGGAAGTACTCCACCGTGCCCTGTCCCCGCTCGTCGCGGGTTGTCATCCATGTCCAGATACGAGCCATTAGCTCTCCTTCTCATCCGGTTGCCGACCGGTACGGGGAGAAGTGCGGATCTCAAGTGAGGGGCCCCGACAGCTCTTCGAACAAACGCAGCATCGCTGGTGCGTAGAAGAGGAGCACCAGGCCGGGAAGCAGGAGCAGGGTTATCGGAACCATCAGCCGCACCGGCATGGTGCGGGCGCGCGCCACACGCCGGGCCTTGTCCCCCGCGATGTCCGCCTCGATCATGGCGCGGACCGTGTCGGCGAGGGGCGCCCCTGACCTCTGGGCACGAGCGAGCTGCGACAAGACTCCTCTCATCGCGCCCGACACGACGGCGACCGCCTCGGTCAGACCGGAGATAGTGGCCACACGGGACGCCAGGACCAGGTCCCGATGACCCGGGAATGTCCCGGCCGCTGCCTGGAGCGCTCCGAGCGCCGACCGACCCGACTTCAACTCGACCAGAAGGACCAGCAGAACCGGTCTGATCGGCGAGTCGGGACGATGGGCTCGGCGCCGCAGGATCAAGAGGGCGTGGGCCAGCAGGCCCAGCACCGCACCCGGGGCGCCCGCAACTGCCAGACCGGCTGAAGCCATCACCACCGCACTCATCTGGCCCCCTTCAGCATCACGATGGTGACCAGCAATCCGATCCCGGCGAGTCCCAGGCCGAGGAAAGCGGCAACCCGCTGAGCCGGCTGGGCTAGATAGGGATCAAACCCGCCTCGCATCGCGGTCAGAGAGATCGCAGCGACGGGCCCGATCAGGAGCACAGTGCCCGTGGCTTTGGCCGCGGCGGAAGCTGTCGAGACCTCGTGCTCTACCTCGAGCTGAGCCATTGCCAGATTGCCGATCTCCTCGAACAGCGCCGCAGGGGAGACCCCGACGCCCTGAGGGCGGGCAATGAGCGCGCCCAGCTCCTGACCGATCCCGGAAAACTCTTCGCGGGCGGCCACGGCGATATTGGCCATGGACGCTCCCACCTGGCAGAGATGGATCATCTCCGTCGCGTCGACCGAGACCGCGGCGGTCTCGAGAGCGGCACGGAACGATGCTCCGGCCCTGAGCTCGGTGGAGATCGCGTCGCAAAATCGGGCTCCTCGCATGTTGAGAGCCGGTCGCGAGCGCCACCAAAGGATGCCAACGAGCACGGCGGCCGGAACCGGTAGGGCGAGGGCGAACACGAGCAGCCCCAAACGTCGCCAATCGACGTTGGTCGCCACTCCGGCCGCGAGAACCAGCCCGATCATTCCCCTTCCCCGATCCCGCCAGGCCCGACCATCGCCATCTCTCCGATGGTTCTCATCGACCCCACCCTCTCCATCTGCACCACCAGGTCGACCGCCGCCAGCAGCTGACGTCGCACCGCTTCCTCGGCCGTGTCACCGGCCGACAGAGCAAGCGTTTCCAGCCTCCACAACGCTTCCTGAGGCGAATTGGCATGGACCGTCGACAGCGAGCCGCGATGACCGGTGTTCAGCGCCCAGATCAGATCCATGGCTTCGACACCACGGACCTCGCCGACGATGATCCGATCAGGTCTGAGTCGGAGAGCGGACCGAAGCAATTGGCGAATGGTTATCTCCCCAACTCCTTCCGAGTTGGGTGGGTGGGCCTCGAGCCGAACCCGGTGCCCGGGGATGCGCAGCTCCGCCGCATCCTCGATGGTCACCACACGCTCTTCGCTGGGTATCAAGGTCGCCAACAGGTTGAGGAGAGTCGTCTTGCCCGTCCCGGTCCCTCCGCTGACGAGGATGGTCTTTCGTTGCGAGACGGCTCGAGTCAACTGCTCGATCTGGTCAGCGGTAGCGCTGCCACTGTCCTGCAGCTGGCCGAGCGAGGTGATCGCTTGGGTGAAGCGGCGAATCGCGATGATCGGATGATCGACAGCGGCCGGTGGCACCACCGCGTGTATCCGGCTCCCGTCGGCGAGCCGGGCATCGACCATGGGTGACGAACGATCGATCCTGAGCCCGAGTGGCGCGATCACCCTCTCAACCGCGGTGTAGATCTCCATATCGCCGGTGAACCTGCCTGGGACCAGCTCCAAGGCACCACCGCGATCCACCCAGATCTCATCTGGGCCGTTGACCAGGATGTCGGTTATGGCCTCGTCCTCCAGAAGTGGCTGGAGCGGGCCCAGCCCGAGTACCCGATCGGCTACGTTCCCGGCCCATTGGGATGCCCGTCGTGGTGAAGCGACCGACAGCAGTCGATCGGCTTCGGCGGCCACGTCGGCGCGGCGCAACGGCACCTGACCTGAGGCGATGTCCCCTATCACCCGATCGATCACGCCCATGGCATCGCCCATACCGGCTCCCAGGCCCTGACCCATCGGGAGCGATGATCGACGCGACCCGCCAACAAGCGACGAACCACTGCACCACGCAGTCGGGGAAGGATCGGGCCCGGGCCAGATGGCCGCACCCCGGACGCAAGCGGCTGCCAAACCGCCGGGCCTTGCCCCGCCGGTTGAAGCAGACCCGGAAGCAAGGCGCGGACCGGAACCGTTGGACCCGGCCATTGGCCCGATTGGCATCGGACGACAACCGCGGGCCAATTCGGAGCCAAGGCCTCGACCACGGAGACGGACTCAACGACATGAAGCGGTCCGCAGGTGAGCAACGCCACCCCCGAGCGACCGGGGCTCAACTCGCCCAGTTCGGGGCCATCCTCGGCGATATCGGCGAGGGTGCGACCGGTGCGGAGCGTCACATCGCCACAGAGGTCGATCACCAAGGCGGTGCCGGCCGCCTGACCCAACCCCAAAGCGCTGAGGAACGACAACACCGGATCTGCGGACTCCACGCCCAGCACCCCATGACCCCTCGGGACTCTCCCCATCCCCACCATGTGATCGAAATTATCTCGCCCGCGCCTCCCTGACAAGACCCTTGGGCGATGTCAATGGAGAGGCTGATCGGCGCTCAGTCGGGACGCGGCTCCGATGCCATTGGGATGACTGAATGCCACTCGAAGCCGGCTTCACGCACGGCGTCGATGAGCCTCTCTGGTGAGTCGACGTCGTCGGGGAGGCTGTCGACAACATCGCGGTCGAGAAGAAAGCCCTCCACTGCCCACAGGGCCTCACGGTCGAGATATTGGACGATGGTGCCGGTCTCTACCTGTTTCACCGCTTCGGTGACCTTTCCCACCACGAGGGAAGGGACCGATGCGTTGTCAGGCAGACCGTCGACCCGGTAGGGCTGCCCGGAATTGTCGATCAGAACCGGGCCCGATCCGCCCCGGGCAACGAGGCGCAGAGTCTCCGAGCTGATCATTCCCAAAAGCTACTCTCCGACCATGACCGACCGGATCATGATCGTGGTCGGAGCCGGGCGCAGCTCACGATTCGGCACCGACAAGCTCATGGCCACGATTGCCGGCCTGCCACTGATCGCCCACACCATCGCCGCTGTCGTGGATCACGTCGACGAAGTCATCGTGGTGTGCCGCGACGACCAGATCGCTGCTCTCGCTGAGTTGGGTCTGGAGGCGATTCTGGTTCCCGGCGGCCCGTCGAGGACGGCGAGCGAGAGGGCTGGGCTGGCGGCCATCGGTGATCCGGCCCTCCTCATCGGAATCCACGATGGGGCCCGACCCCTGGTGCCTCCGCAATTGATCGAGACTCTCTTTGAAACCGCGGCCGACCGTGGCGGTGCCATCCCCCTGACCAGCCCCAGCTTTCCTTTGATCCACAAGACCGACCTCTCGGTCGTGGATGGGGCGTCCTTCGCCCAAACCCCACAAGTGTTCCAGGGAGAGCCACTTCTCTCCGCATACGCCAAGGCCGCAAAGATCGAGTACGAGGGCCAGGACACCGCCGAGATCGCCCAGAGGTTCTCTGAGATGGAGATCATCGGCGTGCCCGGGGATCCAGCCAACATCAAGGTGACATTCCCCGAAGACATCGAGCTGGTCAGAGCCCTGTTAGAGGTTTCTCGTAGCGAACCTCGGTGACGTCGGAGCCACCGATGTTTTCGATCCGAATCGGCCGGCCGAGCGTCCAACCCTGCCGCTGATAGAACACCCGGGCCCGCTCATTGGTCGAGAGCACCCAGAGCAGAGCACGATCGTGGTCGTTCTCGCCGAGTGCCTCTTCCCCGGCCTCGAGCAGACCCCTGCCCAGCCCGACACCCCAATGATCAGGGGCAAGGTAGATCGCATACACCTCCCCCCAACCCTCCGCATCGGCCGGGCCCACGGAGCAGAAACCGGCGACCTTCCCGGCCACTTCGGTCACCAGGACCCTGCCCCTGACGTGGCTCAGAAGCGCGTCCCATCGCTCGATGCGGCTGTCGATAGTCATCGCGTCGAGAAACGCCTGGTTGATCAACCCCCGGTATGCGCTCTGCCAGCTCGTGACATGGACCCGGGCCAGTTCCGCTGCGTCCCGGGGCTCGGCATCTCTGATCACCGACGACAGTTAAGAGCGCAACACCGGGGCTTGACAAATGGTCGGGAAAACCCGACTATTTGGGAATGGCCGACCATAAGACTCCGGATTACGACCTGGAGGAGACTTTCGAGTTGACCAAGCCCAAGCAGTTCAGGGCATTGTTCGAAGAGACCCGTCGCCAAATCATCCATTTGTTGTTGGAGCGCGCAGCCACCATCACCGAGTTGGCGGCGACCTTGGACATCCCGAAAGGAACCATCGGGCATCATGTCGGGGTCCTCGAGAATGCGGGCCTGATACATGTGGTGCGGACCAAGAAGGTGAGGGCGATCGAGGCCAAGTACTACGGGCGAACCGCCCGCACCTTCTTGCTCACCTCCAAGGGCGAAACCGACTTCGGGCCCGCTCCCGACATCTTTCTCAACGCCGCCGCCGAGGAATTTGGCGGTGCCCGCCACCTGGTTGACGAGAGCGAGGAGACCCCGATCATGAGCACGCTGCGCTATGCCCGCATCCCGGACGACCGTGCCGCAGAGTGGGTCATCCGTCTCGGAGAGCTGACCCAGGAGTTCGCCTCCGACCCGCGCGGTGGGGACACCACCTATGGGCTGCTCGCTGCCTTCTATCCCACCGACCGGCCCCACCTCCCCGACCCGACGGAGCCGGAATGAGCACGCCGCTCGGGGCCAACTACTGGAAGCTGTGGACCGCCTCGGTGATCTCCAACTTCGGTGACGGTGTCGCTACCGTCGCCTATCCCTGGCTCGCCTCGGCGATCACTCGGAACCCGATCCATATCGCCCTGGTCACCGTGGCCACCCGGCTCCCCTGGCTCCTCTTCTCTCTTCCCGCCGGAGTCATCACCGATCGGGTGGACCGCAAGCGTTTGGTGGTGGTGATGGACGCGATCCGTTTCGTTGCCACCCTCGGACTTGCGTTGGTGGTGCTCTCGAGCCAAGGGGACCTCTCCTCCCCGGAGGCGGTGGCGGCCGGGGTTGCCCTGCCCCCGCCGAACGCCACGTTCCTCCTGGTCGCGGTGTATCTGGCGGCGATCCTCCTCGGCACAGCCGAAGTGTTCCGTGACAACGCGGCGCAGACCCTCATGCCGTCGTTCGTTGAAGAGGAGAACCTGGAGCGGGCCAACGGACGGCTGTGGGGAGCGGAGTTGGTGATGAACTCCTTTGCCGGGCCACCGGCCGGCGGCTTCCTCCTTGCCGCCGCATTCGCATTGCCCTTCTTCGTGGACTCCGTCACATTCGGCGCATCCGCCGCCCTGATCTTCACCATCGCCGGGCGGTTCCGCCCGGTCGTGGAACAGGGAGAGGAGGCCGCGTCTCCGGCCTTCTTCGCCGAGCTGAAGGAAGGGGTGAGATGGCTGTGGAGCCACCAGCTGTTCCGACCCATGGCGATCTCCCTGGGTGTCATGAACGGGACGTCCATGGTGGCTACCGCCACCTATGTCTTGTTCGTCCAGGAGATACTTCGGCTCGATGCCGCCATCTTCGGGGCATTGATGACTGCCGGAGCGGCAGGGGGCGTGGTGGGGTCCTTCGCCGCGGCGAGACTGTCGCGGCGGATCGGTCAGGGGACTTCGCTGTTCATCTCGATCCTGGTGTTCGCGGGCACCCTGCTCGTCACCGGGCTCACCTCCTCGTTTTGGGTCGTGTGGTCGATGTTCGCCATCAGCAGCTTCTTTGTCGTGCTGTGGAACATCATCACCGTCTCACTGCGACAGTCACTGATCCCCGACCGCATGCTCGGCCGGGCCAACTCGGTGTATCGCTTCCTTGGGTGGGGGATGATCCCGGTTGGAGCATTCCTGGGCGGGGTGATAGTGGCGGGAGCTGAGCCGGTCCTGGGTCGAGAGTGGGCCTTGCGAGCACCATTCATATTCGCCGCAGTGGTTCAGGCTGCCCTCTTCTTGTATGCCCTCCCCCGGCTCAGCAGCGCCAAGATCGACGCCGCCAAAGGTCTGGCCAAGGGTCAGACGTCCGAACCGGGCGCTGTCGGAGAGGTGTGATCCGGGTCATGGTCACCATCTGGATCCTCCCTCCCGCCAAGCACCCAGAAGGCGAGGACGGACAGCGAGGCTGCTCCCAGGGCCACTCCTAGCCACAGCCATCGCCGAGTCTCAAGGCTTCGCTCGTCCCCGGTGTCGGTTGTCGATGTCGGCTGCTCCTCCGAACTCAGGTCGACACCCATTTCGCTCAACGTCACCGGGTTCGACACAGCTCCCTGTGGTCCCACGGCCTCAAAGACCACCTGATAGTCGGCCTGCTTCAACTCGGTGGTCACTCCATAGGTGGCGCCGTCACGCTGCAGCAACGGGATCACGACCGTCTCCTCACCGGGTATCGAGAAGTGGGCCACCACCGAATCCGCCGAGACCTCGATCTCGACATGCAAATCAATGACCATGGATTGATCGGTCGTGGAGACGACAGTTGCCGCTGCGGTGCCGAATCCCGCGCCCAATTCGACCGCGAGAAGGATCGTTGCGGCGCCCCGAATCATCGTTGCCAACTCTACCGGTCCTAGTGGCCCGTCACAGAAATACCGGCGAACGAGGCACTGGCGAGCCTGAATGCTGACGACACCGCCCTTCAGACGGGCTCCTGGTCTGCTCATCCGGCGACCAGCCGTCCTCTTCTCCGTGATCGGGACGGCGACGATCCTGTCCCTGGTTGCAGCGATGACGCCCCTATTCCTCTCCTCGGCGTCGAGCGCCGCCCTGCTCAGAGAGCTGGAAGGCCGCTGTCCGGCTTCGTTCGCCGGAACCACCACCCTCTTTGGGACCCTGGAGGGACGCCACCCGGAGTCAATGACGGAATTGGTCGAGGAGAACCGGGAGATCCTGCGTGATCATGTCCCAACCCACGCCGTCCTGGGCGAAGCCGAGGTCATCTTGCGCGGGACCGTGGTCAATCTCACCACGGGAGGCGGTGGGCCACCGCTGACCGGCCGATTCCTGGCCAGAGACAACTTCAGGGATCACATCGTATTGGTGGAGGGCACGCACGGTCCGGGAGCCTATGTCGACGATGTGCTCGCGGAGCAACTCGGGGTCGCGC
>Ga0299907_10000105_pt1 | contig 31147 bp, 25 predicted proteins | sample RVTome_16_FD_198680 | JGI IMG/M metagenome (GOLD analysis project Ga0299907, IMG submission 198680) | Soil microbial communities from uranium-contaminated site in the Upper Colorado River Basin, Wyoming, United States - RVT152D67 (version 2) ...
GACGTTGGGAGCCAGTCTGGGAGCCAACTGCTGCGGACACGGCTCGCTCGACCCGGACGAGCATGGACACGTTGTCCCTGGTCAGGCGCACCTTGCGGACTCGGGCGAACCCGCCCGGACGGCCTTTGGCCATCTGGGGGTCAAGAGGTCGGGAATTCAAATCTCCCCAGCCCGACGAGAAAGTGCTGGTCGCGTGGGCCGGCCCGAACGGCAATGGCTGATCGGCCGAGGAGTCCTACCATGCCGCCGTGGTGGAACCGTTCTTCCTCCTGGGGGCGATGGGGGGCACGGACTGTGAGCGGATCGGCGCCGGGTGGTTGGCTCAGCCGGCGAACGCCGTCTCCAGCCTGGCCTACGTCGCCGTCGCCGGTTGGCTGCTGCGCGATGCCCGCCGGCCGGAGAACGACCGCATCGTGCTGGTCAGCTCGGCGGCGGCCCTGGCCGTCGTCGGCGCCGGGAGCCTGGCGTATCACGGGCCCCAGCCCGGTTGGGCTCCGCTGGTGCACGACGGCTCGATCCTGGGGCTCGGCGCGGTCCTCTTCGGGGTGACCGTCCGGGGCCTGGTTCTCAGAAGGCCCCTGAGCGAGCCCCGGAGATGGCGGAAGGCCGGGGTCTGGGCCGCCGCCGGCCTGGTCGCCTACGCCGCCGGACGGACGGGCTCACGCCTGTGCCGGCCCGAAAGCGTTCTCCAGTTTCACGGCATCTGGCACGGGCTGAGCGCACTGGCGCTGGGCGCGGCCGTTCGTGTGGTGAGCGGCCGATCCCCCTTGCCCGAGAGCAGCGACGCGCAAAAGGACCCGAGCGTCTAACTTTCGATCCGGGTCTAAGCGGTCGTTTGGAGAGTCATGGCGCTCGGGGACGCTGGGTGAGCGGCACGGCGATCACGTGCATCGGCTGCGGGTCCTCCAATCGCGCCGGTCGCAAGTTCTGCGCTCAATGCGGCGCCTCACTGGCCCCGGCCTGCCCGCAGTGCGGGACGCTCAACGAGCCCGGGGAGCGGTTCTGCGGTGAGTGCGGCCATGGGCTCGCTCCGGATGCCGCCCCGCGGGCGGGCCGGCCCGAGGCCGTGCGGGAGGGGGAGCGCAAACAGGTCACCATCCTCTTCGCCGACGTGCAGGGCTCCATGACGCTCCAGGAGCACCTCGACGACGAAGACTGGGCCGGCATCATCGACCGCTTCTTCCATCTCCTCTCCGAGGGGGTGCAGCGCTTCGAGGGGACGGTCGACAAGTTCACGGGCGACGGGATCATGGCCCTCTTCGGCGCCCCCATCGCCCATGAAGATCATGCCCGCCGTGCCTGTCATGCCGCCTTGACCCTGGCCACGACGGTCGACGCCTACGCCGATGAGCTCCGCCGGACCCGGGGACTCGAGTTCCAGGTGCGCCTCGGCCTGAACTCGGGCGAGGTCGTGGTCGGGCGCATCGGGGATGACCTGTCCATCGAGTACACGGCCTTGGGCCACACGGTGGGCCTGGCCCAGCGGATGGAGGCGCTGGCCGAACCCGGCTGCGTCTATCTGTCCGAGCACACGGCCCGCCTCGTCGCCGGGCACTTCCGGCTGGCAGACCTGGGCTGCTTCGACGTGAAAGGCGTCACCGGCCCCGTGCAGGTGTTCCGGCTGGATGGTCCGGCGTCCGGTTCGCCGTCTGCAGCTCCGGCGTCGCCGCGGCACGCCTCCGCGCTCGTCGGCCGGACCGAGGAGCTCGCCACCCTCGAGGCGGCCCTGGCCGCCGCCGAGGACAGCCGGGCCCAGGTGGTGGGCATCGTCGGCGAGGCGGGTGTCGGCAAGAGCCGCCTGTGCGAGGAGTTCGCCCGGGCCTGCGCCGCCCGCGGCCTTCCCGTGCGCCGGGCCGCCGGTGTCTCCCATGGCCGCTCCGTCCCGCTCCTGCCGGTCCTCCAGCTCCTCCGCGACTACTTCGCCATCTCCGACGGCGACCCGGCCCGTCAGGCCCGGGAGAAGATCGCCGGACGCCTGGTGCTCCTGGACCCGTCCTTCGCTGAAGACCTTCCCCTGCTCTTCGACTTCCTCGAGGTCCCCGACTCCGAACGCCCTGCTCCTGCGCTGGCTCCCGAAGCCCGGATGCGGCGGGTCTTCGAGGTGATGCGACGGATCACCCAGCGCCGCAGCGAGCAGGAGACGCTCGTTCTGCTGCTCGAGGACCTCCACTGGTTCGATCCGCAGTCCGGCGCCTTCCTGGAGCAGCTCATTCCTTCGTTCCCGGGCACTCGGACCCTGGTCGTCACCAATTTCCGTCCCGAGTTCGTCGCCTCGTGGATGCGCCACTCCTATTACCGCCAGGTGCCGCTCCAGCCGCTGGCCGGTGAGGACGTCCGCCGGTTGCTGGACGCGCTCGTCGGCTCCGACCCCTCGCTCACCCCCTTGCGGGACCACGTCGTCACCCGGACCGGCGGAAACCCGTTCTTCATCGAGGAGGTGGTGCGGGATCTGGCGGAGGACGGCACGCTGGCCGGCGGTCCGGGGAACTATCACCTCACCCGGCCCTTCGACGAGGTGCGGATTCCCCCCACGGTTCAGTCCGTGCTCGCCGCCCGCATCGACCGGCTGGCGCCCCGGGACAAGGCCGTACTCCAGACGGCAGCCGTGGTGGGCCGGACCTTCGCCGAACCGGTTCTGCGTCTCATCGCGGCCGGCGAGGATCTTGACCGGGCCCTGCGGGCATTGTGTGACGCGGAGCTGCTGCAGGAGCAGCCACCGGTGGCCGTCCCCGAATACCGCTTCTGGCACCCACTGACCCAGGAGGTCGCCTACCGCAGCCTGCTGAACGACCGCCGGATGCACCTCCACGCCGCCGTCGCCGAGGCCCTGGTCGAGCTGGGGCCCGATCGACTCGACGAGCAGGCCGCCCTCATCGCCGCTCATTGGGAGCAGGCCGGCGGCCGGCTCCAGGCGGCCCGGTGGAACCACCGGGCCGGCGTGTGGGCGTCGCGCAGCAACATCGATGAGGCGCTTCGGCGCTGGCGCGCCGTGGTCGATGGTCTCGAGGGCGTGGAGGAAGGGGCGGAGAGCCTCGAGCTCGGCGCCCATGCCCGGATGCGGCTGCTTCAGTTCGAAGCACGGCAGGGAATCGATCTCGAAGTGGCCGAGGGCCTCTATGCCGAGACGCGGGCGCGAGCTGAACAGTTGGGCGACCGGAGCCTCGTCGCCATGGCGGTGAACGTCTCCGGGTCCGTTGCCCTCATGCACGGGGACGTGTGCGGTGCCCGGGATCGTTATCTCGAGGCTTCCCGCATCTGGGGGGGAGCCCAGGAGCCTGAGGTGCACGCGGCCCTGTGCGTTGCCCCGCCCGTCGCCTTGACCTACGTCGGGCCTCTCGCCGAGGGGCTCGTCTGGTGTGACCGGGGATTGGTCGCTTGCGACGGTGATCCGGAATGGGGACTCGTATTCATCGGCTACAGCCCCCTGGGCCGCCTGCTGCAATTCCGGGCCGGCATCCTGGTTCGCATGGGCCGCCCCTCCGAGGCGGCCGGCGACCTCCAGCGCGCCCTGGCTCTCTCCGGTGCCCGCCGGGAGCTGGAGACGCTGGCCTGGAGCTTGGCGCTCGTGCCCCAACTCGCCTGGCTGACCGGTCAGGCCTCTGGGATGGAGGCGGACCCGGCCGCGGCGGCGGCAGAGGCGAGGCGCCTCGGGGAGGACTCCAACAACGTCAGCTCACTGGCCGTTGGCCTGGAGGGGGAGGCCATCGCCCATCTCATGGCGGGGCGATCCGAAGCCGCGGTCGACGTCTGCCAACGGGCCCTGGCCGAGACGAGAAGGCGCCGCAGTGGACTCTTCGCCGAAGCCGAGCTGCTGGCCCAACTGGCCCGGGCCCGGCTCGCGACCGGAGATGTCGGCGAGGCCGCGGTGGCCGCCGAGGAAGCCGTCAGCCTGGCGCGCCGCCGAGGGCTGCGCGTCTCGGAGTGCCTGGCCCTCCTGGCCCGGGCCCAAGCGTTCCGTGCGGCCGGCTCCGGGACCGACGTGTCCGCCGCCCATGACGACATCGCCGCCGGCCTGGAGTTGGTCGCCGCGATGGGCGCCGGCGCCTACGAGCCGTTCCTGTGGGAGGAGCGGGCCCGACTCAACCGCGACCCGGACGGTCTGGCCGAGGCGGCCACCCGCTTCGCCGCCGTCGGCGCCGCCGGCCATGCCCGGCGGCTCGGGGCGGGGCTGCAGGGCTAGGGTGAGGTACCGCAAGGAGCAACGCTTCTCAGCGCGGCCTCGCTCCGGACCCCGGCGTCGCTTCAGCCAGGCACATTTGCACCATCGCCTGAAGGCGACTGACGGCCCCCGGGCCCGGGTATTCACGGCTCCGATGCACATCGCACTGGTGGGAATGATGGCTTCGGGCAAGACCACCATCGGGCGCCTGGTGGCCGAGTCGCTGGGGCGGGCCTACGTCGACAACGACGAGCGACTGGCCGGGCGGACCGGACTGAGCCCCCGCCAGATCGAAGAGCAGGACGGACTGCCCGCCCTCCACCACCTCGAGATCAGCCTGCTGCACGAGGCCCTCGCCGCCGACGAGCCGGCGGTGGTGGCCGCCGCCGCTTCCACGGTGGAGGACACCGGATGCCGGGAGGCCTTGGCCCAGAAGGCCTTTACCGTCTGGTTGGTGCTGCCGCCGGACGTGATCGCCGGCAAGGTGGCCGACTCCGACCGGCCCCGCGGCGGCGACGACATCGCCACCCTGGCCATTGCCAGGGCACCCCTCTACCGGGAGATCGCCGACCTGGTCGTCGAGGTCGACACCCTGACGCCGGAGGCGGCGGCCGAGCTCATCGTCGCCGCCTTCACCTCCTCGACATGACGCCCTTCCACAGCTAGGCCAGCTGGACGGCCGGGCCAGGCCCGGCCCCCGCGTGGTCGCGGGCGTGGAAGCGCTCGACCCGGTTCTTCCCCCGGCTCTTGGCCGTGTACATGGCGATGTCCGCCTCGCGCATGAGGCTGTCCGGGTCACTGCCGTCCTGGCGCATGGCCAGCCCGATGCTGGCTCCCACCAGCACCCGGGTGCCGGTGACCTCTACCGGCGTGGCCAGCGCAGCTACCGCCCGCTGACCGACGCCGAACGCCATCCCGGCGTCGGAGACGCCATCGAGGAGGAGGGCGAACTCGTCACCGCCGAGGCGGGCCACGAGATCCTGAGGTCTCACCGTGTTCTGGAGGCGGGTAGCCACCTCACCCAGCAGCTCGTCGCCAGCGGCGTGGCCGAGGGTGTCGTTGACCGCTTTGAAGTCGTCCAGGTCCAGGAACATCACGGCCAGGGTGCCGTCGCGGCGGTCGGGCTGGGCCAGCGCCGCCTCCAGACGGGCGTGGAACGCGGCCCGGTTGGCCAGCCCGGTCAGCGAGTCGTGGTTGGCCTGGCTGGCGAGGCTGCGCTGGCTCCCGTCGATCGCATCGGCCATGGCGTTGAAGCTGGCGGCCAGGTCCCCGAGCTCGTCGTCCCGGCGGAACTCGACGCGGTGGTGGAGCTCGCCGGCGGCCAGGCGGTTGGCCGAGGCGCGCAGCAGGGCCACGGGTTGGAGGACCTCGGCGGACAGCCGCCGGGCGAGATAAGCCATCAGGGCGGTCATGAGGAGGACGAAGAGGGCCTTGGCCGCCATCGCCGCTCTTTCGACGCGTGCCGCCCGGGCCTGCACGGCGCGGCCTTCGGCGCGGCTGGCGGCGCCGGCCTGGTCGAGCAGGGCCGACACCCGGTCGGTGCCGTCCACCAGCAACCGGTGCTGCAGGAGCTCGTCCGTTTCCGGCGTCGAGGGGTTGAGCGCGCCGGCGGCGCTCACCACCGCCTGCCAGTGCCCGAGGGCCTCCTGAAGTAGTCGCCGTCCGTCGGCGGCATGCGACTTGTCGATCGCACGGTCGAAGGCGGCCCGGACGGAGGCGGCATCGGCGGAGAGACTCTGCTGATCGACTGCGCCGCCGTCCATGGCGGTATGGACCGATCGGCTGTGGGCGGCGACGTCAGCCCGGAGCCGGGCGAGCAGCGCGGCGTCTTCCTCGACGTGGGCAGCCGTGCTCCGGTAGGAGCCGACGAGCACGCGTGTCCCCGCGAAGTTGGCCACCGCGCCCACGATGACGACGACGAAGAGGAAGGCGAAGGCGCGGTTCCAGCGCGATCGCAGGCTCCGGGCCGAGCCGGCTGCGCTCTGGGTCGGTCTCATGTGGTGGGGTTGGTCCTTCGCGTCCACGCGTCGAGAGATGGGATTCACGTCCTAATGGGCCTATCGGCGTCTGGGCAGGCAACTGAAGGGCCGCCTCGGGGCCCGTTCCGGGTCCCGGCGCGGAAAGCGACCAGAAAGTCCCATTTCTGGAGGCTTACGGAAAACTTCTGGTAAAGGGCGGGGGGCGTCCACCCGATGAGAGGGGGGAGAGAACGGACAAGGCGTTCTCATAGCCGTGGGAGAAAAGATGGCTGAGAACGAACTGCTAACCCCCAGCGAAGTCGCTGTGATGTTCCGCGTGAACCCGAAGACGGTCACCCGTTGGGCCCGGGCCGGCAAGATCTCGGCCGTGCGGACCCTCGGCGGACACCGGCGCTTCCGGGCGGTCGAGATCCGTCGCTTCCTCGAAGAGGTGCAGGACCTCCAGGCCTGACCTGGGCTCTGCCTTCTCCAACTCGAAGACTCAGCGGGACTGGGCCCAGGTGTGGTGGCATCGCCGGCATCGAAAGGTGCCGGCACCCACATGGTGCCCCGATGCCTGGGGGTTGCCCTTGGCCGCATCAGGGTCGTCGTAGGCCCAGTCTTCGCGGCCGTACTCCTCGACGTCACTCTTCCCGCAGCGGGGACACGACGGCTTGGGGACGCGCGCCCAGATGCCGTGGCAGGACTGGCACGTGAGGGTGATCGTCCCCCCGGGTTGACGCTCACCCCGCACGTCGTCCGAGCCGCAGGTCGGGCAGCTGAACTCGTCCATCCGGCCGAACGTTACAAGGACGACTTCGCATCCGGCTTCCGGTTCACGTCCACTTTCCGCCCTGCGGCCGATCCGGCACTGGTCGTAAACGCGAAAAAAGGGCGTATTTCAACCTTTCCTCCGGCACGGGGATGATGTTGTCTGGGGCTGACGCTCCCGGAGGAGGCTGTCTCCGTCTTGAGCGTCCTGTGGAAGGAGGGAGAACACAGTGTCTGTGGAATCCGGTGTGGTTTCCGAGAATGCAGTGGAAGTGATCCGTGAGGTACCGGTTCCGGTTCGCGCTACCGGAGATCCCCAGGTCTACGGGTGGCTGGCGTTCGTCGTTGGATCGACGTGCCTCGGGTTGTCGTTGGTCGGGTTTGTGCCGGCGGGGACGCTGGGTGCGCCGCTGGCGATCATTTTCGGCTGTACGGCGCTGGCCCTGTTGGTCTCGACGATCTGGGCCGCCAACCTCGGTCAGACCTACGTGGCTGGCGCGTTCGGGATCTTCTGTACGTTCTGGGTCAGCTACACGATCCTGGTACTGGGACTGCAGCACAATTGGTTCCTGATCCCGGCCGAGGCTGTGAAGGACACGGTGTTGGCGTTCCTGGCGGCTTGGGCGGTCGGCATCGGCCTGCTCACGCTTTCGTCGGTCCGTCTACCGTCGCTCTACACGCTCGACATCGCGCTGGTTGACCTGGCGCTCATCATCCTGTACTTCGCCAACAGCGGCGGTTCGGCTGGCCTCACCAAGCTCGGTGGGTACGTCGTTCTGACCTTCGCCGCCATCGGCGCCTACATCTGGCTCAGCTGCGCCGACCAGTCGCTCGGCGGCCCGGGCTACCCGGTAGGGAAGCCGCTGCGTTCGTAAGGAACGCCGGCACCTCCCTTTTGGGAGGTCATCAACCCAACGCATGAAGCCGGCTGGTACCACCAGCCGGCTTCAGCGCGTGGTGGTGGGACGGGCGTCGGTACAGTGACGGGCCGTGACCAGCGCCGAAGGGGCGGAACCCCCCCGCTCCGATTTCATCCGGGACATCATCGACGACGACCTCCGTAGCGGTAGGCACGGCGGCCGGGTCGTCACCCGCTTTCCGCCGGAGCCGAACGGCTACCTGCACATCGGCCACGCCAAGTCGATCTGCCTCAACTTCGGCATCGCCGAGCAGTACGGCGGGCGCTGCAACCTCCGCTTCGACGACACCGACCCGGAGAAGGAGGAGGTCGAGTACGTCGATTCGATCCAGCGGGACGTCGCCTGGCTGGGCTTCTCGTACGGAGAGCGGGCCCTCTACGCCTCGGATTACTTCGAGGAGATGTACCAGCTGGCCGAGGGCCTGATCCGTGCCGGGAAGGCCTACGTCGACCACCTCAGCGACGAGGAGATCAAGGAGTACCGGGGCAGTCTCAGTGAGCCGGGCCGGCCGTCGCCCTACCGGGATCGCAGCGTGGAGGAGAACCTGGCCCTGTTCCGGCAGATGCGGGCCGGGGACCTGGCCGACGGCACCTGTGTGTTGCGGGCCCGGATCGACCTCGCCGCCCCCAACATGAAGATGCGCGACCCCGTGCTCTACCGGATCCGTCACGCCCACCATTACCGGACGGGCGACGCCTGGCCCATCTATCCCATGTACGACTGGGCCCACCCGCTGGGCGACGGCATCGAGGGGGTCACCCACTCGATCTGCACGCTGGAGTTCGAGAACAACCGCGAGCTCTACGACTGGGTGGTCGACAACACCGGCGTGTCCGAGCGGCGCAACCTGAGCCGGCCCCGGCAGTACGAATTCGCCCGGCTGAACCTGGACCACACGGTGATGAGCAAGCGCAAGCTGCTGCGCCTGGTCGAGGAAGGCCATGTCGGCGGCTGGGACGACCCCCGCATGCCCACCATCGCCGGGATGCGCCGGCGGGGCTACCGGCCCGAGGCCATCCGGGCCTTCGCCGACCTGATCGGCGTGGCCAAGGTCAACTCCACCGTCGACATCGGCAAGCTCGAGTTCTGCGTGCGCGACGACCTCAACTGGACCGCACCCCGGGTGCTCGGTGTGCTCCGGCCCCTGACGGTGACGATCACGTCGTGGCCCGAGGACGAGGTGGAGCAACTGACCGCCCCCTATTTCCCTCCCGACGTCGGAAAGCCGGGGGAGCGGAGCCTGCCCTTCGGGCGCGAGATCCTGATCGAACGCGAGGACTTCGCCGCCGACCCGCCCGCCGGGTTCCAGCGGCTGGCGCCGGGGCGGACGGTCAGGCTGCGCCACGGCTACTGCATCACGTGCGACGAGGTCGTCGAAGAGGGCGGCGAGGTGGTCGGGTTGCTCGCGCACCACGTCCCCGGGTCGGTCGGGACGAACCCGCCCGAGGTCAAGGTTTCGGGCGTGATCCACTGGGTGTCGGCGGCCCACGCTGTGCCGGCCGAGGTCCGCCTCTACGACCGGCTCTTCACCGTCCCCCGCCCGGAGGAGGCCCCCGGAGACCTCGGCGCCAACCTCAACCCCGAGTCCCTCCGGGTGGTGAGCGGCGCCCGGCTCGAACCCAGCCTGGCCGCGGCGGAGCCGGGCAGCCGCTGGCAGCTCGAGCGGGTCGGCTACTTCGTGTTCGACGCCGAGGACTCCCGGCCGGGGGCGCCGGTCCTCAACCGGGTCGTGACCCTGCGGGATTCGTGGGCCGGCCGGGCCGAGGCCGTGCCGGCGCCGGTCGCCTCGGAGGAGGAGGCCCGCCGGAGATCGGCCAAAGCCAGTACCCGGCCGCCCAAACGGAGCCGGACGGAGTACCGGGCCGAGGCCCGCCTGCGCGACCCGGTGCTGGCCGGCCGGTTCACCGCCTGGCCGGCGGTCCACGGGATCTCGGAGGGGGACGCCGACCTGTTGACCGGCGAGCGCGCCACCGGTGATCTCTTCGAGGCGGCCGTCGTCACCGGCGCGCCGGGGCCGGCCGTGGCCCGATGGATCATCAACGAGCTGCCCCGGGAGACGGGGGAGCGCGAGCTGGCCGATATCCCCCTGACCGGCGCCGGGCTCGGCGCTCTGGTCAAAGCCGTCGAGTCGGGCACGATCACGGGCCCGGCGGCCAAGGAGGTCTTCGCCGAGATGATGCAGCGGGGCGGGGACCCGGACCAGATCATCGCCGAGCGCGGGCTGGCCCAGCTGAGCGACGAGGCGGCGATCGCCGCCCTGGTGGACGAGGTCCTGGCTGCCAACCCCGACAAGGTCGTCCAGTACCGGGGGGGCAAGACCGCATTGTCCGGGTTTTTCGTCGGTCAGGTGGTCAGGGCATCCCAGGGCCGGGCCAACCCGCAGGTGGTCCAGAAGCTGCTCGCCGAGCGGCTCGGCCGATACGTCTAACCGACGGGTTCTCCGGGGACCCCGGCCCGGGCGTCGACCAGAAGGTCGAGCACCTCGGCGATCGTCCGGCCGGCCAGGTTGGCCTCGGGCAGGGGCAGGTGGGTCTCGACCTGGTAGCGGTTGCGCCGGCCGTCCTTCTCCTTCACGACGTAGCCGGCGGTGGTGAGATCGTTGACGATGCCGTAGGCGTGCCGCTCGGTGATGCCGAGCGCGGCGGCGATGTCCCGGAGGCGGATGCCGGGGTCCTGGGCGATGCAGAGCAGCACCCGGGCGTGATTGGTCAGAAAGCTCCAGTCGCCCACGTCCGGTAGCATAGGACTTCTAGAAATTTTTTGCTGGTATTTTTGGTGTGTCACACCAAGTTGGCATTCCCCCGAGGACGAGGAGCAGCGCTTATGGAGACCATTGGGATCATGGCGACGGTCGTGGTCGTCGCGAGTGTCGTCGTAGGCGCCGCCATCGCGGTGAGGTCGTTGCCCGATCTCGCCCACTACCGCCGTCTGCGGAACATGTGATGACGGTGCCGGCGCGCGAGACCGCCGCCCTGCGCATGCTCGTCGTCGATATCCGGCCCGAACGCCGTCACCTGCTGCGGAACCTGGTCGAGAGTACGGGCCTGGCCGGGCCGGACATCGGCGAGGCGGCGAGTGCGGCGGAGGCGGTCGAACTCCTCGAACAGCAGGACCGCGACGTGGTCTTCGTCGAGATCCAGCCGGTCAGCGAGGGGCTGGAGACGATCGGCGTCGTCCGGCACCGGTCGTCAGGAGTGCGGATCGTGGTCTGTTCCTTCCACCGTGATCCCGACACCAAGGCGCAGGCTCTCGCCCGGGGGGCCGATGTCTACCTGGACAAGCCGGTCAGCTCCTTCTACCTGACGAACGTGCTCCGGGGTTTCTTCCCCGAGGGGTCCACGACTCCTGTCGCGCCGCCGCCGGACCAATCCGAGCCACGCGAGCCACCGGTACCGATGGCCCTCGGGCCGGTGAGGCGCCGGTCCTAGAGCCCATGGACGTGGAGTGGAAACAGGAGGGTGACATCCTTCCGCCGGCCTCGGCCGGCGAGCCGGACAGCGTCCGGGCCTGGGAGCCGTGGGCGCTCGAGGCGGAGGACGGGGCCCTGCGCCTGTGGTACTCGGGCCACGACCGGACGACGGCGCGGATCCTGGAGGCCGAGCAGCGCCCGGGTGAGCGGTGGCGCCGGGTCGGGGTCGCCATCGAACCCGGCCTCGCCGGTGACAGCGACCGTTACGGAGTCGGGTCTCCCTGCGTCATCACGGTCGCCGAGGGCTATCTCATGGCCTACAGCGGCTTCGACGGCGAGACCAGCCGCCTGCATCTGGCCACCTCTGAGAACGGGCACGACTGGAAGACGCGCGGCACCGTCAAGGATCAGGAGGAGGACGACATCCTGGTCGGCGGCACCCCGTGCCTGGCCGTCCGGGGCGAGGATTGGTGGCTCTACTACTCGGGCTCCGACGGCTCCGACGGATCCGAAGGCCCCGGCGGCTCCGACGGTGGGCGGCGGGCCAGCATCCTCGCCGCGGTTTCCCGGTCCGGCGGCTCGTGGGACCGCATCGGCCCCGTCCTCCAACCCGAGCCGGGAGAGCTGGCGGTGACCCATCCGTGCGTGTTGGAGATCTCCCGCCGGCTGTACCTGTTCTACGCCAGCGAGAACGAGGAGACGGGCAGCATCGGCCTGGCCACCTCACCGGACGGCGTGGAGTGGACGCGGCGAGGCATCGTGCTGTCCGCCGGCGACGGCCTCGACGCTTCGGCGGTGAACACGCCGTGCATCGTGCGGATGAGGGACGGTTCGCTCCGGATGTGGTACTCACGCCGGCCCTGGGGAGACGACCAGCTGGCCTACTGCCTGTCCACGGCCACCTTCCCCAGCACCCTGCCGGGTGGCGCCTGAGGGACGTATCTCAGAGCTGAGGCACGACTTCGGCGGCGATCAGCCGCAGATGGTCGAGGTCGTCGAGGTCCAGGACCTGGAGGTAGACCCGGGTGGCGCCGGCGGCGCGGAACGATTCCAGGCGGGCCGCGACCTCGGCCGGCGTCCCCCCGGCCGCCTGCGGAGGGAGAGAGCCATGGGGCCGAGCGTAGCGACGGGCGGGTGGGCGATTCTGGCCGCCGCCGTGCCTCAGGCCCGGAGGGACTCGGCCAGGCGGAGGAGCTCGTCGGGGCTGAGGTCGCCGTCGGCGGTGACCACGAGGTCGTCGGCGATGCCCCACAGGTGGGGGCGGGCCGGGGGGTCGACGACCAGCACGCCCCGGACCGGCAGCGGTGCCGACGGAAGTGCGCTGCATCCGTCCGGGTGCGCCTGTCGAAGTACAGCGCCCCGGGATGATGAGCGGAGAACGGCGCTACACGCTCCGGAGCTGACCCGAAGGGCATGCCCGCAGGGCCCAAGCCTCAGAGGGCGACGGTCAGCACGACGCCGACGACGAAGATGGCCGGACCCACCCACGTCCCGGCTGTCCCGAGCGCTCCGACGAGCCGTGCCCACCGGGAGGTCGGCGAGGGGCGACGGAGCCGTTGGTAGAGACGGTCGTAGAGCCAGGACCAGGTCGCGGCGGCGCCGAGAAACACGAGCACGAGGCCAAGAGGTGGGTCTCCGGGGTCGGCGAGCCATACGGCGATGAACCCGGCGACACCGCCGGCGGCGACGACGCCCCCCAAGGCGATGAGGAGGTAGCCGAACGGCTCGTCGCCCAATGTGTCGTCGGCCCAGCGGCGCCTAGGGAACTCGGGGTCCACGCTCCACGGCAAGGTCCCCACGAAGCCCATGAGGATCAAGAAGGCGCCGATTCCGATTGCCACGAGCGCGCCGCTCATTTCTGCATCCTCCGTGCCGCGGCGCGGGTTGGGATTCAGCGAGCGTCGGTCCAGACCCGCCGCCGGTTTCGGCCGCTGATCATTGCCTAACCGGTCCGCTCTCGGCGGTCTTTCTTTCACTACAGTGGCTCTCGCCGGTGTTTCTTTCGTATCCAATGGCGAGACAACCTGCCACTCCGTGGCCGACCGCTCCTGGATCGGTGTTCTTCGGCGACGTCGCCAGCGCCGCCATGTTGTCGCGCGCCACGAAGGATGGCCGCATCCGGCGGCTTGCTCGCGGCTTTTACTCCGCTGACCTGCGCGCCGACCCCGCCGAGCTGGTGGCGCGCAATCGCTGGACGGTCGTGGCCAGGCTGGTGCCCGACGCGCTGATCGCCGACCGCTCGGCTGCTGAAGGAGGGAGGCCAGTGGGCAGCATGCTCACCGTCGTCTCCAGCGAGCGCAAGGAAGACGTCGTATTGCCCGGACTCGTCATCGCGCCGCGTCCCGGACCCGGCCCGCTCGTCGACGACCTCGGCTGGGCCGAGGGCCTCCATCTCACGTCGGACGCCCGTACCCTCGTCGACAACCTCGCGGTATCGCGTGGCCGGGGCGGCAGGGTGGCGCGCACGCTGTCTCGATCAGACCTCGAGGACTGGCTGGTGCGGACCTCACAGCGACGGCCCGACAGCTGGCTCCTGTCGCTTCGCGCCCGAGCCTTGGAGGTCTGCGACGAGTTGGGTGTTCCGGAGCGGCGATCGCTGGTCGAGGACATCATTGGCGTCGCCGCCGGGACACGAGCGGCGCGGGCCGGGGCGGGACGTCTGCTCGCGGCGCGCGCCGCGGGTCATGAGTACGACCCCGATCGCTTCGCGCGCTTTGACGAGCTCGCTTCCTTCCTCGCTGCGATCCCGCCGGGCCTCGACGTGCCACCCGAACTGCCCGCCCTCGCCGACGAGCCCGAGACGTCGTTGCCGTTCTTCGAGGCGTACTTCTCGAACTTCATCGAGGGTACGGAGTTCTCGGTCGATGAAGCGGAAGCCATCGTTGCATCGGGGAACGTCCCCGACGAGCGCCCGGAAGACGCCCATGACATCCTCGGCACCTTCGAGGCGGTGAGGGATCTCCGGCTTCGAGCCGCCGTGCCCACGACCGCCGAGGAGCTGTTCGCACTGCTCGAGCGACGACACCGGCTCATCATGGGTGGCAGGCCCGAGAAGCGTCCCGGCCAGTTCAAGGAGAAGCCAAACCAGGCGGGGTCGTACGTCTTCGTTGCGCCCGCCCTCGTGGAGGGCACGCTCATCGAAGGTTTCCGGCGGCTCGTCGACCTCCCGCCGGGGTTCGCCCGCGCCGCCTTTGGGCTCTTCGTCATCTCCGAGGTGCACCCCTACGACGACGGCAACGGTCGCGTGGCACGCGCCGCGATGTGCGCAGAGCTCACCGCCGTCGAGCAGGCGCGCATCGTCATCCCGATCGTGTTCCGCAATGAGTACCAGACGGCCCTCCGGAACCTGTCGCGTGACGGCCGGTATGACCTGTTCGTGCGCACGCTCGCCTACGCATGGCGCTGGACAGCGGGCATGCCCTGGTATGACCGGGCCACCGTCGACGGGTACCTGGTGGCGACGAATGCGCTGGTCGACTCCACAGATGCTGAGCGATCCGGCGTCCGGCTGGAACTCCCATGATTCCGGATCCTCGAGGACCTGATCACCCGCCTGGGGGGCAAGCCCGGCTATGTGAGCCCAGCCGCCCGGCTGGTGGAGGCGACCGGTCGAAGCTGCTCGAGGTGGCCGGGCTGCTCAACGGCACGGCGGACGAGGCGACGGTGGAGCTGGCCGTGCTGGAAGCCGTGGTGCTGGCCGAGACCAAGGACCATGCCAACTGGCGGCTGCTCCAGTCGCCGACCGACGACCTGCCCGAAGGCGAGGCCAGGGACGCTTTCCGCGCCGCCGTCGACCATGTGGAGCAGGAGGAGGACGAACACCTCGCCTGGGCCATGTCCATGTGGCAGCAACTGGTCATGGCCCAGGTGAAGGGCGGCTGATCAGCGGCGGGAGGGAGCCACCCCCAGGTCGTCGAGGAGACCGGCTTCGATGTGGCGGTGCCAGGCGGTGAAGGGGACGTAGGGGGCCAGCGGAACCGGCCCGTCGGCATGGTCGAGCAGGGCCGACCGGCCGCCGGGCTGGTTGTCCTCGATGTGGACCTTCACGGCGCCGGGATGGGCGGCGAGGACGGCGGCGGGGACGACCAGCTGCTCCCAGAACCGCCCGTTGGTGATGACCCCCCGGCCCAGGGGCAGTCCCACGCCGGCCACGGCGAACGCCTCCCGGTCGCCGTGCACGCCCCGGTGGGGGTTGTACAGGCCGCCCCCGCCGGTGCGCACCTCGCCGATGAAGCCCCGGCCCGATCCGGTGTCGACCAGTTCGAACGTCTCGGCGTCGTCGACCGGGGAGTGGACGAAGACCTGCCAGTTCTCGCACACCTCGGCGGACAGCTCCCCGTCGGTCAGGCGCCGGCAGGCCGGATGGTCCATCTGCTCCGGGCGGTAGTTGGAGTCGAAGGTGAAGTCGTGGCCCATGACCATCCGGCCGTCCCGGGGGAGGTGGGCCCGGGGCCAGTCGATCCGCTGCCAGGTGGTGACCTCGAAGGACAGGTCACCCAGGTGGACGCTGGCCGGGCGGGCCGGCTCGAGGGGCAGGTAGACGAAGGTGAGCGTCCCCTCCGAGGCGCCGCCGGGCTGGAGGTTCAGCCGCAACCCGACCTGGCCCGTGGCCGCCCCGAAAAGGCGCTTGGGGTCGAGCTGGGGCGGCGGTCCCGGCGGCTCCCCCTCCTTGGCATGGAGGGCGGCATCCCGCAGGGTGACGGCCAGTGGCTTGGCCGGATCGACGTGGGGCACCTCGATCTTCCCGTGGGGCGTGAGCAGGGTGACGTGCGGGCCTTTGCCGGCCACCTGGACGATCACGCCGACCAGGGCGTCGTCGATGTCGTAGCGGAAGTTGAGCGACATGGTGCCCTGGTAATTGGGCGTGGCCAGGGCGAAGGGGTAGGTGCTGGTTCCCGCCACCGACGCCGGGTCGTGCTCGAGGTCGAGGCCCTTGTAGGTGGCCAGGATTCCCTCCGGGTCACTGAGCGTGCCGGCGCCGGAGAAGGTCCAGGCGTTGGCCAGGTTCAGCCCCAGGCGCTCCGGTAGGGGGCCGTGCAGGTCGTCGAGGGAGACGGGCGAGCCATGGGCCATGGCCTCGTGGGAGAGGAGGTCGACGTATCGGCTCGACACGCCGACCCCGGCCACCTTCTTGGCGAAGTCGAACACGACCCCCGTGCGTCCGGCCGGGGTGTCGACCAGGTAGCGGGCCGTGCTGGGGTCGTACTCCGCCGGCCCGAAGCGCGCCTCCACATGGTCCCGGTGGCAGTCGGTGCCCGTCTCCATGTGGTCCTCGACCTTCTCCGGGCACGGGTTGGGGAGCACCAGGGCGTCGAAGCCCAGGTAGGTGGCCGCCTCCCCGAGGTCCCGGGCCCGGGTGACGCCGGCGCCGTCAAACACCTCGACGATGGGGGCGCCGTAGTCGGAGAACTGGCGCATCACGTAGAAGGCGGGGGGCACGTTGGCGAAGCGCACCATCCCGTCGGTCCCGCTCACCCCGGCCAGGACCGGCTCGTGGAGCGGGTCGAGGGGCAGGACGTGCAGTGGGCCGGCCAGGAGCGACACCCCCGGGGGCAGGGTGGGGATGAGGGCGAAGGTCAGGTCCTCGGCCGGCACGTCGTGGATGTAGGCGTTGAAGGCGGTGAGGGCCAGGCCCTCCACCAGGCACAGGGGCAGGTCCTCGACCAGGTCCGCCACCGTGGATCCGGCGTCCTCGGGGACACCCCCGGCCCCGGGGCCGGCCAACGGCACCTGCACGTAACCGCACCACGCCCCCGGCGCCCACGGGTTGTCGCCCGGGGTCAGGGCGAGGCGGAGGGTGTCGCCCGCGGTGGTGAACAAGGGTGCGGGGCGGGGCGCGCCGTCCGGTACGTCGACCGCCTGCCGGGTCCCGTCGGGCGCGGTCTCCACCCGCCACGGGAAGGAGAGCGCCGGTGTCCCGGCCACCTGGCCGCCCACCACGGCGGCGCCGGCTTCCCAGGCCCGGCCGGTCAGGGGCTCGGCGCCGAGGTGGAGCGGGCCGCCGATCAGGGGGCGGCTCCCGGCCAGCGCGGCGGTGGGTGCTTCCCGCAGGACGCCGGCACCTTGGCGCCAGACCGGCACCCCCGGCTCGGGCACCGAGGCGGCGGCCAGGACCCCGCGCACGGCGGCGGCGTCCGTGATCCCGTCGACCCGCAGCTGCGCGACGGCGGCGGCCACGCCCACGGCGGCGGGGATGGTGGAGCCGATGAAGGCAGGGCGGCCGCCGGCGGGCGGGAAGGGCAGGTCGAGGTCGGCCCGGTCCATGGGCGGAGGGCCCTCGGGCAGCACGGAAGCCAGGGACGATTTCTCCGGCACCAGGCCGGGGAGGCCGACGGGGGCGACGAGGTCGGGCTTGGCCCCGCCATGGACCGACGGGCCTGAGGCGCTGGCCGCGGCGATGCCCCGGCCGTCGTGGGCGCCGACCGTCACCACCTCGGGCAGGCCGGCCACCCCGAGCAGGGACTGAGGGGCGGGACCCAGGTCACCGGCCGGGGCGACCACGGTCAGGCCGGCGGCGCTGATCTCGGTCAACAGGGTCCGGAGGCGGGCCCAGTTCTCGGCCAGCTGGTGGAGCTGGCCACCGCCGGCGGCGTCGGAGAGGGTGTCCCAGCGCCCGCTGGCCAAGCCGGCGGCCATCGGGTCGAGAACTTCGGCGGGCGGGAAGGCGAAGGCCACCCCGTCGAGGTCGGCGGCGTGGTCCCGGGCGAACTCGAGAGCCTGGACGACCTTGCCCCGGTGGACATGGTCGCCCTCGTAGACGTTGACCGAGGTGACGTGGGCCTCGGGGGCCAACTGGAAGAGCACCGAGGCGGCGTAGGTCCCGAGTCCCACCTGGTCGCCCCCGCCATGGACGCTGAGCCGCTCGGCGTAGGCGTCGCCGAAGGCCGCCCCCTCGATCCCGGAGGAGACGAGCAGCACCCTTACCGCGCCCGGGACCTTGAGCAGCCCGGCACCGTCGAGCTGACCCGGAATCTCGAGCGCCTGGCCCAGCAGCTCCTCCAGCCCCAGTCCGAGCGATCCCAGCCCCGGCGGGCCGGACTCGGAGGGTGGGTTGGAGGCGGGCTCGGCCTCGTTGCCGGCCTGAGCCACCGGCGCCGCCATCAGGACGGCCACACTCAACAGGACGATCCACCGGCGCCGAAGCGCACGTCGCCGACCCATCGCTCCCCCTCTCGACCAGCCCGCCCGAGGGGAGTCTAGGTAACCAATCGCTTACGAAGGGGGAGGAGGGCAGACAGCGCCGTTATCGGTATCGGCATCGGGTGGCCTGGACTTGAGCGATCCGGCGAACTTTTTTCAGATCTCTCCCTTGAGCACGGTCCGGGCCTGGGCCGCCACCCGGGCCATGCCCAGCTCCTCGGCGGCGGCCAGAGCTTGGGCAGCCAGCTCCCGGGCCCGTTCGGCGTCGCCGGGAGCGGCCCGGCGGGTGAGCATCCGGGCCCAGTCCAGGTGGGTCCGGGGCGGCGAGCCTCCCCGCCAGCCGGGCCGCCTCCTCGAAGTGGCCTTCAGCAACGTCGTAACGTCCCAGCGTGGTGGCGAGGATCCCGAGGGCCTCGTCGTGCAGCCCGCCCCCGACCGTCCAGGTCGGGTTGGCGCGGCCGGCTTGCGGCTTCAGGCGCTCATAGACGGCGGCAGCGATGTCGGCGTCATTCAGCGCGGCGCAGACGTGGGCCAGCATCCCGAAGACCCAGATCTCGTCGTACCGGAACAGGGCCTGGAAGCCGTCCGCCGCCAGTTCGTCGACGATCGGCCGGGCCTCGTCGGGGCGGTCGAGCTCGCACAGGGCGACGGCCAGCGAGGCTCGGGTGAACGGTACGGCTCCCGGCCGCTCGGCCGCCCTCGTCATCATCCCGAGGAGCTCGTCCATCCGGCCCTGCTCGTACCGGATGCCGACGAGCTGGCCCCCGAAGACGGCGGAGGCTTCGGGAACGCCTACGGCCGTCCCCAGCTCCAGTGCCTCATGGCTCAGAGCCTCGGTCTCGTCGAACCGGGCCGCCACGAACGACCGGACGATCTTCAGGCTGAGCGCCATCCAGCTCAGCAAGGGCTGGCCGACCTCTTCCACCAGACGGTCGAGCTCGCCGGCGCGGCGGTCGGCCACGAGCGGATCCCCGCTCCGCAGCGCCAGGAGGGCATCGATGAACGCGGTCCAGCCCTGCAGCACCGGGTCGGGCAGCTCCTTGGCCTGAATGGCCAGTTGGGCCCGGCGTTCCACCAGTTCCGATTCCTCCGCCGCGCCCAGTGTCGGAATGTGGCTCACGAAGAGCACGTATCCGGACGTGGTGGGATCGTTCAGCCGGCAGGCCATGTCGATGCTCTCGAGCATCAGCCGGCCGGGGCGCTCCCGCTCCGGTGAGAAGGTCAGCTCGGTGGCGAGGGCGCCGAGCACCTTCGCCCGCAACGATGAATCCTCCGGACCGAGCGCAACCAGGGCGGCCTCCAGTACGGCGGCCCGGTCGGCGTCGACCCGGCCCCAGCGGCTGAACATGAACCGGGTGTTGGCCAGCGCCGCCCGGGCCAGGCGCTCGGGGTCGTCCAGGTCCTGGGCCAGCCGGGCGGCGTCGAGCAGGACTTGGCGGTGGGCGGGGTTCCCGGCCCGGCGCTGCGCTTCGCCCAGACCGATGAGGAGATCGCACCGGCGGGACTTGTCCCCGCCCGCGCCGGCGGCGTCGAGCAGCTCGAGGGACCGCTCGAACCAGCTGGCGGCCTCGTCGTTGGCCAGCTGGGACAGGGCCTGTTCGCCGGCCCGCACCGCGTACTCGAGCGCCTTGCCCCGCCCGCCGCTCCCGGCGCCGGCGAAGTGCCGGGCCAGGGCGGGGAGGTGCTGGTCGAGCCGCCCGGCATGGACGGTCTCGATGGCCTCGCCGGCGCGCCCGTGCAATTCGAGGCGGCGGGCGGCGGGGAGGGAGTCGTAGAGCGTGGCCCGGACCAGGGCGTGGAAGAAGCGATGGCCGGGCACCGGCCCGGCCGCCTCGGTCACCAGGCGGGCGGCGATGGCGGGATCGAGGGCCCGGAGCGTGGCGATCTCGGCTTCGCCGGCGGCGTGCACCAGGACCTCGAGCTCGAAGCGGTCGCCGAGGACGGCGGCTACGCCCAGTGCTTCCCGGGTCTCGTCGGGCAGGCGGGCCAGGCGCCGGGCGATGACGTCGCGCACGCTTTCGGGGATGCGCACCGCGGACGGCGGAAGGTCGGCGGTCCAGCGGCCGTCCCGGCGGAACAACGTTCCCGTCTCCGACAGATGGCGGATGACCTGGCCGACGAAGAAGGGGTTCCCGCCCGTCTCGACGTGGAGGGCGGCGGCGTACTCCCGGCCTTCCTCGCCGAGGTCCTGACGGGCCTGGGCCTCTATGAAGGCGCCCACGGCGGGTTCGTCCAGGCCGGTCAGCCGCAGCCGCTCGACCCCGGGCTGGCGCAGCAGGTCGGCCAGGGCGTCGGCCAGGTCGGCGGTCACGTCCAGCTCGGTGTCCCGGTAGCCCGCCACCACCAGCAGGCGCAGCGGCTCGGCCGAGCGGATGAGGTGCGTCAGCAGCAGGAGCGTGGGCTTCGTCGCCCAGTGGATGTCGTCCACGACCAGCACGACGGGCGTGTCCGCGGAGACGCCGGCCAGCCAGGCGGCGACGGCGTCGAAGAGCCGGTACCGCTCGGTCTCGGGATCGGAGCGCAACGGCGCGGCAAGCTCCTCTGTCCGTTCGGCGACCTCGGGGACGAGCCGGACCAACTCCCCCGCCAGCCGGCCGAAGCGGGGGGAGCGGGCCTGACGGAGGTACCCCCCCAACGCTTCCACGAAGGGCTGGTAGGGGACGCCCAGCCCGTCGTCGCAGCGCCCGAAGAGCACGGTTGCCCCCGAGCCGTGCGCCAGCCGGGCGATCTCGGCCGCGAGGCGGGTCTTGCCGATCCCGGGCTCTCCGGCCAGGAACACGAGGCGGCGCCGCCCGGACCGGGCCGCTTCCCACATGGCCTCCAGATGGAGCATCTGGTCGTCGCGGCCGACGAAGACCGACGACTCCTCCCGCTGGAGGGGCAGCGGGAGCGGCACCGCCACCTCCGCCTGCGCCTCCCAGGCCACCTCGCAGGCGGCCACCGGTTCGGCCAGCCCCTTGAGGGCCAGGCCCCCGAGGAGATTGAACGAGCAGTCGTCCCGGTGACCGACCAGGCCCTGGACCAGCGCCGAGGCGAGGATCTGGCCACCCCGGGCCCGGTCGCAGAGCCGTTGCGCCACCACCACCGGCGTGCCGAAGTAGTCGTCCTCGTCGCCGATGGGCTCGCCGGCGTGGATCCCGACCCGGACCTGGGGGCTCGATCGGCCGGCGCCGCTCTCCTCGGCCATGGCCCGCTGGATGGCGACGGCGCAGCGGACGGCCGCCAGCGGGCTGGCGAAGGCCGCCATGAGCCCGTCACCCAGGCTCTTGACCTCGGTGCCTCCGTGCGCCGCCAGGGCCTGGCGCAGGAGGCTGAAGTGCCGGCGTCGCAGCGCGTCGGCGGCGTCCTCGCCCAGCTGGGCGAGCAGCTCGGTGGAGCCGACCAGATCGGTGAAGAGGAAGGCGACCACTCCGGGGGACGGTTCGGGGATGGCCATCGATACTGGATCGGCCACAGTGGCGGAACCCGCCGCCCGCCAGTCGAGCTCCGGCTCGTGGCGCAGGATGGCACCCTCCAGGCGGCGGAGGTCCTCGGTCGGGTCGATGCCGAGCTCCTCGCCGAGGTGGCGCCGCAGGTCCTGGTAGGCCCGCAACGCCTCCGCCTGGCGCCCGGCCCGGTACAGGGCGGTCATCCGCTGAGCCCACAGCCGCTCTCGCAGCGGGTGGTCCCGGGTCAGCCCGGCCAGCTCGCCGACGAGGTCGCCATGGCGGCCGCAGGCCAGGTCGGCGTCGATACGCTCCTCGAGGGCGGCCAGGCGGGCCTCCTCCAGGCGGGCGGCCTCGGCCCGGGCAAAGGGGGCGTCGGCCACGTCGGCCAGCGCCGGACCCCGCCACAGGGCCAACGCCTCCCGCAGGGCCCCGGCCGCGGACTCGTGGTCGTCGCCCGCCGCCAGCTTGCGGGCCTGGGTCACGAGGGCCTCGAACCGGTGGGCGTCCACGGCGTCGGCGGGGACCTGCAGGACGTAACCGGGAGGCCGGGTGACGAGCACCTCGCCCTCGCCGGAGTCCCGCAACGCCTTGCGGAGCCGAGACATGTACACCCACAGCGCCTGGGACCCCCCTTCGGGGGGCTCGCCGTCCCAGAGGTCATCGACCAGGCTCTCGAGCGACACCACCTGGTTGGCCGAGAGCAGCAGCCGGGTGAGGACGGCCCGCTCGCGGCTGCGGCCCACGTTGACCGGTTCGCCGTGGCACAGGACTTCCAGCGGGCCGAGGACCCGGAACTCCACCGGCTCTCCCTTCCGGTGCGACTACGGCGGCGACGCCGCCGGCCCGAGCGTAAGTCGAGGCCCCATGCCGCGTCACCCCCCCGGCGGGGCGCGGTGAGGCGCCGGTAAGGCGCCGGTAAGCCATCTGCAGGCCCGGCGGCGGATGCTCGGCTCCCGGGGCCACCCGGGCTCTGTCGCCGTCCCGAGGAGAAACCGCGTGTACGACGTGATCGTGGTCGGGGCCCGGTGTGGCGGTTCGCCGGCGGCCATGCTGCTGGCCCAGCTGGGATACCGGGTGCTGCTGCTCGACCGGGCCGGCTTCCCCTCCGACACGGTCTCCACCCACCTCGTCGGTCTGTCCGGCGTGGCCCGCCTGTACCGCTGGGGACTGGAGAAGAAGGTGGCGTCCTCAGGCTGCCCGCCCATCTCCCGGATGACCGTCCGGCTGGGAGACGCCGTCTTCACCGGGTCCCCGCCTGCCGTCGACGGGATCGCCCACCGGTACTGCGTGCGCCGCACCGTGCTGGACACGATCCTCGCCGACGCCGCCGTCGAGGCGGGTGCCGAGCTGCGGGAGGGCTTCGTGGTGCGCGAGGTTCTCTTCGACGGGGATCGCGTCGCCGGTGTCAGGGGGCGGGGCGCCAGCGGCCGGGAAATGGAGGAGCGGGCCCGGCTCGTGGTGGGGGCCGACGGGCTCCACTCCCTGGTGGCCGAAGCGGTCCAGGCCCGCCGCTACTCCGAGCACCCTGCGCTCACCTGGTGCTGCTACGCCTACTGGAGCGGGATCGATCTCGACGGCTCCGAGCTCCACCTGGCCGGCCGGCGGGCCGTGGCCGCCATTCCCACCAACGACGGCCTGACCTGTGTCTCGGTGGCCTGGCCGGCGGCCGAGACCGGGGCCTTCCGGGCCGACGGCGAGGCCAACTTCACCCGCACCCTGGGAACGCTGGCTCCCGACCTGGCCGCCCGGGTGGCCGCCGGCAGCCGGGTGCGGGCCTTTGTGGGGACGTCCGATCTCCCCAATTTCTTCCGCCAACCCTGGGGGCCCGGCTGGGCGCTGGTGGGCGATGCCGGGTCCTGCCGGGACCCGCTGCTGGCGCAGGGCATCGCCGACGCCTTCCGGGACGCCGAACTGCTGGCCGAAGCCGTCGACGCCGGTCTGGGTGGCGGCGCGGACCTCGACGATGCCCTGGCCGGGTACGAGGAGGGCCGTAACCAGGCCGCCCGGCCCGGCTACGAGCTCAACGCCCGGCTGGCGTCGCTCGAGCCGCTCGACGAGGAACTGGCCGCGTGGGTGCGCGCCGCCCAGCAGAGCCAGGAGGAGACGGACCGCTTTCTCGGCGTCCTGGCTGGCGCCGTCCCTGTCCCGGTCGGGAGTGTCGCCTTCATCACTCTGGATGAGTGAGGACCGTGTGAGTTCCCTACCTGCCGCCGGGAGGATGCTGGTTCCCATGGAGACCCGTGTTGCCGTCGCGCCCGACGAACTGCTGGCCACGATGTTTGGCGGAGGAGGTGGACACCCCGACCCGTACCCGCTGTACCGGATGCTGCGGGAGACGGCCCCCGTCCACCACAGCGGCCTGGACGGCGTCTGGTACGTGTCCCGCCACGCCGACTGCACGAAGGTGCTCCTGGCCACCGGCTCCGGGCGCAAGCCGGTCGGGGTCCGCGGCTCCCGGCCCTTCTTCGTCAGCCGGGACCAGGCCCAGCGCATCACCCGCCGGGCCCGCCAGACCATGCTGTGGTCCAACCCGCCCGACCACGGACGGCTGCGGCGGCTGGTCAGCCGGATCTTCACCGCCCCCCGGGTGGAGGGCCTACGGCCCCGCATCACCGCCTGGGTGGACGGTTGCATCGACGCCATGGCCGGCGCCGGGGCCGTCGACATCATGGACACGCTCGCCTTCCGCCTGCCCATCCAGGTCATCGGCGAGCTCGTCGGGGTGCCGGAGGAGGACCGGGCCGATCTCCGGGGACTGTTCCGGGACGCCACCGGCGCCGAGGCCGACCTCCCCGGGCCGGTCATGGACCGGGCCGACCGGGCCCGGGCGGCCATCGACACCTACTTCGCCGGCCTGGTGGCCGAGCGGCGCCGGGCACCGGGCAGCGATCTCCTCGCCGCCCTCGTGGCCGCCCGGGACGGCGAGGACCGCCTCTCCGAGGCCGAGCTGCTCACCACCGCCTCGCTCATCTTCGGCGCCGGCTTCGTCACCACCACCAACCTGATCGGCAACGGCCTGCTCGCCCTGCTCCGGCACCCGGCGGAGATGGCCCGGCTCTGGGCCGATCCCGAGCTGGCCCCGACGGCGGTGGAGGAGGTCCTGCGCTTCGACAGTCCCGTCCAGCTCGTGGGGCGCTATCTCTTCGAACCGATCGACCTCGGCGAGCAGGTGATCGAGGCCGGCGAGTTCGTCGTCGCCCTGACCGCTGCCGCCAACCGCGATCCCGTGCGTTTCGCCGCGGCCGAGACCTTCGACGTCGGGCGGTCCGACAACCATCCCCTCAGCTTCGGCTGGGGCATCCACCACTGCCTCGGCGCCCAGCTGGCCCGCCTCGAGGGCCGGATCGTGTTCCGCCGCCTGGCCGAGCGCACCGCCTCCATCGAGTTGCTGGACGACGACCCGCCCTGGGAGCCGGGCGTCTTCCTGCGGGGCCTCACAGCACTGCCCGTGCGCCTCCGGGCCCGTATTTGAAAGGATGCGGCCATGACCGAGACGAAGAGCATGTGCGAGGCCTTTGAGCGGACCGCCGCCGCCCACGCCGGCGCGGTGGCGTTGCGCCTTCCCGGTGGGGCGGTGGAGATCACGTGGGCGGAGTACGCCGACCATGTGCGGCGCATCGCCGCCGGCCTCGCCACCCTCGGTGTGACCCGGGGTGACGCTGTCGGGTTCATGATGACCAACCGTCCGGAGTTCCATCTCTGCGACACGGCGGCGATGCATCTGGGGGCCACGCCGTTCTCGATCTACAACACCTCGGCGCCGGGGCAGATCGCCTACATCCTCGGCAACGCCGGCAATCAGGTGGCGGTCTGCGAAGCGGCCTTCGCCGAGCGCCTGCGGGCCGCCGGTGGCGACACCCTTCAGATCGTGTGCGTCGACGGCTGGCCGGAGGGGACCATCTCGCTGGGCAAGCTGGTGGAACAGGGCGCCCCCGACTTCGACTTCGACGCCGCCTGGCAGGCCGTCGGGCCCCAGGACGTCCTCACTCTCATCTATACGTCGGGCACCACCGGGCCGCCCAAGGGCGTCGAGATCACCCACGCCGGCGTATTGGGCATGCTCGAGGCGATGAGCCAGGTGCTTCCGCTCTCGCCCGACGACCGGATCATCTCCTACCTGCCCTCGGCCCATGTTGCCGACCGGGTCGGATCCCATTACCAGTCGATCATCTCGGGGTTGAGCCTCACCTGCCTGGCCGACGCCAAGCAGCTGGGCGCGGCCCTGCTCGACGCCCGTCCCACCCTGTGGCTGGCGGTCCCCCGGGTGTGGGAGAAGCTCAAAGCGGCGATCGAGGCGGCCGTGGCGCGGGAGGCCGACCCGCAGCGTCAGGAGGCGCTCCGGTGGGCCATCGACGTCGGGGTGCGCAAGGTGCGGGCCGAACAGGCCGCCAGCCGGGGCGAGGGCCCGGGCCCGGACGACGAGCTCCGCGCCGAGTACGCCCGGGCCGAGTCCGCCGTACTCCCGAAGCTGCGGGCCCAGCTCGGCCTCGACCAGGTCAACTGGTCGGTGTCGGGCGCGGCGCCCATCGCCCTGTCCGTGCTCGAGTTCTTCGCCGCCGTCGGGCTGCTCATCCGCGAGGTGTGGGGCATGTCCGAGCTCGGGATCGCCACCTGCAACCCCCCGGGCCGGGAGCGGCTCGGGACGGTGGGGATCGCCATGCCCGGCTACGAGCTGCGCCTGGAGCCCGACGGCGAGCTGCTGGCCCGGGGTCCCGGTGTCATGAGGGGGTACCGCCACGACCCGGAGAAGACGGCGGAGACGATCGACGCCGACGGCTGGATCCACACCGGTGACATCGCAACGGTCGACGCCGACGGCTACTACAGCATCGTCGACCGCAAGAAGGAGCTCATCATCAACTCTGCCGGCAAGAACATGTCGCCGGTCAACATCGAATCCAAGCTCAAGTCGGCCAGCCCTCTCATCGGCCAGGCCGTGGCCATCGGCGACCGCCGGTCCTACAACGTGGCCCTCATCGTCCTCGACCCCGACGCCTGCGCCGCCTACGCCGCCGGCCACGACCTTCCCAGTAGCGCCGCCGCCGACCTCTGCGCCGATCCCGGCGTGCGGGAAGCCGTCGAGGTGGCCGTAGCCGAGGTCAACAGCCAACTGTCACGGATCGAGCAGATCAAACGCTTTGCCATCCTCCCGGTCGACTGGGAGCCGGGTGGCGACGAGCTCACGCCGACCATGAAGCTCAAGCGCAAGCCGATCGCGGAGAAGTACGCCGGCGTCATCGAGGGCCTGTACGCCGAGGTGGGGGAGGCGTAGGTCAAAGGCGCAAAGAAGGGGCGGGGGTGGGCCTGGGCGGGGGGCTTACTTCGGAACGGCGTTGCCGCCGGTGCCCTTGTTGCGTCGGTGCTTTGTGGTGCCCCGCTCTGGGGAGGAGCAGCAGGAAAAGCACCCCCCAAGTGCATTTCCTGCTAACCCTCTCGGAGCGGCGCCGTTCCAAAGTCCGCCCGCCGCCCAGGCCCACCCCCGACCCCTTCATTGACGCTTTTTGCTTTCCCAGCCGCTCCGCGGCGTCCTCTACCGGGGCTGCACGCGCACCTGGAGCGTCCGCAGGCCGCGGAGGAAGCTGACCACTCTCGGCGGGTCGGGGTCGAGCAGCTCGATGCGGGCGAAGCGCTCCCGGAGGCGGGCGAAGGTCATCTGGGCCTCCAGGCGGGCCAGGGGGGCACCCAGGCAGTGGTGGATGCCCCAGCCGAAGGTGAGGGGCTGGGCCTCGCGCCGCCCGACGTCGAAGCGGTCGGGGTCGGAGTAGCGCTGGGGGTCGCGGTTGGCGGCGGACAGCATCATGACCACGTGGGCGCCCTTCTCCAGCTCGATGCCGCCCTCGTCGTCGACCCTGACGGGCTCGAGGACGTCGCGCAGCACGAAGGGAACCGGGCTGTCGAAGCGGAGGATCTCCTCCACCGCCGTCTCCACCAGCGATCCGTCGTCCCACAGCCGGGCCATCTCCGCCGGTTCCCGCAGGAGGGCGAGCAGCCCGTTGCCGATCACGTTGGTGGTGGTCACGAAACCGGCGAAGAAGAGCAGGAACACGGTGGACCGGAGCTCGTCATCGTCCAGGCGTCCGTCGTCCTCGTCCCGCACCGCGATCAGGGCGGAGAGGAGGTCGTCCTCCGGTGCCGCCCGCCGGGCGGCGATGAGCTCGGTGAAGAACTGCTCCAGCTCCTCGAAGTTGCGCTCCGCCCGGGCGACCTCCTCTTCGGTGGCGTCGGGCCGGTCGGCCAGCATCCCGTCGGTGATGATCGGCCGGAACCGCTCCCGCTCGCTGGCGGGGACGCCCACCAGCTCCCCGATGACGGTGACAGGCAGGGGGAAGGCCAGGGTCTTCATGATGTCGACCTCGCCCGCGTCGGCCAGCTCGTCGAGCCGTTCGTCCACCAGGCCCACCACCCGCTCCCGGAGCCCCTCGACCCGGGGGGTGGTGAAGGCCCGGCTGACCAGGCGCCGCATGCGGGTGTGGTCGGGAGGGTTCTCGGTGAGCATGGAGAAACCCCGGCGGCGGCGCTTCTCCATGCGCGCCCGCATCCGCTCCAGCTGGGCGTCGGTCATGCCCGGCCGGCGGAAGAGCTTCTCGTCGTCGTGGCCGAGGCGCGGGTCCCGCAGCAGGTTGCGGCACGTCTCGTAGCGCAGGGCGTACCACATGCCGTCGGCGTCATGGCGGTGGAACGGGGCCAGCTCATGGAGCGCCCGGTAGAGCGGGTAGGGATCGGCCCGGCCCTCCGCTCCCCGCAACAGGTCGGCCAGGACATTGTCGGCCGTGATCGTCATCGCCATCCGGAACCGCCCCCTTATGCCAGGAAGGGACCGGACGTGGCCGATCCCTCCCTGCCCCCAACCGCTGGTGCCGACGAATGCCCACACTGGACAAACCGGACGTAACCACTAACCTAGAACGAACTGTCACTGAGTGCAAGAGGGCACCGTGCGACAGAGGGCGACCATGCAGGAGGGGGAGCATGGGTTACACGGTGAAGGTGGACGCCGACACCTGCATCAGTACCGGCAACTGCGTGCGGGGTGCTCCCGCCGCCTTCGCCTTCAACGAGGACGACGTGTCACAACCCCAGCCCGCCGCAGACGAGATTCCGTCCGAGAAGCTGGTGCAGGTGGCCCGGGGTTGCCCCGTCGGCGCCATCCACCTCTTCGCCGAGGACGGCCAGGAGGTTGACCCGTGGCAATGACCGATCCGGAGCCGCCGCCCACCGAAGGCTTGCGGGAACGGCACCGCCGGCGCACCGAGGCGCTGCTGGAGGAGGCGGCCCTGCAGCTGTTCGAGGAGCGGGGCTTCGACCTGGTCACCGTGGACGATGTCGCCGCCGCCGCCGACGTCTCCCGCCGGACCTTCTTCCGCTACTTCGCCACCAAGGAGGACGTGGTCCTCGCCGACCAGCCCCGGCGCCTGGAGGAGCTACGCCACGCGCTGGCCGGACGCCCGCCGGAGGAACCGGCCCTCACCGCGCTGCGCCAGGCGCTGCTGTCCCTGGCCGGCGGCCACGAGCAGGACCGGGAGCTGCTGCTCCGGCGGGCGAAGCTCATGCGGGCCACCCCCTCGCTGCAGGTCCGCTGGATGGCGGCCCAGCGGAACTGGGAGCAGGCGGTGACCGAGATGGTGGCCGATCGCCTCGGGGTCGACCCACTGGTCGACCTGCGCCCGGGCGTCATCGCCGCCTCCACCCTGGCTTCGTTGCGCATCGCCATCTCCAGCTGGGTGACCGGCGGCGGCCGGGGAGACCTGCTGGCCATGGTGGACCAGGCCCTCGACCTGCTCGACGGGGGCCTTCAGGAGGGTGTGCTCCAGCCCGGCCGTCCCATCAGTGCTCAGGGGGGCACCCTCGGGACCCCGGGAGCACCGCCGCGGTGATCGTCGAGGCCGTTCGACGCCACCAGACACGCCTGCTGGTCGGCGCCCTCGTCGCCCTGGTCGTCGGCATGCAGGTGGGCGACGCCGTCGCCCCCGCCCTGATCTCCGACGCGCCGCTGGTGCTGGTGGCGCTCAACCCCCGGGCCCGCAACCTGCTCCTGGCTTCGGCCTCGGTCTCCGCCCCGCTGCTGGTGGCCGTGGCCCTCGCCCGGCGCATGGCCAGCGTGCCCATCATCTACCGGCTGGGGGCGCTCCACGGCACCGGCGCCCTCGACTGGGTCGACCGGCACTTCCGCCGGATCGGAAGGATGACCCGAGCGGTCGAGCGGTGGTTCCACCGCCGCCGCAACCTCGCCGTGGTGGTCTTCCCCGGAGGTCTCACCGCCTTCCTGGCCGGCGACACGGCCATGCCCGCGGGAGTGCTGGGCGCGCTCACGGCCCTGGGCTACCTGGCCCGGCTGCTCTTCGTGCTGGGGCTGGGCGAGTTGTTCTCGGCGCCCATCGACGCGGTGGTGGGCTACATCGCCGGGCACCAGTGGCAGTTGACCCTCCTCACCATGGCGCTCACCGCCGCCCATGTCCTCCGCCACCGCCAACGCGCCCGCCGGGTGGCCGAGGGAACCGTTGCCCTTTAAGGGTCGAGCGGAAGATACGTCCCGGTTTGTACCCTTTGTGCCTTATTGCACTCAGTGTCACTTATGTCTAGACTGCTGTCCGCCTGGGAGTGACCATCCCGGGGCCGGATCCCGGTCCCACACGTAAACCCTCCGGGTACCACCGGGGCGTTGCCCCCCACTGGGGAAAGGGAGGACAGGTGCGCAGACTGACTGCTGTCGTCGCGTCCGGACTGTTGGTGGGTGGGGTCGTGATGGCCTCACCGGCGGCGTGGGCCGACCATCCCAACGGGCTCGACGACTTCAAGCTGACCGGAGAGATCACCGACTTCGAGGGGGACGACACGGGCCGGGACGGGCCGAGCGAGGGTGACACCTTCACCATCGACATGGACCTGTTCGACAAGCATGGTGACGACGCCGGTGACGGCGAGGGCACCTGCAAGGCCACCCACGTCGACCGCCAGAAGCGCGAGTTCACCGCCGACTGCGAGGGCGTGTTCCACCTCGACGACGGCGACCTCGAGATGGAGGGCGAGGTCACCGAGGACGACTTCAGGGACCGGAGGATCGTCCTCGACATCACCGGCGGAACCGACGACTACGAGCACGCCGATGGGACGGTCACCTTCACGCCCGCCGACGATCACGGCAAGGGTGGCCACCGCCACGCCCAGGGTGGCTACGAAGCCCAGCACGCCGGCGACCACGGCGACGGTGGGCATGGCGGCCACGGCGGGGGTGACCACGACCGGGGCAGGGGTGACCACGACCGGGGCAGGGGTGACCACGACCGGGGCAAGGGTGACCACGACCGGGGCAGGGGTGACCACGACCGGGGCAGGGGTGACCACGACCGGGGCAGGGGTGACCA
>Ga0299907_10000106_pt1 | contig 31088 bp, 25 predicted proteins | sample RVTome_16_FD_198680 | JGI IMG/M metagenome (GOLD analysis project Ga0299907, IMG submission 198680) | Soil microbial communities from uranium-contaminated site in the Upper Colorado River Basin, Wyoming, United States - RVT152D67 (version 2) ...
GGCTTCACGGACCAATAGATCCAGCTGGCAAGGCGTCGGGACGACATAGATGGTGTCGTCATTGTCCCGCGCCAGCATGATGAGATCGGAGACGATCCGGGCCATGTGTCGCGCTTGATCGGTGGCTACTTCGATGAATTCCTTCCGCTCCTCAGCAGAGAGGTCCACCTCACCGGCTCGCACCAGCTCCAACATCCCGAACATCGAGGTGAGTGGTGTTCGCAACTCGTGGGAGATGGACGAGACCAGGTTCTGACGATCCTCGTCGACCCGGAACCGATTCTCCCGTATCGAGACCGCTTGCCGGACGAAAGTGAGGACAACCACAGTGACCGTGGCCAGAACCAGCAATCGAATGTGGGTGCTCTCGGCAGACAAGGTGTGGGAGATCAGCGCCGCGACCAATATCGCCGCTGCTCCGTAGGGTGCGATGAGGGCGATGCGACGCGCCGGGCGATCGACGAACTCGTGCGGTGCAGGTCTTTCGTGGACGATCGATGCGGCTGCCAGCACAAAGATGCCTGCCGCGATGTAGAGCCAGTAGACCGGCTCCGCTGTCTCGAACAGCTCCCCGACACCAGTGACTGCGAAAGTGAGGTCGCCGAGAGTCTGGAAGATCAGAGCGACCGAGAGGAACAGGAGACGTTTGTCGAACCAGTAGGTAGATCGACGGATCGAGAGCATCAGGATGGCGATCAGCATCGCCACATCGAGGATGGGATATGCCATGGCCATCACCCGCTGTCCGGGCGGCGCCGCGGCCAGGGCGTCGAGATATCCCGAAAGGAACCACACCCAGGCCAGGGTGGCGACCGCCACCGCTCCAACCAGCCCGTCGACGCTGGCACACACCCGCACCGACCAGCGGCCCTCGGCGTGAGGAAGGGAGAGGATGCTGATCAGGACGAGGGCGTAGGAGATGACGAAGAACGTGTCGAGGGGTCCAAACGCAGGAACATCGGCACCGGTCGCGAAGAGCACGCCAACCACGAGGACTCCGAGCGCGCTCAGGAGCAACGAAACGCCGATTCCCCGCCAGGCGAACCGTTCCCTTCCCTCCAGACGTTTCACCCCCCGCAAGATGACGCTCCCCGCGGCAGCCATGCCCAGGATCACACCAAGAGTGCCGGCGAGATCCGCCGTGTTGGGAAACACCAATGTGGCCAGACCGGCGGCGATCAAGACGGCGTAGAGGACGGAGACAACCGGGTGGGTCTGGATGTACCTCAGGAATGGGACCAACGGCCTGGTGGCCGCCGAAGATTTCACACCGAATGATCGGCAGAAACATCCCCAACCTGTATGCGCCACGGCATGATGCGAGAGGTCACTCGAGCGCAGGCAAACCGTTCTCGAGGAGACCTCTGAAGCGGTCCCCGTCGATGATCGGAATCCCCAGCTCCTCGGCCTTCCTGGTCTTGGACGCTCCCGGGGAGTCGCCCACGATCAAGGCGGTGGTCTTCGAGGAGACAGAGCTGGTCGCCTTGCCCCCGCGTTGCTCGATGGCGGTCTGGGCCTCTTCCCTGGTGAACCCCTCGATGGTGCCCGAGACGACAAAGGTGGCACCGGCGAGGAGGTCGACAGAGACGCCCTCCTCGACCTCGTCCTCCAGCCGCACCCCGGCCCGACCCAGCTTGGCGACGAGGTCGCGGTTGATCGGGTCTGCGGCCCATTCCGCCATGCCGCGGGCGATGATTGGGCCGATCCCGTCGACCTCGGCGATCTCTTCCTCCGTGGCGGTCGTGAGGGCGGGGAGACCACTGAAGTGGTGGACAAGGGTGCGGGCAATGGTGCCGCCGACGTGACGGATGCCGAGTGCGGCCAAGAGCCGGGCCGCAGGGCGGTCCTTGGCCGCATCGATCGCCCGTTTCAGGTTGTTGACCGAAATCTCCCCCCAGCCCTCCCGGCCCCGAAGCTGGTCGACGTCGAAGGTGAAGATGTCGGCGGGGTCGGAGATCAATCCCTCGTTGAGCAGCAGGTCGATGGTCTTGTAGCCCAGGTGCTCGATGTCCATCCCGCCACGGGAGGCAAAGTGGAACAACCACTCCCGAACCCTGGAAGGGCAGTCGAACCCACCGGTGCATCGAGCGACTGCCTCGCCGTCCTCTCTTACGATCGGGTTGCCGCAGAAGGGGCATCTGGTGGGCATCGACCACACCTTCTCGGCGCCGCTCCGGGCGGCGACCACAGGACCGACGACTTCGGGGATGACGTCGCCCGCACGACGCACTATCACTTGGTCGCCGATGCGGACATCCTTGAGCCCCACCTGATCGGCGTTGTGCAGGGTGGCCATGCCAACCATGGCCCCGCCCACGAAGACTGGCTCGAGAACAGCGAAAGGCGTGGCGGCGCCGGTGCGGCCGATGTTGATTTGGATCTCCTTGAGCAGGGTCACCTGCTCCTCAGGGGGGAACTTGTAGGCGATCGCCCATCGCGGCGCACGCGACGTGAACCCGAGAGCATCCTGCTCGGCGAGTGAGTTGACCTTGATCACCACCCCGTCGGTCTGGTAGCCCGTCTCGTGACGACCCTTCTCGGCCCTGGCCACATAGTCGAGGACCGCATCGATCGTTGCCAGCTCTTCGCTCGCCGGATTGGTCCGAAATCCGACGTCGCGGAGGTACTGCATCGTGTCGGTATGAGACTCGAACACCGGCCCTCCTTCCACCAGGCCCAGTTGATAAACCCAGATGGCGAGGTTCCGGGACGCGGTGATCGCCGGGTCCTTCTGACGGACCGAGCCCGCGGCTGCGTTCCTGGGATTGGCGAAGATGCGCTGCCCTGCTTCGATCTGACGCTGATTGAGCTCCTCGAAGGCAGCCTCTGGCATATAGACCTCTCCCCGCACCTCGATGATGCTCGGATGTCCGGAGCCGAGCAACCGGAGCGGGACCGAGTTGATGGTGCGCAGATTGGCCGTGATGTCCTCTCCGGTGACCCCGTCGCCACGGGTGGCACCGGTCGAAAGGACCCCATCGCGATAGGTGAGGACCACCGCCAGCCCGTCGATCTTGAGCTCGGCGACGTAAGCAGCCGGCGGCCGGCCGAGTTGACGCTCTATCCGTTGCTGCCAGGCCAAGAGGACGTTCGGCCCGTCGGCGTTGTCCAGGGAGAACATCGGGCGGAGGTGACGCACCGGCTGGAACAAGTCGCCGACCGGCGCACCGACCCGCTGGGTCGGGCTGTCGGGTGTTACCAGCTCGGGGTGCTCCTCCTCGAGACGTCTCAGCTCACCGATCAGGGCATCGAACTGGGCGTCGGAGATCGTCGGCTCGTCGAGAACGTGATATCGATAGAGATGCTCATTGACCTGGGAGCGAAGCTCTTCGATCTGGATGGAATCGGTGGACATCGGATTCGACGTTACCGGCCGGGTGTCACGCGAACGTCGTCGAGATCAGGGCACCCCCGAGCACCCGGTCATCGTCGTAGAAAGCAATCGTCTGACCCGGTGACACCGCTTCCTGCGGCTGGGAGAAGAGCAGCCGGTCGCTATGAAGGGCAGCCGAAACCGGCTCACCGTGAGCTCGAAACTGGGCGGTGACGTTTCCCGAAAAGTGTCTCCCCGAGGTCCAGGTCAGTTGGCTGAGCGTCACTCCGGCCACCGCCAACTCCTCTCGCCGCCCCACCACGACGGTGGAGGTGGCCGGCTCGATCCGCGTGACGTATCGGGGCTCACCGGAGGCGACGCCGAGCCCCCGACGCTGGCCCACAGTGAACCCGACGACGCCGTCATGACGACCGATCTCGCTGCCGTCGCTGGCCACCACCGGCCCGGGCGCTAATGCCCCCGGTGCGGTGTCGCGAACAAAGCTCCGATAGTCCCGTTGGCCGACGAAGCAGATGTCCATCGACTCCGGCTTGTGGGCGGTTCGCAAGCCACGATTGGCGGCGACCTCCCGCACCTCACCCTTGGTCAGCTCGCCGACTGGGAACCTGGTCCGCGATAGCTGAGACTCAGAGAGCATGGAGAGGACGTAGGACTGGTCCTTGGCCGGATCGGTGCCCCGCCGCAGGCGCCACCCACCTTCCTCCAGCACATTTCGGGCGTGATGGCCGGTGACTAGGACATCGCAGTCGAAGTCGGCGAGACTGTTGAGCAGACGGTCGAACTTGACGATGCGATTGCACTCGATGCAAGGGTTCGGGGTCCGCCCCGAGGTGTAATCGTCGATGAAACGGTCGACCACTCCCCCGCGAAACTCCTCGGTGTAATCGAGCACGTAGTACGGGACGTCGAGCTGGGCTGCCACCCGGCGAGCGTCCTCGGCATCGGAGACGGTGCAGCATCCGGCCGTAGGCGCTTCCCCGTTGGGCCCGGACCAGAGTTTGAGGGTCACTCCGATCACATCATGACCGGCATCCTTCGTCAGAGCGGCGGCAACCGAGGAATCGACTCCGCCCGACATGGCGACAAGAGCTCTCATCGCAGCCCCTCGATCAACTCGAACAGGATGTCGGCGGCCTCGGCGGCTTCGTCGCTGGTGCTGTTCCAGCCAAAGCTGAAACGAACGCTCTGGCGCGCCTCATCCGCGCTTAGCCCCATGCTCTCCAGTACGTGGGACACTTCCGATGCACCCGACTGACATGCCGAACCGGCAGAAGCGGCCACCCCTGCGCGATCGAGACGGAGGAGGAGGGTCTGGTTGCGGACTCCAGGAAACGTCACGTTCAGATGTTGTGGCGAACGGTCGGTCTCCGGGGTGTTGACAATCGCGTCTTCGACAGTCGCCAAGATCCTCTTCTCGAAATCGTCACGGATCTGGCCGACCTGGCTTCGGAAACGCTCCCGATCTGCCGCGGCTGCATGCATGGCCGTGGCCAGACCCACGGCACTGGCGACATCGTGGGTCCCCGACCGGCGCCCCAGCTCCTGGCCACCTCCATGCAGGACAGGCTCGAGTGGTGTCCCCTCCCGCACGTACAGAATCCCCGCACCTTTGGGCCCCCCGAACTTGTGTCCGGTGAGGGTGAGAAGGTCGATGCCCAGACTCTCGACGTCGATCGATTCCGACGAGAACGCCTGCACTGCATCCGAATGAACCAGCACATCTGGATGGTGCTCCTTCACACGCCTGACGATCGGCGCCAGGTCTTGGATGACACCGGTCTCGTTGTTGAGCCACATGATGGAGACCACCGCGGTGTCGCCATCCACCAAGGCCAGCAAAGCGTCCCGGTCAACCAGACCTCGCCTGTCCACACCGACCACGTGCGTCGGGAATCCGAGACGCCGTAAGAAGTCGGTGGTCTCCAGCACCGCCTCGTGCTCGGTGGCGACCGTCACCACCCCGTGGCGCGAGCTGGGGTTGAACACCGACCCTTTGAGGGCGAGATTGTCCGATTCGGTCCCGCCCGACGTGAACACGATCTCCTGAGGACTGGCGCCGATCGTGGCCGAGATGCGCTCCCGCGCCTCCTCCAAGGCGTTCTTGGCGCGCCGGGAGACCCCATGTACTCCCGAGGAGTTCCCGAACACCTCGTCGGCGTAGGGCTGCATCGCCTCCCAGACTGCGGGGCGCATCGGCGTGGTAGCGGCGTGGTCGAGGTAGATCATCTCGGGTTGATTGTCGCAGGATGAGCGGACTGTTCTACTCCTCGGCGGCGGGACGAGAATGTCCGGGATGGAATCGATCGATCTTCGCATCTTGCAGGTTCCGAACTGAGCACAGTCAGACTCGTAGTCGTCTTCGAGGTTTCCCCAGAGCGGGTTTGGGCGGAGCTAGCCGACCTCGGCTCCCACCCCGAGTGGATGGGCGATGCCGAAGCGGTCGAGTTTCTCACCACACAGACCACGGGAGTGGGGACCAGGATCACGGTGCCGACCCGAATCGGCCCGGTACGGACTACCGATGTGATGACCGTCGTCGGGTGGGAGGAGGGGCGTGGGATCACTGTGGAGCATGTGGGGGCGGTTTCGGGCCGCGGCCGATTCGAGATTCGGCCACTGGGGCCGGGCACTGAATTGTCCTGGAGTGAGACCCTCACCTTCCCCTGGTGGCTGGGTGGCCCCCTGGGCGCCTGGCTGGCAAGTCCCATCTTGCGACGAATCTGGAAACAGAATCTGGAGCGACTCAGACGACGTCTGGCGGCTAGCGACCGGTGAATTTCGCCTTACGTTTGGCGATGAAGGCCGCTACTCCCTCACGGGCATCTTCAGTCTTGAAAGACTCGTTGAAGGCCTCACGCTCGACGAGAAGACCCTGGTCGACTGGCAGGCCCGCGCCGAGATTGAGCGCCTTCTTGGCTGCCGCGATTGCGGCGGTCGGCGCCGTGGCCCACTCGCGGGCCGCCTCCATCGCGTAGTCGAGCACGTCGCTGCCGGGAAACACCTTGTCGGCTAGGCCGATTGCCAGCGCCTCTTCAGCATCCACTTGGCGACCGCTGAAGATCAGCTCCTTGGCCCGCTGATATCCGACGAGGCGGGTGAGACGCTGAGTGCCGCCCGCCCCCGGGATGAGACCGAGGAGGATCTCGGGTTGGCCGACCTTCGCGTCGTCAGCCAGGAAGCGAAAGTCGGCGCCCATGGCCAGCTCGAGACCTCCGCCGAGGGCAAAGCCATGGACCGCGGCAATGGTCGGCTTCTCCAGAGCCTCGAGGGAGGCGATCGCCTCCTGGAGGGTCCAGGCGCTGCGCTCCTCCACGCCGGCATCGAAGGTGGCCTGAAACCCCCTGATATCGGCGCCGGCGGCGAAGTGCGGCTCACCGGTCACCACCACCGACCTGATAGCGGGATCGGAGCAGCTCTCGAATGTCTGATGCAACTCCTGGGCGACGGATTCGGTCAGGGCGTTGACAGGTGGCCGGTCGATCCTGACCAAGGCGACCGGTCCCTCGACGGTGAGCTCCACGAATTCCATGACCTGAGGTTATCTGGATGGGTTCCCTGTCCTCGTCGAAAGATCAGGGTCGGATCGGCTCCACCCAGTCCGCACGCCATTCCGCTGCGGGGAATGACCGAGCCCAGTAGGCGGTCTCCCGTGCGACCAGGCCATCGCGCATGCGAAAGATGAACACGGATTGATAGGGGTCGCCGTCGCCATAGTCCAGGTCTGCCTCCAGGACCAAAAGGTCACCGTCCTCGACGATCCGGACATTGGAGATGGTGGGTAGGGAAGGGAACCTGGAGTAGATCTCACGCCGGTTGGCGTTGCCCACGATCCTCTCGTTGGATTGGGGCCATTCGAGCACGACATCTTCGGTGAAGATCTCGTTCAGCGCTCCCAGATCACCTGCGTTCATCGCGGCGACGAAGGCTGTCGCCGTTCTCTCGTTGTCGGTCAATTCATGTCCTCCACCAACGGCGGCTCCGGATCGGTCCAGGCGAATCTAGACCTAGGTGGCTCGCCGGCGAGCATCTCCCGGGTCAGCGGTAGCCACACCTCTCGAGCAGGAGTCCATTGGCGCAGCCGACGTCGAGGAAGTCGCCGTCACGTTCGTGTCATGGGTCGATCAATCGGAGGTCTGGGGCGGCGCGCCCCTAGGTACTTCGGACCAGCTCACGGAGCCGGGGGTCGAGGGCGGGTCGTGGTGGTGGGTAGATCTGTCCGTCAGGTCTTCGGAATATCGGTTTGCCATCGGGGCTGTCTTCGATGGTCCAGCCGTGTTCGTGCAAGAACCGGTGGTGGTAGCTACAGAGCAGGATCAGATTGGCCAGGTCGGTGAGACCGCCATCTGCCCAATGTCTCCTGTGATGAGCATGCACCCAATCGACATGGTCGCAGCCGGGGAACTGGCAGCCCCCGTCTCGATGCCACAGCAGACGCCGTAGCCATCCCGGGACCAGTCTGGTCCTCCGCCCGACGCCGAGAGTGCGAGCATGGTCGTAGACGGTGCACTCCACCAGGGAATCACAGGCCAACCGTCGGGCGGTCTCGTTTGCGATGACCCGGCCTGCCTCGAACTCGGCCACCCCGCCCGCCACGCTGGTCTCGGTGAGAGCTTCGAGATCGGCGTGAACCGTGACCGGGATTGGACCAGGGGAACCCTCTCCGCTCGTTGTGGCCAACTCGACCAGACCGTCGGCCATCCGGGCCGGATACGGGTCGAACATGCCCGTCTCGGGATTGGGAGGAACCCGATCGGCCCCCGCCCGGATCGCCGACTCGATGACGTGCAGGTCGGGGCCGGGAAGATGGGCGGTCAGCCTTCCCTCCAATCCGTCCAGACTGTGCTGGATGAACAGGCAACGACGTTCCCACATCTCCCGTTCGTCCTGGGTCGTCGGCGGGTTTGCTCTCCGGGCGGCACGATCCAGAGCAGCATTAGACAGCCCGAGACACTCCTCGATCAACCCCTCCTCGGCGTCGGCGGTGGCCATCTTCGAGATGGCATCCACCTGATCCAAGGACAGGTCGCCGGCGGCGAAGCGCTCCCGGAGGACGGGCAGATCCTGGAGCCGCCGGGCCACCCGGACCAGGAGGCCCGCCGTTGAGTGACGAAGCCCGAACCTTGCCGATAGCCACTGGACCAGATCCGGGCTGCCATCAGCCAGGAACTGTTGTCCCCGATCCACCTCGATCAACCAGGAACAAACTTCGGCGTGTAACACGGCTAGCCCTGACAACAGCTGCCCAAGAACCTGGTCCACCTGATCGTTTGAGAACCTCTCCCCATCCATACCCGCCAACGTACAAACCAGCGGTGACAGGAACTGGTCGGAAACGGACCACGAGAAGAAAAACCCAGAAAGGTTCAAGACGAGCGGCAGCCCGCCCGGTCGGGGCTTTGCTCAGCCTCCCTCAACGGGACGGCCGACGATGAGGACCTCACGCAGGTCGGGGTCGAGATCGTTGTAGACCGAATCAGCCAGAGTCCCGGTGGCATCGAGGACTTTGGAGAAGAAGCTACGGGCGGCGGCGGCGAGTACCACGTCGAAGATCTCCCGATCGCTGAGACCGGCCGCACGAAGCTGCTCGATATCGTTCTCGTTCACGGTGGTCGCATCGTCGGCGACCTTGGCGGCCAATCCGAAGACGAGGGTGCCCACCTCATCGAGAGCCGACGTGTCCGGGCTCACGACAATGTCCCGCACTTGCTCCGGCCCGAAGAACTTGTCGGCCAAGATTTTGCCGTGAGCCAGTGAGCAGTAGGTGGATCGGAGACGGCTGGCTGCGCCGACCGTGGCCAGCTCGTACCTTCGCTCCTCCATCGGCCGGGCGATGGCGCCGATCAGACCACGCCAGGCGTCATATGCCTCCGGGTGGAGGGAGAAGAGCCGGGAGTAGTTGGGGAGATAGCCCATCCGCTCGATGTCACGGGCGTACATGACGGCCACATCGCCTTCGGCGCTCGCCTCGCCGATCGTTTCCAGAAACGGCATCACCCTCTCCTTGCTTACGAGGTCACGCCGGGAAGGTCTCGCATCCGGGGATGTTTCCTTGCCTCTACCGCCCTGACCTTCATACGTGCGTCGACCACCACCACTCCGTTACCGGGCTCCAGCACCTTCACCGGGTTCATGTCCATCTCGACCAACTCGGGAAGTGCGTCAATGAGGCCGGACACTTTGAGCAGGGCGTCCTGAAGGGCGACGACATCCCCTTTGGGCTGATTGCGGTAACCGTCGAGGAGGCGGGAGCCCTTGATCTCCTTGATCATCTCGGAGGCATCGACATCGGTGAGGGGATGGATGCGGAAGGCCACGTCCTGGAGCAACTCGACATAGATGCCACCCAACCCAAAGCCAACCAGCGGGCCAAAGTTGGGGTCCTGGGTCATCCCGATCAGCACCTCATGCCCGCCCGAGACGAACTGCTGGAGCAGGACTCCCTCGGCGTCGTCGACGGCTCCGATCACCTGCTTATAGGCCCCCTTGACCCTGCTCTCCCCTTCGACGTCGAGAACCACTCCGCCCACGTCTGATTTGTGCAATGCCGACTGGGAGATCACCTTGACGACCACCGGCCCTCCCATTTCCGCCGCCACTGAGATGGCTTCCTTGGCCGAGGTCACGACGGCCGATTGGGGCACCCGCAGCCCGACGGTCTCGAGAATCGTTGCGACCACGCCGGGATCGAGCCATCCGCCTTCGGGTGGCATGGTTTCCAGGGCTTCACCGACCAATGCCCGGAGCCGATGCTCGACCACGTGGTCGAGCGGGACCTCCGAGCCTGGGTCGCGGTGACGCCACTGCCCGTGACGAACCGCCCGGGTAAGGGCGAGCGCCGCCGACTCCGGGAACATGTAGGTCGGTATGGCGCGGGCCCCGTCTTTCCCGGCCAAATATTCGGCGGCCTCCTCCCCGGTCTGCATGAAGACCGAAAGCAGGGTCACGTCGCCGTCGTAGGCGAGTTGCGAGCGATGCAAGGCTTCGGCCACCTTTTGGGCACCCCCGGCAAAGACCGGGATGTAGATCACCATCACCGCATCGACCTCGCCCGACCCGAGAAGGAGTGAAGTGACATGCTCGTACTGGGTCGGCCCTCCTGAGGCGATCAGGTCGACGGGGTTTTGGGTCGACGCCTCGGCCGGGAGGACACTGCCGATCTGCTCCCTCAGCTCCGCCGACAGCTCAGGCAGCACGAGACCGTTGGCCTCGAGGGCGTCTGCGGCCAGAATTCCGGGGCCACCCGCGTTAGTGATCACCCCCACCCGCTCCCCGATCGGGATCGGCTGATTGGCGAGAAGACTGGCGGCATCGAAGAGCTGGTCGATGGTGTCGACCCGGATAACACCAGACTGTCTGAAGAGGGCCTGAACTGCCACGTCGGACGAAGCGAGGGCGCCGGTATGAGACGAGGCGGCCCGGCTCCCCGCTTCGGAGCGCCCGGATTTCACGGCGATGATCGGTTTGCTGCGACCCACTCGCCGGGCGAGGCGGGAGAACTTGATCGGGTTGCCGAACGATTCCAGGTAGAGGGTGATGACGTCTGTGGCTGGATCGTCCTCCCAGGCCAGGATCAGGTCGTTGCCACTGACGTCTGCCTTGTTGCCAACCGAAACGAACTGGGAGATGCCGATGTTGTTGCGGTTGGCGTAGTCGAGGATGGCGATGCCGAGAGCGCCGGACTGGCTGGACATGGCGACGTTTCCCGCAGGCGGGTAGACCGGGGCAAAGGTCCCGTTGAGCTGGACCGAGGGCGCCGTGTTGAGCAGACCCATGCAGTTGGGCCCGACCATGCGCATCCCCGAGTCGCGCACGATCTCGAGCAACTCGGCCTCCAGCTTCGCTCCCGCTTCCCCGATCTCGGAGAAGCCGGCCGAGATCACCACAACGCCCCGCACTCCGGCCGCGGAACACTGCCGGGCCACTTCAACCACCAACGGCTGGGGAACCACGATGTAGGCGAGGTCGACCTCGTCGGGCACCTCACCGATCGTGGGGTATGCCCGGACCGAGCCGATGACCTTGGCCTTGGGGTTGACCGGGTACAGCGGGCCGGTGAAGCCCTCGGAGATGATGTTGTGGAACAGCCGGCCGCCTATCGTCGCCGGGTCGGTCGACGCTCCGATCACGGCCACGGAGCGGGGAAAGAAGAGGGGAAGGAGAGAGGCGGCTATGGCCCGCTTCTCCCGCTCCCACTCGGCCTGGAGCAGGCCCTCGCTTTCTGCGACCGGGAAGTCGACGGTGAACACCCCGTCCTCGATCGTCCTGGTCAGCTCGTATCCGGAGTTTCGGAAAAGCCGCATCATCTGACGGTTCTCGGGGAGGACGAACGCCTCGAACTTCTCGATCCCGTGTGACCGGGCGTGGGTCGTCAAGAGCTGAAGGAGCTGGGTCCCAATTCCCCGCCCCTGTTGGCTGTCGGCGACGGCAAACGCCACCTCAGCGGCGTCACCTCCGGGTGTCTCCCGGTCGTAGCGAGCCACCGCGATCATCTTGCCTTCGCGCAAGGCAATCAGAGCCATCCGGTCGACGTAATCGACGTTGGTGAAGAAGGCCACCTCCTTGGGCTCGAGGGTCTCCTTGATCCGGAAGAAGCGGAAATAGCGGGACTCGGGGCCCAAGGTCTCGAAGAAGTCGACCAGCAGCGGACCGTCCTCAGGCTTTATGGGCCGGACCCTGGCGCCACCGCCATCTCGGAGGGCAACGTCCAGCTCGAACTCAGACGGGTAATCGGCCATGCGCTGTTATCACGCTAGCGACCCTCATAGAGGTGACGGGTGGACCAGGCCCGAGCGCCCATCGAGAAGCAAAGCCGCGGGCTTTGCTCGGATTACACTTCGCACACGGGGGTTTCGATCCATGGGAAAAAAGTGATCTGACAAGACACTTTGGATCTTCCTTCGCGCATCGTGGGGCCCGGGTCCGGTTCCTCTCCCCTCCCCCACCCACCGGCCCGGGTCTCACGACCCTTCCTGCGATGGCGGAAACGAAACGGTTGACGATGGGGTGAAAACGGGCAGGAGGCTTCTCTACGCTCGGATCTGATCGTCTTGCTGAGGACTGCACCCTTTCGTCGAGCCCCACTCTTGTTGTTCCGCCACAGAGCGGTGTGGGTGTCGATGCTCGGAGCTGGAGTGATCGTGGGGCTGGTGGCTTCGCTGACATCGCAATTTCCTTCGTCGGCGGCATCGGAGGCGCTGCGACGAGAGTTGGATGGACGGTGCTCCGCAAGCTACGCCGGGACTTTCAACGCAGCTTCCACAGCCGGCGGCCAATCACTGTATTTCCCGGTTAGTGAGAGAACTCAACGATCACTTGACGAAGCAGTGGTCGATGTGCCGAGTCTCGGCGTGCCGGTCGCCACCATTGAAGGCCAGGTGGTCTCCGCCCGCGCGACCGGCAGCGACCGGGGCACCCTGCCGCTGGTTGTTCTGCACCGCAGCGGGTTCCGGGACCAGGTGAATCTTCTGCGTGGTGGCGAACTCCCAGGAGTTTGGATCGAAGAGTTCGCTGCCGAGCAGCTCGCAGTCGACGTTGGAGATGAGATCGCCTATGACCTCGTCCTCGATGGAGACCCTCGACTACTCGAGGGCCGGTTACCGGTGGCTGCTGTCATCGAGGATCTGACCGACCGTCACACTGAGGACTACTGGTGTGGCATATACCCCTTGTTGGCGCCTGGTCCATTCGGCGACAGACCGACACCTTTGGCATTGGTCGATGTGGACGTGTTCGGAGCGGGCCGGTTTCCGGACGCTCCTGCTGAGACCTTCTTGCGGCGAAGTGAGGATTGGGAGATACCTGTCCATACCCAGGGCATCACCCTCACCGAAGCAGCTGCTGTATTGGCCACATTCGAGCAGGTGGGTGAAACCCTGCTTGGTGACCCGGAGCGGGTCCGATCGGATCTCCGGTTGGTGAGGGAGAGGGTCGTTGGCCTCCGGGATGCCCTGGAAACATCGATTCGACCGATCGGAATGGCGATCATGGCCGCGGCTTTGGCTCTGATGGCCGGCGCAGGAAGCTATTGGGTCGATCGCCGCATAGGAGAGCTTCGGCTCCTGACTGTCCAGGGACTAGGTCCTGCATCCTTGGGTCTGAAAGCATCGTTGGAGACGGTGATACCGGTGGCTCTGGGGGTGACCGTTGGCGCCCTGATGGCGAGACTGGTGGCAGACATTGTCGGCCCTGGGGGAACCATCGAGCCCACGGCGACTGCTCTGGGTCTCCGCTCGGCGATACCCGCCGGGACGGCAGCTGTCCTCCTGGTGGGTCTGGTCGCCGCGATCAGGACACGACGCATTCTCGACGAACCTGTGCGACGTCGCCGCGGAGCAGGATTGTTGCGGCTACCCATCCTCGCGGGTCTTGCCGGCGGGGCGGTCCTGGTCAGAACCCGAATCGGCGATACCGCGGTCCGCTTCGGGGACAACGAGCTGGTCGGCTACGTCGACCCTCTCGTCATCCTCTACCCCTTCCTCCTCTTCACTGCGATCGCGCTCGGCGCCTCGGAGTTGATAATCCGGCTTGTTCCCTCGCTCAAGCATCTACCGGTCCGCGGACATGCGACCTACCTCGCCGTACGGCGTATCGGATCCTCCCCCACCACCGTCGTGGCAGTAGTGGCAGGCGCCCTGATCCCGATCGCCACGTTGGTCTACTCAACAGCACTCACCCGATCGACAGAAACCACCGTGCAGGCCAAAGCGAAGACTTTCATCGGAGCAGACGTGAGGACTCCCATCTACCGGATGGAGCCATTGCCTACCCGGCTCGACACCACCTCCACGTTGGTGCGTCGCGCAGACCGGGTCGACTTTGAAGGCCAACAAGTCGACCTCCTCGCCGTCGACACCGAAACCTTCGCCAGGGGAGCGTTTTGGGACTCCCGTCTCTCCGAACAACCACTGGACGAATTGCTTGAGATTCTCGAGCAGCGAGGACCCGACCTCGCGGCCATCGTCGCCAATGCGGAGCCAACGGTGGAGAGAGGGATAGTCGAGGTAGGGCGATTCGAGGTCCCGGTGGTGATCGAAGCCACCGCCATCAGCTTCCCTGGTGCCCGCAGAGACCGACCCATCGTGGTGGTCTCCCAACACCGACTGGACCAATTCATTCAATCGTCTGACACCACAGGACCTACCGGCGGACTGATCGACTACCTGTGGACCATCGGCCTCGACAAAGTGAGCGTGCAGGCCGACCTCCGAGCAGCCGGTGTCGGCTTCTCCTTCAGCACCGCCGCGGAGCAAACCCTCGACCAGACCAAGTTCCAAGCCGTGATCTGGACCTTCGCTCTTCTCGAGGTGTATGCCGCGCTTGCCGGGCTGATCGTCATCGGAGGGGTCCTCCTCTACGCCGACACACGACAACGTAGACGCAACCTTTCCTACGCACTGTCTCGCCGCATGGGACTCCGCCGCCACGAGCATCTGCTGTCGGGCTTCCTCGAGATCGGAGGCCTCACCTTGAGCGGAACCCTCACCGGAGTATTGGCTGCCTATCTCGCGGCCACCTCGATCTATCAATCACTCGACGCAATACCCCAGTCGCCTCCCGGTCCCCTCTGGGCCGGAACCGGAGGCATGGTGTTCATCCTTTTATCGGCATCCCTGGTGGTCGGTGCCCTCACCGCCTGGACCGCACAACACGCAGCGGATACTGCAGATGTCTCCGAGCTGCTACGACACGGCGATTGACGTCCCGCATCAGAAGCGCCCTCGCGACCATCCGCGGTTGAGGGCCGAGGCGGCAATTTGGGGAGAAGCAGGCCGGCTACCTGATTGTGCCCGGGGTGGGATTCGAACCCACACGAGCCGATTCGGCTCAAGGGGGTTTAAGCCCCTCGCGTCTGCATTCCGCCACCCGGGCCGGGTGCCGATCAGGGTAGGGCCAGCAACTCCATGGCGGCACCGTCGAGACTGTCGTGCTCGGAGACCAGCACCCGTTCGGCTCCCAGGACATTCATCACACCCTCGGCCACCAGCGACCCGGCCAAGATCACCGGCGCCCGCTTGGGGTCCAATGATGGGATCGCCGCCGTCTCCTCCACGCTCTTGACAGACAGCGACTCGACGACCGCGGTCAGCGTCTCCTTTTGCATCGGGTAGCCGTCGACCAGGTTTCGCGAGTATTCGGGCAGGTCCAGGGCGACTGCGGCCAGGCTGGTCCAGGTCCCTGCCACCCCGATGAGGGTCCTCGCCTCGAGATCGACTGCCTCGAACAGTCTCCCGACGAGGTCTCGGGCCGCGTCCAGCTCGGCGGCTGGCGCCGGGCGGGACGGGATCGAACGTTCGGTGAGGCGAACCGACCCGATATCGATCGAGACCGCGGTGTCTGCGGTGACGAATTCGGTGCTTCCCCCACCGATGTCGGACACAACTACCGGTGGCTCGAGGTCCGATCCGGCAGTCGCCCCGGCGAAGGCGAGCCGGGCCTCGACCTCACCGGTGATCAAGGTGGGTCTGACGCCCAACGCCGATTCGGCGAGGTCGAAGAACGCCTCACTATCCGACGCGTCGCGTGCAGCCGAGGTGGCGATGGCCAAACGTTTCTCGACGGCGGCGTCGTCCATTTCCCGCCCGAAACGGGCCAAAGCGGCGAGCGAGTCCTCGATTCCTTCGAGGGAGAGGACGCCTGTCCGGTCGACTCCGCGACCGAGCCCGGTCACCTCGACCCAGCGTCCGGCCTCGTCGACCCCATCGGTGATCAATAGCCGCATCGAATTGGTCCCGATGTCGACGACACCCACGTTCACGGATTGCTGACCCAATCAGGGTTGATCTCGCCGTCGACGACGCACCGCTGGGCACAATCGAGAGGCTCGATCCACTCCTGGACCAGCTCACCAACCGGATTGGTACCACCGGCCCGGGTGTGGGCGTAGTGGGCATGGAGACACTTGACGCCGAGCGTGGTCCCTCCGACCCCACCGGTAGGGGCAAGAGTTGCGTCGGTGGGAACCAGTGCGTCCCGCTCAGCCGCGTAAGCGATATGAGCCTCGGCCAGGCGACGGCCGAACTCGTCGTCGGTTTCTGCCTTGCGTTCCATTCTCCTCACTCCGCCGGCACCCTCGAGACGCCCGATCCGGGTCGTGGCCAGGGGACAGGTCAGCCAGTAGAGGGTGGGAAAGGGAGTGCCGTCGTCGAGGAGCGGCGGGACCTGGGCCACGACGGGCAGACCGAGGTGACATCTCGATACGGGCGAGGATTCAGCACGAAGCGGGCGCCCGATCTGTGTCTCGATGACCTCTCTGTCATCAGCGCTGCTCACCCCGAGTCATCCAGGTCGTCGCCGGTGAGGAAGTCCCATATCTGGTCCACCCAGGTCTTTTCAGGAGGCAGCGGGGTCTCGACCACCGGTGGCGTTGTAGGAGCACTCCCCGGAGGATCGAGGACCACGTAGGCAGTCTCTCCTGGCTGCACGTAACCCAGCTTCTCCCTGGCCAGCTTCTCGATCTCCTCGTCGGTGTTCAGGGCGGCCACGTCTGCCTGGAGCAACTCGTTCTCGGCTTCGAGGGAGGCGAGTTGCGCCTCCGCCGACGACACCTGGCGCTGCGCCTCGATGATCTGGCGATAGGGAACGACCTGGGTGAGGAAGGCCGCTCCGAGCAATAGAAAGAGCAGGGTGACAAGGGCGATGCCAGGACGTCGGAGCAGGGTCATGCTGGTCTCCGGAAAGTGCCCCACCCAGCGAAGCGAGCTTCGTTGCCGAGCGACTCTTCGATCCTCAGCAACTGGTTGTACTTGGCGGTGCGCTCGCCACGAGCGGGAGCCCCTGACTTGATCTGACCTGCGTTGGTAGCCACCGCGAGATGAGAGATGAAGCTGTCCTCGGTCTCACCCGACCGGTGGCTGACCATCATCCCGAAGGAGGCAGCCCTCGCCGTGCTCATCGTGTGCAGGGTCTCGGAAACCGAGCCGATCTGGTTCACCTTGATCAAGATGGCGTTTGCCGCATCCTCGGAAATGCCGCGGCGCAGGATCTCCTCGTTGGTGACAAAAAGATCGTCACCGACAAGCTGGACCCGATCGCCGACGCGGCTGGTCAGGTCGATCCAGCCCTGCCAGTCGGCCTCGTCCATTCCGTCCTCAACCGAAACCAGTGGATAGCGCTCGACGAGATCGGTGAGATAGTCGACGAGCTCGGCCGAGGTCAGTTCTTTCCCATCCAGGTGGTAGCGGCCCTCGCGGTGGATCTCAGATGCTGCCACGTCGAGCGCCAGGGCGACCTCGTCACCGGGCTTGTAGCCGGAAGCCTCGATTGCCTCGACCAACAACTCCAGGGCCGACTCGTTGCTGGGAAGATCAGGGGCGAAACCTCCCTCGTCGCCGACGTTGGTGGCCAGGCCCCGGCCGGCCAGCACTTTCTTCAGCGCGTGATAGACCTCGACCCCGGCACGCAGCGCCTCGGAGAAAGAGGGAAGCCCGGCGGGCACGATCATGAACTCCTGGATGTCCACGGAGTTGGCGGCATGGGCGCCACCGTTGAGGACATTGAGACAGGGCACGGGCAAGAGCTGGGCCGCCGGGCCGCCGAGATAGCGGTAGAGAGGTAGCCCCACGGTGGCTGAGGCCGCCCGCGCTACGGCGAGAGAGACGGCGAGAATGGCGTTGGCACCCAGGTTGGCCTTGTTGGGGGTCCCGTCGATGTCGATCATCACCTGGTCGATATGCTCCTGACGGGTCGGGTCGACGCCAATCAGGGCAGGTGCGATCTGGTCCCTGATGTTGGCCAAAGCCTGGGTCACGCCCTTGCCTTGGAACCGGGTGCCACCGTCTCTGAGTTCGACCGCCTCGAGGGCGCCCGTCGAGGCGCCGGAGGGCACGATGGCTCGCCCGAAAGCATTCTCGGTGGTGAACACCTCGGCCTCGACTGTGGGGTTTCCTCTGGAGTCGAGAACCTGGCGAGCGACGATGCGCTCGATCATGGAATCAGTCATTGCTGGTCGAATCCCCGGGACGGCTGGACCGCCAAACTACCAGCAGCGGCGAGACAGCCAGGCAATTAGCCCTCGTCCTTCGCCTGCTCCCACCGTAGGTTGAGGTCGTCGAGAGAGGCACCGGACACCGGGCCGGCCACTTCCATGGCCCGGAACCGGGCCTCGAACCGGTCGATGGCCCGACGCAGCGCCACCTCGCCGTCGATCCCGAGATGCCGGGCGAGGTTGATAACCGAGAACAACACGTCGCCGAGCTCGGACTCGGCCCGCTCCGGATCGTCGAGGTCTGCTTCCAGCTCGTCGAGCTCCTCGCGGATCTTGGGCAGGACCTCGGCAGTATGGGGCCAGTCGAATCCGACCTTCGCAGCCCGGTTCTGGACCTTGGAGGCGCGGTGCATGGCCGGCATACCGGACGGAACCCCGTCCATCTCCGACTCGCGGGTCTCGCCCCTCTCCACGTCCTTGATCTGGTCCCAGTTGGTCTTGACCTCCGCCGCCGACCCGACCTCCACCTCACCGAACACATGCGGGTGACGCCGGACCAGTTTCTGCCTCATGACCTCGGCCGCGTCGTCAATGTCGAACGCCCCGCGCTCGCGGGCGATGGCGGCATGGAACAACACTGAGAGCAGGACGTCGCCCAACTCGTCCTCGACCTCGGCGTATCGGACCCAATCCGGCTCGTGGTCGGGGAGCCGGCTCACCGCGTCGATCAGCTCATAAGACTCCTCAATGAGGTACTTGACCAGGGTCTGATGCGTCTGCTCACGATCCCAGGGGCACTCCGCGCGGAGGACTCTCATGGTTCGCACCGCTCCCACCAGGCCGCCTGGCTCCGAGTCGATGTAGATCGAGGTACGGAATCCGGCCAGACTCGAGTCGACCCGGTCAGGGGATGAGTCGACTCTGAGCGCCGCGGCCGAACCCACCCCGGCGAAGACGGTGACGGTCGCCTCGCCGGGCAGGACACGGGCTATCTGAGCCGCTGCCTCGGCCATGATCTCGGGTCGATCGAGGTGCGCCACGATGGTTGGCTTGTCCAGCACCATGGGGTCGGGCAATTGATGACCGTTGAGGATCTGCAAGCCACGATCGAGTGGGTCGTAACCGATCTCGGCCAGGATTGCGTCGACGAACGACTCAGCCGGGATCAACTCGATGTCAGTGCTCGAGGACAACAGGTGTCTCACCGCGAACTCGCCGACCAGAGGGCTTCCGGGCACGGCGTAGACCACCGGGCCTGCCGAACCAGCAGTCAGCACCCGGTCGGCGATGGCGGAGTAGACGTCCTCGAACGTCTCCGAGCTCTCATAGAGATCGTCACAGGCGGCAACCTCCCGCATGCCGGCGAGCTGCTCGGCGGCTGGATGATTGATGGTGCGGAGGATCACTGTCCGCCCCGGATCGAGGATGATGGAGCGAATTGTCTCCGGGATCCGGTCGAAGTCGCCGGGACCGAGTCCGATGACAGTTATCACTCGGTCGGAGGCACTACCTGTGGAACGGGGCTCGCCTGCCAGGTGCCATAGCGCTCGGGCACGGTGATCTCGGCGCTCTCGACCTGCTCCAGGAACCAGTCGTTGGTTGCGGTTCCGATGGCCACGCTCTGCAACTCTTCGATGACCTCCTCCTCGGTGGGAATCTCATCCTCACCGAGAAGGATGATGTGGAAACCGAACTCACTCTCGACCGGCATCGAGGGCACGCCCATCTCGGCAGCTTGCAGGGCCTCGGCAAACTCGGCCACGTACGCGTCGGGTGCCGTGCAGCCAAGTGATCCCCCTTGTGCCGCACTGCCAGTATCGGTGGACAACTCGGCGGCGAGATCGGCGAATACCTCCCCGCCGTCCAGACGATCGAGGACGTCGTTCGCCTCGTCCTCGGTGGCCACCAGAATGTGTGAAGCGCAATAGAGCGACTCGGCTTCGGCCAGCGCCGCATCGATCTCTTCCTGGGTTGGTGCGTCGGCGCTCTCGGTGAAGGTGTCCCTGACCCGGTTGTCCAGAACCTGTTGGTGGGCGACTCGACGGAGAAGCTCCTCGGTCACCCCGCTGGCGGCCAGAAACTCCTCCCGACTCAGGCCCTCCACGTTGGCTTCTTGGAAGATCGCCTCGGCCTCGGTGTCGATGTCGGCCTCGGATATGACGATCCCGAACTCCTCTTCCGCCGCTGTCGTCACAACCACCTGCTGGATGGCGAATCCGAGAAACTGGGCGAACGTCTCCTTGGCGATCGTGGACTCCTCGCCCGGGTCGATCATGGCTTCGATCTCCTCGACGGTGATGTCCTCGCCGTCGACGGTGGCGGCGGCGGCATTGGATCCGCCACAAGCGGCAAGTACGAGCGCGGCCGGAATCAGGAGTGATACGAGCTTCTTCAAGAGGGATTCCTAACTGGAAAGGGGAACGTGAGAATCGTAGAGCGTTCAGACTGCAATCCGTAGGCGGGTCAGGCCGTTTCCTCCGCCTCCCACATCTCGCGGATGAACCCGATCAAACCCGACACCAGGTCCTTGGGCGCCGGTAGGTAGATCACGCCCTGCGTGGCTTGGAGGATCGACCGCGGCTGTAGCCGGCGCAGTCGCACTTCCTGGGAAGGCTTGAGATCGACCGGCCCCAACCTCACCTCGTGCCTGAGCTGGACGATCTCATCGAGACCCACCCGCAGTGCCTCCACTCGCAGCCGGGCGAGCGATACCAGCGTCTCCGCCGCCTCCGGCATCGGCCCGAAACGGTCGACCCATTCGGCTGCGACGTCGTTGACTTCATCGTCCGTCGTTGTGGTGGCAAGACGACGATATGCCTCCAGTCTCAGCTCCTGGTCGGTGACGTACGAATCGGGCAGGTGCGCATCCACCGGGAGGTCGATGCGCACCTCGCGGGCAGCCGGCAACGCCGGCTCTCGACCCTCCAGCTCTGACACCGCTTCCGCCACGAGCTCGGCATATAGATCGAAGCCGACGGCGGCGATATGCCCACTCTGCACCTCACCCAGGATCGAGCCTGCGCCCCGGATTTCGAGGTCGCGCAATGCGAGCTGGAAACCAGAACCGAGGTCGGTCGCCTCGCCTATGGCCTCCAGACGGCGATGGGCGTCTTCGCTCAACGACTGGTCGACCGGATGGAACAGATAAGCGTACGCCCTTTGGTCGGACCTGCCCACCCTCCCCCGAAGTTGATAGAGCTGCGCCAGCCCGAGCAGATCGGCTCGCTCGACGATCAAGGTGTTGACCTTGGGCAGGTCGAGACCGGACTCGATGATGGTCGTCGCCACCATCACGTCGTACTCGCCATTCCAGAAGTCGATCATGACCTGCTCCAGCTGTCCCTCCGACATCTGGCCGTGAGCGACCACGTAGCTTGCGTCCGGGACCAGCTCCTGAAGGCGAGCCACCGCCCGATCGATCGATTGCACGCGATTGTGGACATAGAACACCTGGCCCTCGCGTAGTAATTCGCGACGGATGGCGGCAGACACCGCCTGGTCGTCATATCCCCCGACGTAGGTGAGGATCGGATGACGGTCCTCAGGCGGCGTCCTGATGTGGGAGACCTCACGGATCCCGGTGAGTGCCATCTCCAGCGTGCGCGGTATCGGGGTGGCGGTGAGTGTCAGCACATCCACTCCGACTTTGAGTCTCTTGATGGCATCCTTGGCCGACACCCCGAAGCGTTGCTCCTCGTCGATGACGAGCAAACCGAGAGTCTTGAAATGAATGTCGTCGGACAAGAGACGGTGGGTTCCGATGACCACGTCGACCTCACCCGAAGCCAGGCCGGCGACGACCCCTCGCTGCTGCTTGGGAGACAGGAAGCGGGATAGCGCCTCCACACGCACCGGGTAGCTCTCGAATCGCTCGAGGAAGGTCTGATGGTGCTGTTGAGCGAGCAGTGTCGTCGGGACCAGGACCGCGGCCTGTTTGCCCGCCTGGATCGCTTTGAATACGGCGCGGATGGCGACTTCGGTCTTCCCATAGCCGACGTCACCGAACACCAGCCGGTCCATCGGCCGATCTGTCTCCATGTCGGCCTTGACCTCGACGATGGCCTGCATCTGGTCGTGGGTCTCCTCATAGGGGAACGCCCCTTCCATCTCCAGCTGCCATGGAGTGTCGATGTCGTAGGCGTGGCCCGTGGCGGCGGCCCGTTGACGGTGCAACTCCACCACCTGTTGGGCTACGGCAGCCACCGCGGTGCGAACCCTGCTTCGCTGCTCCGACCAGTCCTTGCCCCCCATCCGCGAGACCCGGGGCGCCTCCCCACCGGTATAGCGGCGGACTGCAGCCAGCTGATCCACCGGAACATAGAGCCGGTCCTCACCGGCATAGCCGATCACCAGGTAGTCGCGTTCGATACCGGCCATGGTCCGTGATACGAGGCCCTCAAAACGACCGATCCCGTGCTGATGATGGACGACGTAGTCGCCTTCGCTCAGGTCGCGATACTGGGGCGCGGCCACGGTGCGCGCCCTCCCGATCTTTCTGTGGGCACGGCGCCGCCCGGCTATCTCTTGCTCACCGAGGACGGCAACGCCGAGCCCGGTGGCGACAAAGCCCCGGTGGATGCCCATGGGGACAATGGCCGACCTCGGGTTGAACAGCGACTCCAACCGGTCGAGGACCAAACCTTGCTCGGCCAGCGCCCGCGCCACCCGGTCGGCGGCGCCCTCGCCGTCCAAGGCAACGACGGTGCTCAACCCCCGGGACAGAAGCCGACGCAGTCCATCGGCCACCGACCCCGGATCACCGGGCACCGCATCGAGCCCGGTCAACTCGAGCACCGGGTCGCCGGGCCCGGTGGGGGTGGAGGGCAGGGCGAGATAGGGCCGTCCCGAGAGACTTTGCTCCAGGTCGAGAAACAGGGCGGGATGGGCTCCGGCCTCGGGTGCTTGCTCCCCCCAGGTTGGGGCCAGGGCGGCGGCCAACTCCGACTCCTCCTTGACCAGGTCACGGGCCCGGTCGAAGGCCCGGCTCGGCTCGATCAGGATCAGATCTGCCCCGGTCGGGAGGGCGTCTATCAGCGAAGCCGGCTCGGCCAGCCATGGCAACCACGACTCGATTCCGGAGAAGAGATGGCCCTGGGCGATCCGATCCCAGGTGGACGACCCCCACGGTTCGTCACGTACCAACCGCGTCGCAAGGTCCTGGATGTTCGAATCCGGCCTCACCTCCCTCGCCGGGAAGGCGACCAGCCGTGGCACCTTCTCCTCCGAGCGCTGGGTTCCAACCGCGAACGTCCGGATCTCATCGAGACGGTCACCCCAGAAGTCGAGACGAACCGGCGTCTCGAGATGGGCGGGGTATACGTCGACGATCCCGCCCCTGATCGCAAACTCGCCTCTGGCCTCCACCCGATCGGTTCTGGTGTAACCGAGGTCGGCCATATCTCGGGCGAGGAGATCCAGGCTCACCTCGTCCCCCGTTTCGAGAACGAGAGGCTGGTGTGGCGATGGGCTGAGTCGTTGAATGGCACTGCGAACGCTCGCCACCACCACCACCGACCCGCCCACATCCAGAGCATGGCGAGCCTGGGCACGGTGGGCCATGGTGGCGACGTTGGGCGAGACATGCTCGAAGGGGAGCGTCTCCCAGGCCGGGGCGAGCACCACCCCGTCAATGAAAAGCGAGAGGTCGTCGGCGAGCTCTTCGGCATCCCGCTCACCCGGGACGAGAACGAGCAGGGTCGACTCGAGCTGACTGGCAAGACCTGCGATGGCGAAGGCGCGTCCACCCGCTGCCACCGACCAGATGCCGTGGAGATCAGGTAGAGGCGCGGACCGCCACCCGGCCAGAAGAGGTGCGAGAGGGGCAACCATCGAGACCGGCGATGGTACCGATGCCCACGGCCAACCTCCCCGGCTATCACAGCTAGTGCGCCAACAACCCCTCGGTCTCGAACCACTCAACGGCCCGGCGGATGGTCAGCTGGAGGGGGCGGTATTGGAGACCCAGTTCCCTTGTCGCCCGGCTCCCGTCGTAGACGTGGCCCGCCCGCATCACCCTCACCATCTCGCGGCACAGCTTCGGTTGACGGCCCAACACTCTGGAGCCGAACTCGACGACCCCCGCTCCAGCCGCCGCAACCCAGCCCGGGAGATAACGGGGTCGCAACGTCCGCCCGGTGACCTCGGAGAGCAGTGCCACCGCGTCGATGATGCCGACGCTGGCGCCACTGAGGAGATACCGCTGTCCGCTCACTCCGTTGCTTGCCGCCAGAAGATGTCCCCGTGCGCAATCGTCGATGTCCACGATCGAGACGGTGGTGTCGACCAGAAAAGGAAGGCGCCCGTTGAGCATGTCGAGGAGCAGCTTTCCAGTTCCGGTGGCCCGGCCCGGGCCTTGCACCGAAGACGGGTTTACCACCACGACGTCGAGAGCTCCGGCCTCGGCCAACACTAGCTGTTCGGCCTGGTGCTTCGACCTCTCGTAACGCGAGAGGAAGCTGCCCCGATGCGGGCTGATCTCGGTCCCAACCGCACCTTGCCGCTCTCCGATAGCCGCAGCCGAAGAGGTGTGGATCAGGCGCCCCACCCTGGCGACCTGGCAAGCTGCGAGCACATTGGCGGTTCCTTCTATGTTGACCCGGTCCATATGCGCGGGGTCTTTGGGGCACATCTCATTGACGCCGGCCACATGAAAGACCCAGTCGGCCCTGTCGACCAGCGAGCCCAATGTCGCCCGGTCGAGGATGTCGCCGACCACCACCCGTGCCCCCTCCCCTTCGATCGTCGCCGCGGCGCCGTGTGACCGCGCAAGAGCCACCACATCATGGCCTTCCTCAACCAGTGTTCGGACAAGAGGCCGTCCAACCACCCCACTGCCGCCGGTGACGGCGGCTCTCACTTCCGGCTATGAGTGGGCTCGGAGCGAACCGTGTGCCAGAAGGCGGACAGGTAGCCCCAAGCCGAGCCCACGGTGGCGATGACTGCGATCAGCATGACCCACTGGTCGAGATACCAGGGGCCCCACCGTTCGGGGAGACGGACAAAGGCGAGGAAAATCGCCAGGAACTGGGTGCCGAACTTGATCTTCCCCCAGGTAGAAGGTCCGATCAGCCCGCCGTGGGCAGCAACCAGACCCCGCAACGCCATGACGGCGAATTCCCGGAAGATGATTATCGCGGCGGGCCAGATCGACACACGGTCAATGGAGACCAGGGCGAGAAGCGTGCCGGTGATCAGGATCTTGTCTGCGGTGGTATCGAGAAAGGCACCAAGGAGAGTGCCGCCGCTGGTCCTACGGGCCACGTAGCCATCGAGGAAATCGGTGAAGGCCGCCACCGCGAACAGGGCGGCCGCGATGAAGAGGGCGTTCTCGATCCGATCCGATCGGGTGAACGCCATTATGAGCGGCACCAGCAGAATCCTGGAAAAAGCCAGGATGTCGGGCGTTGAGATACGATCCTCCTCGGCTCCGATTTTCGATCTTATCGCCAGGCCTGTCGAACCCCCGCCAATCAAGGGGTCAGGTGGAAAAGAAGCTCACCAGCTCGGCCACGGTCTGGTCTGGTGCCTCCTCGGGGAGATAATGACCGCAAGGCAACCCGGTGCCGCGCACATCACCGGCCCACTCGCTCCATACGGCAAGGGGGTCATACCAGGATGCCGGCCTGGATTTCTCGCCCCAAAGCACCAGCACCGGGCACTCGATCTTTGTGCCCTCCTGTTTGTCGACGAGATCGTCGTCGACATCGACGGTGGCCCCGGCGCGATAGTCCTCGCAGATGCCGCGGATGGTCTCCGGGTCGCGGAAGCAGGTGAGATAGTCGGCAACCGCATCCGGGTCGAAGAAATCGGTGTCCGGTCCCCGGGTGGTGTGCCAGTGCCAGAACCAATCGGGGTCGGAGCCGATCAGCTTCTCTGGCAGGGGCGCGGGCTGGGCCAGGAAGAACCAGTGGTAGAGAGTGAGCCCAAACTCACGGCCGCCCCGTTCGAAGGCTTCGCTGGTCGGGATGATGTCGAGCACCGCCAACCTGGCCACCGTTTCGGGGTGGTCGAGGGCCAGGCGATAGCCCACGCGACCGCCACGGTCGTGACCGGCGACGAAGAACCGCTCGTGCCCGAGCTGGCCCATGATCCCTAGTTGGTCGTTGGCCATGGTTCGCTTCGAGTAAGCGGCGTGATCAGGGGTCGACGGTGGCTTGGAGCTCATCCCGTAGCCGCGCAAGTCCGGCGCCACCACGGTGAAATGCTCCGCCAAGGTCGGAGCGACTTTGTGCCACATGACATGGGTCTGCGGGTTGCCGTGCAACAAGAGGAGAGGAGGCCCGTCGCCTCCGACCCTGGCACGGATCATGACCTCGCCCACCTCGAACGTCTCCAGCGTGAACCCTTCGAACATCGGCTCATTCCACCAGACCGGCGCTACCGCTCCGAATCACACCCAGCCGAGCGACCGTTGCACGGCTTGCTCCCAGCGGTGTTGCAATCGAGTCCGCTCGTGGTCCCCCATTGCCGGCGACCATCGAGCGTCCTCGGCCCAGAGGTCGGCGATCTCATCGAGGCCAGACCAGAGCCCGGCGGCGAGACCGGCGCCGTAGGCGGCTCCGAGGGCGGTGGTCTCTGCCACTTTGGGCCGGACCACGTCCACACCGAGAATGTCGGCCTGGAACTGCATCAGGAGATCGTTGACGGTCATCCCGCCGTCGACCCGCAACTCCTTGAGGTCCACCCCCGAGTCGGCGACCATGGCGTCCAGCACGTCGCGCGTCTGGAATGCCGTCGATTCGAGGGCGGCCCGGGCAAGGTGGCCGCGATTGGCGAAGCGGGTGAGGCCGGTGATGACACCGCGGGCATCCGGTCGCCAGTGGGGGGCGAACAACCCGGAGAAGGCGGGAACGAAGTAGACGTCGCCATTGTCCTCCACCGAACGGGCCAGAGGCTCGACCTCCGATGCGTCCTCGAACAGCCCCAGGTTGTCGCGCAGCCATTGCACCAGGGAGCCGGTGACGGCGACCGATCCCTCGAGGGCGAAGACCGTCGGCTCGCTGCCCCACCGGTAGGCAACCGTGGTCAGGAGACCTGCCTCGGAGGTGACCGGTGTCTCCCCGGTGTTCAGAAGCATGAAGTTTCCGGTCCCGTATGTGTTCTTGGCCTCCCCGGGCGTGAAGCAGGCCTGCCCGAAGAGGGCAGCCTGCTGGTCTCCAAGGATGGCGGCCAGCCGGATCCCGGCCAAAGGCCCGACGCATTCGAGATCGAGCCCGATCGACGGGACGATCTCCGGGAGGATGGCGGTCGGAACGCCGATTTCCATTGCCAGGTCGGCGTCCCAGGTGCCGGTGGCCAGGTCCATCAACAGCGTGCGCGAGGCGTTGGTCACGTCGGTCACGTGACGGCCGCCGTTCACCCCGCCGGTCAGGTTCCAGGCGATCCACGAGTCGATCGTGCCGAAAGCCAGCTCTCCCCGCTCAGCGCGTTGGGTCAGGTCGAGATCATCCAGAAGGTGACGCGCCTTCGGCCCGGCGAAATAGGTTGCCAGGGGAAGACCGGTCTTGGCGCGAAACCGATCAGGTCCCTCATCGCCACCGAGAGCGACGCACAACTCCGCGGTGCGGGTGTCCTGCCAGACGACTGCGTTGTAAACCGGCTCACCCGTCTCGCGGTCCCAGATGACGGTGGTCTCCCTCTGGTTGGTCAGACCAATGGCGACCAGGTCCGAGCCTTGGAGCCCGGAACGGCTCAGGGCACCCTCGATGACCGAGGTCGTCATCGACCAAATCTCGACGGGATCGTGCTCCACCCAACCCGGTCTGGGGAATATCTGACGGTGCTCTCTCTGGTCGACCGCCACCACTTCGCCCGCCCCATCGAAGATCATGAACCTGGTCGAGGTCGTCCCCTGGTCGAGTGCGCCTACGAGCTCGGGCATGTCTGGCACTCACCCGTCGAAGGCAGCGTGGCGGTCTTCGAGGGAAAGGGCGCCCTCCATGTAGGTCGTTGTGCCTGCTTCGAGAAGCTCCCTCGCCGCCGTCGCCAGGGCTCCATATGCGGCCATGGCTAGGGCGCCACCGGTCGAGATGCGCCTGACTCCCGCTTCCCGCAGCCGGGCAACCTCGGGTGTGTCCAGCCTCGCCAGCACGTTGACCGGGGCGCCGGTCTCGTCAACCATCCTGCGGATGTCGCCGAGGTCGACCAGCCAGGGGGCGTACACCACGTCGGCCCCTGCGTTTCTGTAGGCAGAGAGCCGTGCGATGGTGTCGTCGATGTCGTCGATCCCGTACAAGTGGTTCTCGGCACGGGCGGTCAGGGTCATCCCGGCCGACCTGGCGACCTCTGCGGCGGCGGCTACCCGCTCCGCGGCCATCTCGACCGGATCGATGCCCGTGTGCGGGTCGCAGTCCTCGATCGAGAGCCCGGCGGCGCCGGTATCTGCGATCCGCCCGACACTGTCCGCCACGCCGCCGGCGTCCTCGGCAAAACATCGCTCGGCGTCGACACTCACCGGGAGGTCGACCGCCGTAACCAGGAGACTGACGTGCTCGAGGAGCTCGTCGAAGGTGACCTGCTGGTCCATCCGGCCCAAGGACGCGGCGTGCCCCGCGCTGGTGGTGGCGATCGCCTCGAAGCCGAGAGAGGCGAGGACCCGGGCCGATCCGACGTCCCATGCGTTGGGCATCACAAAGCACCCGCTCTCGTGGAGATCGGCGAACCGTTTCCGCCGTCTGTTTGTGGCTGCAGCGTCCTGACCGGTCACCGGTACCCGCTTCTCCCCATCGTCGGAGGTCTTCTCGGGTAAGAGGCTACCGACCGCGGCGCGCAGCCATCTCCTGTGCCTTGACCGGGTCGGAGGGCCAGAGCTCGACCACGTCGGCCGCATCTTCGATCATCAAGTCGACCTCGGGGAGCTCCGCCTTGGTGAATGGCCTCAGGACGAAGTCGGCGGGGTCCATCTGACCGGGAGGGCGTCCCACACCGAGCTTCAGCCGGCTGAACTCTTTGGTGCCCAGGGCGGTCTCGATCGAGCGCACCCCGTTGTTGCCCCCGCTGCCACCACCCACCTGGAGCCGGAGCCGCCCGAACGGCATATCGATGTCATCGTGGATGACGAGGACGTTCTCCGGGGACAGACCGAAATAGTCGGTCAGGGCCCGCACCGACTGTCCCGAATTATTCATGAAGGTCATGGGAACCGCGTAGAGGACACGGTCGTCGCCTACGCCGGTCTGGGTCACCTGGGCCTGGACCCGGGAGGGGCCGCGGCCTAAGTCGAGCCCGGACCGCAGCAGAACGCGGGCCAGCACCTCGTAGCCAGAGTTGTGACGGGTTCCCGCGTAGTCGCTCCCCGGGTTTCGCAGACCGATCACGGCCCGGGTCGGGTTACTCCCCCGACTCGCTCCCGCCTTCTTCTGCAGCAGCTTCTTCAGCCTGGCCATCCGGCTCCTCACCCTCGGCGAGCTCTTCGGCACCCTCGAGCTCCTCGCCCTCCAGCTCCTCCTCCGGCTCCTCGATCTCGGCGGCCGGCGTAGTGACGCTCATCACGACGCCTTCGAGGTCTTCGGTGTAGGTGACGCCTTCGAGCACCGGCAAGTCCGCTATTCGCAGAGACTCGCCGATCTCGACACCGGAGACATCGAGCTCGATGAAAGAAGGGATGGTGGTCGCCAGGGTCTCGACAATCACGTGAGTTCGCTGTGGCGAGAAAACACCGCCCTCGATCACACCGGCAGGTGTTCCTTCGAAATGGATGGCCACCTCTGCCTGAATCGTCTCGTCGAGAGAGACAGTGACAAAGTCCACATGGCGATACTCGTTGCGGAAGGGGTGCCGCTCGATGATGCGGGCCATGGTGAGGACGACATCGCGATCCGCGATCTCGAGATTGATCAATGCATTGGCGCCGGCCTCGGTGTGCAGCGCCATGTGGAGATCGTGAGCGTCGACGGCGACAGAGATCGGGTCGATGCCCTTTCCGTAGACGATGGCCGGCACCCGGCCCGTCTTGCGAAGACGACGCGACTCACGCGAGCCGGTAGGACGGCCCGACTCGGCGCGCAGACTGACTTGCGACATCGAAAACGACTCCTTGGGGAGGTGGGTGAAATGCCAATTATGGCCCCTAACCGATGGTTCTGCCAGACGAGACGGCCTCGACCCAGCTCGTGGTGTCGGCCGTGAGCCGTTCGATCATGCTCTCCGATGTCCAACCACCACCGCGAAAGGCGTGAGTCGCCCCTTCCAGGATCTGAACCGAGGCCTGTGGCAGAGTCCGGATGTGACGGTCAAAGAGCTCCATCCGGCTCATGGCGTCGCGGGTGCCCTGGAAGAAGAGCAATGGAACCGGGACATCGGCGAGATGGGCCACTCTCAGCCTGTCCTCCTTCCCGGCCGGGTGAAGCGGATACGCATACAGGACCACTCCCATGGCCGGATAGCCCTCCGCCACGAGATACGTGGCCATCCGCCCCCCCATCGATCGACCGGCCAAGAACAGATGATCGACCCTTTCTCGCAGGAGATCGGCTGCGGCTCGGTGCACCTCGACGAGTCTTTCGGTTCGGTCAGGGCGTTTCGAACCTCGCTCGGTGTAGGAGTAGTTGAACGTCATGACCGTGTGCCCTGCCTCGGCCAAGGAGTCGCGGAGGCCCGTCATGAAAGGATGGTCCTGGTTGGTGCCGGCACCGTGAGCGAGGAGGATCCCGTTCGGCCCCGACCCGGCCAAGCGCCCCGACACCATGCCTTGGGGGTACTCGATGGTGGTCGGCTCGGTCATGAATCCAAACTACCGTGAGCCCATGGAGTTGCTGGTGCATGACAGCCCAAAAGCGGTGGCCGACGCAGCCTCGGGACGCGTAGCAGAGCTGATCTCTTCGGCACAGACTC
>Ga0299907_10000107_pt1 | contig 30787 bp, 35 predicted proteins | sample RVTome_16_FD_198680 | JGI IMG/M metagenome (GOLD analysis project Ga0299907, IMG submission 198680) | Soil microbial communities from uranium-contaminated site in the Upper Colorado River Basin, Wyoming, United States - RVT152D67 (version 2) ...
TGGAGTACGGGATCCGGATCCCCGTGGTCGAGGTCGACGGGGAGGAGGCGTTCGAGGTCACCGTCGACGCCGCGCTTCTCGCCCGGATGGTGGGCTGAGATCGCTCGTGCACTTGTGAACTCGCCTCCGATTTCAGCTAGGCTCCCTGGTCATGAGCACGCGGTCGCATCGCCCGTGAGGGATCGGTCGATCCCCGAGGCCACGGTCGGACGGCTTCCGCGGTACCTCCAGGCGCTCGGGGGGATGGCGGCAGAGGGGACCGTGATCGCGTCGTCAGAGGAGCTGGCCGTGGCCGCCGGGGTGACCTCGGCGAAGATCCGGAAGGACCTCTCGCACCTCGGCTCCTACGGCACTCGCGGCGTGGGCTACGACGTCGCCTACCTGATCCACCAGATCCGACGGGAGCTCGGGCTCACCCAGGACTGGGGCATCGCGATCGCGGGCATCGGGAACCTCGGGCATGCCCTCGCCAACTACAAGGGCTTCGGGGAGCGAGGGTTCCGCGTCGCGGCCCTGGTCGACGTCGATCCGAGCAAGATCGGCGAACGGGTGGGGGACCTCGAGGTCGTCCACGTCGACACGCTCCCAGAGCTGGTGAAGGAGCGAGTGATCGCGATCGGCGTCATCGCCACGCCGGCGACGGCCGTCCAGGAGGTCGGCGACCGGATGGTGGCCGCGGGGATCAGGTCGATCCTGAACTTCGCGCCCGCCCCGCTCGTGGCGCCTCCGGGGGTGTCGGTCCGTTCGGTCGATCTCGCGGTGGAGCTGCAGATCCTGGCGTACTACGAACAGCGCAAGGCGGCGCTGGCCGACGTTCGGCAGCGAGGCGGGGCGGTTACGTTCGCGCCCACGAGGTAAGCCTGGCGGCTACTTCGCGATCGTGATCCAGAGCACGAACAGGACTGCCAGGACCATCACGCCGAGGAGGATGAACTGGATGCTTCCTTGATCGAGGAGGGGCACCTCGTGTGCTTGCGCGAGCAACGCTCCCACCTCCTCTCGCACCGTCGTCACGCCGGTCCGTACCAGGGCGGGGCGGCCCCGCCGGTGAGGAAGTCCTTGCGCTTGCGCTCGGCGATGTCCAGCAGCGGCAGATGGACCGCGAACAGGATCACGGACCCGGCGAGGAACATGTAGGAGTACTTGGGAACGCTTCCTTCGTCGTATTCGAGCGATACCGTCCAGAGGGGCCCTCCGTCCAGGAAGTGGGCATGGGCGACGGCGAGCTCGACGCCTCCGGCGGTCGCGAAGCGGAGGTCGTCCACCGCGAAGTCGACGCCGGTGAGGGCTCTCGGGTCGGTGGCCTCGATCTCGAGCTCCGCGTTGGCCTCCTCGGCGAGGAAGTCGGTCACGATCCCGGTCAAGGATTGCACCTCGGCGGCGTTGCCCTGCGTGGGCTCCTTCCAGGGCCCTCCCGGGTAGCTGCGGAACGCCTCATGCTGGTCGCTCGTCTCTCCGGTCGATGCGAGGAGAGGCACCCAGCTGGGCTCCGCGCCGCGCGGACCCAGGTTCACGGGCGTGTCCGGACCCTGCGAGTAGAAGCCGAACGCCCACATCGCGGAGAGCAGGATCATCCATCCGGAGAAGGCGACCATCAGCACGAGGTAGCCCATCCAACGGCCGAGAACGGCTGTCAGGATGAGGTACACGCTGCCTATGAACAGGATGAACCCCATGAGGGTCACGCCGGCGCCCTTGGCGAGGGTGCCGCAGTCGACGTTGAAACCGAGGCAGCTCTCCATCTAGGGGTCCCTCGGGTTGGGGCCGGGCGACTCGAGTGCCCTGGCGGAGGCTTCCTCGTTCAGACACACGTTCTCCTCGAACGGCACGTTCTCCGATGAGAGATCCACGAGGTAGACCACGATGTCGTTGATCTGCTGATCGTCGAGGGCGCCCTCGAAGCGGATGCTCCAGGAGGGCATGACAGGAGGCCGGCCCTCGGCGATCACCTGATAGATGTCGTCGATCGAATAGATCCCTGGATGGCCGGTCGAGGGGCCGCCGCAGATCGTGGTCAGGTCCGGCGGGAAATAGAAGTTGGCGCCAGCCTGGATGATCCCGCCCGTCAGGTCGGGGCCGTGGCAGCGGACGCATCCGACCCCCAGCTGGTTCTCCTCGGAGAACAGCAGAACGGATCTATCTCCGCGGTCGATGGCCAGCTCCTTCAGCTCGTGCTCCTGGTTCAGGTTGGTCGACGGCTCGAAGACCCAGACCGCCGGGATCCAGAGGACGAAGAACGCCAGCATGACGACGCTCCAGCCCTGGAGCTTCTGGAGCAAGGGGGTCTCGAGTGCCGCGTCGGAGGGGCCCGGCCTCAGGGCGTCGGGGATGTCGGGACCGGTCTCGCGTGTCCGCTGCCGGAGCGCCAGCCCGGCGATGGCGGCGACCGTGATCAAGGCGCCCGCGATCGCGAGCCCGATCCCGGCCGTCGTCGACAGTGCGAGCATCGCTCTCGTCCGCTCCTATCCCGGGGCCACGCAGAAGGCGCCTTGGGGCGGCTGGTCGATCGTGTCGGTGCCGCGGGCCGGTCCCAACACGACCTCGGAGGTGTCGACCATGACCCGGCCGTCCACGACCTCCATGTGGAACCGATCCATCCCGCGGGGGGCGGGGCCGAGCGTGTACTCGCCGGCGGAGTTGTACTTCGAGCCGTGGCACGGGCACTCGAACCACTTCGACTGCCCGCAGAACGGGACCCGGCAGCCGAGGTGCACGCACCGCTGGTAGAGCGGCATGATCCCCTCGCCGGCCACGCCCTCCTTCACGTAGTCGATGTCGCCCTTCGCCGTCCCGTTGTAGGGCACGATGTAGAAGCGGCCCGACCCGACGTAGAACGGTTCGCCAGAGGCGACTGCCGACTTGATCTCATCCAACGGGCCGGCGTCGATCAGCGCCCCGAACCCGCCCTTGAGGTTCGGCCAGAGGAAGGCGATCGAGGCGCCGCCGAACTGCGCGCTGAACACCAACAGCGACGTGATCAAGGACTTGCGGAAGAAGTCTCGACGCGACACGGCGGGCGCGCGGCTGGGCGGTGCGGGGAGGCCCGCGGCGCGCGCCCGGGTGGCGGCGACCGCGTCCTGCTGCCGCTGGTAGGACCGGAGCGAGATGACGAAGAACGCGATCGCGAAGATCGTGATCGCCAGGAGAGACGCGATCGCGGCGATGAGCCCCGCGGAAACGGCGAGCGTCGTCACAGCTCGAAGAACACCCCCTGCGCCCACGGCCAGGTCCAGTTGAAGCCCGGACCGCGGAAGAACGAGCCGATGATCGTGAGCACGGCGCCGAACATGAACATCATCGTGAACAGGGTGATCGCGACCTTCCTGTCACCGGGCCTGTTGCTGGGGTTCCGGTCGACGTAGGGCACGGCCGCGAGGCCCACGAGGATGAACGTCGGAATCGAGATCCCGGCGACCAAGGGGTGGAAGTAGCGCAGCAGCTCCTGGAGGCCGAGGAAGTACCACGGCGCCTTCGATGGGTTCGGTGTGAGGTTCGCGTTGGCGAGCTCGCGGAGCGGGGCGTTCACGAACGTGGAGAACACCACGAGGCCCACCGACAGCACGAACATCGCGACGAACTCCTCGATGAGCAGGTGGGGCCACACGTTCACGCGGTCGCCCTGTTCGCGCTCGACCCGCTGGATCCCCTCCGGCGGTACGAGCGCGAGCAGCCGGTGTTTGTCCGGCGCGCCCTTCTTGGGCGTCGGGATGTTCCCGGTGGGGAGTGGCGCGGTCCTCGTCGGGGCGCTCACCGGCGCGGCGGCGACCATGGCCGCCGCCTGGCCCTGTGCGGGGGCGGTTCCTGCGGCCGGAGCCGCGACGGCAGCCGCGGCCGCGGGCGCCTGGGCCTCTCCGTTGCCGCCGGCCGCGGCCGCGGCGGGAGCAGCCTCCTCCTCGGGATGCGCGGTCTTGTAGGCGCGGACCGCCGCCGACCGCGCGCGGCCCTCGGCCACTCGCTTGTCGGTGCCCGCCTCGAGCTGCTCCTTCAGGACGCGGTCGAAGACCTCCTGATCGAGCGGGGTGTCCTCGCGTGCCATCACGGCCTCCTAGAGCGGTCCCGAGATCCCGCCGTCCTTGCGGATCCGCCAGAAGTGGACCGCGAGGAACAGCACCAGCACGAACGGAAGCGCCAGCACGTGCAGCACGTACCAGCGAAGGAGTGTGTCGGGGCCGACGACGACCCCGCCGAGCAGGAGGAACTGCGCCTGCTTCGCGATCAGCGGAGAGTATCCGGCGATGCCCTCGGCGATCGCCACGGCCCAGCGCGAAAGCTGGTCCCACGGCAGCAGGTACCCGGTGAACGACAGACCCAGCGTGAGGAAGAGCAGGATCACGCCGACGACCCAGTTGAACTCGCGCGGCGGCTTGTAGGCGCCGGTGTAGAAGACCCGCGCCATGTGCAGCGTGACCGTGATCACCATCAGGTGCGCTCCCCACCGGTGGAGGTTCCGGACGAAGTCGCCGAAGAACACCAGCGTCCGGATGTTCTGCATGTCGGTGTACGCCTGGGCACCGCCCAGATCGGCCATCGGGCGGTAGAAGAACATCAGGAAGATGCCGGTGATCGTGAGCAGGATGAAGAGGAAGAACGAGAGCCCGCCGAGGCAGAACGTGTACGTCAACTTCAGCCCGTGCCGCTTCACCTTCACCGGGTGGAGGTGGTACAGCACGTTGTTCATGGTCGCGAGCGCGCGGTCGCGCGACGTGTCCTTGTAGCCCTTCCGGAAGATCGAGCCCGGCCGGAACATCGACTTCCAGACTTCGCTCTCGCGGAGACGATCGCCGAGCTCGCTCGGCGACGGGGGCTTCAACTTCAACGTGCTCCCCCTCTCGCGGTCGGCACGATCATTCGTCCGCCGCCTGGGACGCCGGGACCTCGGCCATCGTCCGCTTGCCGCCGGAACCGTCCGGCAGCCGCGCATAGTACAGCGTGTCCGTGGGGCACCGGTCGACGCAGACCGAGCACCGGGTGCAGGCGTTGTCGTCCACGATGAAGATCGCGTTCGACGTGAGGACCTCGGCCTCCGCGGCCGGCGTCTCGGCGTCGTCCACGATGCCGGGAGAGAGCATGAAGATGCAGTTCCACGGACACACGTCCTCGCACGCCCGGCACAGGATGCAGTTGTCCGGATCAAGCATCAGGTGCTTCGGCGACTTCACGCCCTGCGCGAGCCACGCGGGGTCGACCGCCTCGAGGTTGTAGTCCTCGTGGATGTCGACTTCGGTCTTGGAGAAGGGCATCTTCTTTCCTCAGCCTCCTACCGGTACCCACCGCTGGGACGGACGTCGCCGGACTCGCCGCGGAGCTTGCGCCGCCAGTTCTGCAAGATGGCGGAGAGGACGAGCACCGTGATCACGGGACCGGTGGTCAGCCCCATCGCGATCGCGTCGCGGAGCATGAGGTGCGCCTCGTCGGATAGCCACAGGAACCCTTCCGCCGAGAAGAACGGCAAGCCGGTGTTGAACGGGTCCCGCAGGAAGGCCTCCAGGTCCGTCGGGCCCTGCCAGCCCAGCGTCTGCTCCGAGTAGTACATCCACCACGAGGGCAGCACCGCGGCCGAGATCAGCAGGAAGAAGAGCAGCGCCAATGCGAAGACGACGGCGTTCGTCCAGGACCACTCGAATTCCCTCAGGAACGACTCGACATGGCGCTTGACGGTCTGGAGGGGCGATCTGGCTGTGGTCTCGACCTGGCTCATGCGCTCGCTTGCTCCATGGGCGGGCGAATCATAACCGGGCCTCGGGGGGCCTTGCCCTGCTGTCGGCTCCCGCTCCCACTCGTGAAGGTTTTCACGAGCGTCCCCCACACTATGTCGCGGCCGGAGCACAGACAACTCACCCCGGCAGCGATGGGAGACTGGGCGCGATGCTGGCGGGACTGGTCGATGAGGGGCTCTCGTCGTGGTGGGCGCCGGCCCTCGCGTTCGTTGCCGGGGTGGTGTCGTTCGCGAGCCCGTGCGTCCTCCCGCTCGTGCCTGGCTACGTCTCGTTCGTGACCGGGAGCCGCGCGACGGAGGGCGACGGCCGGCGCCCGATCCTGCCGATCCTGCTGTTCATCCTGGGGTTCACGATCGTGTTCACGCTGCTCGGCGGGTTCGCAGGCACGTTCGTCCGGTTCTTCCGGGACCCCTGGTTCCAGCGGGCGGCCGGGCTGGTCGTGCTCCTGCTGGGCCTCCTGATGCTCGGCTACGCGTTCCGCCGCGGCTCGCCGCGGCTGTACGCGGAGAGGCGGCCGCTGCTCGAGCGGGTGCGCCCCGGCACCGCCGGGGCGCTCCCACTCGGGATGGCGTTCGCTGCCGGCTGGACGCCGTGCATCGGGCCGGTGCTTGGCGGCATCCTCGCGATCGCGGCGGGCGGCGGCACCATCAAAGGGGCCACCCTGCTCGCCGTGTACTCCCTGGGCCTCGGGGTGCCGTTCCTGCTGGTAGGCATAGGCGCCGATCGGTTGGTCAGGAGCCTCGGATGGGTGCGGCGGAACTACCGAGCGATCGCGGCGGTGTCGGGAACGCTGCTCGTGACGGTTGGGGTGTTGCTGATCACGGGCACCTTCCAGCGATTCATCGCCCCGCTCGCGCGTTTCACGCCGGGGCTGTAGGCATGGAAGAGCCCGTCCCGACCGAGTGCTACTGGTGTCACCGCACCGACCTCCGCCTCTACCGGGTCGGGCGATCTCCTTGGATGACGGAGGAAGGCGTTCGATACGTCTGCAACCGGGATCGGTGGTGGCGTTGGTGGGACATCCTCCGGACGCTCCTGGGGATGGACGGGCGCAGGAGGCGCTCCTAGCATCGGGGCGTCCATGACGACCGCGGCCGCACCCACGCTCCGCAGATCCGTCGCCCTCGTCTGGCGCACGTTGCGGTCGATGCGCACGGCGCTGATCCTCCTGTTGATCCTCGCGGCGGCCGCCGTGATCGGTTCGCTCCTTCCGCAGATCCCGAACTCCCCGGAGCGGGTGGGTCAGTACCTCGACGATCACGGCTTCTGGGGAGCGTTCTTCTATCGAGCGGGCTTCTTCGACGTCTACGGCTCGTGGTGGTTCGTTCTGATCACGGCGCTGCTGTTCGTCTCGCTGGCCGCATGCCTGTTCCCGAGGACCAGAGCCTTGATCAGGGCGATCCGTCAGCGGCCGATCCACGCCAAAGAGCTCGACGGGTTCCGTCATCACGCGGAGGTTCGGGTCGGCACGGGGCCCGACGAGGCCGCCGTGAGCGCCGCGCGCTACCTGCGGAGGAAGCGATTCCGCGTCTCCCGCGAGGGCCCCGGGGTCGCCGCCGAGAAGGGAGTGCTGCGCGAGATCGGGAGCCTCCTGTTCCATTGGGCGTTCTTCCTCCTGTTGCTCGGCGTGATCGTCGGCAAGGGGACGGGGTTCACCGGGCGCGCGGTGGTGACCGAGGGCGAGACGTTCGTGGACGCCCTGCCCAACTACGCCGGCCAGATCCGCACCGGCCGGTACTTCGGCGGAGACTTCACGGGCGTCGGCCTCGAGCTCCTCGACTTCGAGGACAGCTATCGAGTGAACGGACAGGCCATCGACTTCGTCTCGCGGGTGCGGTTCCTCGATCGTGCCGACCGGCCGACCGGTACCGAGGAGATCCGCGTGAACCATCCGGCGGAGGTAGGGGGTCTGCGCTTCTTCCAGGAGGGGTTCGGATGGTCTCCCGTCGTCGAGGTGTCGATGGAGGGAGAGCGCCTGTGGTCGACGCCGATCGAGATGGCGAGGGACGAGGCGCCGGACGGGGTGCCTGCGACCGCGATGCCGTGGCGCGGTGCCATCAAGCTGACCGCGCCCGAGCCCGACGTGATGATCAGCCTCGAGCTCTGGCCGGACTTCCGCGCGTTCGCCAACTTCCAGCTCACCGGCGAGCCGACATCCATGCTCGGACAGTTCGACCCCTACATCCGGTACTCGGTGCATACCGGCGAGATCACCGATCCGGCGCTGTCGACGATCGACACGACGGGGCTCCGGCGCATCGGCGGCTCCGATCTTCACGCGGCGGGGACCAGCACCTTCGACGTCCCCGGGGCCGGTGAGCTCCGGCTCTCGTTCCCGGAGCTCCGTCAGTACAGCGTGTTCCTGGTCAGCCGCGACGTCGGCATCCCGGTGGTGCTGGCCGCCGCTATCCTCGTCCTCGTGGGACTCATCCCCTCGCTGTACGTCTCCCGACGGAAGGTCTGGATCCGGGCGGAGGCCGCCCCGGGCGGTGCGCTCGTGAAGATCGGAGGCTTCGCCCTGCAGCGGAAAGACGCCTTCGAGGAGGAGTTCGATCGGATCGTCCGGGGTATCGGGGGACGCGAAGCCGTCGAGTCGCAACCGGAGGAGAGGGTGGGGACGTCGTGAACTGGGCGAGGATCTCGAGCACGTCCTTCGACGTGACGATCTGGCTCTACCTCGGCGCCATGGTGCTTTCCTTCGCCTACCTGGCGGCCCGGCAAGACCGGTTGTGGGTGCTCGCGCGCGTCGTCACGATCGCCGGCGCTGCGGCCAACCTCATCTCGATCGTCGCTCGGGGGATGGCGGCCGACCGCGTGCCCTGGGGCAACATGTTCGAGTACTCGACCGTGCTGGCGTTCCTCGTGATCGTCGGGACGCTCGTGATCGTCGAGGGCGTCGCGAAGATCAAGACGCTCACCGGGTTCTCGCTGATGTTCTCGGTGCTGACGCTCGCCGTCGCGGCGATGTTCTTCCCGGTGGAGCCGAGTCCCTTGCAGCCGGCGCTCAACTCGTACTGGATCAAGATCCACGTGGTGGCGGCGATCACCGGTTCGTCGCTCTTCGCGATCGGCGGGATCGCGACGATCCTGTTCCTGCTCAAGTACCGGTCTGAGCGGCGCTCGCTCGCGGTGGGCCGCGAGCGCACGCCCGCGCCGATCATGGGCGGCGCCGTCGAGGTCGACGCGCCGCACGACCTCCTCCCCGATCCCGAGGGTGCCGGGGGAGCGCCCGAACCCCGGCGCGGCGGCATCCTGCCGTCCGCCGCCGCGCTGGACCGCGTCGCCTATCGCGTGATCGCGTTCGCGTTCCCGATCTGGACGTTCGCCGTGATCGCGGGCGCCATCTGGGCGCAGGAGGCGTGGGGCCGCTATTGGGGATGGGATCCTAAGGAGACCTGGTCGTTCGTCACGTGGACGATCTTCGCCGGGTACCTGCACGCGCGATCGACGGCAGGATGGAAGGGACGCCGCGCCGCGATCATCGCGGTGATCGGCTTCATCTCGCTACTGATCACCTACTACGCAGTCAATCTCTGGATCGTCGGACTGCATTCGTACGCGCGCGGATGAGGCGTCAAGTCGCGCGAGACCTCGGTGATACAGTGCGCGCGGGCTCGCCGAGCCCGTCCTCTGAGGAGCTCCGGGAGACCGAAGGAACCGTGCGGAAGAGGTTGCTCTGGGCGGCGGCCGCCATCGGCCTGCTCCTGCTGTTGGGCGCCTGCTCGCCCGACGCGTCACAAGACACCCTCCAGCCCAAAGGCCCGTACGCGGAGAAGCTGAAGGACCTCTTCATCCCGGTGTTCTGGGTCGCGGTCTTCGTCTTCGTCGTCGTCGAGGGCGGCATCATCTGGATCACCATCCGGTATCGACACCGCAAGGGCAGGGACAGGATCCCCGCCCAGACCCACGGCAACACCCGGCTCGAGATCGGTTGGACGATCGCCCCCGCGCTCATCCTCGCCGGCGTGATGGTGCCCACCATCGCGGGCATCTGGGATCTGGCCCGGAAGCCACCCGAGGACGCGCTCAAGGTCACCGTGGAGGGCTTCCAGTGGTGGTGGGGCTTCGAGTACACCGATGAGGACATGCAGACCGAGTACGGAGACGGCAAGCCGATCCGGACGGCCGACGTGCTCGTGATCCCCGAAGACCGGGTCGTGTATCTCTCGCTCGTGGGCGCGGGTGGGGATATCGTCAAGGACGATCCGGCCGCGACGGACTACATGGTGATCCATTCGTTCTGGATCCCGGAGCTCGCCGGCAAGCAGGACGTCGTCCCGGGAAGAACGAACCACATCCTGATGCAGGCGGACGACCCGGGCATGTATGAAGGCCAGTGTGCCGAGTTCTGCGGACTGCAGCACGGGCGGATGCTGGTCCGGGTGCGAGCGCTCTCCGCCGAGGATTGGGACGCTTGGGTGACCAACCAGAAGGCCCCGGGGGTCACGTCCTCCGATCCGCTCGCCCGTCAGGGGATGGATCTGTTCCTGGAGCCGCTCTCCGAAGGGCGGGGGTCGTGCATCGAATGCCACACGGTGGGTGATACGGACGCGACGAGCCAGGCCGGGCCGGAGCTCACGCACTTCGCCGATCCCACCCACGAGTGTTTCGCGGGCTGCATCTGGGAAACGACCGACCGAGAGGCCCTGGAATCGTGGCTGCGGGATCCAGACGCCGTGAAGATGGGCTCCAAGATGCCCGACTACGACCTGACCGAAGAGGAGATCGACGCCCTGGTGGCGTACCTCTACAGCCTGAAGTGAGAGACAGACGGGGTGAGTGAACGATGGTGACCGTGAGCACGACCGCGAGGCGGCGGGGGATCCTCCGTCGCCCGACGGCCACGACCGGCTTCTGGAGCTGGTTCACGACCATCGACCACAAGAAGATCGGGATCTTGTACGGGGCCACGGCCCTCGTGTTCTTCCTGGTCGGAGGGGTCGAGGCGCTGCTGATCCGCGCCCAGCTCGCGGGGCCCGACGGCACCCTGTTGAACGCCGACCAGTACAACCAGATCTTCACGATGCACGGCATCACGATGATCTTCCTGTTCGTGATGCCGTTGTCGGCGGCGTTCTTCAACTACTTCATCCCGCTGATGATCGGTGCTCGCGACGTGGCGTTCCCGCGTCTGAACGCCTACAGCTACTGGTTGTTCCTGCTGGGGGGACTCTTCCTCTATTCGAGCTTCTTCCTGGGCGGCGCGCCCAACTGCGGGTGGTTCTGCTACGCGCCGAACTCGATCTTCGACCCGTCGATCGGGCCGACCTTCTACGCGCTCGGCCTGATCATCACGGGCATCGCGTCCACCGCCGGTGCCGTGAACCTCGCCGTCACCGTCATCAACATGCGCGCGCCGGGCATGTCGCTTTTCCGGGTCCCGGTGTTCGTGTGGATGGGACTCGTGGTCCAGCTGCTGCTCGCGTTCTCGTTGCCGATCATCACCGTGGCTCTGTTCCAGCTGCTCTTCGATCGGGAGTTCGGAACCCACTTCTTCGATCCCGCGGCGGGTGGGGACCCCATCCTGTGGCAGCACCTGTTCTGGCTGTTCGGGCATCCCGAGGTCTACATCCTCGTCCTGCCCGCGTTCGGCATCGTGAGTGAGATCCTGCCGGTCTTCAGCCGCAAGCCGTTGTTCGGCTACCAGTTCGTCGTGTTCTCGGGGATCGCGATCGGGTTCATCGGGTTCGGCGTGTGGGCACACCACATGTTCGCGGCCGGCCTCGGACCCGTGGCGAACACCGCGTTCGGCGTATCGACCGCGATCATCGCGATCCCGACCGGCGTGAAGATCTTCAACTGGATGGGCACGATGTACCGGGGGGACATCCGGTTCACCTCGGCGATGCTGTTCGCGATCGGCACCGTCGCGATGTTCGTGATCGGCGGTCTCTCCGGCGTCACGCACACGATCGTGCCGTCGGACTATCAGCAGACGGACACCTACTACATCGTGGCGCACTTCCACTACGTGATCTTCGGCGGCGCGGTGTTCGGGCTGTTCGGCGGGATGTACTACTGGTGGCCCAAGGTCTTCGGGAGGATGCTGAGCGAGCCTCTCGGCAAGCTCCATTTCATCCTGATGCTCATCGGGTTCAACCTCACGTTCGGTCCGATGCACATCCTCGGTCTCCAGGGCATGATCCGTCGCACGTACACCTACCCCGAGTCACTCGGGCTGACGTTCTGGAACCAGGCCTCGACGATCGGTGCGTACCTGATCGCGATATCGATCCTCGTCTTCCTCGTGAACGTCGTGATCACCCACGCGAAGGCCAAGCCCGTCGATGTCGCCGACCCCTGGGACGCGCGGACGCTGGAGTGGATGACCCCGTCGCCGCCTCCGATCCACAACTTCGACGAGATCCCCACCGTCCACGCGCTGGATGAGTTCTGGCATCGCAAGTACGTGGAGGACGAGCGAACCGGGCGGCTCGTGCCAGCGCAGGCGGGCGCCGCCGACGGTCACCGAGCTGAGGTGCACGGCGGCGGACACGGCATCCATCTCCCGAGCCCCTCGTACTGGCCGTTCGTGGCCGCCCTCGGGATGCCGATCATGGGATACGGCGTGATCTACTCGTGGTGGCTCCTCGGCGCCGGCGTCCTGGTCACGCTGATCGGCGTGTACGCATGGGCGTTGGAGCCGTCGGTCGCCTCGGGGGACGTGTAGGGATGGCCGACGTCGCGATCGATCGCGGAGGCGATCCGGGTGCGGCGCACTCGGAGACCACCACCGGCCTCTCGAACACGAAGCTCGCGATGTGGCTGTTCCTCGCGTCGGAGTGCATGCTGTTCGGCGCGCTGATCACCACCTACGTCCTCTACCGGGGACGGAGCAAGGTGGGTCCCTATCCGGCGGACATCTTCGACATCCCGTACACGTCGGTGTCCTCGTTCGTGCTGCTGGCGAGCTCCCTGACGATGGTGCTGGCTCTGTCGGCCGGGCAACAGCGGGACATGGGTCGCATGCGGTTGTGGCTGCTCACGACCGCGCTGCTGGGTATGACGTTCGTCGGTGGGCAGGTCTACGAGTTCACCGCCTTCGCTCACGAGGAGCTCACGCTCCAGACGAACCTGTTCTCGACGACCTTCTACGTGCTCACCGGGTTCCACGGGGTCCACGTCACCGTCGGCGTCCTGATGCTGCTCTCGCTCGTCGGGATGTCCTACGCCCGGCGTCTGCCGGACGACCCTTCCTTCCCGGTCGAGATGGTCGGTCTCTACTGGCACTTCGTCGACATCGTGTGGATCGTGATCTTCACGGTCGTGTACCTGATCCCCACGCCGAACCCGGGGGGCGCCGGTGGCCCTTGAGCAGCGGGAGGCGGTGGATCCGGAGGCGACCACGCCGGCGGAGTCTCACGGTACCGCGCATCCGAGTCCCAAGGAGTACGTTCGGATCGGCTTGATCCTCGCGGTCCTGACGGCCCTGGAGGTCGCCGCGTCCTACACGGGCGTGAGTGGGTCCATCCTGATCCCGACCCTGTTCATCCTGGCGGTGGTCAAGTTCGCGATGGTCGTCCTGTGGTTCATGCACCTGAAGTTCGACGACCGTCGCTTCGCCCGCTTCTTCGTGATGGGTCTGTCGGGTGCGGCCGTCCTGTACCTCATCGTGCTGATCTCGCTCCGGGTCTTCCTCTGATGGTGCTGCCCGCCTTCCACGTGCACCTCTCGGTCCTCGCGGTGTTGGGGGGGATGCTCGCGGCCTACCTGATCGCGGCGAAGCGCCACGAGCTGGCGACGGGTGAACGGCTCGAGCCGAGCAGAAGGTATCGCTTCCTCGGCGGAGTCGCGGCGCTGCTCCTGGGAGCCGGATGGCCCATCCACGATCTCGCCGAGAGCTACCTCTACAGCATGCACATGGTGCAGCACATGCTCTTCACGTTCCTGGCCGCCCCGCTGCTCCTCACCGGCATGCCGGCCTGGATGTGGCGTGGCCTGCTGCGTCCCGCGCCCGTGCGGGCGGCGTGGGTGCTGCTCACGCGGCCGGTCGTGGCCCTCGTGGTCGCCAACGGGTTCCTGTTGCTCATCCACTGGCCGGAGGTCGTCTCCCTCTCCGTTCGCTCGGAGCTCGCGCACTTCTCGCTCCACACGCTGCTGCTCGGGTCCGCGGTCGTGATGTGGTGGCCGGTGCTGTCACCGCTGCCCGAGCTCCCGGCACTGTCGCGGCCGGGGCAGCTCATCTACCTGTTCTTCCAGTCGCTCGCCCCGACGATCCCCGCGTCGTTCCTCACCTTCGGGACCGAGCCGCTCTATCCGATCTACGCCACGTTCCCTCGGATCTGGGGCATCGACCCGCTCACGGACCAATTGATCGCCGGGCTCGTGATGAAGCTGGTGGGCGGCATGATCCTGTGGGTCTTCATCGCCGCGATCTTCTTCCGCTGGGGCCACGAGGAAACGACCGAGGGCTGGGACGCGCTCAAGTTCCGCAACGTGGAGCGGGAGATCCGGGCCGGGATGGGTCGATGAGCGACCGGCCCGAGCGCGAGAGCCTCCTCCTTCCGATCCTGATCCCGGTCGGCGCGCTCGTCGTGATCGGTCTTGTCCTCTACGGGTTCTCTGAGGTGCTGTTGTCGGTCAAGCCGAACGCCGCGACGGCCATCGCCCTGGTCGCCGCCGTCGGGATCATGGCCGTCGCGGCGTTCGTCGCGTCGCGCAAGCAGGTGACCGGGGCCGCGTTGGGTGCTTTCGTGGGCGCCGCCGCCGGCATCTCGATGCTCGCCGGCGGCATCGCGATCGCCGTGATCGGCCCGCCCGAGGAAGAGGAGGAGCCGTTCCCCGTCACGCTCGCAGCTCCTGAGGGTGCCTCGACCTCCGGCTTCTCCACCGACGCGCTCGCGGTCAAGTCGGAGGCGCCGATCGACCTCGAGTTCGACAACCAGGATCCCGGCGTCGGACACAATGTCCAGATCTTCGAAGGCCCGGACGACGCGGCGCCGGTGCTCTTCGACGGAACGGTCATCACCGGGCCGGATACGGAGACCTACCCCGTTGAGCCATTGCCGGAAGGCGAGTACTTCTTCAACTGCCGGATCCATCCCACCACGATGACCGGCACCATCACCGCATCACCGGGAGCCGGCGGCGTCACGGTCGTTGCCGAGAACACGGCGTTCGACACCGACGAGATCAGGCTGCCGGCGGACACTCCAACGACGCTCACCCTCGACAATCGGGACCCCGCGGATCACAACCTCTCGATCTACCAGGACGACAGCGCGTCCGGCGATCCGCTCTTCACGTTCGAGCCGTTCCCCGGCCCCTTGGTGGACTCGTTCCCGGTGCCGGCCCTGCCGGAGAGCGAGTACTACTTCCGCTGCGACGTCCACCCGACGATGGAGGGGACGGTCGTGGTCGAGCCGGGTCCGCCACCGGGAGAGGGCGGCGACGCTCCGCCCGGTGAGGGGAGCCCGGGCGAGAGCCCGAGCGCTTCCCCCGAAGGGGGCGGCTGAGACCGCTGATAGCGTGACCCGAGTGTCGCGTCGGAACCTTCTTCCCCTGTTGTTCCTGTCTCTTGCGGTCCTGATCTCCTGTTCGAAGGGCGACTCCGTCTTCGGGGTCGCGCAGGTCGACCAGCCGCTTCCCGAGCTCTCAGGCGAGACCGTCGACGGCGGGCATCTGGCTGCCGCGCCCTACGCCGACGGCGACGTGCTCGTGATCAACATCTGGGCCGACTGGTGCGCGCCGTGCCGGAGGGAGCAGCCCGTGCTCGTGCAACTGGCCGATCGGTACCGGGACGACGGCGTTCGGTTCCTGGGCATCAACTATCAGGACGATCGCGATGCCGCGCGGGCATGGATCCGGGAGTTCGAGGTGCCGTACCCGAGCCTGTTCGACCCCTCGGGCCGCTCCGCCACGACCCTCGGCTTCCCCGCCCTGCCAGACACCTACGTCGTGGACCGAGAGGGCATGATCCGGTGGGTCGTCTACGGCGAGACCGACGAGCAGGAGCTCGCACGCATGATCGAAGACGTCCTCGCCTGACGGCCGCTCAGAGCACGGCGTCGACGCCGACCGCACCGAACAGCCCGGCCAGGTAGAGGATCGAGAACGTGAACAGGCGCCGCGTCCGGGTGTCGTCGCCGCTCTTCCACACCTGGAGCGCCCGATACACGAACGAGCCCCCCAGCACGATCGCGGCCGCGGTATAGACCGGCCCCATGTGTCCGACCGGGACCAGCAGCAGGGTCGTCGCGAACAGCACGAGGGAGTACAGGAGGATCTGGCGCCGGGTCTCGGCCTCGCCCCGTACGACCGGCAGCATCGGCACGCCGGCCGCAGCGTAGTCGCCGGAGAACCGCATCGCGAGCGCCCAGAAGTGCGGAGGCGTCCAGACGAACACGATCGCGAACAGGACGACCGCAGGCCAGGCGAGCGTCCCGGTGACGGCGGCCCACCCGACCAGCGCGGGCACGGCGCCGGCCGCGCCTCCGATCACGATGTTCTGTTCCGTCGTCCGCTTCAGCCACATGGTGTAGACGAAGACGTAGAACGCGATCGCCGACAAGGCCAGCACGGCCGCCAGCACATTGACCGCCACGGCCAGGAAATAGAAGGCGATCGCGCCCAGGACGAATCCGAATCGGAGCGCGTGCTGGGGCGCGATCGCGTGCGCCGGGAGGGGTCGCTGTCGGGTCCGGCGCATGATCGCGTCGATGTCCCGGTCCAGGTACATGTTGATCGAGTTGGCGGAGCCCGCCGCCGCCGCCCCGCCGGCGAGGGTCGCGAGGATCAGCCACAGGGAGGGGACTCCTTCTGCGGCGAGGAGCATCGCCGGCACGGTGGTGATCAGCAGTAGGAGCACGATGCGCGGTTTCGTGAGGCGGTAGTAGGCCGTGACGGTGTCGCGGAGGGACGGACGCTCGGCCCCTGCTTCGCCTTCGTCCTGCTGCTCGGCGTGCGGACGTGTGGTCGCGAGTCTCGACGCGACGGTGGCGAGTGCGACGACCGTGGCCCAGATCAGGACAGAGAGCGCGACGTGCGCCACCACCGCCCACGGCCGGAGGCGCGTCCACACGTTGGCCGCGCCGACCAGGACCTGTACGACGAACAGCACGAGTGCCGTGGTCGAGAGGCGGACGAGTGTGGAGTGTCTGCTGGTATCCGTCCGCGCTCTGATCGCCGTCCACAGCACCAGCAGCGTCGCGATCGCGGCGAGCGCCCGGTGCAGGAACATGGCCGTGGCGGCGCCGCCGAGCATGGGGACGAGCCTTCCGTCCATCAGCGGCCAGTCCGTGAACACGAGCTGCGCGTCGCTCGCGCGGACGTATGTGCCGACCAGCAGGACGAGGCCGACGACGGCCGCGGTGATCAGCGCCAGCCGCGAGAAGGATCGATCGTGCTTCGAGGCGCCTCCGCTGTCGGCGTCCCCATCCATGGCGCCTCCGTTCGTAGCGCCTCCGTCGATGGCGTCTCTCGCCAGGACCGCGCCCGCCACGTACGTCACATCGGCGATCAGGACCAGGGCGGCCACGAAGTGCGCGGTCACCCACCACGGATCGAGCTCCGTCGCCACCACCACGGCGCCGAGCCCTGCCTGGGCCAGCACCAGCGGGAACGCGAGGACTGCGGGCCGGAGCAGCGACGGCTCTCGACGGGCCACGCGGATCGCGGCGAGCCCGGTCAGCGCGGTCAGCACGATCACGAGGAATGCCATCCCGCGGTGGGAGAACTCGATCAGCGAGTGGGCGGTCCCGGAGGGGAACAGGCGACCGGGCTCGCAGGCGGGCCAGGTGGAGCATCCGAGGCCGGAGCCCGTCCCACGCACCAGTCCTCCTATCGCGAACAGCACGATCGTGGCGATCGCGGTGGTGAGCGCGAGGGAACGGAAGCGAGGACGGGTGACCAGCATCGCGACTACCGATGATAGCCCCGCCCCCGTGGGTCCGGGCCTTGCGATACTGCCGCCCGTGATGAGAGACCTCCGCACACGCGTCGACGCAGCTCTGGCGGCGTTCCTCGCGGCGCGACGCGAACGCGTGGAACGGCTGGACCGTGCCGCCCTGCCTCTGGTGGACGAGGTGGGGCGTCTCGTCGATGCCGGCGGGAAGCGGATCCGCCCCGCGTTCTGCTACTGGGGCTTCCGGGCCGCCGGGGGCAGAGACGACGGGGAGACGGGCGAGGCGATCGTGCGGGCCGCGGCGGCGATCGAGCTCCTCCACACGATGGCGCTCGTCCACGACGACCTGATCGACGGGGCCAAGGAACGACGGGGGATCCCCTCGACGGCCGTGTGGTTCTCGGAGCGGGCGTCCGAGCTCGGGGCGCCCGGTGACCCGCGTGACTTCGGCGCCTCTATGGCGATCCTGGTGGGAGACGTGAGTGCGGTGTGGGCGGACGGGCTGTTGCTGACGTCGGGGTTCTCACCCGACGCGCTCGTCCCGGCGCTCGTCGTGTATCACGACATGCGCGAAGAGATGGCGGTCGGGCAGTCCCTGGACGTGGGCGGCGCGGCGGGCGACCCGCCGGTCGCCCGCCGCGCTGCCGCGCTGAAGGGAGGGACCTACACGGTCGAGGGACCGCTGCGGATCGGGGCCGCGCTGGCGGGGGGTTCGTCGGCCGCGCGGGAGTCCCTGTCGCGGTTCGGTCGGCCGCTCGGTGAGGCGTTCCAGCTCCGCGACGACATCGAGGACGGCGAGGCGACGACCGGCGTGACGGTCGGGACCGTGAACGCGCTCGTCGATGGGGCGAAGGGAGCGCTCGACCCGGCGGTCCTCACCGCCGAGTCGATCCGGGCGCTGGGCCGGCTCGCCGACACGGTGGCGATGTGACCGAGGACCTCGAGATGCTCCGGCGGCTCTTCCGCGACCATCCGGCGTGCCGGGTGGCAACGGTCCTGCCCCACGGGGGACCGCATATCGCGACCCGTTGGTTCGTCTGGCAGCCGGATGCCCTGTACGTCACCACGCGGGTGGGAGATACCACGTGGGAAGCCCTCGAGCACGACGCTCGGATCTCGCTCGTGATCGACCGGGGCCGGGAATGGAACGACCTCTCGGGCGTCAGGATCGAGGGCGTGGTCGAGCTCCTGCCCGCGGAGCACCCGGACCTCCGCGGGCCGATGTCCGCCTGGCACGAGAAGTACCGGACCCTGTTCGCCGGCGACGGCTTCGAGCGCTTCACGACCGCGATCCCGAAGCTCGGGTTCCTGCGCGTGGTGCCCGCCGTCGTCGACGCCTGGGACCACGGGTGAGTCAGGTTTCGGTGGCGAGGCTCGTTCCGAGGTTCTCGATGAGCCCTGCGATCGCTTCCATCATCGCGAAGACCTGCTCCGCCTCGGACCGTTCCGGATCCAGGCGGGACATGAGCTCGATCCCGAGGAACAGGGCAGAGATCGCGTAGGCCGCCTCACGCTTCGGGACCACCGAAGCGAGGGGGTGGTCATTCGTGGCCCGCTCGATCGCGTCCTCCACCAGTCGGATCCACGCGTCGAAACGGTCGAGGAGCACTCCCGCCTCCTCGGGGTCAGACGCGGCCGCCATCATCTGGGTGACGGCCGTCACGGCACCGCTCTCGAGGTCCTCGGCGTGCAGACGCCTCGCGATGCGTACGAGATCGGAGAGCGAGGAGACCTCGGCGGCGGCCTCGCGGTACTTCTCGACCTGCCGGGCGGAGGCTTCATCGAAGGCCTCGAGCAGCAGCCGATCGACCGATCCGAAGTGGTAGAAGATCAAGGCCTGGTTGAAGCCGCCCCGCCGGGCGATCGCGCGGGCGGTCGTCTCGGCGGATCCCTCCTCGCGGACCGTCTGAAGCGCGGCCTCGATGATGCGCTTCCGAGTGGCGGAGCTCCGTCCCTCGGAGCTCCGCCCGTCCTCCGGCGTCACGGGTTCCACCGAAGTCTCATCTCGTCACAGTACGAGCAGTCGGAGTCCCGTCGTCGCAGCCAAGCGCCCCAACGATCGCGCCGGTTCGACACGAACATGAAGAACCGCTCCGCGTGGGGCGCGAACGCCGGCTTCGACAACCGGTACGACCATGCCCGATAGCGGACCGTTGCCCACAGGCAGACGAGGAACGCCGCGGGTCCGACCCACGTCCGGCCCAGGTCGTCGACGACGACGAGCTCGTTGCCCAGCCACGGCACCACTCCGAATCGCTCGCGCGCGACGGCCGAGCCCGCCGGTACGAGCTCCACCTTCACGAAGCACGGCTGCACGAGCAGCCAATCCCGGCAGCGCAGGCAGAAGGGGCAGCGCTCATCGAAGAGGACGGTGAGCCGCGTCGACTCCGACATCGGGGAGGGGAGCGTCAACTCCGCCTCGGGAGCGTTGGGAACGCGCTCGCTCATCTCCGTCACTTCCAGTCGGAGGCAGGTGCCGGGGGCACCATCATCTGCGGGGCGATCGGCGCGTGCATGTGGCGTTGCTCCCGCCGGGCCCGGATCCGCCAGAAGACGAACACGTTGACGAAGTGGAGCCCCGCCAGGGTGACCAGCAGCAACGCGAGCCGGTTCACGAGGAACTGGATCGCCTCGAACGCATCGAGGCCCCGCGACGCCCGAAGGATGTAAAGGGCGTAGCCGAGGTTGAGCATGTAGAAGCCGACCACCAGGAGACGGTTGACCGCATCGGCCAGCTCTGGTTTTTCGGCGAAGACATCGTGGAGGAACGCCGTTCCGTGGCGGAACAGGGTCCGGGCCAACCATGCCGTGAGGCCCACCGCCACCACGACGTACACCGCGTACACGGCGATCGCGTTGCCGTCCGTCCTCATCGCCTTCTCCTCTCGACTTGAGCGGTTGCTTTGAGCATCTGCTCAAATCATAGAGAGGGCGATCGAGGAGTGTCAACCTCGGAAGAGCATCTCGAGCTCGTGCCCCGGATCCGATTTGCGCCGCGTCGATCATCCTGCGATAGGCTCCTTGTGAAAGGTTTCACGAGCGCCCGACGGGGCTCCTGAGGGGAGGCGCGCGTGCCCGAGCGGATCGAGACCGACGTCCTGATCGTCGGCGCCGGGCCAGGTGGATCGGCGGCGGCTTACCACCTCGCCCGGCACGGCATCGACGTCACCGCCGTCGACAGAGCCACGTTCCCACGCGAGAAGGTCTGCGGCGACGGCCTCACCCCTCGGAGCGTGGGCGCGGTCGAACGCATGGGAGTCGACACGAACGACCCCGGGTTCGAGCGGGTGATCGGCCTCCGCGTGCATTCGAAGGACGTCACGATCGATCTCCCGTGGCCCGAGCTCGAGACCTGGCCCAACTACGGACTCGTGATGCCGCGACTCGGCTTCGACCACCTCTTGCTGGAGCGAGCGAAGAAGGCCGGCGCACGCGTGATGGAAGCGACCGATGCCCGCCGGCCCCTGATGCGGGACGGGTGGGTCGTCGGCGCGGAGACGACCCCCGCCGACGACTCCGACAGCGAGCCCACGGAGATCCACGCCCGGTTCACGATCGCGGCGGACGGCGCCGCGAGCCGCTTCGCGGCTCCCGCCGGCGTCCGCCGCGACGAGACCCGCCCCCTCGGGATCGCCGCCCGCCGTTACTACCACGCGCCCGATCTCAGCGGTCCGTGGTTCGAGTCCTGGCTCGACCTGTGGGAGGGCGACATGCTCCTTCCCGGCTACGGCTGGCTCTTCCCGATGGCCGACGGCCGCGTGAACCTCGGCGCCGGTCTGCTGAGCACCTTCCGGAACTTCAAGGACATCTCGGCACCGCGACTGTTCGACGCGTTCGCGAAGATGCTTCCCGAGGAGCGCGGGATCTCCGAGGAGACTGCCGACGGACGGATGCTCTCCGGACCGCTTCCGATGAGCATGAACCGCACGCCACAGGCGGTCCCCGGCATGCTCGTCGTCGGCGACGCCGCCGGCGCCGTGAACCCGATGAACGGCGAGGGGATCGCCTACGCGATCGAGACCGGAGAGATCGCCGCCGAGCTCATCCACGAGGCGCTCGTCAAGGATCGTCCCGGCCTCGCGATGGTGTATCCGCAGGCACTGCGCGAGCGCTACGGGCGCTACTTCCACCTCGGTCGCGGCTTCGCGAAGCTGGTCGGCAAGCCCGAGATCATGGGTCCCGCGACGAAGTACCTGCTTCCCAACCAGAGGGTCATGGGGTTCGCGATGCGGATGATGGCGAACCTCACCGACGGCCGAGACGGGGACGCGCAGGACAAGCTCTTCTACCTGCTCGAGAGGCTGGCACGCGCGTCGTGACCGTAGGATTGCCGCCCGTGGGTCTGAGCGGATCCCTCGTCCTTGCCGCCGGACTGAGCGACTACCTGCCCATCGTCCTCATGGGGGTGCTCGCCGTCGTCTTCGCGGTGGCCTCGCTCGGGGCCTCGGCGCTCCTGCGTCCCCACCGCCCCAACCGCCCGAAGCTCTCGGCGTACGAGAGCGGCAACGACCCGGTGCGCCTGCCGGGAGGCGAGCGCTTCAGCGTGAAGTTCTACGTCGTCGCGATGCTCTTCATCATCTTCGACATCGAGACGATCTTCCTGTTCCCGTGGGCCGTCACGTTCCGGCAGCTCGGGTTGTTCGGCTTGATCGAGATGGCGGTGTTCATCGCGCTGGTGTTCGTCGCCTACGTCTACATCTGGAAGAAGGGTGGTCTCGACTGGTCGACGGCGCCGCCGGATCTCCGGGACGAGGAAGACGATGCGGGCCCGATCCCGGTCGCCGAGCTGGACGAGGAGTACCTCGGTGCCCGTTGAACGGTTCGAGGGACACCTCACCGGGCGGACCCCGGAGGAGGTCGAGGAAGAGGTCAAGAAGGGAGTCATGTTCACGACCCTCGATCGCGCCGTGAGCTGGGCCCGAAAGCAGTCGATGTGGCCGGCGACGTTCGGTCTCGCCTGTTGCGCGATCGAGATGATGTCCGCGGGGGCCGGCCGCTACGACCTGTCCCGATGGGGGATGGAGCTGTTCCGAGCCTCGCCGCGGCAGGCGGATCTCATGATCGTGGCCGGCCGCGTGTCCCAGAAGATGGCGCCGGTCCTTCGCCGCGTCTACGACCAGATGCCCGAGCCCAAGTGGGTGGTCTCGATGGGCGTGTGCGCCTCCGCGGGCGGCATGTTCACGAACTACGCGATCGTCCAGGGCGTCGACACGATCGTCCCGGTCGACATCTACGTCCCCGGGTGCCCTCCCAAGCCGGAGATGCTGATGTTCGGCATCCTGAAGCTGCACGAGAAGGTGCGGACGACGGGAACGATCCGATGAAACCGGCCGAGCTGGCGGTCCGGATCGGGGACCATTTCCCCGATGCGTTCCTGGCGCGTGAGGAGGTCACCGTGCTGGTCGGCCGTGACGAGCTGGTCGACGCGCTGCTCCGGCTCCGGGATCAGCAGGACCTCTCGTTCGGCTTCCTCTCGAGCGTGACGGCGACCGACCACCCGGGGAGGGACCCGAGGTTCTGGGTCGTCTACGAGCTCCGATCCGTGGAGCACGCGCACCGCCTCCGCCTCAAGGTGGGCCTGCCGGTCGACGACCCGCACGTGGCGTCGGTCACCTCTCTCTTCCCGACCGCCGACTGGCACGAGCGCGAGACGTGGGACCTGTTCGGGATCGTCTTCGACGGCCATCCTGACCTCGACCGGATCCTGCTCCCCGACGACTGGGAGGGACATCCCCTCCGCAAGGACGAAGAGCTCGGCGGGGTCGGCACGCAGTACCACGGCGCGTTCATCCCACCGGTCGACGAACGGACGATGCCGTGATGGCGACCGGCCAGGAGCCAAGGATCGGTCACGAGCCAAGGATCGGTCACGAGATGGGGGCCGCGCGAGACGAGCTTCGCGAGGTTCCCCACCAGATCCGCGATCGCGTGACCGGCGAGGTTCGCCGGGAGACGATGATCATCAACATGGGGCCGCAGCACCCCTCGACGCACGGGGTGCTCCGCCTGCTCCTGGAGCTCGACGGCGAGACCGTGATCCGATGCAAGCCGATCGTCGGCTACCTCCACACCGGCATCGAGAAGAACACCGAGTACCGGACGTGGGTGCAGGGCGTCGCCTACGTCACGCGCGCCGACTATCTCTCTCCGTTCTTCAACGAGCTCGCGTACTGCCTGGCCGTCGAGCGTCTCCTGGGGATCGAGGCACCACCCCGGGCCCAGGTGCTCCGAGTCCTGCTGTGCGAGCTCAATCGGATCGCATCACACTTGGTCTGGGTCGCCACGGGCAGCCTGGAGCTCGGAGCGGTTTCGATGATGCTCTACGGGTTCCGCGAACGGGAGTTGATCCTCGACATCTTCGAGGCGGTCACCGGGCTTCGCATGAACCACTCCTTCATCCGCCCGGGCGGCGTGATCATGGACCTCCCACCTGACGGGCCGCGCATGATCGCGAGGTTCCTCGACACGATGCCGGCTCGGATAGACGATTACGAACGGATCTTGAACGAGAACCCGATCTGGCTCGAACGCAACGTGGGCGTCGGGAAGCTCTCGGCGGAGGACGCGCTCGCGCTCGGCGTCACGGGTCCCATCCTCCGATCCGCCGGCGTCCCGATCGACCTCCGAAAGGACGAGCCGTACAGCGGCTACGAGACCTACGACTTCGACGTGCCCGTGAGGACCGAGGCAGACGCGTACGCCCGCTACATCCTCCGCATCGCGGAGATGCGCGAGTCGCTGAAGATCGTCGAACAGGCCCTGGAGCGGCTCGTCGAGCCCGGTCCCGTGATGGTCGAAGACCCCAAGGTGGGCTGGCCGGTGAAGCTCTCGGTGGGCCCTGACGGGATCGGGAACGACGAGGGCTATCTCCACCACATCATGGAGGAGTCGATGGAGGCCCTGATCCATCACTTCAAGATGGTCACCCAGGGCGTGCGCGTCCCCGAGGGCGAGGTCTACCAGGCGGTCGAGTCGCCCCGCGGGGAGCTCGGCATGTACGTGGTCTCCGCCAACGAGCACCGCCCGTACCGCGTCAAGATCCGGGACCCCTCGTTCGTCAACCTCCAGGCGGTTCCGACGATGGTCGAGGGCGGCCTCATCGCCGACGCGGTCGCGGTGATCGCGTCCCTAGACCCGGTGATGGGGGGCGTCGACCGCTGATGCCCGTCTTCGAAGGAGCCCGTCTCGAGGAGGCCAAGGAGATCCTGGGCCGGTACCCCGAGGATCGCGAGCGCTCCGCGATCATGCCGCTGCTCTACCTCGCGCAGTCGGTCGAAGGGCACGTCTCCCGTGAGGGGCTGACGGAGGTCGCGGGTCTCCTGGACCTCACCACCGCTGAGGTCGAGGCCGTCGCCAGCTTCTACTCGATGTATCGCCTCCGACCCACCGGGACGCACGTGGTGAGCATCTGCACGAACCTCGCGTGCTTGCTGCGCGGCGCCCGCGAGGTCTACGAGGCCGCGCACCAGGCCGCGGGGATGCGCCACGGCCAGGAGCTGTCGGACGACGAGCTCATCACGCTCCACGAAGAAGAGTGCCTGGGGGTGTGTGACTTCGCCCCGGTCGCGCAGGTCAACTTCGCGAACCACGACCGCGTGACGCCGGAGCGGATGCGGGAGCTGATCGCCGGGCTACGGGACGGCTCCGTGCCGGAGCCGTCGCGCGACGGTCCGGCGATGTCGAGCTTCAAGAGCGCATCGCGCGTGCTGGCGGGACTGAAGGAGGCGCCCACCTCATGAGCGTCGCGTTCGAGCGGAGGCTCACTCGAGACTGGGAAGACGCCGCCGTGATCGGGATCGACGGCTACCGGGCGAAGGGCGGTTACGAGGCGCTCAAGAACGCGCTCAACATGGAGCCCGCCGCGATCATCGACACGGTGAAGGCGTCCGGTCTGCGTGGGCGCGGTGGCGCGGGCTTCCCGACGGGCATGAAGTGGTCGTTCGTCCCTACGAACGCCGGAAAGCCCACGTACGTCGTCGTGAACTTCGACGAGTCCGAGCCCGGGACGTGCAACAACCGCGAGCTCGTCGAACGCGACCCGCACCGGCTCCTGGAGGGGACCGCGATCGCGGCGCTCGCGATCGGCTGCCGGACCGCGTTCATCTACATCCGCGGCGAGTACCTGGCGCAAGGCCTGATCCTCGAGAAGGCGATCGGCGAGGCGTACGGGGCCGGGTTCTTCGGAAAGGGGATCGCCGGGAGCGACGTCGACCTCGACATCGTGTTGCACCGGGGAGCGGGCGCCTACATCTGCGGCGAGGAGACGGCGCTCCTGAGCTCTCTCGAGGGGTTCCGGGGGCAGCCGAGGCTCCGTCCGCCGTTCCCGGCGGTCGAGGGGCTCTACGCCTCGCCGACCGTGATCAACAACGTCGAGACGCTGATGTCCGTGCCCGACATCGTCGTCCGCGGGCCCGAGTGGTTCCGCGAGATGGGCACAGAGAAGTCAGCGGGTACCAAGCTGTTCACGATCTCCGGCAAAGTGGAGCGCCCCGGCAACTACGAGCTCCCGCTCGGAACGCCGCTCCGGGTCCTCTTGGAGGACGTGGCCGGCGGGGTGCTGGCCGGGCGCTCGCTGAAGGCGTGGACCCCGGGCGGATCGTCGACGCCGCTGCTCACCGCCGAGCACATCGACACGCCGCTCGACTACGAGTCGGTGGCGGCGGCCGGCTCGCTGCTCGGGACCGGGGCGGTGATGGTCCTGGACGACACGGACTGCGTGGTGGACGCGGCGCAGCGTATGACCCGCTTCTACGCGAACGAGTCCTGCGGGAAGTGCACGCCGTGCCGCGAGGGGACGTGGTGGGCGGAGCGCGTGCTCGGGCGGATCGCCGACGGACACGGCAAGGCAGAGGATCTCCCGGTGATGGCGGACATGGGCAAGCACATCATGTTCCGCGCCTTCTGCGCCCTGGCCGATGGCGCGGCATCCGTGATCGATTCGAGCCTGAAGCACTTCGGGGAAGAGTTCGAGGAGCACGTCCGGCTCGGGCGATGCCCGCTCCGCGAAGAGCACGTCGAGGTGGCCTCGGCGGTATGAGCGACGTGACGCTGACGATCGACGGGAAGGAGGTCACCGTCGCCGCGGGGACGCTGATCATCCGAGCCGCCGAGCAGCTCGGCATCGAGGTCCCGAGGTTCTGCGACCACCCGCTCCTGAAGCCCGCCGGCGCGTGCCGCCAGTGCTACGTCCGGGTCGAGGGCCAGCCGAAGCTCGCGACGTCGTGCACGATGCCGGTCGCGCCCGGGATGACGGTGCGGACGCAGAACAGCGATCCCGAGGTCGCGGACGCGCAGCGCGCGAACATCGAGTTCCTGCTCCTGAACCATCCGCTCGACTGCCCGATCTGCGATCGCGGAGGGGAATGCCCGCTCCAGGACCAGGCGCTCGCCTACGGGCCGGGGGACACCCGGTTCCGGGAGGCGAAGCGCGTCTTCCCCAAGCCGATCCCGATGTCGCCCCTCGTGGGACTGGATCGCGAGCGCTGCATCCTCTGCGCTCGCTGCACGAGGTTCTGCGACGAGATCTCCGGGGACCGATTCCTCGAGCTCTTCGCGCGCGGCGCAGGCGAACGGGTCTCGATCGCCGCGGGCGAGGACTTCCGGTCGCCGTTCAGCGGGAACACCGTCCAGATCTGCCCGGTGGGAGCGCTGACGTCGACGCCGTTCCGCTTCGCGGCGCGGCCGTTCGACCTGACCTACGGCGACTCGGTGTGCCCGCATTGCTCCGCCGGCTGCAACATGCGCGTCGACGTCCGGCGAGGCGAGGTCGTCAGGCACCTGGCGCGCGACGAGTACGAGGTGAACGACGCGTGGCTCTGTGACAAGGGCCGGTACGCCTATCGGTTCCCGGACGCGCCCGAGCGGATCACGACGCCGCTGATCCGGGATCACGGGCTGGAGCCCGCCTCGTTCGGCGAGGTGCTCACGAAGATCGCGAGCTGGGTCGACGGCGCGCGCGTCGCGGTGCTGACCGGCGGGCGCCTGATGGACGAGGACTACTACTCCCTGTCGAAGCTGGCCCGCACGGTCTTCAAGACGAATGACCTCGATCACCGCCGAGGGAAGGGCGCGCCGCTCGCCGAGTCGTTCGCGGCGGGCGCGCCGATGCACGTGACGTACCGCGACGTCGAGCACGCGCCGGTGATCCTGGTCGTCGGGTTGGACGCCGAGCAAGAGGTGCCGATCCTGCACCTGCGGCTGCGGAAGGCCGCAGCCGCAGGTGCGCGGATCTGGGTCCTGCACCCTCGGCGAACACGGCTGCACGACGTGGCGACGCACGTCCTGGTCAGTCCGGGAGGCGAGGGCCGGCTGCTCGCGGGCGGCGCGGATCCGGTGATGGATGAGGCGTTGGAGGCCCTCCGCGACGCCGGCGACGCCGCGGTGGTGATCGCCGGCGAGCGATCGGGCGCTGCGGACGCGGCCCAGGCGGAACTCCTGGCATCCGGCGCCCGGTTCGCCTACGTCACCCGGCGGGCGGGCGACCGGGGAGCGCTCCGCGCCGGCGTGCATCCGTCTCTCCTTCCCGGAGGACGCTCCTTGGGTGAGGCCGGCGCGGTCGAGAGTCGCTGGGAGACGTCGATCGGTCGGGAGCCCGGCCGGGATTCGAGAGGGATCCTGGAAGCGTGCGCGAAGCGTGAGATCGACGTCCTGTATCTCGTAGGGGTCGATCCGCTCCGCGACTTCCCGGACGGAGCTCTCGCCCGACGTGCCCTGGAGAACGTGTCGGTGAAGATCGTGCAGTCGCTGGAGCTTGGCTCGTTGGAGCCGTTCGCGGACGCCTTCCTCCCGGCCGCGCCCTTCCTCGAGAAGGAAGGGCACGTGACGAACTGGGAGGGTCGCGGGCAGCGCTTCCGGCGCGTCCGCGACCCCGAGGGCATGTCCCTTCCCGACTGGGAGATCTTCGCGAGCCTCGCGCTGGCGTGCGGAGGCGACCTCGGCTTCGAGACCCTCGACGAGCTCCACGAGGAGATGGGCGAGCTCCTGGCTCCGCAGGAGGCGGCCGGGCCGTCGATCGACGCGCCGACCGCCGTCGCCAACAGCGGAACCGGCGCCAAGGAAGGCCTCACGCTCTTCACCTACCCGCTGCTCGTAGACGAGGGTCGCCTGTCGGAGGGGGCCGACGAGCTGAAGGCGGCGCTCGCCGACCCGCCCTTCGCCGAGATCCACCCGGACGACGCCGGCGACGTGGTCGACGGCGCCGACCTCCTGCTCAAGACGGCCGCCGGCGAGGCGACCCTCCCGGTCCGTGTGACCGAGCACGTCGCGAAGGGATCGGTCTTCGTCCCGTTCAACCAGCACGGCTTCCAGGCGAACCGGCTCCTCGACGGCGACTTCGTGACCTCCGTCATCGTCGAGCCCGTTGCGGAGCTAGTCGACGCCGACACGGGAGCGGAAGCCTGATGGACTGGCTCGACTGGCTGCTGCTCGTGGCCCGTGTCGTGATCGTCTTCTTCGCGCTGCTGATCTCCGTGCTGCTCTACATCTGGTTCGAGCGCAAGGTCATCGCGGACATGCAGACGCGGATGGGCCCGATGCGAGCCGGACCTCGCGGCCTGCTGATCACCCTCGCCGACGGGATCAAGCTCTTCTTCAAGGAAGGCATCCTCCCGACGAACGCCGACCGGCCCGTGTATCTGATCGCGCCGGTCCTCGCGATGTTCCCGGGGTTCCTCGCGTTCGCCACGATCCCGTTCGGGACGAGCATCACCCTTTGGGGCCGGAAGCTCGAGTTCCAGCTCGTGGACCTGGACATCGGCATCCTGTGGGTCCTCGCGATGACCTCGATCATGGTCTACGGCGTGGTGCTCGCGGGCTGGTCCAGCGGGTCGAACTACCCGTTGCTCGGCGCCGTCCGCTCGTCTGCCCAGATGATCTCCTACGAGGTCGCGATGGGCCTCTCGCTCGTCGCGGTGCTGATGTACAGCGGGCATCTCTCCTTCTCGGAGATCGTCGCGGCGCAGGACCGGGTGTGGAACGTGGTCCCGATGTTCCCGGCATTCGTGATCTACCTGATCTGCGCGATCGCGGAGACCAACCGCCCGCCGTTCGACCTCGCCGAGGCCGAGACGGAGCTGGTGGCCGGATTCCACACCGAGTACTCGGGCATCACGTTCGCGATGTTCTTCCTGGGCGAGTACGTCGCGACCGTGACGGTCGCGGCCATCGGCGTGACGCTGTTCCTCGGCGGCTGGCGTGGGCCGGCCCCCGACTTCCTCCCGTGGCTCTGGCCGCTCCTGTGGTTCCTGTTCAAGGTGACGGCAGTCATCTACGTGTTCGTGTTGATCCGCGCCACGCTCCCACGGGTCCGCTACGACCGCCTGATGGCCTTCGGTTGGAAGGTCCTGATCCCGTTCGGGCTCGTGTGGATCCTGATCACGGGAGCGATCGTCGTCCTCCCGGATCACCTCGACCTCGATCGAGGGACTGTCCTGACGTGGGCCGCGATCGCGCTCGGCGTCACGTTGCTGCTCTCGTTCGTGCCCACCGGTCGAAAGACGCATGAGGAGGCGACCCGATGAGTGACGAAGGCCGGCGCGAGCGGACCTTCCTGGGTGACACGGGAGCCGTCCTCAAGGGGATGGCGACCGTCTTCAAGCAGACCTTCCGCCCAGATGACACCGAGGAGTACCCGAAGGTCATCGCCGAGATCCCCGAGCGGGCCCACACAGGCCGTCACCTGCTGAACCGGCACGAGAACGGTCTGGAGAAATGCATCGGGTGCGAGCTCTGCGCGTTCGCCTGTCCGGCGGACGCGATCTGGGTGGAGGGCGAGGACAACGATCCGGAGAACCCGACGTCGCCGGGGGAGCGCTACGCGAAGGACTACCAGATCAACTACCTGCGCTGCATCATGTGCGGGCTCTGCGTCGAGGCCTGCCCGACGCGTGCGCTCACCCTCACCAGCTACTTCGAGATGTCGTACACGTCGCGTGAGGACGCGATCCTCACCAAGGAGCAGCTGCTGGAGCCGCCGCCGGAGCTCGGCACCACCCCGGGCGCGAAGGAGGGCCTGTAGGGGTGCCGCTCGACAACGTCGTGTTCTGGGTCTTCGCGCCGATCTCCGTCGCGTCGGCGATCGGGATGCTGCTGATGCGCAACGCGGTCCACGCCGCGCTGTTCCTGGTCGTGAACTTCTTCTGCCTCGCGGTCTTCTACCTGATCCTCGATGCGCCGTTCCTGTTCGCCGTCCAGATCATCGTGTACGCGGGCGCGATCATGGTGCTGTTCC
>Ga0299907_10000108_pt1 | contig 30757 bp, 31 predicted proteins | sample RVTome_16_FD_198680 | JGI IMG/M metagenome (GOLD analysis project Ga0299907, IMG submission 198680) | Soil microbial communities from uranium-contaminated site in the Upper Colorado River Basin, Wyoming, United States - RVT152D67 (version 2) ...
GGCGTCACCGACCGCAACAACCGGGAAGCCGTCTCCGAAAATGGTCGCAAGCAGAATACGTTGGGCGGGATTGGTGTCCTGGTACTCGTCGAGAACGACGATCCGATAGCGCTCTCGAATGGTTCCTGCGATTTCGTCGCTGCCACGCACCAGGTTCGTGGACAACGTGATCAGGTCGGAGTAATCGACGACGCTCAACTCCCGCTTTGTCTTCTGGTAGGTGTCGAGGGTCTGGAGCATCTCCAGCCTCTCCGGCCACGGGTCCTCACCCGAGTGGAGTGAGGTGAGGAGGTCGCCAGGTTCGAGGAGGTGGTCGCCGAGCCTGTCACCGAGATGCTTGATCCGGTTGATCCTCCCCGACCATGTGATATCGACATGCTCGAGGTTGGCGTTGTAGAGCGCCTCGCCGAGGATCTGCCTGGCAAAGGTAGGGGTGATTACTTCGGGTCTCCGATCAAGGCCAGCCAACAATCCGAACTCGTTGAGGATCTGCCCTGCGAACCCGTGGTAGGTGTGGACTTCGACTTCGCGCCCCGGATCGACACTTGCACCGAGGTACGAGCGCACACGGTCGGCGAGCTCGGAGGCTGCCTTGTTGGTGAAGGTGATGCCGAGTATGTGCTCGGGGTCGATCCCGTGATTTGTCACGAGGTTGGCAATGATCATCGCGACAGTTGTGGTCTTGCCTGTCCCGGCGCCGGCTGAGATACGGATGGTGTCGAAGCCAAGGTCGAGGATCTGCTGCTGTTCGGTGGTGGGGGTGATTGGATTCATGGGAGGTATGCCCCCCTGCCTTCGGGCCACGCCGGACACGATGACTTGATACCGCAGCGGTTGCAGCCCGACGAGACCCTGGGCTCCCAGCTCTCAGACGCGACGCTCGCCGTCAACTCCGTGATCGTCTCTTCGACCTCATCGAGCCGATTCATATTCAGCTTCCGAACTGTCAGGCTCTTCGATTCCTTGGCGGGAAACCACAGTTCGGCGGCAACGACCCTGGTATCAGGGAACAAGGCATTGAGGGCCAGGGAATAGAAGCCGAGTTGCACTGACACCTCACCATCCTCGACCGTGGGAAATGAGGTGCCCGTCTTGTAGTCCACAACCCGGAGGCCCGCCTGGGATTGCTCGAGCCGATCGACAACGCCGTACCAGGTGACCCCGTCGATTTCGAGCTCGACCTCCTTTTCCAATTCAACGGGTGGTTGACTGGTTTCAGGCCACCGCTCGTAAAGGCCCCGGACGATTTTCTCGGCCCGTTTCAACCAGGCGCGAGTGAGTGCCGGTGTTCCGAAGGCTCCGGAGTCCCAGTCTTCCCTCAACACCGCAATCGCATCTTCGGGGTCGCCGTGTACCTTGCCGGTTCCGACGACTCTTCTCTCGGCAAGCTCGAGAGCACGGTGGATGAGGCTGCCCGAGGTCATGTGCGAGGACGGCGGTTGGGGGAGTTTCAGCCGTCTCTCGATCGCATACCGCCGTGGGCAGCGGCCGTAGCTGTCGGCCTGACTGGGTGACATCGAGAAGCCGGGAGCCAGGATCGGTTGGTCGGGGCCCTTTGCCGTTATCCCCGGAAAGTATTGGGCGTCCCATGCCTCTCGTGGTGATCGGGCAAGGACGGACACGGCCGCGGTTCGGGTAGCTGCAGGGATCGCCGGATCTCCTACCAGGCGGCGAAGGGCGACCTCCGCTTCGGCGAGGGATATGGGCTCCAACTCCTCGTAATTGGGGGTCCCTATGTCTGAGAGTGTGGACTTCTCTGAAGCCGCGAGGAGGAACCGGGAAGGTCGGCGCTCGCCCTGGTCGACCCCTGCGTCAGTGGCGGTCCATACAACGCGAGACCTCGCCCGTGTCATGGCGGTGTACGCGATACGCATCTCCTCCTGGACCTGAAACGCCGATATCGCAGTCACGTCGGTGGTCCGCTCGGGTGACAGCAACTCGGGTCTCAACATCCGCCTCGACCTTCTCAGATCGGGGAATACCCCTTCCACCGCGTTTGCGATGAAGACCTGGTCGAACTCGAGGCCTTTTGCCTGATGAAGGGTGGTCAAGACCACTCCGGGAACGTCGGAGCTGTAGGTGAGCAGCGGAAGCGCTTCGAAGGATTCGTCGTCCGAAAGCCGGAAGAACTGCACCATATTGAGATCAGCGTCTCGATCCGCTTGCCGGTCCAGCACCTGAGAAAATGACGAGTATGCGCGGCGCCAGCCCTTTCGATCGGGGTCTGACACCAAGGCCGCGAAGCTGTCAAGCGAGGTCCATATATGCCAGAAGGCGTCGACGGCCGGCCGGTCGGTCGCCCAGGAGGACTCACCGAGCAGAAGCACCAGGTCGTCGAAACCGCTCTGGGACGCGAATACGTCGTGCCAGGTGGCACCCCGCCTCCTCTCGGACCATAGGGCCCGCTGCTTACCGAGAGAGTGCCCGAATAGAGGGCCGAGGATCAAACGTCGGGCAGCAGTATCAGCTGCTTCAACGTCGAGCGGTGAGGCGTCGAGCGATAGGGGGTCGGTGTCATCGACTGCAAGCGTTACCAGGTCTGCGATCAATTGAATCGCCGGATGGTCGATCAGACGCCGGTCAGGCCGTTCATGCGGGATGCTCCTTCGGGTGAGGGCGCGGCTCAGTTCGTTGAACATCTCTTGTTTTGACCTGACCAGGATCGCCAGGTCGGATGGCTTCTTTCCCTCAGTGTGGATGGCCCGATCGACCTGGGCCGCGATCCACTCTGCCTCGGCGGTTTCCTGGTCGAAGATGTATGCCTCCACACGCCCGGGGTGGCCGGCAGGCTCAACCGGGCCGGCGGACCCCGGCAGCTGCCCGCTGCTTATCACCCGCAGGGCAGCCGTCATGATCGCGTCGGGCACCCGGAACGAACCATGGAGGACGATCCGCTTGACGTCGTCGTGGCTTTCTTCGAAATCAGAGATGTTTCTCAGCTCGGCGCCACGGAACGAATAGATGGATTGGTACGGATCGCCGGTAACAGTCAGGTTGCCGGAGGACGCGGACAACAGTTCACCCAGCCTTGCCTGTGCCGGCGAGGTGTCCTGGAATTCATCGACGAGCACATACCGGTACTGGTCGGTCACAGGCTTTGCCTCTCCCGACTCAAGAGCGTCCACGGCTTTCACCAAGAGGGTCCCGTAATCGACACGGCCTGACTCATCGAGGTGAGTCAGATACCGGTCGTAGAACGCTGGGATCCCCCTCCAGTCACCTCGCTCCGAGGCCCTCTCCAACAGGTCGGATGAGGAGAGGAGCCTCTCAGAGCACCGCATGAGGAAATCGGCCACCTCCTCGGCGAATCCGCTGGTCGTCAGCACTCCGCGATATGTCAAGGGCCAGTTATCGGGGTTCTCCGTCACCAGCAACTCCCGGACGGCTGCAATCTGTTCTGGCGTCGTCAGTGGAGTCGGCCTGACCCCATCCGCGGCCGATTCGAGAATCCTGAGGGCGAGCGAGTGGAAGGTGGTGGCCTCGACCGGGACAGTTGACCCACCCAGTCGCCGATTGATCCGATCGCCGATCGATCTCGCAGCCCGTCTCGAGAATGTGAGGACGAGGATCTGGTCGCGCCGCGCTCGGGAGGTATCGACCAGGTGGGCGACCCGGCGCACCAGAAACTCGGTCTTGCCGGTCCCCGGCCCGGCGACGATGATCTGATGCCCATCGGCGTCGTCAAGAGCTGTCGTCCAGTCATCAGGCCCTATCCGAAGCTCAGGGTTCATCCGACTGATCGTAGATCAGGCCGCCTTCGGGATCGACACGCCGGTCACGCTGACAAGCCTCGAGCCGATCCCGTGGCTGGCCAGGTAGCCGACCGGGTCGGCGAACACTCGATCTGCGAACAGGCGATCGGCGAACGCTGAATCGTCTCGCGGAGTGTCAATCGTCGGGTCTGCGGTTGCGGGATTATCCGTTATCAGTTCCATACCGGGGACGATACGGGCGGGGTGTGACAGAAAGTTCTCATCGGTCTTCGGTAGATTCACATGGCAGGAGATCCACTGGAGGACCGGGCCATGCCCATTGCGCACGAATTCGACTCACCGATGTATCGCGAGGCTGTAGAACAGTTCAGCAACGTCGCTGAGCTGATGGGGCTTGACGAGAACATTGCTGACCGTTTGAAGGTTCCGCAGAAGTCGACGATTGTCACTTTCCCGTTTCGTCACGACACATACGCCGACGTCGAGACTCTCTTCGGGTACCGCGTCCAGCATCTCACGACAATGGGTCCGACCAAGGGGGGCATCCGCTTCGCTCCCGATGTGGATCTCGGTGAGGTCGCGGCCCTGGCTATGTGGATGACCTGGAAGTGTGCCATCGTTGGAGTCCCGTTCGGCGGAGCCAAAGGTGGGGTACGGGTTGACCCGATGGGCCTTTCTCGATCCGAGCTACAGCGGGTGACCCGGCGCTTCACCATGGAGATAATCAACGTGATCGGTCCTGAGACCGACATACCTGCTCCTGACCTCGGCACCAATGAGCAGGTGATGGCGTGGTTGATGGACACTTACTCCCAGCATGTCGGTCACGCCGTCCCCGCCGTGGTCACCGGAAAACCGCCGGCACTCGGGGGAAGCGTCGCACGACGTGAGGCGACGGGGCGGGGCCTGATGTTCCTGCTGCCCCAGGCCGCTGCGGTGAGGGGGATGAATCCCGACGGTGTGGCCACTGCGATTCATGGGTTCGGCAATGTCGGTCGCTACGCCGCCGTCGCCGGGGAGCAGATGGGAGCCAAGGTCGTTGCTGTCTCTGATATCTCTGGTGCCATCTACAACCCCGACGGACTGAATATCACAGCTGCAACGAAATGGGTCGATGAGCACCGCTTCCTGGAAGGCTTCCCCGACGCCGACTTCATCGACGGCAACCAAATATTCGAGCTCCCGGTCGACGTTCTTGTGCCGGCGGCAGTCCAGGGCGTTGTCACCACAGAAAATGCGGGCGACATTCAGGCGAAGATCCTCATCGAGGGTGCCAATAATCCGACGACTCTCGCGGCCGACGCCATGCTGCGGGAGAAAGAGGTGCTGATCATCCCCGACATCCTCGCCAACGCCGGCGGCGTGACGGTTTCCTATTTCGAGTGGGTGCAGGACGTGCAAAAATACTTCTGGACCGAAAACGAGACGGTGGGCCGACTTCGCGAGATCATGGTCAGGGCATTCGACGATGTCCACACAATCGCCCTTTCCGAAGATGTCGACATGAGGACCGCGGCGCTGATCAAGGGGATCCGCCGTGTCGCCGACGCCAAGCTCGTGAGAGGTGTGTTTCCCTAGGAGTCCGCTGGATGATGCCGTTGCCCAGATTGGCGGCCAGGCGCGCCAGTCGCAAGGCCGAGGTTTCGTCACTCCTCGGGTTGGAATGGCGGGGCCGAGAACGCAGCGAGTGGTGATGCATGGTCGTCAAGATGGGTGACATGCATTTGTTCAACGGGCTCCCAGTCCCTAAGCGTGGCGTCGCACCCGCCACGAAGCGAAGCCGCCAATACCGACCAAGGCGGCGAGACCGAACCAAATGGGAGGTAACGCGCCTTTGGAGGTCGGTGCTGTAGGGGTGTGGGACTGAGGTTCGGTTACGGGCTGCAACGTAACGGGCTGCAACGCCGCCGCCTCGTCGCTGGTAGACCATGCGATCACCTCATTGATGGTCGGGGCGATTTCTTCGGGGGCTTCGAACCAACCGATGACTTCCGTGCCCCAGCCGTCGAGCCCGATCTGTTCCGGGGTGTGGATCAAGGGCACACCAGGAGCGTCGACATAGACATACTGATGGATGGTCCGTGACTCGATCGGTTCACCCGGTGGTCCCATGTTGGCCCAGGTCAGGGTGTAGGCGGGGCCCGGATTCTCAGGGGGTGCGGTGGCGACGGGTAGGGATCCGAACCACAGACCGGTCAAACCTATCAGTGTGACCGGCGCATCGTTCTCGTATGTGTCAAATGACTTCGACACGCTAATTAGCTCAATTGGCTGATCGATCCCTGGGCCGCTCAGGGTGGCTGACTCTGGTCCCTTGGCCTGCGCGCTAGCTCCGATCACGACAACCAGCGCCAGGGCCAGTGTCATCACGGCTCCACTTGTTCGTGACATGTGATATCTACACCGCGAACCGTCTCCGGGTTCCGAGATATTGCCCAAACTCGTGAGGGGTGTTTTCCCCTAAACAGCCGTCTCGGCGAATGCCGGGCAGATGTTCTGGAATGAGCACCAGTCGCACAATCGGCCCGGTTTCGGTGGGTAGCGATCGGTCGAGATCGCCCGATTGATAGCGGTCCAGAGTGCCCGGAGCTGGTTGTCCATCCCGTCGAGCTGGTTGTCGTCGACTTCGAGCCGGTAGAGGGTGGGACCGTTGAGGTAAAGGAGGCGAACCTCCTTGGGGGTTTCGCCGGTTCGGCGCCGGATGAGCAGCGCATAGACCTTCAAGGCGAAGAAGGCGGGGAGGGCAAAGCGCTCAGGAGGTGCCTTCCCGGTCTTGTAATCGGTGATTATCAGCTGGCCGTCGGTGTCCCGGTCGATTCGATCGAGGATTCCCCGGATGACGATTCCGTCGAGATCTTCAGTCATGTCCATCTCGCGGTCGTACGGGTCGATGGTGCGCGGGTCCTCGATGGCGAAGTAGTTGGCCAGTAGTTGCATCGATTCGACGCCCCACGCGGTCTCTTCCTCGCCCGATTCGAACAGATCCCCATATTCGTCCTCGAGTCGGCATTCGGTCCACGCCTGCCGGAACAGATCGAAGAGCTTCTCGGGCTCCCGCTCCTCCTGGGGAAGGTCGTAGAGCCTTTCCAGAGCGAGGTGTGCGGTCGTTCCCCGGGCTTGATAGCTGGTCGTCGGCTCCGGCAGGCGATCGATGGCACGGAACTTGAACAATTGGGGGCACGTCTTGAAGTCGCTGGCGCGACTGGGGGAGAGGGTTTCGAGCCCGATATTCCCGGTCGGCGGTGGAGCAACTCTTGCGGTCATGTGCCCGATCATAGGAATGGGGTGTGACAGGAATGTAGGTTGTCGCTCAATTTTGCGTTTCCTCGAGAATTCGCGAAAAGAAATCGCCCATCGACCTTGACGGTCGAAGGACGCTGCAATACCTTCCCGTTACCGATTCGCGGGAGACCCCGAATCGGGGAAGGGGAGACTTCGGTTTCTCCGGATAGAAGGGATTTCGGTCCTTTCGCCAACCACCCGGCCAGGGGCCCGCTTTCCTGGTTCGAGTGGAGAGAACCCCGAGAGGGCAAGGACTTCGGTTTTACGCTCCCTCGGGGTTTCTCACGTATGAGGCCGGTTGAAAAGGCACTCGCGAAAACCAATGAGCCGGTCGCGAAAATCAATCATGGTTTCAGCTTGTCATACCGCGAGGGTCTGTCTACTTTTCCGGTCACGCCGATGGGGTTCGCCCCGGAGGCACCGGTCCGGCGAGGACAGGATCGACGAGAGTCGGCCCCGATAATCGCAGGGTCGGTTACCCGGAGCAGAAGGGAAACTGGAAGCTCGGGGACCGGTCGGAGAGACGAACGGGGATCCTTCGGGATCGTCGGGCGACGCAAAGACCAACGTGAGTCTTCGGACTCGCGAGGAAGATCTTCGGATCTTCCACAGGCAGACCTTCGGGTTTGCCGAACCTCGATCTTCGGATCGAGAGTGTGACCTTCGGGTCATGCGAGTGTGATCTTCGGATCATGCGGCTGGCGGTTTCGGCCGACAGTTACCGATCGGAAGCAGGTCCCCGGCCTGAGTCCGACCGGACGAGAGTCCCGAGAGGGTTGAGACTTCGGTCAAGGCTCCCTCGGGGCCTTCTCGCGTCAGGCCCTTTTACCTTGCGGGTCAGACCCCCCAGATTTCTGTCTGGCGGCCGTCGACCCACGATGCCGTCCCAAGTTCGTACCACGCCTCTTCTTCGACCATGATCGCCACCGAGTCGTCCCACTCGGGGACATAACTCCGGTTCGACAGCTCGATGGACCAAGCCGAGGGACCGAAAATCTCGATATCTCCATCGCCGGGGACTCCGTCTTGCTGATCCCAGAGCCCGATCGTTGGGCCAGCGCCATGTCCGTGATATCCGATCGGGTGGGTGTAGACAGTCGGGTCGAGCCCATCTTCTTGCGCTCTGGTCAGCGTCGCGGCCAGAATCTCGTTGCCGGTTCGGCCGTCGGCGAATTCCGCGAGCAAAACGTCCTGAACCTGATTTGCCCGATGCATTGCTTCCGCCAATCCCTCCGGAACCCGATCCCCGGGCCGCGACAAGACATAGCCATGCTGTTGCTGGTCGGTGCAGAGGTGGTCCCAGATCAACCCGTAGTCGATGTGGACCAGGTCGCCCGCTTCGATGACGACAGGTCGTGTGGCGGAAGCGAAGGAGCCGCGGAGATCAGCCCCTGGCCTCTGGATCGACGCCGACGGATGGAACCACACCTGACACCCAAGCTTTTGAACTTCTGCCCTCAACCACCACTCCAGATCCCCTGTGGTCGTTGATCCGGGCTCGATTGCCTCCGGAGAGAGTGCCCGTCTCAGAATGGAATGGGCATGAGCACAGGCCTCTTCCAGTACCGGCCTTTCCTCCGGGAGGCGGGTTTGCAGCCAGCGGACCGAGAGTTCTTCGCCGGAGACCACACGCCGGCCGAGGTCGGGGCCCAATGCTTCGCGGAGCCTTTCATGCTCAGTGGCGGTGAGACCGTCGGCGTGGGCGAACGTGTTCGACGTGTTGATGGCTATGGAAGCCGGATCTGCTTCTTTGATCCTTTGGGCAAGCGCATTCCACTGGTCGGGGTCGGCGGTCGGATCCCAAACGCCGGGGAAGGTGCCGTCGACTTCGTACCGTGTGATCGCCTGGCGAGTGTGAACCCCCTTCCGGGAAAGGAAGACCAGGATTGTGCGGCGGCGCGACGACAACCACTTCGCCGGGAGCATCGTCTGCACCACCGGGTCTTCGGCGTATTCCCGAGAGATCAGGATCCAGCAGTCGATGCCCGCTCCCTCCATCAACTCCGGGATGAGCCGGTCGAGGCGGGTGGAGGTGAGCATGTCACGTCTGGAGGCAGATTCTTCGAGGCTGAGCAAAACGGAGTCTCCTTTCGTGGAGAAAGCAGGTCTGAAGGATGGTAGGTACGCTTCGTGGCATGGGATACCCGAAAAGACTGCTCAGTGACGAAGAAGTAATCGTCTCCGAATTCCGCCCCCATTGGACCGGCATCCTCAAGGAGGGAGCGTTGCTCGTCCTTATCGTCGTTTTGATCATCCTGGTCCAACTTCAGGACGACTGGTCGGGCTGGATCAGTCTCGGTCTGATCGCAGCGGGCCTGATCGTGACCGCCAGGGGTCTGATCCGGTGGCTCACCACCCTTCATGTGATCACCAACGAGAGGGTGATCTATCGGGCGGGGCTGATCTCCAAGACCGGCAAGGAGATTCCTCATGAAGTGATCAACGACGTCGCCTTCAACCAGCGGGCGTTGGAGCGGATCTTCGGAACCGGCGACCTCCTCATCGAATCGGCCGGGACCCACGGCCAGAGCCGGTACCAGGACATTCCCGATCCCGAGGGCGTGCAGTCGCTCATCTACCGCGAACGCGAGAAGCGGCTCACTCAGCAGAACGTGGCGGGGATGCAGACCTTCGCACCGGGTGCATCGCAAAGTGTTGCCGAGCAACTGGACACAATCTCCCGCCTGCACGACGAAGGCAAGCTCTCCGACGCGGAGTTCGAGGATCAGAAGAAGAAGTTGCTCGAGGGTTCCTGATGCCTCACATGCAGGATTTCCCGTTGTTGCTGTCGACCCTCTACGACCGCGGGGTCCGGCTCTATCCCGATCGCGAGATCGTATCTGTTGAACACGACCGGAGCGTCGTGCGGACGAGCTATGGGGAGACTGACACCCGGGTCCGGAAGTTGGCCACGGCGTTCGATCGTCTCGGCATTGACACGGGAGAGGCAGTCGGGACCTTCGCCTGGAACAACCGCCGCCATCACGAGCTCTACTGGGCCACCGCCAACACCGGGCGGATCTGTCATACCATCAACATCAGGCTTCACGCCGAACAGATCGTTTACATCGTCAATCATGCCGAAGACAGGGTGATCTTCGTCGACCCCGATCTGGTTCTTCTCCTCGTCCCGCTCATCGACGAAATGCAGACTGTGGAGACCTATGTGGTCATGGGGGAGGAGCCCGACGATCGACTGCCGGGATCCATCGCCTACGAGGATCTCATCGGGGAGGCTGACGAGCACGGCGCATGGCCCTTGCTCGACGAGCGGTCCCCGATGATGTTCTGCTACACATCAGGGACAACCGGCAATCCCAAAGGCGTCGCCTATACACAGCGATCGACATACCTCCACACCATCTCCAATCTCGCCAACTACCCGATGCAGGCATCCGACAATGTCCTGCCCGTCGTTCCCATGTTCCACGCTGCCGCCTGGGGCTATCCGTACATGGCGGTCACCCAGGGAGCGAAGCTGACTTACCCGGGGCCTGACCTGACCCCCGAAGGCCTGGTGCCATTGATGGAGAAGGAGAAGGTGACCTTCTCAGCTGGAGTGCCGACCGTCTGGCTCGGGATCAAGCAGTACCTCATCGATCACCCCGAGGTGGAGCTGTCATCGATGGGCGCCTTCTTTTGTGGGGGATCTGCCGTTCCCCGATCACTGATCGAGTGGTTCTGGACCGAGAAGAACTTGCGGGTGATCCAGGGATGGGGGATGACCGAGACCAACCCTGTCGCGTCGGCCGCCCTCCTCAAACCCGAGATGGAGGATTGGGACCTGGATCGACAGCTCGACTTCCTCGAGACCGCCGGCATCCACGTTGCCGGGCTCCAGGTGAAGATCGTGGACGAAATCGGCGAGGAGCTTCCGCATGACGGCGAAGCATTCGGCGAGTTGTTGATCCGTGGACCCTGGATCGCCGCGGAGTACTACAAAGACGAGCGGTCGCCGTCATCGTTCGAGGATGGATGGCTCCGCACCGGTGACGTTTGCAAGATCACCCCGGAGGGCTACATCAAGATCACCGACCGGGCCAAGGATGTGATCAAGTCGGGAGGGGAGTGGATCTCGTCGCTCGACCTGGAAAACGCGATCATGGCCCACCCCGCGGTGGCCGAAGCCGCAGTCGTCGGGCTGAAGCATCCTAAGTGGCAGGAACGCCCCGTGGCTTTTGTGGTAACCGCCCCGGGAGCAGAGTTGTCCGACGAGGATCTCACCGCCTTCCTGACCGAGCGGGTTGCGAAGTGGTGGCTTCCCGACCTCTACGTGTTCGTCGACGAGTTGCCCAAGACCGGCACCGGCAAATTCGACAAGAAGGTGCTCCGCAAGGAGAACGCAGACCTCCTCATCTGACATTGAGTTGAGGTTTCGGCGACATCGGGCACCCTTCCGCTGATAACCTCGTGCCCGCAGCGACAACGACGGAGGAGAAATGACCGACGAGCAAGGCGGCGCCAACATGCCCGAGGCATCTGAGCCACGGGGAGCCACACCCGCACCCGGAGCTACGGCCGCCGCAGCGGAGAATCCGGTTCAGGAGATGTGGTCCGGCGGAGGCGCAGGTTGGGTGACCCTGGGAGCCTGGGTGTTTATCGGCGCCTATGTCGTCCTCGGGCTGTTCATGAACGAGTATTGGGTCGGTTGGATGACTTTGCTGCCCGCAGTGCTGGTCGTATTGCTGCCTCGCGCCGGTTTTGCGGTGAAGATCGCGCCAATGCCTGTGCTCGTCAAGACAATCGCCTATATCATCGCGATCCTGGGGTTGTTCAACCTCGTTGAAGATCTTCGGTTCGCAGGGAGCAGATTTGACGAAGGCGTATACATCGTCGGCTCGCTGGTCACCTACGCCGCCTACGTCCTGGTGTTTCTCGGTGCGAGGTCGATCGAAGTCGACTGAGGTCTGCTCAGCTCGAGGCCAGGTTTCTGGCGAAGTCTGCAACAGCAGCCAGAATTGAGCCTGTCCCGCTGACCGCAAAGAGGATCAACGGTGGCATGAAAGAGACTTTGGTCGGGCGGATCGCCCCGACCAGGCAGTAGATCGCGACCGCGACGCCCCCGAGGACCAGCAGCGCTGCCCCGGTGGTCCAGTCTGACTCGCCGGTCTTCCAGTCGACGGCGATGAAGTAGCCGATGAATACCATGAAGAGACCTCCGGCGGTCCCCCAAAGGGCGACGAGGACCCTGAGGGCATAGCCGTACCAGGTTTGCGCCCACACGGGCCATTGCCCAGCGGGCGCAGAGTCAATCACTTCGAGCCGTCACCGCGTACCGGATGCGCAGCGTCTCATATCTGATACGCCATGCATTAGGAACGAGGATCAGACCTCGATGAGTTGGCCGGAGCGGATATCGAGGACGAATTCCTTCTTGCTCTTTGAATCGGCGATGAATTCCGCAAGCGTCGCGCCCTTCTTGCGGACCACCCACCATGAGTAGTCGTCCGCCCCTGACTCGAGAAACTTGCCCCGGGCCTCGCGGACTAATTCGACCGCTTCGCCTTCGTTGGAGAACTCTCCCAGAACAGTCTGAACGGGTTCCACCTCGTCCTCGACCTCAATGAACTGAACTGCCTCGTACACGAACAACCTCCTGGGCCGAGTGTAGCCATAAAAGGGGGCCAACGGGTGGCAAACTCTATGCTGGCGGCGGTGAATTCGTTCCACATGGTCTGGGGGTATGCAGCCTTAACAGTTAGCGGTCTGGTCGGTCTCTGGGGGGTGCTGGCACGCCGTCGCGAACCGACCCTGGTGTTCGCCTGGGCCGTTGGCATTTCGTTCCTGGCGTTGCTGGTGCAGGTCGTTTCCGGGTTGATCATGTACTCCGGTGGCACCGAACCGGGTAACCAGCATGTGTTCTATGGGGTCCTAATCGCGGTGACCCTCTCGTTCGTCTACATCTACCGACCACAATTCCGGAAGAGACCGATGCTTTACTACGGGCTTGTCCTGCTCTTTTTGATGGGGCTCGCCATCAGGGGCATCCAGACATTTGGAGTCGATTTCTAGGAGATCCGATGCTGCTGCAAGACAAGAAACTGCTCGTAACCGGGGTCCTCACCGACGATTCCATCGCCTGGCATGTCGCCCGGATCGCCCAGGAGGAGGGTGCGGAAATCGTGGTGACCGGATTCGGTCGCGGCCTTCGGCTCACCGAACGTTCGGTGCAGCGCCTGCCTGTGGAATGCGACGTCATCGAATTGGACATCAACGACCCAACTCATGTGGCAAACCTCACCGAGGGCCTCACCGGCCGTTGGGGGAAGATCGACGGTGCCCTTCATGCGATCGCTTTCGCTCCCGAAGACGCGCTTGGTGGAAACTTCCTGAACACGCCTGCGGAATCGGCCCAGACAGCCTTCACCACGTCGGCGTTCTCCTACAAGACCCTTGCGGTGGCCCTTCTACCGCTGCTCAAAGCCGCGGGAGGCGGCGGGCTGGTCACACTCGACTTCGACAACACCCAGGCATGGCCGGCTTACGACTGGATGGGGGTGGCCAAGTCAGCCCTGCAGTCGGTGACCCGCTATCTGGCCCGCGACCTGGGGCAGCACAACGTCAGGGTCAACGCAGTATCTGCAGGACCACTTTCCACGGTGGCAGCAAAGTCGATTCCCGGCTTCGCCCGTTTTGACGAAGTCTGGGGCGAGCGATCCCCGCTCCCGTGGGACACCACCAATCCCGATCCGGTCGCCCGGATGGTATGTGTCCTGCTCAGTGACTGGGCGCCGATGACAAGCGGGGAGATCATCCACGTCGATGGCGGTTTCCACGCGATTGCTGCGGGAGGGGGCCCCGAAGACGTCTAGACGCCGACGTCGATTCGCGCCTTGGGAAGCTGAACCACGAAGGTGGCTCCCCCTCCCTCGGTCTCCTGGACACGAACCGAACCATGCATCACCTCTGCTAGCGACCGCACGATGCTCAAACCGAGACCGGTGCCCCCCTTCGACCTGGTGTCGGATTGGTCGATCTGGGTGAAGCGTTCGAAGACTCTCTCCTTTTCATGCTCGGGTATGCCGGGCCCATGGTCGACCACAGCGATGATCCCTCTCTGCTCTTTGTCCCACGCGTATATCTCCACCGGGCTCCCCGAGGCATACTTCGCTGCGTTCTCCACCAGGTTGATCATGATCCGGGACAGGTGGTCCTTGTCCGCTTCGACAGCCAGGTCGTGTGGTTCCACTGAGACCGCGGGATCGATGGAGACGGTGTTGGCAACTTCTTTGAGCAGGTCGGCGAGCCTTATCGTCTCGAGATGGATCGGGATAGCGCCGCGGTCGATCCGGGATACAACCAGGAGGTCGTCGATGAGGCGTTGTAGTCGTCCTGCCTGGCGTCGGGCCGTTCCGAGCAACTCCTGGGCAGTTGCAGTTTCCGGCTGAAGCTCGGGCCGGTTGACGGTGTCGAGCGATCCGATTATCGAGGTCAGCGGCGTCCTCAACTCGTGGCTGACTGTCGACACGAAGTCGGTCTTCATCTGGGCAACCTCTTCGAGACGCCGCGCCATGTCGGCCTGAGCCTCATATCGGCCTATCTGGGAGAGCACGAGCCCGGCGGGGGCGGCAAGTGAGCCCAACTGGTTCAGTTGGTCCTCGGTGAAATCAGAATCGTACGGGTCGCCGATGACGACTAGGCCCACCCTCATCGATTCCACTTTCAGGGGTGCGATCATCGCTTGTTCGATCCCGAGCTCGCGGAGGAGGCCGTGGCTGCTGGAGTCTCCGTCCACGTTCCGGATCAGGATCGGCCGGGCGGCTTTGAAGGCCTGGGCGGCAACACCGGGGCCGGAGACGTTGGTCACCATGACTTCGGTCTCAAGTGGGTAGCCATTCACCCAGATCGGGCTCATGACCTCGAGGCGGTGCTGGTTGGGGTTGTAGAGGAGGACCACACCAACCTGGGCGTCGAGATACTTGCATATGGTGCCAACGAGATGAGGCACGATCTCGGCCAGCGACTCGGCGCGGGCCAGGGTGGCGCTCACTTCGTAGAGTCGCTCGAAGTCCCCCCGTTGCTGTGCGATCTCCGACTCTCGAGAGGCAGAACGGACGCTCTCACGCTCGAACTCGAAACCGACGAGAGCCGTCGCGGCGGCCACAGCGATGACCGTCAGGAGCGGGCCGACGAGGTCCAGGCTCAGCTCGACCGACACGTAGCTGATAACGACGGAGATGATCACCGTGACGAAGGCATGAGCCCACCATGTGAGCAACAAACCAGAGACTGCGGCGAGGCCGAAGAGGATGGGCCCGGCGGTGGGGTTCATCAATGGGATCAGGGCGATCGCACCGATCCCGGCAGTGAAGACAGTGAGCCAGATGAGCGAGATCCAGGGTGCGGCTCCCGTCGACATGAGTCGGTCCCAGCGCACCGCTGTTGAGATCATCAAGGTCACCGCAAGGGCGCCTACCGGGATGAAGAACCCTGGAAGTTGGAAAACCTGTACGCGAACCGCCTGGGCGCCGAGAATGATCATGACAAACCAACCGACCGCCGAGGCACGCCGCAGCAAAGACCCCCGAAACGGGGCCATCGCCCTATGGGTGCTAATCGGTTGTGATGTCATGGAGTGAGGATTCTCTACCTTTCCACAGTATTCTCGGCACTTAATCGTCGACGATCGAGGATTGAATTTTGGCTTTGCGTTCTTTGGTGAATGGGTCCTTGTTTGCCGAAGCGGTCGGTGTCGGCCAGCCGCGCGTCCTCGCCCTTCACGGATGGGGCCGACGCGGCAGTGACTTCTCCCATAGTTTGGCGGGTTTTGGCGCGCTGGCGATGGATCTCCCGGGATTCGGAGCTACACCGGCGCCGCAGACCCCAATCGGGGCACGTGAGTATGCGTCGTTGCTGCTTCCCGTCCTCGACGAATTTGACGCCCCGCCGCTGGTTGTGGGCCACTCTTTCGGGGGAAGAGTCGCCGTCTGCCTCGCCGCCGAATACCCGGGACGCGTTGCGGGCCTCCTTGTGACAGGATCACCATTGCTCCGGCTTGCTCCGGCCAAGAATCCGCCTCTGGCTTATCGTCTGGCGCGTCGCCTCAACAAGTACGGTCTCGTTTCGGATGGGTCGATCGAGGCGATGAAGAAGAAGCGGGGGTCAGCTGATTACCGCGCTGCAACCGGTGTGATGCGTGATGTCCTGGTAAAGGTGGTGAACGAAGAATACCGCGACGAACTTTCTCGTCTGGCCGGTCCGATTCATCTCCTGTGGGGTAGCGAGGACAGGGAGGTTCCCGTGGTGGTGGCGCGCGAGTCGGCAAGGCTCGTGACCGAGTCGGGTGGTATCGCCTCGGTCGAGGTGGTTGAGGGGGTGGGGCATATGCTCCCGATCCAGGACCCTGATTCGTTGCGGAACGCTGTCGCCAAGATGCTTCGATGATCTGGTTGTTGGCGGCCACCTGCGCCCTCGCTGCGGTGCCCGCCGGCCTGCGCTGGTTGCGAGTCGCGCAACGGGAGCATTATCTGCCGCCTGCGGCAACCCGGTTCGCCGCCCGATGGTGGATTGTCGGCTCCCTCAACCCGTTGCTCGCATTGTTGGCTCTCGGCGGTGTTGCTGGCGCTTTTGTCGATGCCCGACTCGGGCTACTCACAGCATTCGCCCAGGTCGGCCCGATCGGACTTTCGGTGCGTGGGCGGACCTCGCCTCTCGCGTGGACCGCCCGGTTGCGCCGGGTGGCTTCGCTGGCCGCACTTCTTGCCTTAGCCAGCATCGTTTTCGGGGCAGTTCTCGAAGCGATTGTGCTCTTGCCCCTCACGGTTCTGCTGCTGCCCCTGATCGTCGATCTCTCCCTCTGGTTGCTCGCACCAGTCGAGCGAAGACTCAGCAATCGCTGGGTGGAGAAGGCAACGAGTCGCCTGGAGCAGTCGGGCGCCAGGGTTGTCGCAATCACCGGCTCATACGGGAAGACGACCACAAAGCAGTATGTCCAGCACCTTCTAAGCGGGTCGGCAAGAGCCGTGGCCAGTCCGGCCTCGTTCAACAATCGGATGGGCCTGGCCCGGGCGATCAACGACCACCTCGTCCCAGGAACGGAAGTGTTCGTGGCAGAAATGGGGACGTACGGGCCGGGAGAGATCGCCGACTTGTGCCGATGGATCAAGCCGACTGTTGCCGCCCTCGTCTCGGTGGGGCCGGTCCACCTCGAGCGGTTCAAGACCGAGGAGAGGATCGTTGCTGCCAAGTCCGAGATCCTCGATCGCGCCGGGATCGGTGTCATACCGGTTGACCACCCGCTGCTCAAGAAGCTGGTCGACGAGCGGCGTGGCACCATCGATTTGGTGACGGTGTCCGCCTCGGGAGCAAACGCGGACATCCGATACCACGATGGCTCGATTTACGTCGAAGATATGGCAATTGCCCGGGTGCCGGATGGGGTGTTCCCGACGAATCTCGCCGTGGCGGTGGGAATCGTGCGCGCCCTCGGCTACGACGTGGACGGAAGCCGATTCGAAAGTCTGCCCCGAACCGAGCACCGCCAGAGCATCGAAGTATCCACCTCGGGATTCACCATCATCGACGACACCTTCAACTCCAATCCCGCCGGGGCGGCGATGGCTCTGGCCACCTTGAGCGAGCTAGGCGGCCGGAAGTTGCTCGTCACACCGGGCATGGTCGAATTAGGCCCGGTCCAGGACGCCGAGAACGAGTCATTCGCAAACGCGGCATCGGTGGTCTGCGACGAGATCATTGTCGTGGGGAGGACTAACCGAAAAGCATTGCTGAGAGGTGCCGGAAAGGGCCAGGCGTCGGTTACCGTCGTTCCTGGCCGTGACGCTGCGGTTGACCTGGTGCGCGACAGACTGAACGCCGGCGACGCAGTCTTATACGAAAACGATCTTCCTGACCATTACCCCTAGGAGCCGCCGCAGATGCCGCAGACAGCAGTTGTGTTTGGAGGGCCATCCGATGAGCACGACATCTCGATCCTGACCGGCCTCCAGGTCCTTCACGCACTCGAAGATGTGGTTGGGATCTACTGGGCGAAAACGGGCCGGTGGTTCCAGGTCGATTCCGACCTCGAAGCTAGTGACTTCGTTGATGGAGTGCCGCCGCGGTCCCGCGAGCTCTCGTATTCGGCAGCTCCTGGCGAGGGCTTCCGGTTCAAGCGGAAGCCGATCGATGTGCGAACGGTGTTCATCGCATGTCACGGCGGCCCGGGTGAGGACGGAACGCTTCAGGGACTGTTCGACCTTGCCGGCCTCCGCTACACCGGACCAGGCCAGGCCGCCTCGGCACTGGGGATGGACAAGCTCGCGTTTGGGGCGGCCATGGCAAGTGCGGGGCTCAAAACGTTGCCCCGGGCCCTGGTCGCCGTTGGTGACGAGCCCGGGCCAGACTTCGATGGGCCGTTCATCGTCAAACCCCGCTTCGGTGGGTCATCGATTGGCATCGAGGTGGCAGATGACTGGGAGACCGTGCTGGCCCTGAAGCAGACATCATCGTTCTTCGACCAGGGGGCGGTGGTGGAGCCGTTCCTGGAGTCCAGCCGTGATCTGCAGGTTGCGGTGCGGACCTACCCCTCACTCGAAGTTTCGGCGATTGAAGAGCCGGCCCGCGACGTCGACGGGATCTATTCATATGATCAGAAATATCTGGCCTGGGGTGGTGAGGTCAGCTCGGGTCGGGAGCTGCCTGCCCAGCTCGACCCGGGACTCAAGTCCGAAGTCGAAGACGCAGCGAGGCGAGTGACAAAGGCAGCATCTCTCCGCGGTATCTGTCGCATTGACTTCCTCGAACGCGATGGAGATCTCTATCTCAACGAGGTGAACACGATCCCGGGCTCGATGTCGACATATCTCTGGATAGAGCCTTTGATCGAGCGGGCAGTCCTATTTGCGGACATGGTTGCTGAAGGTGAGTCGACGCCGACAAGGGTCTTCTCGGTGGCAGGAAGCGACGGCACTGCCCTGCGGAGTGCGGGGACTATCGCATCCAAGCTGGGTTAGTCGGGGCGGCGTGGGGCCGCCGGGAGCTATTTAGAGGTGCACTACGGGGCAGGTGAGGGTGCGGGTGATGCCTTCGATGCCCTGGATCTTTGCGACGACCAACTTGCCCAACGAGTCGACGTCCTCGCTGGTCGCCTTGACGATGACATCGTATGGACCGGTCACATCATCGGCTGAGTCGACGCCGGGGATCTTCCGGACATCTTCCGCGACGAGGGCGGCCTTGCCAACCTCGGTCTGGATCAGAACGTAAGCCTGGACCAACTTGTTCTCCTATTCGCTATGGGATGGCGACTCTAGTTGATGGCGCAGGACGTTGAGACGGTCGACTGAGGGTCAGTAGCCGTCCTGGCCCATCCGCAGATTCGATGCGTATGGGCGGTCGTCTTCTTCGACCATGTCGAAGACGAGACGTTGACCTTGACGGAGAGTCCGAAAGATGCTGCCTTGCAGCGATCCGGGGCGGAGGAACACCTCGGTCTTGTCGGTGTCGGTGACGATGATCCCGGCCCCCGAGACGGGGTCATACACCTTCACGACTCCCTGGGTCACGTGCTCAGGCCTTCTCGACCTTGCCGGCGCGGATGCAGGATGTGCAGACGCGGGCGCGGCGGGTGTTGGAGCCGTGCTTGACACGGATCCGCTGGATGTTGGGAAGCCAGCGACGGTTGTTGCGCTTGTGGGAGAAGCTGACGGTCTTGCCGTAGCTGGGCTCTTTTCCGCAGACTTCGCAGCGATAAGACATGGTTAAAACTCCTGGAATTGGTCTGGAGGCTAAACGGAGGCGATCTCCGTTGCGACCGAGAGAAAGGATAGCCACCTCTGTGTTCAACTCCTACTCCGTGGTTACCGTTGCGTCTGTGACAATCAGTGAGCTGCACCCATGGCGACGCTAGCCCGGCTGGCCGGTGTCGATGTCTCCGCGGTCAAAGGGCTCGGTGGGCAGCGGGCCACGGCGCTGAAGAAGACTGGGGTGGCCACGGTCGCCGACCTGCTGCATCACGTTCCGAGGCGTTACATCGACCGGAGCCACAAGGAGTTGATTGCTGACGTGGTGGTTGGTGCCGAAGTGACGCTGATCGGCGAAGTGCAGTCGGTTGCCACCCGCCGCCCGAAGCGGAACCTGGCGATGGTCGAGGCGAGGATCGTCGACGAGTCTGCGTCAATCAAAGCAATCTGGTTCAACCAGACCTTCCGGCACCGCCAGCTCCGGCCCGGAACACAGGTAGCCCTCTCCGGTGTGGTCGAGTCGTTCCGGGGCAACCTCCAGATGAAGAGCCCCGACGTCGACGTGCTCGACTCCCCGACGGAGTCTTTGGTGACGGGGCGTGTGGTTCCCGTCCACACCGCGGCAGGCACGGCGAAACCAGGGGTCATGCGCCGAGCCATCTACAACGCATTGCAGCGGTCCCGGCCCATCGAAGACCCGGTTCCATCTGACCTGCTCGAAGCACACGAGCTGATGCCCCGTGACCAGGCGTTTGCCACCATCCACTTCCCAGAGTCGACCGACCAGGTTCGGCCAGCCCGCACTCGCCTCGTGTATGACGAATTCCTCCGGCTGTCGATCGCCTTTGCGTTGCGTAAGCGAAGACAGGAGGCCGAGTCGTCCGGGATCAAGCATGTCCCGACGGGCGTCTTGCTCGAGAGGTTCGTAGGTGGGTTGCCTTATGAACTTACGGGATCACAGAAGTCAGTGCTCGCCGCCATCCAGGAGGACATGGGCAAGCCGCAGGCGATGCACCGGATGCTCCAGGGGGAAGTCGGATCCGGCAAGACTGTGGTTGCCGTCGCCGCCATGCTCTCGGCGATCGAAGGGGGCTGGCAGACCGCCATCATGGCGCCTACCGAGGTGCTCGCCGAACAACACTTCCTGGGTGTGGTCGACTTGCTGGCTCAGGCCGGGCTGTCTCCGGACATAATCGGCATGGCATCGGAGCTGGGCATGGAAAGCCTGTTCGGGACGGACGGTCCGGCCATCCACGCCGCACTTCTCACTGGCTCGAACGCAATTACCAACTACAGCGGCCGGGTGAGCAGGAGCCAGCTGCTTGTCGATGTGAAGTCCGGCCAGGTCGACCTCGTGGTGGGTACCCACGCTCTGATCCAGGAAGGGGTTGAGTTCGCCAAGCTCGGAGCTGCGGTCGTAGACGAGCAACATAGATTCGGCGTGTCGCAGCGGGTGATGCTGAGAGAGAAAGCTGACGGCGCTGAGCCCGATCTTCTGATCATGACAGCGACGCCGATACCGCGCACCATCGCGATGTCCGTGTATGGCGACCTCGACGTCTCGACCATCGACGAGATGCCACCCGGGCGGACCCCGGTCAGGACCAAACTGTTGCCGCGTGCGGCTGAGCTCACGGCCTGGGGAGTGGTCAAGAAGGAGGTCGAGGAGGGCCGTCAGGCGTTTGTGGTCTGCCCTCTTGTCGAGGACTCGCCCAAGGTCGAGGCGGTCTCCGCCACAGCAGAACATGAGAGGATTGCCTCGCTGCTCCCCGAGGTCAAGGTTGGACTTATCCACGGCCAGATGCCGTCGCAGGATAAGGAAGCTTCGATGGCCGGTTTCCGCGATGGGGAGATCGACGTGTTGGTGGCCACAACCGTCATCGAGGTGGGCATCGACGTGCCCAATGCGACGGTGATGGTTATCGAAGACGCCGACCGTTTTGGTCTCAGCCAGCTTCACCAGCTCCGGGGGCGAGTGGGACGCGGCAAGCACCCGGGTGTCTGCATCCTCCTCGCCGACCCCACCACCGATGAGAGCCAGGAAAGACTGACCGCGATGGTCGAGTCGAACGATGGCTTCGAACTGGCAAACACCGACCTCCGCATCCGTGGCCAGGGGACCGTCTTCGGAACCAGGCAGTCGGGAATGACCGACTTCAAGATCGCCGATGTGCTGGCGGATTTCGACTGGCTGATGGCGGCGCGTCGTGACGCCTTCGCACTCGTCGACGCCGATCCTGAGCTGACGGACCATCCTGAGCTGGCCACCGAGATCCGTGCGATGCTCGGTGACCTGGTCGAGTGGCTCTTCGTGAGCTGAGGGGTGTTCCAATGAGGATCATCGCGGGGAAGGCAAAGGGGAGGAGGCTCTCCGCTCCGGACGGCCCGGGAACGCGCCCGGTGACCGACAGGGTCAAGGAAGCAGTGTTCTCGTCGATCGGAGACTGGGTAGAGGACGCCGATGTCGCCGACCTCTATGCAGGGTCCGGTTCGTTCGGCCTGGAGGCCTTGTCCCGCGGAGCACGATCCGCTGTATTTGTTGAGAACGGATTTCGGGCGATCGAAGCCCTCAAACGAAACATCTCATCTGTGGCGTTGGGTGGCGAGGTCTTCTCCGGGAAGGTTCGGGAGTTCCTCGCATCCAACACCAAGCAGTTCCATCTCGTCTTCATCGACCCGCCATGGCCGATGTCCACCGATGATCTCGAAGCCGACTTCGCCCTCCTCGACACGTCCCTGGTTGCGGAAGCCGAGGTTGTCGCCTCAAGGCGGCATACTGACCGCAAGCCCGCTCCTCCCGAAAATTGGCGGCTTGCCACCGAGAAACGCTACGGAGATACAAGAATCTTCAGATACGAAAAGAAGGCTGAAGCGCAATGACAACCGCACTGTGCCCGGGGAGCTTTGACCCGCCGACACTGGGACACGTCGATGTGGTCGAACGCGCAATCAAGGTCTTCGACCGGGTTGTGGTCTCCGTGGTCGACAACCCCTCGAAAAAGTCGATGTTCACAACAGAACAGCGGATTGCCATCCTCGAGGAACTGTTCGGGAATCGGGTGACGGTCACTTCTTTCTCGGACTTGTTAGTCGCCCACGCCGTCGATCAGGGCGCCGATGTGGTCGTAAAAGGTCTCCGCTCAATCGACGACTACGAGTACGAGAAGCAGATGTCTCAGATGAACCGTCACCTGAGTGGCATGGAGACCGTATACATGTCCACTGCAGCCGAATACAGCTTCGTTTCTTCGTCCCTGGTCAAAGAAGTTGCCAAACTGGGCGGTGACGTGACTGCCCTGGTGCCGGAGGCCGTGGCCAGGGCGTTGAAGGAGCGATTGGCATGACAGACGAAACAGGAGCCCAGGGCGACGTCAGGGAGGCCGACCCCGATCGGGCGACCCAACCTGACCTCCAGGACCTCCAGGACACCATCGACGACCTGATGGTCCACCTTCACGAGGCGAAATCGGTTCCGCTCTCTGGCAACGCCATTGTCGATCGGGAGCAATTCCTTGTGATGTTGGAGAAGCTCCGCACCGAGCTCCCCGACGAGCTCCGCGCCGCACGATGGATGGTCAGGGAGCGTGAGGCGTTCATCTCGCGCACAAACGAGAAAGCCAGGGAGATCATCGAGAAGTCCCGTGCCGAGGCGGATCAGCTGGTGTCGGAGTCGAATATCACCAAAGAGGCGGTCGAAGAGGCGAATATTTTGGTCCGTAGGGCCGAAGGCGATGCGCGCAGGCTCCGGTTGGAAACTGAGGACGAGATCGAGTCGAAACTGCACGAGGCCGAGGACCTTCTCGGCCAGCTTCTGAATCAGGTGAAATCCGCACGCAATGAATTGCACCAGGCGCGGCCGAAGCCACCCGACGTCCCTATCTGAACCATGAGCGACGACTCGTTGCTGGTCCAGGTAGAAAAGCTGGTGGGCAACACCGGCAAAGAGCGGGAGTTCGCAGGTCAGCGATCGGTAAAGCTGCGATTGGGGGAGTCGCGGATCGACGGTCCGATGAGCGTATCTGGCCTCGCTGTGGGCACCTCGGGGGGTGTCAACACCGATTTTGAGGCGGCTGCGGTCGTCGACCTGGTGTGCAACCGGTGTCTCACAACCTGGTCCGAAGACCTGATCGTGAAAGGCAGCCATCACTTCGGGACCGAGCCGGACGAAGACGGTTATGCGATTGTCGACGGTCAGATCGATGTCGGCGGACCGGCGCAGGATGAACTTGCCCTTTCGCTCCCGGCCAGGCCCCTTTGCAAGGAAGACTGCCTGGGACTTTGCCCAACGTGCGGAATCGACTTGAATAGAGGTTCCTGTGGCGGTCACGAGGACGATTCGGATTCCCCGTTTGCCGCATTGAAAGACTTGTTCGATTCCTGAACTATCAAGGAGGGCACCTGATGGCGGTGCCGAAAAAGAAAATGTCGCGCTCGCGTACCCGCCGGCGCAAGGCTGCCTGGAAGGTCGAGAGAGCTTCTTCAGTCGCCTGCGAACAGTGCGGTACACCTAAGCTCCCACATCGCGCCTGTCGCAACTGCGGAACTTACGCAGGGCGTGAAGTAATCAACACCGATTAGGAGCCTTGGCAACGATTGCACTCGACGCGATGGGGGGTGACTTCGCCCCCGTCGAAACCGTTGCCGGAGCAGTCGATGCGTCCGGTCGCGGTGTCGAAGTGGTGCTTGTGGGAGACCGTGAGGTTCTCGCCGCCGAAATCGCCAAACACGAAGTCGACATCGCGATCGTCGATGCGCCGGAAACCATCCTCATGGCGGACGATCCGGCCAAGGCGTTGAGAGAGAAGCCGAACGCCTCGATCACAGTCGCGGCCCGAATGGTCGCCAGAGGTGAGGCGGGTGGCGTGGTCTCTGCCGGATCTACAGGGGCGGCTATGGCTGCCGCCGCCATCATCATCGGCCGGATCAAAGGTGTCGCCCGTCCCTCCATCGCCAGCATCTTCCCCACACCCAACACACCGACCCTGGTGCTCGATTCGGGCGCCAATCCGGAAGTCAACGCGACGCAGCTGTATCAGTTTGCCGTGATGGGAGCCATCGCTTCGGAGGCACTGCTCGGAGCCTCAAATCCGAGAGTCGGGCTGCTCTCGATCGGCGAAGAGAAGGGAAAAGGCAGGGCGATCGAAAAGGCAGCATTCGAGTTGATGGAAGCGAGCCATCTGAACTTCATTGGCAACGTAGAAGGCCGGGACGTGGGCACCGATCGGGTGGACGTGATAGTCACCGACGGTTTCACCGGAAACGTCTTTCTGAAGACTACGGAGGGCACGGCCCGCCTCGTCTTTTCGTACCTCGCCGAGGAGCTGGCCGGCCTGTCTGATGCCGCCAGGGCCGAAGCGATGCCTGCTTTGCAGAGAGTCGCCGACATGCTCGACTACGAGACCTATGGAGGAGCGCATCTTCTCGGGGTCGACGGTGCAGTCGTGATCAGTCACGGCTCCTCGACCCGCAAATCGATTGCGAATGCCCTGGTGATGGCCCGCGACGCTGTCGAGACCGATATCGCGTCACGCATCCGTGAGAGACTTGGATGAGAACCCTTTCGGACGTGCTCGGATTCACCTTTCGCGATCCCGCTCTGCTCGAATTGGCTCTTACCCACCGATCAGTCTCGGCTGAGAACCTCGACCGGTCCGACAACGAGCGCATGGAGTTTCTCGGGGATGCTGTGTTGCAGTTGGTGGTGACGGACCGGCTTTATGCCGACTACCCGGAGTTGCCCGAGGGCCAGATGGCGAAGGTCCGCGCTGCGGTCGTCAGTGGTACGACGCTGTCGGAAGCAGCTCGCGAAATCGATCTCGGCTCCTTCATCGAGTTGTCCCCGTCCGAGGAACGCTCCGGGGGCCGGGCGAAGGATTCGATCCTCGCCGATGCCCTCGAAGCGGTGATCGGGGCCGTCTATCTCGACTCGGGCTTCGAGGCTGCCGAGAAGCTGGTTTTGGGTCTGCTCGGCTCCCGCATCGGGGAGAAGGCTCTCAATCCCGGCGTCAGGGACTACAAGACGAGACTCCAGGAGGTTCTTGCCGCGGCAGGGAGACGGCCTCAGTACGAGGTCACGGGTGCGGGTCCTGATCACCAGAGGATGTTCTCGGCGATGATCTCGGTCGACGGCGAGGTGCTCGGTGTCGGGGAGGGCAACTCAAAGAAGGCGGCCGAGCAGGCAGCAGCGGAGAAGGCACTCAAAGCCTTGGCCTGAGCCAGGCGGCCGCCAACTAGCCGGTGGCCTCGATCAGGTAGGCGCCGTCCGTTCGTGCCCGCAAATTGAGATACCATGTCGACATCCCCACCGCGATGGCTGCCAGGATCAGGCCCTGGCCGATTACACCCACGGCAAACGCCAGGCCGAAACCGAACGAAGCCTGGCCCGACATGAGAATGGGGATTGCCACCAACTGGAACAGCTGACCGGCGGTCGCGCCGATCAGGCCGATGAGCAATATGAACCCCAGAGTCTCCCAGAAGTTGTCCTTGACCAGCTCAAAGCTACGTCGCAGGGAGTCGACGGGGCCTTTTCCCTCGAGCGCGATCACCGGGGTGAACACGCTGAGCATCATCGCCAGCCAGACCCCGGGGAGGATGAAGAGAAAGAAACCTGCGAAAATGCCGATTCCGGCGAGGAATGCGGCGATCAACCACGTCGGGAACAGCCTCATGGCCACCGTCACCACGGGTGTGCCCTGTTGGGTCGAGTGCGCCCGGCCTATGGCGATGGCTGCTGTCAGATAGACGAATCCATAGACGACACTCGAAAACAGGGAGACGAGAATGGCGCCGGTCCCGAGTTGCGTAAGCGTGTCCAAAGCCTCCTCGTTACTCATCTCCGCGAATGCTTCCGGATTGTTGAAGATCGTTTCGAACACGTCGAACGAGTCGGTCGATTCAAACGCCACAATTGTCAGGACGCCCATCACGACACTGGCCGCGATCGCCGGACCCGCCAGCACCCGCCATACCTTGCCGAGGTTGGCGACGACATCAGCGAGCGAGTCGCCAAAGCTGCGGGGTTGTATCTCCATATCGCCGGTACGGTAGCCCTCCCCGAGAATCTGATATGCCCGAACTACCTGAAGTCGAAATCACCCGTAGACATCTCGCCCCGGCTATGACAGGTCGGAGGTTCGACAAGGTCGAGGTCACCCACCCTCGAACCGCCCGCCACAACGGGGGCGAAGCCTCAATCGTCGAAAACCGACTGCAGGGGAGGACGGTGAAAGGGGTGAACCGTCACGGGAAGTTCCTCGTTGCTCCCCTTGACAAGGGTTTCACGATGGTCGCCCACCTCGGGATGTCGGGCCGGTTCATAGTTGGCGACGACAGCCAATCGGTGCCACCACCGCACAGTCATTTCCGAGCCTGGATGGACGATGGGGTTGTCATAACGTTTGTCGATCCGAGGACTTTCGGTTTTGTTGCAGTGTTCGACGAGGTGGAGCTTGAAACAACGGGCCTTCGTCGCCTCGGCCCTGACGCATGGGAATCGCCTCCGACTGTCGAGGCCCTCAGGTTGTCACTGGCGAAGCGGACCGCTCCGATCAAAGCACTTCTCCTCGATCAGGGGCCGGTAGCCGGGCTGGGCAACATCTACGCAGACGAGGCGTTGTTCCTTGCTGGCATTGACCCCCGAACTCCGGGTGGGGAGGTCGATGAAGCCCCGTTGGAGCGGCTGCTCGCGTCCATCCAGGTCGTTCTCAGTGGAGCCATAGACAACGGAGGGACCAGTCTCGACGATCTCGCCTATCTCCTCCCCGACGGCAGGGCAGGGGACAACCTGAGCCAGCTCCATGTGTATGGGCGAGACGGCGAGCCCTGTCATGTCTGTGGGGAGACAATCGACAAGGTGATAATCCGGGCCAGGTCGACCCATTTCTGTCCCGGGTGTCAGAGTGGCTGACCGGGCAATTCGCGCAACTGTGACCGGGAGAGTCCAGGGTGTTGGCTACAGGCAAGGCTGTCGCCTCGTGGCCCGTTCGATGAACCTGGTCGGTTGGGTGAGAAACCGCGACGACGGGTCGGTTGAGATGTTCGCTCAGGGAGATTCCGATTCTCTCGACCGTTTGATCGACTGGCTCTGGTCAGGCCCGGGCCCGGCACGGGTGACCGGCGTGGAGTCAGATACCGTGGCCCCCGATAGCACGCTTCGCGACTTCTTCATCCATCCCAATCCCTCGAAAACCCGCTGAAACACTTATCGCTGTTAGCCTGACCGGGTAATCACAGCTGTGTTATTTACCAGGAATCAAATGTGTATCTGAAGTCGCTCAAACTCGTCGGTTTCAAGTCATTCGCCGACAGGACGAGGCTCGAGTTGCGTCCGGGTGTCACCGTGGTGGTCGGCCCCAACGGCTCGGGCAAGTCGAATGTGGTCGACGCCGTCTCGTGGGTCATGGGAACCCAGTCGGCAAAAGCGCTGCGGACCTCGAAGATGGAAGATGTCGTATTTGCCGGCACAGCGACACGGCCGGCCTTGAATCGGGCTGAGGCGACGGTTGTCATCGACAATTCCGACCGAGCCCTCGACATCGACCTCAACGAGGTGGCGATTACCCGTCGTCTCTACAGGGACGGATCGTCGGATTACGAGCTCAACGGGGTCTCTTGCCGACTCCTCGACATCCAGGAGCTGCTTTCGGACTCCGGTGTAGGCAGACACCAGCATGTCATCATCGGGCAGGGTCAGGTGGAGCGGGTTCTCAATGCATCTCCCGAAGACCATCGCGCCGTGATCGAGGAGGCTGCCGGGATCCTCAAGCATCGGAAACGCAAGGAGAAGGCCGAACGCCGCCTGGAACGCACCGATGACGACATGCTCCGCCTGCAGGATTTACTCGGTGAGATCACACGCCAGATGCGGCCCCTTCGACGTCAGGCGAAGGCCGCGGAGAGCTACCAGGGGATCAAGGACCAGGTGACCGCTCTGACCCTGTACTTCTCGGGCCGGCAACTGGTAGAAGTCGAGTCGGCAACAACAGAGGCCCTCGACAATCAAACCAGGCTGCGCTCGGAGCTCGAAACGCACACCGGGAGCATCAGCTCGCTGTCGTCAGAGGTCGAGCAGTATTCGAAGTCCGCCGGCGACCTGAGTACCCGGTTGGAGCGAGACAGTGCCGCGGCTGCCGTCCTGGAGACGACATCGGAGCGACTCCGGCGCATCGCCGCAATCGCCCATGAGCGGAGGCGGGCACTATCCGGAAGGCGGGAAGCCAGTGTCGAGAGGCACTCCGACCTCGCCGAGGAGAGAGAGAACCTGGTTCGCGAGCTCGAACAGAGCGCCTCCAGGCATTCCGAGGCGATCTCCGCCGTTGAGGTCGCTGAAGAGAGATTCCGCAATCTCGAAGCCGAACAGGAGTCGATCGCTACTCAGAACGCACTGTCTCCGGAAGGGGCTCTGGCCGCGGTTCGCGGAGAGCTGAGTGCCCTCGAATCGGCGACGCTGCGCGACGAGCGAGAGTTGAAGTCGATCAAGGGCCGGATCGACGTGGTCACCTCACACCAACGTGACGAGAGCCAGGAAGTCGAAAAGATCAACAAGGAGATAACCGATCTCGATGCCGAGATCGGAGAGATCCAGAAACGCTATGACAAGGACAGGGACAGACGCGTTGCCGACCAGGAGGCGTGGACCGCGGCCGAGGAGCGGTTCTCCGAAGCCCGCCTCGTCGCGGCCCGGGCAGAGGCAAGGGTTGAGGCAATTCGCAGCGCCCTCGCCGGTCAGTTCGACGACGAGGCTCGGAAACAGGTTGAGTCGGGAGCGGGTGCAATCGGCTCACTCGTCAGCCTGCTCGACGTGCCTGAAGGGCTCGAGGCTGCAGTCGAATCTGCCCTCGGGTTGTGGTCAGGCGCGGTGGCGTTCCACGGAGTGGAGTCACTCGAAGGATCTGTGGAGACAATCAAGTCCGAGGGCATCGGGGGAGTGCCTGTCGTTACAGCCGTTTCACCCGGATCGACACCGGCCCGTGAGATCGCCGCTGCTCTCGGCGTAGATGCTCTGGTCGACAGGTTGGGCCCTGGCGCCCATGCCGATCTGGCTTCGAGGCTTCTAGGCGACGTGCTTCTGGTGGAGGGATGGGCGACGGCCTGGCGGCTCGTCGCAAAGCACCCGGCCCTGCGGGCGGTAACACCTGAAGGCGACCTGATCAGCGTCTCGGGAGTTCGCGTGGCTCATCCCGACGGCGCAGGCGTCGCCATGCTCGAATCGGCTGAGGTCGCCCTGGAGCGAGCCGGCACCGAGCTTTCCCGCACCGAATCGCAGCACACGTCGGCGAAAAGGGACTTTGAGAAATCCCGGGAAACGGAGCGAAACAGCCTCGAAGAGCTCGAGAAGCTGGAGGCTCGTCTCGCCGGATGCACCGAAGCCATGGGACGCCTACGGAAGTCGGTCGACACGCTCGGCCACGAAAAGGAGCGCCTGGAGGACAGGATTGGCTCCATCCGGGAGATCGAGGTGCAGCGTTCCGAACAGGGGAGTCAACTGCGCCGCCGCCTCACAGCTCTCGAGGGCGAAGAGGCCGAGAGAATGCGGGCATGGGAGGAGCTTGAATCGCGTCGTGTCGAGATCGCCGCTGAACGCGAAGTCGCCCGGTCAGCATGGCAGGAGGCTTCCGAACGCCTCCGCGCCATCGATGAGAGGAGAAGCCTCCACGATGAACGCATCCAGAGGATCGACGCAGAGTTGGGCAGGCTCGACATCGACGGCCGGACTCCGGCGTCTACTGCCACGCTAGAGATCGTCGAGGATCGCGCCCGCCGCGCCGTCCAGCTTCTCGAGCAGCGCCTCGGAGAGCTAAGGCAACGACAGGCAGAGCTCCGCGAATCGAACAAGGAAGTCATAGACGATCTGGGGAAGGCCCGGGGTGACTACGAACAGACCCGGAACATGATCGACACAGCACGGGAGAGCCTTTCGAGACTCGACGTGGAGCTGACCGAGCTCCGGCTACGGCGGGAGAGCATCGCCGAGAGGCTACGTCGCGACGCTGATGCCTCGCCTGACATGGCCCTCCAGGCCGGTCGCCCCGACCTCGACGACGATGCTGACCTCGAGAGCACTCTTGAGTCGAGGATTGC
>Ga0299907_10000109_pt1 | contig 30726 bp, 30 predicted proteins | sample RVTome_16_FD_198680 | JGI IMG/M metagenome (GOLD analysis project Ga0299907, IMG submission 198680) | Soil microbial communities from uranium-contaminated site in the Upper Colorado River Basin, Wyoming, United States - RVT152D67 (version 2) ...
AAGCGATCGCCCCCGGCCAGACAGTCGCGTTCTACGACGGTGACGTGGTGCTCGGTGGTGCTCTCATCGCGGAGACCGCCCCGGAGCCGGGTTGACCGAGCGGGCCGTCATTTTCGGACGTGACGCCGAGCTGTACGACCGGCATCGTCCCGAATACCCGCCCGAGGCGATCGATCACCTGGTCAGGTTGGTCGACGTGACCCGCGCCGTCGAGGTCGGTGCCGGGACCGGCAAGGCGACGAAAGGGGTCGCACGGGGAGGCATCGAGTTGATCTGTGTCGAGCCCTCCGCGGAGATGGCCCGGATCCTGGCGGCCAAGAACCTCCCCGGAGTCGAGGTCATCGTCTCCACCCTCGAGGAGTGGGAGCCGGCGACCACCGACGTCGACTTGGTCTATGCCGCCCAGGCATGGCATTGGGTGGATGGCGATACCGCCTACGCCAAGGTCAGATCGATGCTGCGACCCGGTGGCGCTCTCGCCCTGATGTGGAACATCCCAACCGCGCGATTCACCCAGTTCGAGGATGTCTATCGACGAAACGCCCCTGGCCTGCTGGACGAGGCCGACGAGCGGATCCGCAAACGCGACGCACACGACTGGCTCGATGAAATGGGCAGGGCCGGGTTCACGCAATTGAGCCTGTTCACCCACAGCTGGTCGCGACGTCTGGGCCCGGGCGACTACCGCTCCTTGTGCGCCACCTACAGCGACCACATGATGCTGGAAGACGCGGTGAGGGAGAGACTCCTCGATGCCCTCGAATCGGAAGCGAAGGCCCAGGGCGGGCCCGTGATCGTCGAGTACCGGACCGACGTCTTCAGCGGCACCACCTGAGCATCCCGGACCCGGCGGCAAGTTCGGGACCGGCGGTAACGTCGCCTGGATGTCAGAGGAATCCGACCGGGTCGAGGAGCTTCGCCATCAGATCCGGGAGCACAACCACCGCTACTACATCCTCAACGAGCCCACCGTCTCCGATGCCCAGTTCGACCAACTGCTACGCGAACTGATCGCCCTCGAGGAGGCCAACCCCGAGCTGGTGACCCCTGACAGCCCCACCCAACGCGTGGGGACTCCCGTGGGGGCCCTCTTCCAACCCGTCACACATCTCAAGGCGCTCTTCTCATTGGACAACGCCGAGACCCGGGCCGAACTGATGGCCTGGGAGCAGCGAATCGAGCGACAGCTGGGTGGTCGCCCTCCCGGTGGGTACGTGTGTGAGCTGAAGATCGACGGGCTCGCCGTGGACCTCACCTATCGCGAAGGCGTCCTCTCCACGGGAGCGACCCGAGGCGACGGCGTCGTTGGCGAGGACATCACCGCCAACCTGCGAACGGTGGACTCGATCCCGTTGCGGCTGAGGGGGGACGACGTGCCCGGCATCATCGAGGTGCGCGGCGAGGTCTACCTGCCCTATGAGGCCTTCGACGCCCTCAACGAGCGTCAGGCCGAGGAGGGGAAGCCTCCATTCGCCAACGCCCGCAATGCCGCGGCCGGGAGCGTTCGGATGAAGGACCCCTCGATTGCGGCCGGCCGGGGCCTCGATATCTGGATCTACCAACTCGGGTTGGTCGAAGGCGGCCCTTCGTTCGAGCGTCACTCCGAGACATTGCAGTACATGAGATCGCTGGGGCTCCGCACCAACCCGAGCACACTTGCTCTCGGCACCATCGACGAGGTCTACTCGTACGTCGAGAAGGCCGAGGCCGAGCGGCACGACATGCCCTTTCAGACCGACGGTGTGGTGATCAAGACCGACTCGCTGGCTGAGCAGGGACGGCTCGGCTACACGGCCAAGGCGCCCCGATGGGCCATCGCCTACAAGTTCCCCCCCGAAGAGCAGATCACCACTCTCAAGGACATCATGATCAACATCGGGCGGACCGGGGCGGCGACACCGTTCGCCGTGCTGGAGCCGGTCTTCGTCGGGGGGGCGACCGTCGGGCTGGCCACGCTCCACAACGAGGAGCAGGTCGCAGCCAAGGACGTGAGGATCGGCGACCGCGTGGTGGTGCGGAGGGCCGGCGACGTCATACCGGAGGTGGTCGGCCCGGTCGTCTCGGCCCGAACCGGGTCGGAGAAGCGATGGTCGATGCCCAAGTCCTGCCCGTTCTGCGGCAATCCGATAGTTCGCCCGGAGGGGGAAGCCGTGGCCAGGTGCACCGGCGGCTTCGAGTGCCCTTCCCGGGTCCGTGAGTGGCTGTTCCACTTCTGCAGCCGGGGCGGCATGGACATCGAGCACATGGGCTACAAGACGATCGACCTGCTTCTGGCCAACGACCACATCTCCGACCCCGCCGACATCTTCACCTTCGACCCCGATGTCCTCGCGGAGCACGAGGGCTGGGGTGAGATATCGATCGGCAACCTCAAACGCGGCATCGAGACGGCCAAGGACCGGCCCGTGGCCAAGCTGCTCACCGCCCTCGGTATCCGCCATGTCGGAGGGACGGTGGCTCGCACCCTGGTGAGGCAGTTTGGGGGGATGCCGGCGTTGCTGGAGGCCACCGAGGAAGAGATCGCCGCCATCGAGGGGATCGGCCCGGTCATCGCCGCCGGGGTGGCGGAGTGGGCAGCCGACCCCTCCAATCGCCGGCTCGTCGCCAGGCTGGCGTCTGCCGGGGTCCGTCTCGAGGAGGAGAAGGTGGACCATGCGGTCCCCGATCTCCTGGCTGGGGCCACCTTCGTCATCTCGGGCACGATCGATGGCTTCACGAGAGAAGCGGCCCAGGCCGCGATCGAAGAGCGCGGGGGAAAAGCCACCGGCTCCGTGTCGTCGAAGACAACTGCGTTGATCGTGGGGGGGTCACCGGGTGCCTCCAAGACCCAGAAGGCCGCCGACCTGGGCATCCCCATCGTCGACGGTCGAGTGTTCAGGAAGCTGCTCGAGGACGGCGTCTCCGCCCTCCCCTGACCGGGAGATCCATTGTGCACCCATGTGCGCTCAGCGCACATGGGGGTCCAATCGATTCGGCCAACCGATCCGTTGTGCACCTATGTGCGCTCAGCGCACATGGCGGTCCAATCGATTCGGGATCGGTGCTATCCCACCCGGAAGGTCCACTCGAAGCTGCCGGTGTCGGGAAGACCGGTGATGGTGTCCCACACCACGATCACGGTGTGCTCGCCCGGAGTCCACTCGCTGATCACGGGATTGGAAGGCGTCGGCGCCCACCGATAGACACCGGTCGCCTCGACGAACGTGGCGTCGGTGACCGGCCAGCCATCGACGGTGATCTGCGCCTGGTATCCGACCTCGAGGTCGATCTCGATGGCGGTCTGCCTGGGGACGAGGTGACCCGGCTCGGGTGAAACCGATTCGATCGGGCCGGGGAGCTCTCGGGTCTCGCCCTCGCGGGAGAAGGCGATGCCGAAGGCGATGGCGCCGATGGCGAGCAGGCCCAGACCGATGTAGATGACGCGGTAGGGCATCAGTTGTGGTGGAGTGCCTCGTTGAGCCCTCCCCACGACCCGGAGCGCTGAAGAGCCTCTACGGTCCCGGTGACCGAGTTGCGGCGGAAGAGCATGTTGTCCACTCCTGACAGCTCCCGGCCCTTGACTCGTTCCCCGTCCGGGAGGGTGATGACCGTTCCCGCCGTCACATAGAGGCCCGCCTCGACCAGGCAGTCGTCGCCCAATGAGATGCCGATGCCCGAGTTGGCTCCGAGCAGGCATCGCTCGCCGACCCGGATCGTCTCAGTCCCGCCACCTGAGAGCGTGCCCATGATCGAGGCGCTGCCGCCGATGTCGGAGCCGTCTCCGACGACCACCCCGGAGCTGATCCGCCCCTCCACCATCGACCTGCCGAGAGTGCCGGCGTTGAAATTGACGAAACCTTCGTGCATGACGGTCGTTCCCTCGCCGAGGTAGGCGCCCAGCCGGACCCGGTCGGCGTCGGCGATACGGACACCGGATGGCACCACGAAGTCGGTCATCCTCGGGAACTTGTCCACCGAGGAAACCGCAGGTGGGCGACCCGACGCGATGAGCCGCCGCCTGGTCTCGGTGAATCCCGCGACTGCGCACGGGCCCTCGGTGGTCCATACCACATTGTTCAGGACCCGGAAGATCCCAGACAAGTTGAGGTCGTGGGGCCGATGGATGCGATGGGACAGCAAATGCAGGCGGAGGTAGGCGTCGGCGGGGTCGACGGGCGGCTGGGAAAGGTCGGGGATCACGGTCGTCACCATGCGTTGCTCGACCTTCCGCGCCTCGTCGACGGTCTCTAGATCGGCCAGGTCGGCGGTGTCGTCGCTGGGATCCGGGTACCAGACATCGAGCATGTCGTCACCGGAGAAGGAGGCCAGACCGACGGCCTTCACAGAGTCGCTGATCACTGCGGAGCAGGGTAGTGCTGCGACCACTGACGGTTGCCGCGTTCAAGGCGGCCAGATGACACCGCTTGCTGCGTCGAAATGTTCGCCGCAGCTCCGGCTGCGACTGCGCTTTTCTCCTTGCCATCGGCGCCCCTGGCTCGCCCTGACCATCGCCAAGTCAGCGGACACAGCACTAGTGCCGTGTTACCTTGCTCGAGTGCCCGCCTCGCTGACCGAGACGCTCCGGTGGCTCGTCGACATCCCCTCCGAGACCGGGAACGAGACCGCGATCCGGGACGCACTCGCCGATCGTCTCCGTGGCCGGCCCCAGACCATCATCAACAGATCTCTGGTCGTCGGCGACCCGGCACCGGGATCGGTTCTGCTGCTCGGTCACACCGACACCGTGCCCCTACAGGGCCACGTCGGGGCCCGGATCGAAGGGGACCGGCTGTACGGGCTGGGCGCCACCGACATGAAAGGCGGTGTCGCCGTCCTGGTTCATCTCGTCGAGGCGTTGGATGACGAGATCGTCGGGATCTTCTACGCCGGGGAGGAGGGCCCGCTCGATGGCAACGACCTGGCGCTCGTCCTCGCGCGGTTGCCCATGCTCGAGCAGGCAGCGGCAGGAATCGTCATGGAGCCGACCCATCGTGAGCTTCATGCGGGATGCCAGGGCTCTGTCAACGCCACGGTCACCTTCGTCGGCGAAGCGGCGCACAGCGCACGCCCCTGGCTCGGTGTCAACGCCGTGAGCAGGGCCGGGCCGTTCCTCACCGCGATGGGAGCCCTCGAGCCCGAGCCGCACCCGATCGAGGGTCTCGAGTTCAAGGAGGTGATCTCGATCACCCGGGCTTCGGGAGGGATCGCCAGCAATGTGATCCCGTCCCGCTTCGAGCTCAACGTCAATTACCGGTTCTCGCCGGACCGCACGAGCGACGAGGCTGTCGAGCGCCTGCGCCTGGTGTGTGGGGCGGCAGACGCGTTCGAGGTGACAGATGTCGCCCCTGCCGCCTACCCGGCGATCTCCCATCCTCTCTTCGAGAGCCTCGCCGCCAATGCCCGGGCGAAATTGTCGCACAAGCAGGGGTGGACCGACGTGGCCCAGCTCGCCCAGCGCGGGATCCCAGCGGTCAACTTCGGCCCGGGCGATTCCTCGCTCGCCCACAAGCCGGGTGAGTCGATCGTCCTCGCCGACCTGGACTGGGCCTATGAGGCGCTCCTGAAGACACTGGGCTGAGCCCGGCCAGTGCCCGGCTGGTAGAAGATCCCTGCCAATACACTCCCGGCGTCCATGCCCATCGAAATCGACATCGCCCATGTCGCCCGGCTGGCCCGTCTCGACCTCACAGACGAGGAGTTGGAGGGCTACAAGAGCCAGCTGGGGGTGATACTCGATCACGCCGCCCGGGTGCAGGGCCTGCAAGGCGAGCCGCATGCCGGCTCGGCCCACCCCCTGGGTCTCTTCAACGCGTTCCGTGAGGACGAGGCCCGTCCCTCGTTGGACCGAGATGAGGTACTCAGCCAAGCGCCCGAGTCCGCAGACGGGTACTTCGTTGCGCCACCGGCGCTGGAGATCGAGTGACCGCGGACGCCCCCACGATCGTCGAGGCGGGCCGAAGGCTCCGTTCCGGGGAGACCACGGCTGTCGAGCTCATCGAGGCCGTCATCGACAGCGCGCACCGGACCGAGGCTCAACTCCACGCCTACCTGAATCTTGATCGGGAGGGGGCGAGAGAGGCTGCCCAGGCTGCCGACTCCGACCTGGCGGCCGGCCGGGACCACGGGCCGTTGCACGGGATCCCGGTCGCCCTCAAGGACAACATGTGCACCCGGGGCCTGGAGACCACGGCGGGCTCCCAGATCCTCGCCGGATACGCCCCTCCCTACGACGCGACCGTCGTCAGGCGTCTACGCGACGGTGGCGCGGTCATCGTCGGCAAGACCAATCTCGACGAGTTCGCCATGGGGTCGTCCACCGAGAACAGTGGGTACGGGACCTCGTACAACCCATGGGACATCAGCCGGGTCCCGGGCGGGTCATCGGGGGGATCGGCTGCCGCGGTCGCCGCCGGGTCTGCGCTGGCCGCCCTGGGCAGCGATACCGGCGGGTCGATCAGGCAACCGGCATCTCTGAGCGGGATAGTGGGGCTCAAGCCCACCTACGGGACCGTCAGTCGCTATGGCCTGATCGCCTTCGCCTCATCACTCGACCAGATTGGCCCGCTCACCCGAGACGTCGCTGACGCCGCCTTGCTGCTGGAGGCGATCTGGGGCCACGATCCGCTCGACGCCACCTCGTACCACGGCGCGTACCCCGATCCGAGGGCGCGGCTCGACCACGGCGTGGATGGGATGAGGATCGGCGTGGTGTCCGAGCTCGCCGGGGATGGTTACGAGCCCGCGGTGGAGGCGGCGGTGGCCGGCATGGTCGAGCGACTCGCGGCGTCCGGCGCCGAGGTCGTGGAGCTGTCCCTACCCACGTTCGAGATCGCCCTCTCCGCCTACTACCTGATCGCACCGGCCGAGTGCTCGGCGAATCTGGCAAGGTTCGACGGGATCCGCTACGGGCACCGGGCAGTGGGCGACACCGCCGAGGCGTTGATGGCTCGGACCAGGGCAGAGGGGTTCGGTCCCGAGGTCACCCGGCGCATCCTGCTCGGCACCTATGCGCTCTCGGCGGGCTATTACGACGCCTTCTACGGCCAGGCGCAAAGGGTCCGAGCCGCCATCCAGGACGACTTCGCCTCCGCCTACCGCCAGGTCGATGCCCTGGTCTCACCGACCAGCCCAACGGTCGCCTTCAAGGCGGGTGAGCGCGTCGACGACCCCCTCGCCATGTATCTGTCCGACATCTGCACCATCCCCTCCAACCTCAGCGGTCACCCTGCCATCTCGGTGCCGATCGGTGTCGACGACCAGGGCCTGCCCATCGGGTTCCAGGTGATGGCTCCGGCGCTGGGGGAGCAGGTGATGTTCCAGGTGGCGGCCGAGGTCGAGCGGCAGGCCGACTTCACGGCGCGGCCGACGCTCATCGAGGTGGCGTCGTGACGACCTGGGAGCCGGTGATCGGGATCGAGGTCCACGTCGAGCTGACCACGAGCTCGAAGATGTTCTGTGGGTGTGCGGTGGCCTTCGGCGCCGAGCCCAACACGCTCGTCTGTCCGGTCTGTCTCGGGCTACCCGGGGCGCTGCCCGTGACCAACCGGCGCGCCATCGAGTGGATCACGGCAATCGGCCTCTCCCTCAACTGTGAGATCTCAGAGCACTCGGTCTTCCATCGCAAGAACTACTTCTATGCCGATCTGCCGAAGAACTACCAGATCTCCCAATTCGACCTCCCGGTCTGTGTCGACGGCCATCTCGACATCGTGGTCGAGGGCACGGTTCGCCGCGTGGGGATAGAGCGGGCCCACATGGAGGAGGACACCGGGAAGTCGATCCACGTGGGCACTGGCGGCCGGATCCACGCGGCGTCCTCGACGCTGCTCGACTTCAACCGATCGGGGGTCCCCCTGGTCGAGATCGTGTCGAGACCGGACATGCGAAGTGCGCGTGAGGCGCGGGTCTATGCCCAGGAGCTGCGGTCCCTGGTGGCCGAGCTCGGTGTCTCCGATGCCCGCCTCGAGGAGGGCTCGATCCGGTTCGACGCCAACGTCTCGGTGAGGCCCGAGGGGGCCGGGGAGCTCGGTACCAAGGTCGAGGTCAAGAACATGAACTCTTTCCGCTCACTGGAGCGGGCCGTGGCTCACGAGATCGAGCGTCAGGTCGAGGTGCTCGAGAGTGGTGGGGCACTCGTCCAGGAGACTCGTCATTGGGACGAGGAGGCCGGGGTTACCCACTCCCTGCGCACGAAAGAGGGCTCGTCGGACTATCGCTACTTCGCGGAGCCGGATCTCGTTCCCATGGTCTTCGAACCGGAATGGGTCGAGGAGATCCGGTCCACGCTCCCAGAGCTTCCGGCGCAGCGACGGGCCAGATACGTCGAAAGCGGGCTCGATGCCGATCTCGCCGGGATCCTCTCCGACTCGGCGCTGGAGTTGCGATTGATCTATGAGGAGGCGGTGTCCGCAGGAGCTCCTCTCAAGGCGGCGGCCAACTGGCTCACCGGGGAGGTCATGGGTTGGCTACGACGCACGGCAACCGACTCGAGTGTGATCGCACTCACCGGTGGGCAGCTCGCCGAGCTGTTGGGGATGATCGAGGAAGGCACCGTCTCCTCATCCGCCGCCAAGGATGTCCTCGACGGCGTGCTGGCAGGAGAGGGCTCCCCGCGCGAGGTGGCGGCGGGCAGGGACCTGGTCCAGATCTCCGATGTGTCCGCGCTCGAGTCTGCGGTGGAAGAGGCGCTCGCCGCCAATCCCGACGCCGTGGCGAGCTTCCGATCGGGCGAGACCAAGGTGGTCGGCTTCCTGGTCGGCCAGGTGATGCGTGCCACCGAGGGGAGAGCGGACCCCAAGCTGGTGAGTGAGATGATCACCAGCCGCCTCGGCGAGTGATGCGCCTGACTCGGCGCACACCCAAGTAGCTTGGCATCGACATGCTCCGCCAGACGAAGGTAATCGCCACCCTGGGACCTTCGGTGGCGAGTCAGGAGGGCGTCCTGTCCCTGGTCGAGGCGGGCATGGACGTCGCCCGGCTCAACTTCTCCCATGGTGGGCACGAGCTGCATCGCCAGTTCCACGACTGGGTTCGGGCCGCCTCCGACGACACCGGCCGTGCCATCGCCATCATGCAGGACATCCAGGGACCGAAGCTCCGCGTGGGCAGGTTCAAGGGCGGTCAGATCCGGGTCGAGAAGGACAGCGAGGTCGAGCTGGTCCCTGGCCACCAGGAGGGGGACGAGGGTCACATCCCAATCGGCTACGAAGCGGTCCTGACCGATGTCAACCCGGGCGACCGGGTGATCCTGGACGACGGTCTGGTCACTTGTGAGGTCGTCGGGCGGACCGATGACTCGCTGCTCGCCCGGGTGGCCAATGGCGGCGCCCTCTCCGACCACAAAGGCGTTGCCTTTCCCGACAGCAGCCTCACGGTGAACAACATCACGGCCAAAGACGAGGAAGACCTGGCTTTTGGCATCGAGCTTGGTGTGGACTACGTCGCCGCCTCATTCGTCCGCACCGGCTCCGACGTCGAAGCGGTGGCGTCACTCGCCGGCGACGCACCTGTCATCGCCAAGATCGAGCTCGCCCAGGCCCTGGACAACCTCGACGAGATCCTCAAGGTCTCCTTCGGCGTGATGGTGGCGCGCGGCGACCTCGGCGTACAGCTTCCCCTGGAGCGGATCCCGCTGATCCAGGCCGACATCCTCCAGAGGGCCAACACGGCGGGCAGGATCTCCGTGACGGCCACTGAGATGCTGGAGTCGATGACCCACAACCCAAGGCCAACCAGAGCCGAGGTCACCGACGTCGCCAATGCGGTGATGGGCGGCACCGACGCGGTGATGCTGTCGGGTGAGACCGCGATCGGGGCCTATCCGGCCGAGACGGTGCAGGCGATGTCACGCATCTGCCAGACGGTCGAGGAAGGGACGCTGGGGGAGCGGTCGCCCGTGCCCTTCGTAGGCGGGGACAACAACGTCGCCTCGGCGGTGGCGCAGGCAGCCACCCAGATCGCCAAGAACGTGGGTGCCAGGACGATCGTGGCGTTCACCGAGAGCGGAAGCACCGCACGGCTCATCTCCAAGTACCGACCGCCCCAGCGGGTGGTCGCGTTCACCCCCAACCAGAAGACCCACCAGAGGATGGCGCTCTTCTGGGGCATCCAGGCCCACGAGTTCGAGCGTCGCGACTACACGGACGACGAGATCGCCGCAGCCGCCGACATACTCGCCAGGGAGGGTGTGGCAGCGAACGGGGAGACGGTGGTGATGGTGGCAGGAGTTCCCCCGAACTTCTCGGCTTCCACCAACCTGGTCAAGGTACATGTCATCGGTGAGGTCTCCGGCAGCCTCGGTGGCTAGCGCCCCGGTTACGATCACGAGCCTCATGGGTCAGGACGTCGAGATCAGGGACACGCTCGTCATGGGCGACGTACTCGTGATCGACACCGATCGCAGCTTCACCGGGCAGGACGGGCACTCGATCTCGCCCGACTCCGTGCGCAACGGCGTCCCCGGGACGCTCGCTGACCGTCTTTTCGAGCTCGACCTCGGCATCGACCACGTCTTCGTCCTCCAGAACACGATGACGTTGCGCCGGCCCGGCGGCTGGGACGAGGACACCGCCGCCATGGTGACCGACGTCACCCGCTCCTTCCTCCGTCACTATCCCGACGAGGAGGAATAGACGCTAGGGCGGGTTACCCGTCGTATCTGTCGGCTCTGTCGTCGTGGTGGTGGGAGCCGTGGTCGTGGTGGTCGTCGTCGGGCAGGCAGTCGTCGTGCCCGGCATCTTGCAGGGATGGACCTCGAAGATGGCGAACTGCGGCGAGTAGCGAACCACCCACCTCTGCTCCTCGAATGGCTCGATCTCACCGATGGTGATCGTCCTGGTCACCGTCACCGACCACCCCTCGCGCTCGGTCTGCACTTGCTTGGTCTGCTCGACTCCGACCTCGGGATTGGGCCGATACTCGGGCTCGCGGGGCTCGGTGAGGTTGTAGCGGTCCGAGGCTTCACCTTTGACGTGGAGGGCCTCGGGCCCCCCTTCGCTGTCGACCCTGACCCGGGTCACGCCACCGCTCTGCTCCCCGACCAGGGTGCGGCCATGGTTGAAGCCGAAGAACCTGACGGTGATGGAGCTGCCCGTGTAGCGAGTGTCGATCAGGATGGCGTGCTCCCGGTTGTTGCGGAACTTGACGTCGATCGACCGCCAGAACAGGGTCGCCTCGATTCCCTCGGGATAGCGGGAGAAGTAGTACGAGTGGGGCTTGTGCTCCACGTCCTGATACCCGCCCCAGAACACCGCGTTGTAGAAAGTGGTGGCGAATTGGCTGACACCGCCTCCATAGGTGTCGACGATCTCGCCGGCGACGATCGAGCCCGCCGCCAGGTATCCCTTCTCGGGTGTCCGTTCGCCGACGTGCTCATTGATCGAGAAGGTCTCGCCGGGCAGGACGAGGGTCCCGTCGATGGCATCGGCCATCAGCTGTATGTTGACCACCCTGTCCTCACAGCAGTCGTGATAGGTGGTGAACTGGGCGACCAAGTGCTCGACCCTGAGGCTCTCCAGGTACTCGGTGGTGACCTCGGGCTCTGACCCCTCGACGATGGGCAGTGCGCCCGTCCGGTCAGGGGTCAGCCCCGCCCCGTAGAGCCGGGCCGCGGTCTCGACCTCGTCTATTCGGGTCCCGTTGCTTCCCGGGATGACGTCGACGATGGTGCCCTGGATCTCGAAGCGGGCATCCACCGGCGCGGCCTCGAACTGCGCGCGGACCGGGGTGAGGAACGTGTCGACGACGGACGGGTCGAATGAGTTGACGATGACGGGGATGCTGTTGGTGACCGTCTCCGAGACAAACGCCTCCTCGAGTTGGTCGACCGTGATGACCGTCTCGTCGCCGTCGTAGGTCAGCGTTATCGGCCCGGCCAGCAGCTGCTGAGCCTCGATCAAGGCGGCTTCGACGTCGGCGGCGGTCAACACCGGCTCGACCGTCTGGGTGGGCAGTTCCCTCGTCTCGGCCTCGACGGCCAGGAGCGAGTCGAGCACGATGGCCCGTGCCGGCTCACGCAGGATGCCGACACCGGTCTGCGGGTAGCTGGCGACCAGCTCTCCCTCCTCGAGGCTGATCGAGCCCAGGTTGATCGGCTTGTTGATCACCTCGGTGTCCCACTCGTCGAACAGCTCCTCCATGGCAGCGTCATCGACGGTTCCCCGCAGCGCGATCTCCGTAGTGGAGAAGATGTTGGTCAACCAGAACAGGAACTGGCTGGCGAAGTTGCCCTCCCGACCGACCATCAGCGCCTGGTCGACGATGTCCGCCTCGTCGATGTCGAGACCGGTCCTGCCCGGCTGCAGCTCGACCGTGTTGCCGTCGATGGTGAAACTGGCCGTCCTGGCCAGACGCCCGATCTCGAGCGCCGAGACCGTGTTGAGCGCCTCGTCCTGGCCCCGCCCACCGAGATCGGTCTCGGCCACTTCGACCCGGCCGATCACCTCCCCGGCGGAGATCCAGCGATTCAGCCCATAGACGGCGAACAGGGCGGCGAAGAGCGCGCCGGCGAGCATGGCGGCGGCGAGCAGAGGATGGATGGGGAATGAGAGCTGCTTTTTCATCTGGTGGGGGCGCCCCTCAGGCCCGAACCGTGGCCCGTCATGGTACCGCCGAGCCATCGTGTAGCGGGAACCCACGACCTGTCAGGGTGCGGGTATACGCTCGGTGACGATGGCGGTGTCGATACCTCATGTGGTCCCAGGCGACGAGGTGCGTGTCTCCGCATCAACGTATGTGACCTGGAAGAAGTGCCCGGAGAGCGCCAATGCCAAACTCCAGGGGCATTACGGGCCCGACACCCGCCAGGCCTTCGCCGGCAGTCTCGCCCATCGCCTCTTCAGCCGGCACCTCACATCCGGGCCGATCGCGAGCGCCGACTTCGTCCAGGCGTGCAAGGAGGAGATCGGCGGGTCGAATCTCAATCACAAGCTGGGTGGGCTGTCACTCAAGCCGTCCGAGCTGGCGGGAGTGATCGAGGAGGTCCGTGCCCTTTACGAGCGATTCATCAAGCTGCCGGGGGAGGGGTTCGACGGCTCGGAGGTCACCCTCGACCACGAGACCGAGGACGGGGTCAGGCTGGTGGGGACGATCGATGCGGTCTATCGGGAGGATCTCGGCGGTCACCGCCTCGTCGATTGGAAGACCGGTGAGCTAGGCGATGCCGAAGATCAGCTCCTCTTCTACTCGTTGCTGTGGGCGCTCGATCACAGTGAGCTCCCTGCTTGCGCGGAGGCCGTTTCGGTGAGGACGGGGGAGCGGTATCACACCGTCCCATCCACCGGCGACGTGTCGAGGGTCGCCGAGGAGATCGGTCGGCTGGCGACCGAGATCCGGGGTGCCTGGCACGAAGGCGTGGAGCTGGAGCGAAATGGCGGCCCATGGTGCACCTACTGCCCGGTCTTGAGTGGGTGCCCCGAGGGCCAGGCGACGGAGGCGCTGCTCGGCTGAGCAGCGCCTCCAGTCTGCCGACCTTCAGCAGCAGCAGCAGCCGGAGCCGCCGCAACAACCGCCGGGGTCGTTGTCACGAAGTGTCATCGCGTCCCTCCTCGGACTGATAGACGAGCTTCGCCCGTTGCGGCCAACGAATCGTTGGCATCACGGATACATAGATCCTCATCGATATATCGACGCTTGTCAATATGTGGTCTAGACTCGGCAGACATGGAGATTTGCTGCACTCCGCTCCACGAGGGACCCATCGACGAGCAATCGGCATCCGAGATGGCGCCGGTGCTGGCTGCCCTGGCCGACCCGGTCCGTCTCCGCATCATCTCGATGCTGTCGGCGGCGTTCGAGGGAAGAGCTTGTGGGTGCGAGCTCGAAGGCCCGTTGGGACTGTCACAGCCCACTGTGTCCCACCACTTGAAGGTGCTGCGTGAGGCCGGCCTGGTCACCAGTGAGAGGGAGGGCCGCTGGGTCCACTACCGGCTGATTCAAGACCGTCTGGCCGACGTCAGCCGAGCCCTCGCGCCGAGCGTGCTGGTCTAGCCGCTTTCCAGAGTCTCGCGAAAGGCCCGGAACAACTGCCAGTGCTCTCCGTCGAGACGCTCCGGGTGCCACTGGACGCCGAGGGCCCACCAATCACCGTCGCAGCGCGCCGCCTCGACGAGCCCATCGTCGGTGCGGGCCTCGACGACGAGGCCATCAGCCAGACGCGCCAAACCCTGATGGTGCAGAGTGTTGACCTTGACCTCGCTCGCTCCGTATACCCCCGACAGCAGCGAGCCCTCCTCGAAGGTGACCACGTGACGGCGGGCATTCATCTCTTCGTGATCCCGGCTGATCACGTCGTGGATCCCACCCTCCGAGGTGACCTCCTGGTTGAGCGTCCCGCCCATGGCGACGTTGAGCAGTTGCAGGCCCCGGCAGATCGCCAGCAGGGGTTTGCCCTGGTCACGGGCGGCCCTCACGAGGGCGATCTCGAAGATGTCCACTTCGGCATGGGAATCGGTGGAGTCGGTGTTGTGGGCGCCGTAAGAGGCTGGATCGACGTCACTGCCCCCGGAGAGGACGATTCCGTCGACGGTCGACACCAGCCGCCCCGCCTCCGACGGGTCGAGAGACGACGGGAAGATGACCGGGATCATCCCGGCTGCGGTGATGGCGTCGGTGTAATGGGTCGAGAGCGTCTGCAGCGTGTCAGGGCCGTAGTACGTCTCGAGTCTCCTCCTCCAGGCTGTGATCCCGACCAGCGGTCTCATGTGTTCAACTCCGATTCGTAGTGCTGCGCTCCAGGACCACGGGGTGCGCGCACCCCGCGCAACTCCCAATCGCCACCCAACGCGGTCGAACGGACCTCCTCGGACTCGCTGGGTTGTGCACCGATGTCGGGACTCACGGCGACGGCTCCCTCGACGATTGTATTGGTCAATGCGCCCAGACCCTCCACTTCGACGGTTACCACGTCACCCGTCTCTACAGGCCGGGATCCGGCCGGTGTCCCACTGAGGATGACGTCTCCGGGAAGGAGAGTTATGGTTCGGGCCAGGTCGGCGACCAGGTAGTGCATGTCCCATTCCATCTCGGCCGTGCTCCCTGATTGCTTGACCTCACCGTTGACCAGCGTGCGGATCTGCTTGTCATGGAAATCCCAATCGTCGACGAGCCCGGGGCCGAGTGGGCAGAGGGTATCGGACCCCTTCACTCTCAGCATCGAGCCGGCGTCGGTGTCCCTGAAGTCGTGAAGGCCGAAGTCATTGGCGATCGTGTAGCCGGCGATGTGGGTCGCTGCATCCTCTGGGGAGATGGCGAAGGTCTTGCGTCCGATGACGATGGCGACCTCACCCTCGAAGTTGAGGTATTTACACGGTCGGGGGCGGACCACATCGCCGTGGTGGGCATTGAGCGAGGTGGTGGGCTTCTGGAAATAGGTGGGTGCCGGAGGCAATTTGGTCATGAACTCATCGACCCGGCTCCGATAGGTGAGGTGGGTAGCGAGGATCTTGGTCGGCTCGACCGGGGGGAGGTGCTCCGCCTCCGAGATCGGTACCCGCACCCCCTCGGTGGTCACCAGCTCGTCACCATCCACATGAGTCTGGACAGCCATGCCATCGAGGATGATCCTGCGGTATTCGGTCACGTCGGGAACGCTAGGGGATGGGTGCGGTCCACACCTGAAAGTCGGAAGGTCGGGCAGGCCCCCAGATAGGGGAATCCGCGATCAAGGCGACCACCTGCGTCTCGTTGATCTCCAACCCCACCAATTGGCCTTCTTCGCCGACCACCTCGCCGAAGTCCTGGATCGTCCAGGTCGATCCGTCCGCGGTGAAGGCGAAGGCGACGTGGCGTTTGCCTGCCGACTGATACTGCCCGTATAAGTCTGACTCGATCTCGGCCAGCTCATCGACGGTGAATGTCGCCAGGGTCTCGCCGGTTGCCTCGTCCTGGAGGGTGATGGCCCGGGTGACAGGGTCGAACTCGATTGAACCCTGTAGATGGCCCCAGGCCTGAACATCATCGACCCCCTCCAGCACGATCCCGCCCGAGTTGGGATCGACCTTGAAGACATGTCCATCCCGCTCCACTGTGTGAGCCTCGAGAATCCCCGGCCCCTCGCCGCGGTGGGCTGCTTCCACACTCACGGCGATTCCGCCGGGACCGCCGGTGGGGAATTGCGAGTACCAGCCGAATGAGCGCGGGAAGTGATCGGAGAGCCCGGTTTCCTCCCAGCTCTCGCCGTCTCTAGAAACGACGACCTCCGGGAACGCGTAGTCCCTCAGGCCGACCAGGTCATCACCCACCGCGTTATCTGATTTACCTCGACCCACGACGTCTCTTCCCAGGTCATGCCGTCGGACGTTCGGTACATGCGGGGACCGATGTCTCCGTATCCGAAGGCGATCAGGCGGCCCTCGTGGTCGGAGATGAGCTGTTCCACCCATTGCAGACCGAACCGGCCGAGCTGCCAGCCCTCACCATCGACGTCGGTGAGAACCCGCACCTCTTCGGAGCCGGTGACCGACTCGAGGAGAGAGGCCCTCACCTCCTCCTCCAGCCCGAGCTCGGTGGCCGAGATGTCGTAGACCTGGAAGCCAAGCGGTGCCCAGACGGTGAAATGGACGTCGTCGTTTCTCGGCTCCCAGCCATAGCCGAGCCCGGAGAGGTCGATGGGGGCACCGGTGATCGCACTCAAGTGCTCCTCGAGGATGCCCCGGACGTCGATCTGGTCATCGACCGCCACGGTGAGGATCCGATCCGTGGCCGCCACCGTCATCGGCCAGGTCTCCATGTATGGGTCTTCCGCGTTGGGGAGATCGATTGGCTCCCATTCGACGCCGTCTGCCGACATCCAAAGTCGAGCCGGGCGCCCCGACTCCAAGGCGATCAGGCCACGGTCGGTCGAGACGACCCGCGTGATGCGGTGATCGACGTCGATGACCTGGCCCAGTTCCTCCCAGGCAGTGCCGTGATCCGAGCGCCAGGCCACCAACCCGCGAGTGGTCGGTCCCCACCAGTCGCGCAACCCGGCGAACACGTAGAACCGGCCATCATGCTCGATCAAGGCGTGGGCGGCCCAATTCGCCGGAAACGAAGCGGCCCTCTTCCAGTCAAAGGGCTCGCCGATCGCGATCTGATCGACGGTGAAGTCCTTTATGTCGACGGGTCGCTCCAACATCGTCGTAGTCGTTGCCGACGTGGTCGATGGGGCGATCGCCTCCGGGTCGGGGGCGGTCAGAGAGCCGAGGGTCAAACCGCCGACGAGGACCCCGGTGGCCCCCAGGGCGAGGACACCTGCCCGACTTCGTCGCGGGCCGCCGCGGCTGGAGAGGTTGCCGTCCGGTAGTACCACCGAATAGAAACGTACCCCTGGCGGGGGCGGGTTCCGGCGTGATTAGGTTCGCCACCAACGAGATGACCGTCACCCCTCTGGTTCGAGAGCACAGCGACCCTCATGCCGATATCACCTCTCATGACACGTATGTTGCCGGCTTCCCTCATGATGCCTTTCGACGGCTACGGACTGAAGAGCCCGTTGCCTGGGTAGAGGATTCCGACGGGAGCCATCTCTGGGCGGTCACCAAGCACTCCGACGTGATCGAGGTGAGCCGTGACTACCACCGCTTCACCGCGTCCCGGGGAATCCGGATCGAGGAGATGGATCCCGACGAGCTGGAGGCGCGGCGCTCGATGATGGAGCACGACCCGCCCGAGCACACCAGACTGCGTCGTCTCGTCCAACCCGGGTTCACGCCCAGGGTGACGGCGACGTACGAGACCGCTTTCCGCAAGTTGGTGGGGATGGTCCTGGATCGTGTCGTCCCGCTCGGCGAGTTCGACTTCGTGACCGAGGTCGCCCGCGAGCTCCCGATACGGATGTTGTGCCGTCTACTCGGCATTCCCGAGTCGGACGCCGGCCAGATGGTGGCCTGGGGCGATCAGATGATCTCGAATGCCGACCCCGAGTACACGCCGGTGATCATCGACAAGATGGACACCGAGGAGTACCGGCTGCTCCCTTTTCGCTCCCCGGCCGCCCTCGACGTGTTCCGATATGCCGAGGACATCGCCCAGGAGCGCCGCGCCGAACCCAAGGACGACATCATCACGACGTTGCTGACGTCGGAGCCCGACGGTGAGCCGCTTACGGACCTCGAGTTCAAGAACTTCTTCACCCTGATGATGGTGGCGGGCAACGAGACCACCAGACACACCATCAGCCATGGCCTCGTATTCCTGCGTGACCATCCCGCCCAGCTCGAGACCTGGCGCGCCGACCTGACCGGTCTGTCGGAGCGGGCTACCGAGGAGATCCTGCGAGCCTCGAGCGTGACCATGCACTTTCGGAGAACGGTGGTCGACGACACCGAGATCAGAGGGGTGCCGGTGCGGGCAGGGGACCGAGTAGTGATCTGGTACACGTCGGCCAATTACGACGAGGAGGTCTTCGAGGACCCGTTCCAATTCGACATCTCCCGGGAGCCCAATCCCCACGTGGCATTCGGGACCGGTCGTCATGTCTGTCTCGGCGCCTCCCTGGCGCGTCTCGAGGTGCGGGTCTTCTTCGAGGAGTTCTTGAATCGGGTGCGCGAGTTCGAGGTGGGAGAGCCCAATCTGCTCAGGTCCAACTTCATCCGGGGGATCAAGCACCTGCCGGTCCGTCTGCGCGGCTAGACGAGCGGCTGCTCAGAGTCGCCGGGATCGGGCCCCGGGTCGCCCCCCTCGGCCAAGGCCTGGAGCCGGGGCAGATAGGTGTTCCATCCGGCGACGTGGGGGCCGATCTCATCGTCGGGGACCCCGATATGGGTCAGTGTCAATCTGGTCCCTCCGTCCTCCTCGACCAGGTCGATCTCGACCTTGCTCGTCCCGGGAGGCAGCCCCGAATGGTCGACCCAGCCCCAGGTGAAGACGACCCTGCGGCCCGGCACCAGCTCGACGAACTCGCCGCGCACCCGCATCCCGTTCCCCATGACCAGCCCAAACATCCCACCCGGTGTGGCGTCGATAATGGCGCTCTCACCCTGCCACCGTGCCCAACGTTCCGAGTCGGTCAGGTAGGAATAGACGACAGACGGCTCCGCGGCGATGCGTCGCTCGACGACGATCGGCTCAGCCACGCCGGGAGCTCGCTTCGTCGGCTTCGACGGCCTCCGCCAGCCGGTCGAGGGTCTCCGACCACATGGTCTCCAACACGTCACGCCAGGGCCCGAGGCGGTCCTTCTCGACCCGGTAGAGGCGCCGGTTGCCCTCCTTCCGCATCGCGACCAGCCCTGCGTCACGCAGCACGGCCAGGTGCTGTGATATCGCCCCGAAAGTCACATCGAAGCCGGCTGCGATCTCCCCGGCTGCCAACTCCTCGTCCCAGAGCATCTCCAGGATGCGTCGGCGACGGGGCTCGGCGATGACCTGAATGGTGTCCACGACCTCAATTTTAGTCTCGTTTGAAATAGCGGCCGACATAGAGATATAGTCATCACTAAATCAGGTCGAGGAGGACCAATGGGCGACTACGCGATCAAGGCTCAGTTCGAATCCGCGAGTGACGCAACCGAGATCAAGAAGTGGTTGGACAACACCGAGGGCATCGCCGGGTGGTGGTCGGACCGGGTGGAGGGATCTGCCGGGTCACCGGGTGACGAGTTCCAGGTCAGCTTCCCGTCGACACCGGTGGTCTTCGAGCTCGAGGTGACCGAGTGCTCGGACGACGCGGTCGAGTGGCATGTGGCGGAGAGCCCGCCATGGTGGAAGGGCACCACCATCAGGTTCGACCTGAGTCCGGGCGAGCAGGGAACGAACCTCCTGTTCACTCATCGCGGTTTCGAACCGAACGACCCCATCATTCAGGCGATCACTCCGGCATGGGTCCGGTTCGTCGACAACCTCGTCGAGGTCGCCCGGTCGGGGAACGCCAATCCGGCAGTCGTCAACTGAACCTCACCAAACTGACCTCCTCGGTCAGACGTTGAGGACGATCACCGAGCACGGGGCCTCGATGACCAGCCGGTGCACCTTGGGACCGAGAAAGAGCCGGGACGAGTCGGCTCTCACCCCGGTGCCGAGAATGATCAGGTCGACGTCCTTGCGGGCCCGGTTGACCAGGTTGTCCACGGTCGTATCCCCCATGGTGACCTCGGTGGCCACTTTCACCCCGAACTGCAGCCCCCTCTCCTTCAGCTCGTTGACCAGACCCTCTCCTATCTCCATGCGCATCGCCACCGATCCGGCCCCGTCAGTAGACGTCTCGGTAGCGAGTTCCGGGTCGACCACGTGGTAGAGAAGGACTTCGGTTTCGTCGGCTGCGAGAGCGAAAGCGAGCGACGCGGCCCGCGACGCTGGTTCAGCTCCGCCTGTTGGGACCAAGATGGTGCGCGGAGGCCATCGGGGGCTTCGAGCGGTGAAGACGAGTGATGGGCAGGGAGCCGATCTGACCACCTCGTCTACGAGCGAGCCGAACAAGTACGACGAGCCGGCATCGGGTAGCGGAGCGCCCATGGCCAATAGGTCATAGCCTGTGGCCGCCTCGTCGAGGATGGCTTGGGCAGGGTTGCCGCGGGCCACCCGTTCGGTGATTTCGATGCCGGGCGGGAACAGCTGCGCCATTTGGGCGAGATAACGATCGGCCCGCAGCCTGCCGGCCGGTGGCGCCACTGTGAGCAAAGTCACCGCCGGCCTCTCCGAGCCGAGATGGGCCAGCACTGCCGCTTCCAATACACGGATCTCCCCCGGCACGTCGCTCAACTCCCCGGGCCGCACAGCGAGAAGCACGCGATGGATCGGTCCCAGGTTACCGCGGGTCGTCGTCTCCTCTTCCCTCGACCCTGGGGAGAAATTGAGTCGCCCTTTCGGCGCCATCAGGAAGGTTATCACGCACATGAACACCACCATCGAATTGACCTCCATCCCGAGAACCCCGATGGGGAGACCGATTGAGGCAGACCGTCTACAACGGCCTTCGGCGACAAAGTCGGTCTGCTGTGGAATGCCCGAATGATGTCCCTTGACATCCATACGAGCTTCAGAACCGAGCGCCGGGAGTGGTCCCAGTGGTGGTTATCTGAGCCTTGATCTCTCTACGTCCAGACCCAGTCACGCCTCGGTCCAGGCGAACCGGGTGAGCAACGGCTCACCCCCTGCACTCGAGCCGGCGACGGTCGGGCCGCAGTCCTCGATCACCCGGGCGACATCCACGGGCGCGGTCGGCGGGGTCCTCCCACCGTAGGAGCCGAGGATCAGCCTTCCCCCCGGCTCGACCCAGCCCAGCAGACGCTCGATCCAGTCACACCACAGCTCCTCGGGTGAGAGGTCGAGCAACGAATAGACATAGCGCCAGCGTCGCTCCGGTGCCCACGACCAGGCGTCGGCCACCTGGAAGTTCGCCTCGGGTCCGGGATGGCGATGACGGGCCAGCTCGATCAGGGATGGCCCGAGGTCGATGCCGTGGGGCGTGATCGCCACCCCCCGCTGCGAGGCCCATGCCACGACGTCACCTGCCAGCAGGCCGTTGGCACATCCCACGTCGAGGAATTCCCCGTCCCCGTCGATGGCGTCGACCAGGGGAGAGCGCTCACTCACCCAACGATCCCGCCCACCAGAGAACCCCGACTGACGCTGGGGGTCGTCGGACTCGAGATAGGCGGCTTCGAGCTCCCGGGCCTGCCTCCGGAACTTCGATTCGGGGATCACCTATCCGGCGATGGTCTTCTCGATGATGTCGATCACGTGATCGACGTGGTCAGCCGTGGTCCTCCGGTTGAGGATGGCAAGTCGGAACACGAACCTCCCGTCCACCAGGGTCGGGCTGACGTGGGCGCGTCGGTCCTCGTTGACCGCGGCCAGGGCCGCCCTTCCCACGTCGTCGTCCTCGAATCGGAAGGCGACGATCGAGAGGTCCGGCTCCCAAGGCGTCTCCACTCCCGCCACCCCCGAGAGCCGCTCGTAGGCATGCTCGGCCAGGTCGAGAGTGAGGTCGAGGGCCTGGCGAAACGGGGCGATCCCGTGCAGTTGCAGGGGCAGCCAGACGCTGAGACCCCGGAAGGGGCGACTCAACTCGGGGCCCAGAGAAGCGATGTCGCGGATCCCCATGTGACTGTCCTCTTCGCGAAGGTATGCCCCCCGGCCCTGGTGGGCGTCGACCAGCTTTCTCTCTTCCGCGACCACCAATGCACCCACGCCGAACGGGATCGACAGCCCCTTGTGGGGATCCAGGGCGATCGAGTCCGCCCCTTCGATGCCAGAAAGGGCGACCCTGCCCCGCTCGGTCAGTTGGAAGAACCCTCCATATGCCGCGTCGACGTGAAGCCAGATGTCTTCGTCGCTCGCCACCGTGGCCACCTGCTCCAACGGGTCTACGGTGCCTGTGTCGGTGGAGCCGGCCGAAGCAACCACCAGGAACGGGCGGCGGCCGGCGGCCCGGTCGGAGACGATCCGGCGCTCCAGATCGTCCGGATCGAGACGAAGGTCCTCGTCGACGGTCGTCACGACCAGCTGGTCGTTGCGAAACCCGGCGAGACGGGCCGCCTTGGCAATGGAGTGATGGGTGTGGGGTGTGACATAGATGACCCCGGTCGTGAAGTCATCACCCAGGACGGCAGTTCGGGCGGTGACGATCCCGGTGAGATTGGCCATCGACCCACCAGAAAGGAGAAGCCCCGATGCATCGGGGCTCAGGCCGAACAACGAGCACATCCAGTCCACCACCCCGTGCTCGATCGCCGAGAAGCCGGGGGCGGCGGTGGCCACCCCCGTATATCGGTTCAGACCCGTGGCCAGCAGGTCGGCCAGCGCCGCGGTGTAGAGACCGGCGTTGGGGATGTAGGAGAGATGTCCCCCCGACGGATGGTAGATGCCTGGTCGGCCCGCCAGGTCGATGTCACCGAGGATCTCGTCGAGCGGGCGACCCTCCTCGGTGGGCGGACGCCCCAGATCGGCCAGTATCTCGGGCTCGAGATCGATCCCGGCCGCGTCCATCGCAGGGGCCCGCTCCAGCCACTCATCCAGATAATCCATGATCTGGGCAGCCATCTCGGTGCGGTGCTCGCGGTCGGGCTCCAGCTGCTGGGACATCGCCGTCAAGGTAGTACGGCCAACGATCCCATTGTGAACGTGGCCCGATCTACGATCTGGCTTCGATGGCCATCGATTACGCACGTCTCCGTCTGCTCTGGCCCGATCACCTTGGCCTGGCGCGGGGCAAGTACCTGACGCCGGAGAAGGTGACGGACGGGACCGCACACTGCATCTCTCTCTTCACTCAAGGGTACGACGGCAACATGACTCCACACGAAGGTGGGATGATGCTGAAAGGGCTGCCCGACTGTGACGCCCGTATCGACGTCGAGGCGATTCGTCCCGGTTGGGAGCCGGGCACCGCGGTGGTCATACCGGACATCGTGAGGGGTGGCAGGCCGGTGGCACTGGCTCCGCGTAACGCTTTGCTCGAGGCCGTGGAGAAGTGGCAAGCGAAGGGTCTCGAGCCCATGGTTGGCATCGAGCTCGAGGCCTATCTCTTCGAGCCCGATGGGGATGGTGGGTGGCGGCCGATCCGGACCCCCGGTGCTTACACCTATGGGACGGGGACCTCGGTCGACCCCACGGGCACCATCGATGCCATCATGTCCACCGCCGACGAGGTCGGGATCCCGATGGAATCGGTCAACAGTGAGTACGACAAGAGCCAGTTCGAGCTCACCCTCCGCTACAAGACGGCCCTGGAGGCCTGTGACGACGCCTTCCTCTTCAAGGTGATGGCCAAGGAGATCGCGACCCGCAACGGCATGCACCTGACCTTCATGGGCAAGCCGATCAACGGGCGTGGCGGCTCGGGGCTGCACGTCAACCTGTCATTCACCGACGAGGACGGCGACAATGCCCTGAGCGACCCCGAGGCCCACGACGGGCTCAGTGAGCTGGCCCGGAGTGCCATCGCCGGCATGCTCCATCATCACGTCGGGCTGACCGCCCTGGTCGCCCCGACGGTCAACGCCTACAAACGTCTGCAACCGGGGCTGTTGGCCGGCTATTGGGCCAACTGGGGTTACGACCACCGGGGAGTGACCGTGCGTGTGCCGCCGGCGCGTAAGCAGGGCACCCGACTCGAACACCGGCTGGGAGACGGCTCGGTGACGCCCCATCAGGCAGTGGCGGCTGTGCTCAGCGCTTCCCTGCTCGGCTACGAGAAGGGCTATGACCTCGACCCGGCGGAGACTCTGGACAGCCTGGACAACGCATCGACCGACGTGGTCTGCCCGGCCTCGCTGGACGAGGCCCTGGACGCGCTCGAAGCCGACACCGACCTGGTCGAGGCATTCGGGCCCGCCTATCTCGACGGATTCATCACGGTGAAGCGGGCCGAGTGGGACCGATACGTCAAGTGGACCACCGACTGGGAGCTGAACGAGTACCTCCCGTTCTTGTGATGGGTGCCTTCCTGTTCCCCCGCACCCCCAGTGGGCGATCGTCCCTGATCCCTCCCCCTCCCTGGCACTACTCGGGTGAGATGATCACCGTCGAGTACCGGACCCATCCCGAACGCGTGGCCGATCTGTTGCCGGATGGCGCCACCATGGCTGCCGAAGACCCGGGAGCGGTGGCGCTGATCTGGGCCGACTGGCAGAGCTGCGGCGACACGTTCGAGGAGATCCTCGATCCGGTGCGTGCCCAGTACAAGGAGTGCTTCGTCGTGATTCGATGTGAATGGGGCGGTGAGACGTGGAGCCGCTGCCCGTTCATCTGGGTCGACAAGGACTTCGCCCTGGTGCGCGGGTATCACCAGGGCTATCCCAAGAAGTTGGGCGACATCTGGATGACCAGGCCGATCACGGTCGGGCGGGCAGGCCCCAGGCTCGAGGAGGGCGGTGTGTTCGGAGCGACCCTGAGTGCGGCCGGACGCCGTCTCGCCAACGCCCGCGTCGAGCTGACCCATCGGGTTGAAGCACCGGGTTTCGTCAACGCCCACCGGATGCTCCACAACAGGTATTGGCCGTCGATCGAGTCGAACGGCGGAGCATCCCTCGATGAGCTGGTGACGATGAGTGGGTATGACGGCGAGGTCGCCGACGTCTGGTCAGGCAAGGCGAGCCTCGAGCTCCTCGACTCCCCGACCGAGGAGCTCGCCGGTCTCGAGCCGCTCGAGATGATCGGTGGCTATTACCACCGGGTCGGCGTGTCGTGGAGAGGTGGCACCACGCTCGAGTCTCGGTGACCCCTATGTGGTGCTGTCTTGTGAGATCTGCAAAGTCTTCAAGTCGGAGTGGAAGTCGAGGGCGTAATCGCCCCCCTCTCTGCCCATCCCGGATATCCGGCAACCCCCGAAGGGAGCTGTGAGATCGCGGACCAGGAAGGTGTTGACCCAGATGGTCCCGGCGCGGATCGCCGACCCGACCCGCTGTGCCCTCTCCTCGGAACCGGTGTAAACGATCCCGCTCAACCCGTACTCGGTCGAGTTGGCCAGGGCGATCGCCTCATCCTCGTCGGCGAACGTCTGCCAGGTGAGCACTGGCCCGAAGACCTCGCGTTGGACGATCTCCGAGTAGTTGTCCCGGGGGCGGATGACGGTCGGCTCGTACCAGAGCCCGTCATCCTTCCAGCGCTCGCCACCCCTCATGACCTCGTCTCCAGACTCCCGGGCCCGGCTCACGAAGCCCTCGACCCGGGCCATGTGGTCGGGGTGGATCAGGGGTGAGATGGTCGTCGATGGGCTGCGGCTGTCGCCGAGCACGTGCTTGTCGATGTGGGCGTTGAACAGGTCGGAGAACTCGGTGGCCACCGAGTCCTCCACCAGCAGCCGGGTGCCGGCGAGACACACCTGCCCGGCATCATCGAATTGACCGGCCGCCTTCCTGGCCGCGGCGTCCAGGTCGGCGTCGGCGAACACCACGAACGGCCCCTTGCCGCCCAGCTCTGCGGTGAACGGGACGATGTTCCTTGCCGCAGACATCCCGATGTGCCGGGCGGTCTCCGGTGACCCGGTGAACGAGATGCGGCGCACTCTCCGATCGCCGACCAGGGCGGCTCCCACCTCCTCGCCGATGCCTTGCACGACGTTGAGGACCCCGGGAGGAAGCCCTGCCTGGTGGGCGAGGTCGGCCAGGATCGACGCCGACAGGGGAGCCCACTCCGCCGGCTTCAGGATCACGGTGTTGCCGGCGGCGAGGGCCGGAGCGACCTTCCATGTCGAGAGCAGCCATGGTGCGTTCCAGGGTGTGATGATGACCGCCGGGCCGGCCGGCATCCGCTGCACCTGATTGTCGGTGCCCTTGGAGGACCAGCGACGTCCCTGGTATCCACGGGCCAGGTCGGCGTAGTTGCGAAAGTTCTCAGCTCCGCGGTGGATCACTCGCGCCTGGAGACTCTCCAAGAGCATCGCCATGTCGACGCACTCGACGATGGCCAGGTCTTCGACGTTCTCGTCGATGAGGTCGGCCAAACGGTGCAGATGATCGGCGCGCCGATCGGGGGTCAGGTCCGACCATTCAGGGAACGCCTCCACCGCGGCGCTCACCGCCCGATCCGCGGTCAAGGCGTCGCCACGGGCCACGTCGGCGAGCTTCCAGTCCCAGTCCAATGGGGACCGGTCCTCGAACGTCTGTGGTGATGAGACCCGTCTCCCGCCTATGTAATGGTCGGGGGATACGGCCACATCCGATACTTCTGCTCTAGCTGATGGCATCCGGTCCCCGGAGTCGAGAGGTAGGCCAAGGATAAACTCCCTTCTCGATGCCACGGCCGCTCAGCGATCACGACCCCGAGGTGGTTCTCGAGGCCGAGCGCGACATCCGCCAGGCCCTGGGAGACCGCACCCTCGACTTCGACGCACTGTTGGCGGTCTCCAACATCTATCGGGCCGCCAACGCCGTTCGGAACCGCATGGAACGCGACGTCCTCGGCCCCGCCGGGTTGAGCTGGGGGGGATTCACCATCCTCTTCGTGCTGTGGGTGTGGGGCGATCGTGAGACGGGCGAGCTGGCCGTGGACTGCGGTCTGGCCAAGGGCACTCTCTCCGGGATGCTCGCAACCCTGGAGAGAAGCGACATGGTCAGCCGCTCCCGTCATCCCGATGACGGCCGCAAGGTGATAGTCCACCTCGAGCAGCCCGGCCGGGACAAGATCGAGGCGGTGTTTCCCACCTTCAATGCTCACGAAGCAGAATTCACCCATCGGCTAGACCGGGAGGACCGCCACGAGCTGGCCCGATTGCTGCGTCTCGTAACCGCCACCGCCGACGACCTGCCGCTCGTATGAGGCCAGGTGGCGTGATCGGAGGTATTGTTCGGTGCCTAACGACCCAGGAGCGCATTGATGGGTGAGATCGTTGGTGTCGGGCTGATCAGTCATGCCCCCACCATCATGTTCGACGAGCCGACCCGACGCGAGCTGAACGACGGCAAGGAGATCAGCCTCGTTCCCGGTCTGGTAAGGCTTCGGGAAGAGGTCCTCGACCGGCTTCGCCCCGACACCATCGTGATCATCGACTCACACTGGGTGAGCACCGTCGAGCACATCCTCTCGGCCCATGAGCGGAGGGTCGGCCACATGACCTCTTCGGAGCTGCCTCGAGGGATGACGGCGATCCCATACGACTACCCGGGCGATCCCGAGCTGGCCCGCCTTGCCGCTAAGTTCGGTGACGAGCTGGGCACACCAACTCATGCGTCCGATGACGATTACCTGCCGGTCTACTACGCCACCGTCAATCTCGTCACGTACCTCCACAAAGACGAGAAGGTGGTCTCGGTGTCGGTGTGCCAGACCGGGGAGCCGGACGACTTCCTCACGATGGGCCAGGCCATCGGGGAGGCGGTGGGCAACCTCGACCGGCGAGTGGTGGTCCTGGCCTCGGGCGGGATGAGCCACACGTTCTGGCCGCTCTCCCAGATCTCCAAGCACGAGGCCTCAGACCCCGTCCACATCATCACCCCGGAGGCGCGCGCCGCCGACGAGCAGCGACTCGAGTGGATGAGGGCGGGCAACCACCGGCAAATCGTCGAGACGATGAGCGAGTACATGGCGGTGAGCCCCGAAGGCGACTTCGGGCACTATCTGATGATGTTGGGATCGGTGGGAGGAGCGGGGTGCACGGCGCGTGGGGAGCTGTTCTCAGACTACGAGAACGCGACCGGGACGGGGCAGGTCCATGTCTGGTTCGAGCGGCCCGAAGGAGGCTGGACGGGCTGAAACCGGAACCGGCCTCCGACCGTGCCACAATCGAGGTGTGGTCGTTGTGAGAGAGGACGAGAGGATGGCCTTGGCGGTGTGCGAACTCACCGAGGCGCTCGAGACGCTCGACCTCGGGTCGAAGCCCTCCGATCTCGCGGCGAGGCGCGACCATCTGCTCGGCGTTCTCAGTAGCTACGCCATCCCGCGTTTGTCACGACCGGACACGCCAATGCGGGTGGTCTTCGCCGGGCCCACCGGCTCCGGCAAGTCGACCTTGGTCAATTCGCTGTCCGGGCTCCACGTCTCCGACACCGGGGCCCTCCGCCCAACTACCAAGGGACCGGTCCTCCTGGCCGCCGAGCGCTCCGCCCCTGTCCTCTCCGAGATCGGCGGTGTCACCTGTCATGTGGTGTTCGGGGAGGCTCCGATCCTGGAGTCGATGAGCCTGGTGGACACCCCCGACATCGACTCGACCGAGACCGGCCATCGGGCCATGGCCGAGACCTTGGTCGACAACGCCGATGTGGTGGTGTTCGTGACGTCGGTGTTGCGTTATGCCGACGAGGTGCCATGGGAGGTCCTACGTCGGGCGATCTCGCGGGGGACCCCGGTGATCAACGTCCTCAATAGGGTCTCTTCGGCCACCTCGGGGGCGATCGTCGACTTCAAGGCCAGGCTGGCCTCGGCCGGCCTCGACCCGGACTTCGTCGTCGTCGCCGAGCATCACGCCGCACGTGACCGGCACCGGGTGCCACCACTCGCGGTGAAGACCCTGGCGCAGCGTCTGGAAGCGATCGCTGTCGAGAGGTCGACAGACTCCGGTCGGCTGCTGCGTCGGGTGCTCGACGCGGTGGTGGGGCAGGTGTTCGAGCTCTCTGCCGACATCGAATCGGCGGTATCGGGTCTGGAGCGGCTCGAGGCCGAGCTCGCGGACCATCTGAACCGCCGGGTACCCGATCTGGACTTCTCCGGTGTGGGCGATGCCATGTACACCCGGCCCCCGGAGGAGCCGCGTCGCGGGGCAATGCGAAACTGGCGCCGGGTGAACCGGCACGATCCGGGAGTGGTAGCCGAGCGCGAGAAGCGTCTCATCGAGGGGATGTTGGCCGTGATCCATGCCGACCTTCGCACCTGGCTCTCCGACGACGAAACTGCTGCGGGTCTCCACCTCGAGCCCGCATCGGTCATCCCCCAGGTGTTGGTTGTCGCCCGCTCCGCTCTCGAGGGCTGGCGGTTCTATGTGAGAAGGATCGTGCAATCGATGATCCAACGCGACCGATGGCTGGCGGAGGCTCTCTTGATCGACTCTGCCACCCGAGACTCCGCCCTCCCGGCGGCGCAGACCGTGTTCGGTGAGGAGACTGCCGACGTAGTGGAGCGGGCGCGTCGGGAGCTCGACGGCCGCATCGAAGTGGTCTACGGCCAGTTCGCGGCTCGAGTCGTCGACCCCGTGGCGGCGCGGATGCGCAGCATCGACCCGCGATCCCTGCGCATGGCGGCGAGTGCAGTCAATGTGACCCTCGCCACCACCGCGGATGCGTGACCGGCTGCTCGACCTGATCGAGAAGGCAGATCTCGCCCTGTCGTCGTGTGCGGGCGTCCTCGACGAGGAGACGCTGCAACCTCTCGTCGAGTCGGTGACATCTGCTCGGTCGCGTCTCGCCTACCCCGAGAGCGTGATGGTGGTGGCGCTGGCAGGTGGGACCGGGTCGGGGAAGTCCTCGCTGTTCAACGCCTTGTCGGGCGAGGAGCTGGTGGCGGTGGGCGGGGTGCGACCCACCACCTCGGATCCGGCGGCGGTCGTCCCGGCCAGCGCGAGCGGGGCCATGGAGGGATATCTCGACCGGCTTGGAGTCGGTGTCCGGCACACCTATGAGTTGAAGGATCTGAGCCTCATCGATCTCCCCGACACCGACAGCGTCGAGCTCGACCACCGGTTCCAGGTCGATCAGATCTTGCCGAAGGTCGATGTCGTGGTGTGGGTCGCCGATCCCGAGAAGTATCGGGATGCCCGGCTACATCACGGGTACATCGCACCGCTGGCGGCGTACTCGGAGCAGTTCCTCTTCGTGTTGAACCAGGTGGACCGTCTCAGGGAAGACGAGACCGAGCTGGTGCTGGCGGACTTCACGAAGGCGCTCCAGGAGTCGGGGCTCGATTCTCCGATCGTGGTACCGATCGCAGCCGCCCCCAGCCATGGGCCGCCGCAAGGCCTCGAGGAGATCGCACGGCGGATCGAGCAGAAGCGCGTGGCCCGCAACCGTCTGTACGCAAAGCTCCTGAACGATCTCCACCTCACCTCCAAGGCCCTCCTGGCATCGACGGGTGGCCCGGTCGATTTCGACGCCCGCGCTGCGGGGCAGCTCGACGAGGCGACCTCCCTCATCATCGCCGGTTCGGCGGACGAGGCGTCGAGCCTGCTCATCGAGTTCCTCGACGCCGTCGCCCGCCAGGTGGGGGGAATGACCGCGCGCAGAGTCCATCGGGTTGCCGCAGAGGTCCCTCGCCACGTGTTGCGGATCACCTCCGAGTTCGTCGAGCACCAGGCATCACCCCGGCGTTGGTGGCAGCGGCGGCCCCCGACGAAGCAGCGACTAGAGCACCGCCAGGTGCGGGACATGCTCGCCGAAGCGGTGATCACGCCGGCGCGGATCGCCT
>Ga0299907_10000110_pt1 | contig 30657 bp, 26 predicted proteins | sample RVTome_16_FD_198680 | JGI IMG/M metagenome (GOLD analysis project Ga0299907, IMG submission 198680) | Soil microbial communities from uranium-contaminated site in the Upper Colorado River Basin, Wyoming, United States - RVT152D67 (version 2) ...
GAGTACCTGCTTGGCCCTACGGCCCTCGCCTTCGCCAAGAGCGACCCGGTTGCCACTGCCAAGGCCTTGAAGGACTTCTCGAAGTCACACGAGGTCTTCGTGCTGAAGGCAGGGGTGCTCTCAGGGAGCATCCTCAGCCCAGAGGAGGTTTCCCGCCTCGCTGACATCGAGTCGCGTGAGGTTCTGCTGGCGAAGATCGCGGGAGCCGCCAGGGCTCCGCTGATTCAGGCGGCCGGCCTGTTCGGGTCGTTCAATCGAAGTGCCGCAACGATGTTCCATCAGCTTCTGGAGAAGAAGGAGTCGGGCGAATTCGCACCGGCGGAAGGCGTGTCAACCGCCACTCTGCCGGCGGAGGAGCCCACCGAAACCGAGACGGCCGCTTCGGCCGAGGAGGAGTGAGAAATGGCCGCCAAAACCAAACTCAGCACAGATGAGCTGCTCAGCACGTTCGAAGGGATGACCGTGCTCGAGCTCAAAGAGTTCCTCGACGCTTTCGAGGAGAAGTTCGATGTCACCGCCGCCGCCCCGGTGGCTATGGCCGCGGCTCCCGCCGCCGGTGACGGAGCCGCCGCGGTAGAGGAGCAGGACGAGTTCGATGTTGTCCTCACCGCCGCCGGCTCGGCGAAGATCCAGGTGATCAAGGAGGTCCGCGGGCTGACCAGTCTCGGTCTCAAGGAAGCCAAGGATCTCGTCGACAGTGCCCCGGCCAGCGTGCTGGAGGCAGTCGACAGGGAGACTGCCGACAAGGCCAAGGAAGTCCTCGAGGGCGCCGGCGCCACGGTGGAGCTGAAGTAGCCGGGCCGACTCAAGTTGATGGAAAGCCCCCGGGTTTGATCGCGGGGGCCTTTCCTTGCTCGGGTGGCGCCTCCTACCTCAGGTAGGCGTCGCGAAGTAGTTGGTCACCACCGGGGTCTCGCGCTCGCGGAGGAGGACGTTGGCGTCGAGGAGCTCGAGCTTTTGGCTGAGAGCCCTGGTCGCCTCCGGGATCGGGTGCTCGGCGAAGAAACCTTTGACGTCTGCGGCGACCTCGGGCTGGGAGAGCGCAGGGAGCCCTTCCACCACCCGGGGCCGGGTCATACCAGGCATTGCCTCGAGGATCCGGTCCCATCGGGTCCGAGCGCTCTGCCATGCCGCCGGGCCGGCCTCACCGGACAACAGCCGGGCCAGGACCCAGAAGCCGTCCTGGGTTCGGACGTCACCCTCGACGATCTTGTCCACGGTTGAGACGGCAAGCTCCTCGACCTTGACGCCGGCCACGGATCGTAGGAAGCGCACCTTCTCGGTCGGAGCTGAGGTTCGCTGGTAGGCAGACCAGAGTGCCTGGTACTCCTCGGCGTCGCCATGATGGGAGTAGACCGACAGCGCGGCGGTGCTGACTTCGGGGTCGAGATCGACGCCGTCGAGGACCTGGGCCGCCACCTGCCGCGCCCGCGCGACGGTGTCAGGGTCATTGCCCAGATTGCCGAGGGCGACGATCAGATCACCTCTCAGCTTGCGGGTCAGGTCACTCTCGTCCTCCGCACCTTCCCATCCCAGCCGCGCCAGGGCGGGCGTCACGAGATCCCGCACGAAGCTCTCGAAGGCAGGCTGGGTCTCGGGTTCGAGTGCGTGATGCCTCAAGGCGGCCAGCCCTCCGACGATGACCGACCAGATCGCTTGCTCGGTCTCGCCACCGAACTTGCCGACGAGGTCCAGAAAGTCCGATGCGGGGACCTGTGACGACCGAACCATCGCCCAGGTGTCGGACACCAGGCTGTACCTCTCGATGTCGTCCAGAGTGTCCAGATGATGGAGGAGTGATGCGAACAGGTCCTCTGAGTATCGGCTTCGGTAGAAGCCATGTCCTCCGGCATTGGCGATCACGTAATCGACGGCACCCTCGAGCGGGATGACCATCTCGTCGCCGGTGAGAAGGACCTTCTGGTCGAAGGGTTGTCCGGCGATGACTCCTCTCAGCTGCACCGGGACGTCCCACACCGTGGTATCGGTCTCGTCGGGAATGGCCAGGTACCGGTGTTGGCTGAGCTCGATGCCCTCGGGGACGACTCTGACATCGATCTGGGGGAACCCGCGCTGATAGACCCAGGTGTTCATGATCTCGCCGACCGGCCAATCAGACGCCCCGTCGAGACCCTCCCAGAGGTCGCTGGTGACGGTGTTGGCGTATTCGTGTTTGCGTAGGTAGTTGCCCACCCCGGTGCGGAACTCTTCTTCCCCGATGAACTGCTCGATCATCCGGAGCACGGCGGATCCCTTGCCGTAGGTGATGGAGTCGAACATCTCGTCGACCTCAGTGGGCGAGTTCACCTCGAACTCGATCGGTCTCGTGGTGACCAGTTGGTCCGTCCCCATCGCCCAGGGTATCTCTAGGTTGTTGAACGCCAGCCACCGCTTCCACTCGGGCTTCATGGCGTCGGTTGCCTTGAGTTCCATGAAGCTGGCAAAAGCCTCGTTGAGCCACGCTCCTTCCCACCACTTCATGGTGACCAGGTTTCCGAACCACTGATGAGCGATTTCGTGGCCGATGACATCGAGACACGCCTGAAGCTCGCCCTGGCTCGCCTTGGCCCGGTCGAGGATCAAGTAGGCATCGCGGTAGGTGATCAAGCCGACGTTCTCCATGGCCCCGGCGGCGAAGTCGGGGATGGCGATGTGATCCAGCTTGTCGCCTGGATAGGGGATTCCGTAGTAATCGGAGAGGTACTCGAAGCAGAAGACAGCATTCTCCAGCGTCACTTCTGTGAGGTGCAGGTTGCCCTTGGGAACGATGACGCGGATCGGGGTGCCTCGGGCCACCACCGGCTCGGTCGCTTCGAAGGGGCCCACGATGAAGGCGAGCAGGTAGGTCGACATCTTCATGGTCGGCGTGAAGTCGAAGCGGACCCGGCCATCCTCGACCGTGGTGCGGGAGACCTCGGCGCCGTTGGAGTAGGCCTCGAGCCCCTCGGCCACCACCATCGTCGTCTTGAATGTGGCCTTCATGTCGGGCTCATCCCAGCAAGGGAAGATGCGGCGGGCGTCAGTCGACTGGCATTGCGAGGTGGCGATGACGTGCTCTACTCCGTCTCTGTCGCGGTAGATCGACCGATAGAGACCACGAAGCTGGTCGTTGATCAGCCCGGCATAGGAGATCTCGAGGTCATAGGTGCCAGGAGTCGCCGCCGAGTCGAGGGTGAGGGTTGCCCTGTCGTACTCGTCGTCATGGGTGATGTCGACGATTTGGATGTCTGAGCCCTGACCACGGAGAACCACCGATTTCATGTCGATCTCGGCCGAGTTGAGGACGATCTCGTTGAGGGTTTCGGTTATGCCGAGCCGTATAGATACCGATCCTTCGAAGGTGAATGTGTCTAGATCTGGCTCGAGATGGAGGTCATAGTGGACCGGGATCACGTTTCGAGGCAGACGAAAGCGGTTGTCGGACAATGGGACCTCTTAGTCGTTGGCGGACGGCCTGATGGTACCGAGCCTGCATCGATCACCCAATCGACGGCTGACATTGATCAGACGTGCCATCCGCTTACCCTGATGCCCTGTGACTGAGCATTCGACGATCCTGGTCGCCGTCCATGGCCCCGACGGCCCGGGAATATCAGCCGGGCTGATGGCGGTGCTAGCCGATGCCGATGTCGAGATTTACGACGTCGAGCAAATCGTTGTGCGTGGCCGGCTGACCCTCAACGTCCTGATCGGTGTCTCGGGGGAGCGGGCCACGATTCGGGACCTCTTGTTCTTCGGTTGGGAGAGGGGTCTCAATGTCGAGTTCGAGAAGGTGCAAGACACTCCCACCCCGACCCTTCCCATGTCGGTGGTGACGGTGATAGGGATGAGTGTCGGCCCCGAAGACTTCGGCGCGGTGGCGTCTGCCATCGCCGCGGCGGGAGGGAACATCGACCGCATCTTCAGGTTGTCCCGCTACCCGGTCGTCAGCTACGAGCTGGTTGTCGGCAACGGCAACCTCGACGAGATGCGGGCGAATCTGGTGCAAGCCGCTGCCGACCGGCCGATCGATATCGCCATTCAACGCGAGGGCTTGGAACGCCGCGCCAAACGCATGGTGATCATGGACGTCGATTCCACATTGATCCAAGACGAGGTGATCAACCTCCTGGCGCGGGAAGCCGGGGTCGAAGACCGGGTATCGGAGCTGACAAGGCTGGCCCTGAACGGCGAGGTCGACTTCGAGCAGGCGTTAAGGGAACGGGTCAGCCTGCTCAAGGGTTTGGACCAGACCGCAATCACCCGGGTGCACGAGAACATAACCCTCACCAGCGGAGCCCGTACCTTCATCCGCACTCTCAAACGCCTCGGTCTGGTGACTGCCATCGTCTCGGCGGGCTTCACCAGATTCTCCGATGCCCTCGCCAAGGATCTGGGCATCGACTACTCGTTGTCGAACACGCTGGAGATGGTCGACGGACTACTGACCGGTGAGCTGGTGGGAGACTTCGTCGACGGCCCGAGGAAGGCGGCTTTTCTCAAGACGATTGCCGAAGCCGAGGGGATCCCGCTTTCCCAGGTGGTGGCAGTGGGAGACGGTGCCAACGACCTGGACATGCTGGCAACGGCCGGTCTGGGCATAGCCTTCAACGCCAAGCCGATTGTCAGGGAGCGAGCCGACACCGCCATCTCGGTCCCTTATCTCGACGCCATCCTGTTCACCATGGGGATCCGTCGTCAGCACGTCGAAGAGGCCGACGCCGCCGACCCGCTGTTCGAGGTGTCGGAGCGGATCGAGGTTCCGGGTATGCCCCCGGTCTGAACCGGGCCCCCTGTATCCCCTCGCGGTCTCGCCGGCCAACCGGCATCCCTCCGACCGCTGGGGAGCCGCATTGACTGTCACATCTCCGGTCAACAGCGACCCGGCTACCACTCCTGGTGGAAGAACTCGCCCCGGGGCTTGTCAACCCGTTCGAAGGTGTGGGCCCCGAAGAAGTCGCGTTGGGCCTGGATCAGGTTGGCGGGGAGCCGCTCCGAGCGCATGGCGTCGAAATAGGCGAGGGCACTGGAGTAGGCCGGGACCGGGATGCCGGCTTGAACCGCCCCGGCAACCGCCCGGCGCCATGAGGGCTCGGCGTCGACCAGGGCGGTGGCGAAGAATTTGTCCTCGATCATGTCGGGGAGACCGGGATCTCGCTGGTATGCCGCGGTGATGTCCTCGAGAAAGTCTGCGCGGATGATGCAACCTGCTCTCCATATCGAGGCGATCGTCCCCAGATCGAGGTCCCAACCGAATTCGTTCGACGCCGCCCGCATCAGCCGAAACCCCTGAGCGTAAGAGACGATTTTCGAGGCATAGAGAGCACTCTCTACGTCGTTAGCTGCAGCACCCTGGATCGGGCTGACCGGCGATCGGTAGATTCCGGCTGCTCTCTTCCGGGCGTCGGGGTCGGAGCTGACGATGCGGGCGTAGACGGCCTCCGCCACAAGTGTCGTCGGCTGGCCCAGGTCCATCGACGAGATGACCGTCCATTTGCCAGTCCCCTTCTGGCCCGCCGCGTCGAGGATCACGTCGACGATCGGCTGCCCCTGGACCTCGGTGGCCAGGATGTCGCTGGTGATCTCGACGAGATAAGAGCGAAGCCGGCCACCGTTCCATTCGGCGAACACCCCGGATAGCTCCTGGGGGGTCATGGCCATGCCGCGCCGCATCAGGTCGTAAGCCTCGGCGATCACCTGCATGTCGCCGTATTCGATTCCGTTGTGGACCATCTTCACGTAGTGACCGGCGCCACCGGAGCCGATCCATTCGCAGCACGGTTTGCCATCGGGAGCAACCGCCGCAATCCCTTTGAGCATCGGCTCGACATGTCGCCAGGCCTGATGACTGCCCCCGGGCATGATCGATGGGCCGTGACGGGCACCTTCCTCGCCGCCGGAAACTCCAATTCCCAGGTACAGGTACCCGCGAGCCTCAACCAAACGCTGTCGGCGCTCGGTGTCGGTGAAGAGCGAGTTGCCACCGTCGATGATGATGTCCCCTCCGTCCAGGTGGTCGGACAAAGTGGCGATGACCTGGTCGACCGCGGCCCCGGCTTTCACCATCACCAGCACGGTACGAGGTGGCTCCAGCAGGTCGACCAGCTCGTCGATGGAGTGGGCGGCCCGTATCCCGAGGTCGCCGGCCTCGCCGGCCACGAATTGATCAGTCACCGATTCGGTCCGGTTGTAGACCGCCACCTTGAATCCCTTGTCGGCGAGGTTGAGGGCGAGATTGGCCCCCATCACCCCCAAGCCGACCACCCCGATATCTGCCGTGCCGCTCATCGAGGTCGAGGGTAACCGTTCCCGATTTGGCACCAATCACCTCTGTGGGCCTAGTGCTCTGTCCGGCAGTATTCCAGCGACAGAACTAGGCTCGCCCGCCGTGACAACAAGGGTCGGAGTCGATGTAGGTGGGTCCGGCGTGAAGGCCGGCATCGTCGACGTCGAGTCCGGCGAGCTGATCAGCAAACGTCTCAGGCTGGACACACCCGAGCCCTCCACCCCTGACGCGGTGGCAGCAACGGTCAAGGAACTGGTGGATCAGCTCGACGCGCCGGGGACGATCGGGCTTGGCTTTCCGGCGGTTGTGCGGCGGGGATGGGTTTCCACTGCCAACAACATCGACCCGTCATGGATAGGGGTCAATGCGCTCGACGTGTTCGAGCCATTGCTCGGACGCGAGATTCGCATGATCAACGATGCGGATGCCGCCGGGCTGGCCGAGGTGCGCTACGGGGCTGCCAAGGGCGTAAGCGGGAAGGTCCTCGTCCTGACGTTTGGCACAGGAATCGGGAGTGCACTGCTGCTCGATGGGCAACTAGTTCCAAACATCGAAGTCGGGCAGCTCGAGTTGGAGGGCATCCGCCCGGCAGAGAGGAAGTACTCGGCCCGGGCGAGGCGCGCCGAGGACCTGACCTGGGATCAATGGGGACAACGGGCACGCGAGTTCATCACGCTCGCCCACGATGTATTCACGCCGGATCTCATCATCATCGGCGGCGGCATCTCCAAGTACTGGGACGAGTATTCGTCTCATGTCACCTTTGGCGAGGTCCGAACCAGGCGGGCTGCGCTGGTCAACAACGCCGGGATCATCGGCGCTGCTGCCCTCGCATTCAGCGACTGAATTCGGCGAACTGGGCTCGAGCAGTCTCGGGGACTCTCACCTCGATGATGATCCCGTTGTCATCGTGCTTTTCTTCGATGACCTCGCCCACTCTGTGGGCGGCGGCGACCAGGTCACCACGCGAATAGGGGATGTCGAGGGTGAGGGTGACCGAGCTTCGTTCCAGCAGGTCGGCGAGCTTGGTCAAAAGATCGTCGAGCCTGATGCCTTCCAGAGCGGAGATGGCGACGCTGTCGGGGTAGAGGGCGGCCAGACGATCCAGCGCCGACCTGGTCATCAAGTCAGCCTTGTTGAACACGATCAGCTCGGGCACATCAGCGGCGTCGATCTCGAGTAGGACCTGGCGCACCGCTCCGATCTGACCGGCGACGTCATCGTCACTTCCGTCGACCACGTGCACCAGCAGATCGGCCTCGGCAACCTCAGAGAGCGTCGATTGAAAGGCCTCGACGAGATGATGAGGGAGACGTCGGACAAAACCGACGGTGTCGGCGAGGAGCATCGGGCGATGGTTGGGCAACTCGAGTCGGCGGACGGTGGAGTCAAGAGTGGCGAAGAGACGGTCTTCCACCAGGACACCGGCGTCGGTGAGCGCGTTGAGCAGAGTCGACTTTCCGGCATTGGTGTAGCCGACAATCGAGACTTGTGGGATCTCGGATCGCTTTCTTGCCTTTCGCTGTGTCTCCCGGTGCCGAACGGTCTCCTTCAGGTCACGCTCCAGCTTCGAGATTCTCTGCAGGATCCTCCGCCGATCGGTCTCGAGCTTGGTCTCGCCCGGACCTCGGGCGAGGACACCAGCTCCCTGTTGGGAGAGGCTGGTTCCCTTGCCTCTGAGCCGGGGAAGGTTGTAGCGGTTCATGGCCAACTCGACCTGAAGAGCTCCTACCTTGGTATGGGCATGCTGGGCGAAGATGTCCAGGATCAAGCCCTCCCGATCGACCACATCGCATCCGAAGAGCTTCTGCAGATTGCGTTGTTGGGCAGGCGTCAGCTGGTTGTCGAAGATCACGACGTCGATGTCGAGCGCTTTGGTGAGAGCAGTCAGCTCTTCTGCCTTACCGGAGCCGATATAGGTCGCGGGGTCGATTCGGGTGCGTCGAACCAGCTCCTGGTCGACCGGCTCTGAGCCCGCGGTGTCGGTGAGGAGCGTCAGCTCGTCGAGACTTCTCACGGCTTCCTGGCTGCTCATCTCGGGCAGGAAGACCCCCACCAGGAAAGCGCGTTGTATCGCTACCTGGAGGTCGGTGATGGTAGCCGTGAGACGGCGGCGGCGACGGGAGGCGTGATCTTGGGTCATGAGAGTCGGAAGCTGGTCGGCACAAGATGGTGGCGGGATTCGCCATCGGATGCGAGGTGTTTAACTCGGCTCAGAGGTACTGGCCCTCGTCCCCAACCTGATCGGCCTCTTCCTCGGCGATGATCTGTGACTCGCGGACGGCGATCACGGGCTTGCCCGTCGCCGGCCAGATGAACCGCCAGGCGCCGGTGGGGACGGCCCAGAACCGCTGCCCGGTCTGGACGTCGACCAGTGTCAATGCGTCATTGCCATCCTTGGTGCCGATCGGCACTAGGAGACCTGAGCGCGTTGTCGCCTCGTCGGGTGCATGGCCGACCCGCCATCCGGTCATCACTTTGTACCCGTTGTCGTGGAAAATCGGCAGGTCTGCAGTCGTCATTCGCCCTTCAATTCTCGCATGTGTGATGGCCAAGGGCGAAGTCCCGCCAAGCTCCTCTGCCCGAGGAGATAGGCTCCATGGAACATGCCTGACAAACGCACCTTCTCCGAGGCACTCGATTACCACGAGAAACCGAGCCCAGGCAAGGTCGGCATCCGTTCGACCAAGCCGACCGCCACCCAGGCCGATCTCAGCCTGGCGTATACCCCCGGGGTGGCCGAGCCGTGTCTCGTCATTGCCGATGATGCGGACGCGGCATTCCGCTTCACCAATCGGGGGAACCTGGTTGCGGTGGTGTCCAACGGATCTGCCGTGCTCGGGCTGGGAAACATCGGTGCTCTCGCCAGCAAACCGGTGATGGAAGGCAAAGCCGTTCTGTTCAAGAGGTTCGCCGACATCGACGTTTTCGATCTGGAGATCGAGGCGACCGAGCCAGCTGACGTCATCAAGTTCTGCGAGATGCTGGCCCCAACCGTCGGTGGGATCAATCTCGAGGACATAAAGGCACCGGAGTGCTTCGAGATCGAGGAGACGTTGCGGGAACGTCTCGACATCCCCGTGTTCCACGACGATCAGCACGGCACCGCGATCATCGGTGGGGCGGCGTTTCTCAACGCCCTCGAGCTCACCGGAAGAGACATCGCCACCACCAAGGTCGTCTTTGTCGGCGCCGGGGCCGCCGGGATCGCCTGTGCCCGGTTCTTCATACGGCTCGGCGTCAACCCCGACAATGTGTTGATGGTGGACTCGAAAGGCGTGGTTCACAACGACCGAGACGACCTGAACGACATCAAACGCGAGTTCGTCAGGGATACCGGCGCACGCACCCTGGAGGATGCTTTGAAAGGAGCCGACGCCTTCGTAGGTGTTTCCGTTGCGGGCACGGTCAGCAAAGAGATGGTCCAGTCGATGGCGGACAACCCGATCGTCTTCGCCCTGGCCAACCCCGATCCCGAGATCACCTACCCCGATGCCAAAGCGGCTCGGTCCGACGTCATCATCGCCACGGGCCGGAGCGACTACCCGAATCAGGTCAACAACGTCCTCGGCTTCCCCTTCATCTTCCGAGGTGCTCTCGATGTTCGGTCCCGGGGCGTCTCGGAGAAGATGAAGGTGGCCGCCGTGCGTGCCCTGGCCGATCTGGCCCGCGAGCCTGTCCCTGACGCCGTCCTCCGGGCATACGACCTGGAGCGTCTCCAGTTCGGTCCCGAGTATCTGATCCCGAAGCCATTCGACTCACGTGTCCTGTGGCAGGTGGCTCCGGCAGTGGCGAGGGCCGCCATGGAGGAAGGTCTGGCACGAGCGCCCATCGAGGACTTCGACGAGTACGTCACACAGCTTCAGGCGAGGTTCAACGCCTCTTATGGTCTGATAAATTCGATAACCACCAGGGCGATGGAGCTTCCGAAGCGAGTGGTCTACCCACAAGCGGAGGATGTCAGGATGATCAGGGCGGCGCGCCGGGTCACCGATGAGGGAATCGCCAACGTCGTGCTTCTGGGTGACAAATCGCAGATCGCCGCCCTCGCCGAGAACGCTGGAATCTCTATCGACGGTCTCGAAGTGGTCGACCCACTGCAGGAGGCGGGCGAGCTGGATCGTTACGCACTGATCCTGGAGCAATTGCGAAGACATAAGGGCCTCTCCTTGCAGGACGCCAGGAAGCTGACCGCAGATCCCGCCATGTACGCCTGTCTCATGGTGAGGGAGGGGGATGCCGATGCGCTGATCGGTGGTCTCAGCAGTCATTATCCGGAGACCATCCGGCCCGCACTCCAGGTGCTCCAGGTCGAGGAGGGCCGATCGATCGTCAGCTCGGTCTACCTGGTCGTGGTGAGGGGTACGCCGTACTTCTTCACCGATTGCGCGGTGAACATCGAGCCGACTGCAGAGCAGCTCGCCGAGATCGCCCTGGCCGCCACCACCACAGCCGAGGAGGACTTCTCGCGTGACCCCAGAGTCGCCTTTATCAGCTACTCGGACTTCGGGTCGGCCGGCGGTAGTGAACCAGCGCGGGTGCGCAAGGCGGTGGAGTTGTTCCGTCGGGCGAGACCCGATGTGCCGGTCGACGGCGAGATGCAGGCCGACACCGCGGTGATGCCCGATCTGTTGGCCAACCGGCGTCCGTCAGGCCCGCTCACCCGGGCGGCCAACGTGCTGGTGTTTCCCAATCTGACTGCCGCCAACGCCTCCTACAAGCTGCTGAACCGACTAGGGGACGCCGAAGTCATCGGCCCGATCCTGAGCGGGCTCTCCAAGACGGTCCATGTGATGCAGCGCGACGCTTCGGTCAACGACGTGGTCAACATGACCGCCATCGCAGTCGCCGAAGCCCAGCGGCGGGAGCGAGCCGGCACCTAGTGCACCTAGTGGTGGGAACATTCCCGGGGGCACACCTGTTCGTCAATCAATGGAACCGGGAATCGCCGATGCTCTCGCCGACGGTGGCATTGCCGACATTACGACGATCGGGCGGAAGACGGGGCGACCGCGGCGGATAGAGATCTACTTTCACCACTTCGACGGCGCGTTCTATCTGACCGGGCGCCCTGGGTTCAAGCGGGACTGGCAAGCCAACATCGAGGCCAACCCGGAGTTCACGCTTCATCTCAAGCGGAGAGTCACCGCAGACATACCGGTGAGCGGTGAGCCCGAGCCGGATCGGGATGAGCGGGCGAGGGTCCTGTTTCGGGCTCTGACCGAGAGTTGGGGGTCGGATCCGGACAAGGCGAGGGCCGACCTCCACCGTTGGGTCGACTCCTCGCCGTTCATCCGATTTCGCCTGGTCGACCAGAGCCGACCCGGTCAGACCTAAGGGCTGGTTCGCTGCTCGACGTCGCGCATCCCCAACCCGATGAGGATGAAGAGCAGTCCCATGCCGGCCGACATGGCCGCCACTCCGAAGGCCACCACCGAGGTGAACAAGGAAGCCTGCAAGAATGAAGCGGTCGCCGCTACCTGACGCAGCGGGTCCTCCCGATCCATCTCGGCGTAGCGCAACCCATTGGTTGAGTCGAGGGCGTGCTTGTCGATCACCTTGGCCTCGCAATAGGCCGTGAACGGGCCGCTGACAGTCCGGTTGGGAAGACAGGCGTCTTCGGATGTGGTGATCTTCTGTTCTGAAAGTGTATTGCTGACCACCACCCAGGTGCCTACGGCGCCGATTACCAGCAGCACCCCGAGCACGATCGATGCTATTGAGGCGATCTTCCTCACGAGATATTCCCCTTCTTGGCTTGGTGCCAATCTAGGCGACAGGGGAAACCCTTTGCGTGTCGAAGGTCCCTGAGGGTGAGGACCCTGGTTGGGACCCCCCTTAGGTCAATGCCTGCCTTCGATGATAACAGTGTCCGTGGCCATCGACCCGAGCCATCCTTGGGCCCGGTAGACGATGCGCAGAGTGGTGGCCGAGGGGAGACGGACTTCGAATCGTCGAACTGGGTCGAGCGGCGACCCTTTCGCCCAGGGGCTCGAGTCACGGCTGATACGTGAGTCGACCGAGAGCCCGGGGATCGCCAGTTGGGCATCATCGATCGGGATCCCCTCCGGGTAGTTGGGTGACACCACGTCGGCATGGATGATCACCGCGGTCCCAGGACCCTTATTCCAGAGCTCGAATGTGTCGGGGTGGGCAGGAACCCGCTCTGCCACCACGTTCGGTTTGGCCCTCCTCAAGGTGATCCCGGCGAAGACGAGCCCAAGCACGCCGAGGGCAATTATCGCGACCTCCATCAGGGAAATGCTACGGGTCGGTGGCAGGTTTGAAGTGGATCGTCGTGTGTGAAATACCCGACGAGGTGCACGTCTGGACTCGTTCAGGTCCGGTGAGGGAGGCTTGGGACGCGCCAGCGTATTCCGCGACCACGTCTGGGTCATCGGATCACCTCTAGCCTGGTTCATCATGGGTGGTCCTTCTCGGCTCCTCAAGGTCGTTTTCGAGGCTCCGGCGGTCTTGTACCGGATCGGTCTCGGCTGGTTGTTGGGCAAGCGCATCGTCGCTGTGACCCACCGAGGACGGAAGACCGGACAGCTTCGGGAAACCGTGCTCGAGGTGATCCTCTTCGATCCTGACAACAAGGAGAGCGTGGTGGTTTCCGCCTACGGGACTCGAGCAGACTGGTATCGAAATCTTTTGGCCGAACCTGCCCTCAGAGTTCGAACGGGCCGAGTGGACTACGTCCCCGAGCAGCGTTTTCTCACCGCTGAGGAGACGAGAGAAGCCGCCATCGAGTTCTCCCGCCGCCATCCTTGGGAGGCGAGGCTGGTGCCCCGAGTGCTACCGGCGATCGGTGCGGCGGTTCCGAAGCATTCCGATTCGGATCCTGTGGACCTCTTGGCGTCGCTGCCAATGGTTTCGTTTCGGCCGAGGACTTGACTGCGGATCGCAGTTGTGCCGTTCTAGTGCGGGCATGAGGTATACGCGTTCGCTCTGTTTGGTGTGGGGCTACGGGGTGAACCAGGGATGACCCTCGCTGAACACCCGTTCCGGCCCTGTCATCTCTGACTCACAGTCGCTTACATCAATCAGCACGTCCCCTGTGAGAGCACGTTGTGGTCGTAGTTCGGAAAGAAGCTTCATGACATCGCTGTGCGAACTGAGTTCGGTTCCAGCAACCAGATCTGACATCTCTGGCGATACGGCTGCTGCACATGAGATGAAGTCCTCAACCAGTTCGTCTCGCTTGGCAGCCGAGATCGGATGCTCACTTTGGTACGCGCTGAGGCGCCTCTCCAGGTCGAACTGTCCCATGCAGTCAGCGACTACGCTGTCAACGCGTTCTCCGTCCTCCTCACGCTGAGATCCCACCTCTGTTGTCAGGCCGCTAAACGCGTCGGCCCGGAACCTCATGACAATGGGGAAGCTCTTCTCGACACACCGGCCAAATGCGACAAGTGTTTCCTCCAACTCTCCTGGATTACCGAAATTGGGTAGACGGGTAGAAGCCCGGTCGATCGCCGCCGTTATCACTGTCGGTTCGGTATCTCGTGTACAGCCGGCCAGAAGCACCAAAGAGGCTGCAAGCAAAACGCCGCGAACGGCTCGGCCCGTCATCACTCAACCAACGCTATCTGGGAACCCGTCCGTTCCAAACCGACACTCGAGAATCCCCGGCTTGACGAGCATCCGCCCCTTCTGTGGCGTGACTGACCGCACGTGTGAGTGAGGCGGCCGGTACCCTCCCGTCGATGACCCCCCGACTCAGTGTTCAGCTATCGGAGAGCGTGTGGGCCGCCTTGCACAGCCGTCACACCGAAACGGGGGAGAGTGTCTCCCGGATCGTCGACACGATTCTCACCGAAGCCTTCGCTCTCGAACGCCATTCCCTGTTCCAGGTGTCGACTTCGAACGCATTGGTGCAAGGTGTGTTTGGTGGCGTGACCACGGTGGGAGACCTGAGACGTCACGGCGACTTCGGGCTCGGGACCTTCTCCGGTCTCGATGGTGAATTGGTGATGATCGACGGCAAGACCTTCCGGGCCACCTCCGGCGGCCAGGTCAGCCCGGTCGGTGACGATCGAGAGGTTCCGTTTGCATTGGTGACGCGGTTCACTTCGGACATCGATGAGGAGGTCCATGACACGTCGACCCTGGCGGCATTGACAGAAGCCCTCGACGCCGTGCGGCCATCGGAGAACCTCTTTGCCGGGATCAGAGTCGATGGCGATTTCGATTCCCTCATGTTGCGCGCCGCCTGCCCGGCCCGTGAGGGAGAGGGTCTCCTCGAGGCAACCAGACACCAGAGTGAGTTCCACGCTGACGAAATGAGAGGGACACTGGTTGGATTCTGGGCGCCTCAGTATTCGAAAGCTGTCAGTGTTCCCGGCTATCACTTCCACTTCATCTCGGATGATCGGATGTTTGGTGGGCATGTTCTCGACCTCCGGGCGGGGAGTTTCACCGTCCAGCTGCAGGTGGAATCCGAGCTCCACCTCGCCATCCCCGAGACAGCCGAGTTCCTCTCTGCCGACCTGAGCGGCGAGCATCAAGCTGCCCTCCAGGAGGCGGAGTCGGTGGTTCGGAGCGAGGTGAAGACGTAGCCGGCGACACAGTTTGGATGTCCCATGAATGTCGATTGATGAAATGCGGGCATCTACGTGATCCCTGCGTGGCGGAGGCGGACGGGAATCGAACCCGCCAGGGGCCGTTTAGACCCCTCACCGGTTTTGAAGACCGGGGGACCCACCAGGCGTCCGGACGCCTCCTCGATGGCGGTGACGAGAATAGGTCCCGCTCCGGGGGCGCTGGCATGACCATGAGGGTTCCTCCCCATTGAGCTAGTCCGGGACCCCGGTACCATCACTCGTGGATGCCCGAACGCTCTTTTGGAAGATCCGTTCGCTATCGCCGGACCAAGCTCGGCTTGAGTCAGGCACAGCTGGGTGAGTTGGTCGGCCGGTCGGCGAGCTCGATTCGGAGCTGGGAGCGCGACGCGTCGACCCCCACCGACACATCGGTCCTGCTCGCCCTGTCCGCCATTCTGGGTCTCGATCAGCGGTCCCTGTTCGAGAAGGCAGGAGTCGACCTCCCAGCGGAGGAGGCTCGCCCCACTGTTGAACAGGCTCTGGCCAGCCTCACCCCCCAGCCCATGGACGATCCGCTCACTCGGCCAGCGGTGGCGGCAGAGTTCGACTTCGCCGGGAATGTGGACACCGACCCACCTTCGGAACCGGTCGAGCTCGAGCCGGAACCGCAACTCGATGCCGACTTTGCACTCGAGGCCGAGGTCATGGATCAGCTCGAAATCGCGGCTGACCCCGAATTCGAGCCAAGTCGGGAACTAGAGCCCGAGTCCGAGACGTTCTCATTGCGGCCCGATATGTTCCCCGAGAAGGTTGGGGCCTCAGCCATGAGAACGTCACCCGAACCTGCATTTGTCAGCCCTCCAGAGCCATTCACGATGACCACACCCAGCCCACCCTTCGTCGAGCCTTCGTATATGGAGGACAGCGAGCAGCGCCAGCTGTACCGGGTGAGGAATCTGGCGACGGTCGTTCTCTTCGTAGGTTTGGTGATCGTGTTGCTCTGGTCTCTGAGTAACACGCTGGAGGCCTTCGGCGAATGGTGGAACGACTTCTTCGGCAGTCTCCGGCTATAGCGGCCGCCCGTCACCCTCTAGCGTTGGCTGATGCCCAGCAGGAGGAGCACAAAGCCGAGCGTCGCGGTGGTCGGCGGCGGGCCCGCAGGCCTCTATCTCTCGATCCTCCTCAAGAAGGCGCGATCTGATCTCGAGATCACCTTGTTCGAACGCAACAACCCAGGGGACGCCTACGGCTTTGGGGTGGTGTTCAGCGACGAGACACTCGACAATTTCCGCGAAGCCGACGAGCCGTCCTATCGGGCCCTGACCGCCGCCTTCCGGCATTGGGGTGACATCCGGGTCCATCATCCAGGAGGTCGGGAGTTCGTTTCCGGTGGCCATGGATTCGCTGCAGTCGGACGCCGGCAACTTCTCGAGATCCTGACCAGCCGCGCTCGCGACCTCGAGGTCGACCTCCGGTTCTCGGCCGACGTCGGTCGCATCTCCGATCTCCCTCCTGTCGACGTGATCGTTGGGGCCGATGGGGCCAACAGCACCATCCGACTTGAGCTCGAGCGGGAATTCCTACCGTCGGTGGATCGGCGTCGGAACAAGTACATCTGGTTTGGCACGCCCAAAGTGTTCGATGAGTTCAACTTCATCTTCGTCGACACTTCTGTCGGGATGGTGTGGGCTCACGTCTACCCGTACAGCGGTGAGGGGAGCACCTTCATCGTGGAAATGCCCCCTGAAACCTGGGCTGCGCTCGGATTCGACGAGACGGACGGTGTGGCTCTTCCCCCCGGTGCCAGTGACGACTTCGCCCTGAAGCGCTGCCAGGAGATGTTCTCCACCCACCTCGAGGGTCAGGGGCTGATCGGGAACAACTCGAAGTGGCTCGAGTTCCCGACCATCACTTGTGAGCGATGGCATCACCAGAACGTGGTGCTGATCGGGGATGCGATACACACCGCCCACTTCTCGGTGGGCTCGGGCACCAAGCTCGCGATGGAGGACGCAATCACTCTTTCCGCGCTGCTCTTGGACGAAGAGCGCCTCGTCGATGCCCTGGATCTGTATGAAGAGCGGCGACGACCGGAGGTGGCGAGTCTGCAGCGGGCCGCTCAGGCAAGTCTGCGCTGGTTCGAAGGAGCCGACCGCTACCGCCACCTGGATCCGGAGCAGTTTGTTTTCAGCATGCTCACCCGAAGCCAACGGATCACCTACGACAACCTCCGGCTACGGGACGCCGGGTACATGGCGAGTGTGGATACCTGGTACGCGGCTTCCGACCATGGCTCTCCCAGGCCGGTACCCCCATCGGTTCCACCGATGTTTCACCCGTTCCGGGTCAGAGACCTCGAGCTTGCGAACCGCATAGTGGTTTCGCCCATGGACCAATACACCGCAGTCGACGGGGTGCCCAACCAGTGGCACCTGGTCCATCTCGGCAGCCGGGCCGTGGGCGGCGCCGGTTTGGTGATGACCGAGATGACCTGTGTCTCGCCGGAAGGGCGGATCAGCCCGAGATGCACCGGGCTTTGGAACGAGGTGCAAGCCAAGCGCTGGGCGGAGATCGTGGCGTTCGTCCATTCCATGACCGGAGCCAGGATCGGTCTTCAGATCGGTCATTCGGGTCGGAAAGGCTCGACCAAGCTGATGTGGGAGGGCGACAGCGATCCGCTCGACGAGGGCAACTGGGGACTGATGGCACCCTCTTCGGTCCGGTACCGGCCTGACAGCCAGGTTCCCCGCGAGATGACACCATCCGACATGGACTTGGTGAGAGATCAGCACGTTCGATCAGCCGTTCTCGGAGATCGGGCGGGATTCGACATGCTCGAGCTCCACTACGCCCACGGTTACCTGATGTCGAGCTTCCTCACCCCGTTGGCCAATCGACGGGTCGACGAGTACGGGGGCTCGCTGGAGGGACGGATGCGCTATCCGTTAGAGGTATTCGAGGCTGTTCGAGCGGCGTGGCCCGACCAGAAGGCGATGTCGGTCAGGATCTCGGCGACGGACTGGGTCCCCGGAGGATTCGACGGCGACGACGCAGTTGTATTCGCTCGAGCCCTCAAAGAGCGGGGGTGCGATCTGATCGATGTGTCGACCGGCCAGACTTCGGTAGATGCCGATCCCGAATACGGCAGGCTGTATCAGACGCCCTACTCGGACCGGATCCGAAACGAGGTCGGGATCCCGACCATGACCGTCGGCGCCGTGTCGAGCATCGACGACGTGCACAACATCCTGGTGGCGGGGCGAGCCGACCTTTGCCTCCTTGCCCGGCCTCACCTGGTCGACCCCTACTGGACTCTCAACGCGGCGATCGACCTCGGATTCACCGGACATCACTTCCCCGACCAGTACCGGGCAGGTCTCGGCGGCCGGCGGAGGGCCCAGGAGCCGATCCCGCCGCAGGTTTTTCGCAGACCGATCTGACCGTTGTGCCTCGGCTGGTTGGCGCCCACCGGACGCCGGTGTGCCCTTTGTTCCAAAATCTCCTCGCCAAATGTCCCGGGTGTGGCAAACTGGCGCCACCAGAGAAAGGAGGTGGTCCTAGGTTGTTTGAAAGTCTTTGGACTCTGGAGGTGGTCGAGCGCTGAGCGGCGCTGACCGCGTGCGCCGCTCGTCCCAGCTCGGGACCGGTGGCGACTCCAAACTCGGACCACCCGGCTCTGGTTACCACGGACCTTGTCCACCTGTGGCGGCGTTCGTCGCCGAAGCAAGGCCATAGCTGTCATTCAACGGAGGGCCTCCGACCAGTTCGCCGATGCGACTGGGCGGGGGCTCTTCTACGTCTCGAAGCCGTGCTCCCTCATCCAGTGGTCGTTGAACACCTTCGATAGGTAGCCGCGTCCCGAGTCGGGCAGGATCACCACCACCAGCGAGTGGTGGTCTTCGTCCGCGACCTGGATCGCGGCGTGCACGGCCATCCCACATGACCCGCCGACCAGGATGCCCTCTTCTCTGGCAAGTCTTCTCGTCATGGCGAGAGACTCGGCGTCGGTCACCTTGACCCAGCGGTCGATCAGGTCGAGGTCGACCGTCTCCGGGTAGAAGTCCTCACCGACACCCTCCACCGTGTACTGATGGATCTCGCTCTCCTCCGTCGCCGTGTAGATCGACCCCTCGGGGTCAGCTCCAACCAGTTGCAAGGCGGCCTTCTGTTCCTTGAGATAGCGTCCGGCTCCGGTGATGGTGCCACCAGTGCCCACTCCGACCACCAGCACGTCGACTTCGCCGTCGGTCTGACGCCAGATCTCGGGTCCTGTGGTGTCGTAGTGGGCGCGGGGGTTGGCCGGATTGGTGTACTGGTCGGGGTGAAAGGCGCCTGGGATCTCGCCGACTAGGCGTCGCGCTACCCCGTAGTAAGAGTCAGGATGCTCCGGGGTCAGGTTGGTAGGGGTGACTATCACTTCCACCCCGTAGGCTCTCAGCAGGGCTTGCTTCTCTTCCGAGACCTTGTCGGGCACGGTGCATATGACCCGATACCCACGCACCGCCCCGACCATCGCCAGACCGACCCCGGTGTTTCCCGAGGTCGGCTCGATGATGGTGCCACCGGGGCTCAAAAGTCCGTCCCTCTCCGCCGCGTCGATCATCGAGACAGCGATCCGCTCTTTGATCGACCCACCCGGGTTCATGTGCTCCAGCTTGGCCACCAGGTTGCCGGGACGATGAATACGAGAAAGCCGGACCAGCGGAGTGTTACCGATAGCCGCAACGACGTCGTCGAAGATCTCCATGAGGCGGCGAGGCTAGGCAGGTTTGGGAAGATCGCGGACCTTGGGACAGTCCTAATCTGGTCGGGTGAGTCGTCTCGCCCGGTTTGCATGGTTCACCTTGCTCTTCAATGTCGGGGTGATCCTGCTCGGCGCCCTGGTCAGGTCGACCGGATCGGGTGCGGGCTGTGGCCGTTCATGGCCCAGATGTCAGGGTGAGTTGCTCCCTCAACTCGACGGGGCGACCGCGATCGAGTTCACCCATCGCGCTGCCAGCGGTGTCGCCCTGGTGCTCGTTTCGGTCTTGCTGATTCTCGTCTGGCGTCAGGTCCCGAAGGGCGAGCCTGCCCGGGTGGGTGCCACCTTGTCGTTGGTCTCGATCGTTGGGGAGGCACTGATCGGGGCGATGATCGTGCTCGCCGAATGGGTAGCGGACGATGCCTCCCTGGCCCGGGTGATTTCCGTGCCGCTGCATCTGGTCAACACACTGTTCCTGCTGGCGGCACTCACCCTGACCGCCTTCTGGCTGACCGGCGGTCGCCGTCTTTCCCTTCGCGCCCACCCCCAACTCTGGCCTTGGGCGGTCCTCGGTGGTGTCGCCCTCGTGCTGCTGACAGCGAGTGGTGCGGTCACCGCCCTGGCCGACACACTGTTCCCAAAGGATGGCTCGGGCCTCTCCGGTTCTGACGAGACTCACTTCCTGACTCAGTTGAGGATCGTCCACCCGGCACTCGCCGTGTTGGCCGCCTCGGTCGGCTGGTGGGTCTCGGGACGTGTCGATGGCACCAGGTCGAACGCCGGCCGAGTCTTACCGGTTCTGGTCGGCTTGATGTTGGTCACCGGGTCGCTGAACATCGTGCTCGGTGTCCCGGTGTGGATGCAGCTGGTCCATCTCTTGTTGGCTGACGCTCTGTGGATCGCCTATGTCCTGGCTACGGCCGAGGCACTTCAGGTTCCGGTCGAGGTCACCCAGGCGAGGTAGCGCCGCACTTCCGGCGGACTGAGAGTGCCCGTCAGCTCGAGAACTAGGGTCCGCTGGTGTTCGACGAGCTTGCCGACGGTGTGTTCAGGAGACGCTACGAATCGATGGACCTCAACATCGGAGTCATCGTCTCCGAGGGTGGGGTGTTGGTCATCGACACGCGATGCACCCATGCCGAGGCCGACGAGTTGTTGCGGGAGATTCGCTCTTTGACGTCGTTGCCGGTGCGATGGGTTGTCGACACCCACTGGCACTGGGATCACACCTTCGGCAACGCTCGTTTTCGTGATGCGGACATCTGGAGCCATGACCGGTGCCGGAGGGCATTGACGGAGCGGGGAGAGTCGATGAAGGCGGACGCCTCCGAGTGGCTGCCCGGGCTTGTCGAGGAGATCGATTCGGTGGTGATCACCCCGCCGGGAAAGACCTTCGCCGAGACCGCAAGCATCGATATGGGATCGAAGAAGGTGACGTTGAGCTATCACGGCTTGGGGCACACCGACGCCGACGTATCCATCTCGGTGGAGGGCCAGGGGGTGGTGTTTCTCGGAGATCTGATTGAGGAGGGCTCCCCTCCCTACTTCGATGACAGCTACCCGATCGAATGGCCGGGCACCCTGAACGCCGCCCTCGCCGGCGGGCACACCACCCTCGTCCCCGGTCACGGCGACACTATGAGCCCGGCCGGGGCACACCAGCAGCTGCAGGAGTTGGAGGCCGTCGCCGAACTGGCGAGAAGCTGTGTCGAGGAGGGGATGGCAGTCACCGACGCTGCAAAACATGGCCCCTATCCCCAAGATGTCATGCTCTCGGCCCTGAGCCGGGCGGTCGAGCTCGCGATCTAGTGTTCCGGGTCGCCGACACTGCCACTTGGGCGGTTGAGCTGGTCTCTCAGGTGCGCAGGATCGGAGGTTGGGAGGTCGCACAAATGACCCTGGCACAGGTAGGCGAGTGTCTGGCCCGTGCGTGACCTTCCCGCCAACAGCGGCACCGGTCCCGACCCGTCGAGCGACGGGGCCAAGGCGACGTTGGGTCGAAATCGCTCCCAATAGACCCGGGCGTCCTCCTCCCACTCCGGCCCGACCACGGCCAACTCCCGAGTGATCAGGGAAGAGTGGAGGACGGAGAGATGGTGGCCCACCATCGATGGATAGCGATCCATCAACACACCGACCGACTGGACCGCATCGAGGGCGGCCTCTCTTTGCCCGGCATCACCGGTGTACGACGACAGGATCATGAGTGCCTCGGCGGCCATACCGTTCCCGGAGGGCAGCGGATTGTCGCCCGGGCTCTTGGGACGTTTGATCAAGCTCTCCCCATCGATCGCGGTGTCGAAAAAGCCGCCGTCGGGGTCCGAGAAGCGCTCCGGCACATTCCTTGTCAGCTCTTCGGCTGCGAGATACCACTCGAGCTCCCCGGTAGCGGCGTAGAGGGCGAAGAGACCCAGGGCCACGGCCGCGTGGTCGTCGAGGAAGGCGCTTACTCCGACCCGACCCTCCCGCCAGGACCGATGCAGCCCCGCCTCCGTGACCAGGTTGCCCAAGACGAAGCTTGCGGTCGTGCGGGCGACTCCGAGGTACCTGTCGTCACCGAGAGCGGCGCCCGCCTCGGCGAAGGCACGTAACGCCAGACCGTTCCACGAGGCGACGATCTTGTCGTCGAGACCCGGCCTGACCCGATGCGCCCGGTGATCGAGGAGGCGTTGACGAATCGACTCGAGTCGGTCGCTCCACTCCATCCCGCCGGGTCGGTGAAGGATGTTCGAGCCTTCGAAGTTGCCGTGTGGCGTCGCCCCGAAGAAGCTGGCTGCTATTGCGGCATCATCCTCGCCGAGCACCTCCTCCAGTTCCTGTGTGGTCCATACATAGAACTTGCCCTCCACGCCTTCACTGTCGGCGTCCTCGGCCGAGTAGAAGCCACCGTCAGGGTGACGCAATTCTGTCTCCAGGTAATGGAGCGTGGTTCGGGCCACTTCGACGAAACGCGGCCGATCCAGCTCTATCCCCGCCCAGAGGTAGAGACGGGCCAATTGGGCATTGTCGTAGAGCATTTTTTCGAAGTGAGGGACCAGCCATTGGTCGTCCACCGAGTAGCGGGCAAAGCCGCCCCCCAGCTGATCGTGGATCCCGCCATCGGCCATCTCCGAGAGCGTGACCTCCAACATATGGGCGGCGCGAAGGGCCCAGCTTTCCCGGTGGATCCGGAGAAGGAACTCCAGCACCGGCTGTTGGGGGAACTTGGGTGCCGAGCCGAAACCCCCGTTGATCGGGTCGAAACTGGAGGCGAGAGACTCATAGGCACCCTTCAGCGTCTCCTCGTCTGGCAGATTCACAGGCTTGGGGAGACGGCTGCTGATCGCGTCGGTGAGCAGGTCTGACTGGCCGATGACCTCCTCCCGTTTCGCCTCCCAGGCCTCTGAGACACCTTTCATCACGCTGCGGAAGGAGGGCATGCCGCCGCCGTCGCGGTTGGGGAAGTAGGTGCCGGCATAGAACGGGCGGCCGTCGGGGGTGAGCCAGACGGTCATCGGCCAGCCCCCGCGGCCCGTCATCGCCTGCACCGCCTCCATGTAGACACTGTCAACGTCGGGGCGCTCCTCGCGATCCACTTTGACGTTGACGTAGAGACGGTTCATCTCCGCTGCCGTCTGCTGGTCCTCGAATGACTCGTGAGCCATCACATGGCACCAATGACACGCCGAATAGCCGACGCTCAACAGGATGGGAACGTCGCGCCGCTTCGCCTCGTCGAACGCTTCCTCCCCCCACTCGTGCCACTCCACCGGATTGTCCTTGTGCTGGAGCAGATAAGGAGACGTGGCGTTGACGAGTCGGTTCGGCATCGTCTTTGAACGTAGTCGTTCGCCGTGGTCATGAGGTCACCTGCGCGGTGTTCGGCGATCGGGCCGGGATTAGGGTCCGCGCTGCGACGACGTATCGGGAGAAGACATGACCGACAACGACATCAGTGCCCTCTATCTCTCTGCCGAACAGCGCTGGATGCAGGGCTGGCTCGCCGGCCCGACACTGGAGGGCCAGCCCCTGCGCAGGGGTGCGACCGCCCCGGACGTGGAACTGCTCGACTCCGACCATGCCCCGGTGCGACTGGCGTCTCTGTGGGAGAGCGCTCCCAGCCTGATCCTCCTCTGGCGTCATCTGGGGTGCGGATGTGGTCTGGAGCGAGCCCAGCGTCTGGCGGATGAGCATCAGGGCTACGTCGACGCCGGTCTCAATGTGGCGATCGTGGCACCGGGAGATGTCGAGCGAGTCGCCGCCTACAAAGAGAGATACCAGATCCCGGTACCGATGTTCAGCGATCTGGGGTACCTCGCCCACAAAGCGTTCGGGCTGGGGCACTGGTCGGTAGAGCAGGCTCTCTATGACGCGCCGGATGAGTTCTGCGACCTCGAGGAAGCCACCGGCCGGAGTTTTCAGGAGGACCGCCGATCTCAAGGGAGACCGCTGGTGGACGATCCGTGGATGGAGTCCGGTGAGTTCGTCGTCGCGCCGGACGGGGTGATCCGTGTCGCCTATCTGTACAACTATTGCGCCGACTATCCCGATCCCAGAGTCTTCACCACCGCTGCCCGTTTGGTTGGCTGAGGGCGACCCGGAGCACTTGTGAAGACGCTGCTTCTGATGCGACACGCAAAGTCGGATTGGGAGGCTGACTATGGAGCCGATCACGATCGTCCGCTCAACGAGCGTGGGGTCCGGAATGCACGTCTCATGGGACGGGTTGTGGCCTCTCAGGACCGAGTTCCCCATCTGATCATCAGCTCGACCGCGGTCCGCGCCCGGACCACGGCAGAGTTGGCCATCGAATCGGGGGGGTGGGACACCGAGCTGCGACTCGACCCCGCTCTCTATGAGTCCGGCCCGAACGGGGTCCTCGAAGTGGCCGCCGGCGCTCCCGATGTCGACCGGCTGATGCTCGTCGGTCATCAGCCGACATGGTCGCTGCTGGTGAGTCAGACCACGGGTGACAAAGTCGACATGAAGACCGCGTCCATCGCCGTGATCGACTTCCAGCTGGGCACTTGGGCTGAGATCGAGGGTGCCGAAGGCTCACTGGTCGCGCTGCTCCAGCCAGGCGAGTTTGCCGGGTCGATCTAGGGCGAGAGTGCCGTCAGCCGGCGCTGAATAGCCTGGTATTTGGGAACAATCGACGTCGTTTTATCGTTTCCAGATACGACCGGCACCAGGGGCGATTATCCAAAGACGATGGTTGTACCTGGGGTAGACCGGGTATAATTGAGTGTCTGGGCCACAAAACGTCAGACAAGCGAGCAAAAGAGGGGGGTTCACAAACCCCCGGTCTTGTGTCATAGTTGGATGTTCGGGGATGCCCAACCCCCCGCCCACCGGGCCCCAGGAGGACTAGATCTAGATGGCTGCTGCTGAAACGCGTACGGACAAGACCGAGAAACCACGTATCCGGCTTCATTCGAAGCTGACGGATGAGCGCGGTCGTCTGACCACCGATCTCGTTTCGCAGTATCTCACGGCTATCGGCGAATACGACCTGTTGACCGCCGAGCAGGAGGTCGAGCTGGCCCAGAAGATCGAGGGCGGCGAGGACGCGGCCGAGAAGCTGGAAAAGGGGGAGTACAGCGGCAAGCGTGAGGAGATGGATCTGCGTCGTCAGGCTCGACGTGGCGCCCAGGCCAAGGACGACTTCCTCACCGCCAACCTCCGACTGGTGGTCGCCAACGCTCGCCGATATGCCAACACCTCCGGCATCGATTTTCTCGACCTCATCCAGGAAGGAAACCTGGGCCTGATCCGCGCCGTCGAGAAGTTCGACTGGCGCAAGGGCTTCAAGTTCTCCACCTACGCCACCTGGTGGATTCGTCAGGCCATCACCCGGGCGATTGCCGACAAGTCGAGGACGGTCCGGATCCCGGTGCACCTCCACGACACTCTTGCCGCGGTCCGCGCCGCCCAGGCATCGCTGAAAGCCGAACTGGGCCGCGACCCGAGACCCGAGGAGATCGCCGAGGAGGCCGGTGTCACCCCGGACAAGGTCGAACTGGCTTTGAGTGTTGCCGACACCGTCTCCCTAGAGCAGCCGATTGGTGAGGACGGCGCCCAACTGGGCGACTTCATCGAGGACGAAGACGCCGCCGATCCGGTGCAGATGACCGAAGAGATGGACGTCGCCAACTCTCTGCGGGTCTCCATCGAGCGACTGCCCGAGCGAGAGGGCCGGATACTCGCCCTGCGCTATGGCTTCTACGACGGTGTGCCTCGGACGCTCGAAGAGATCGGAGACGAGTTCAACCTCACCCGTGAGCGGATTCGCCAACTGGAGAAGCTGGCTCTTTGTCGGCTTCGCCATCCCTCGTTTGGGATCAGGGAAGCCGACCTCGTCTGATGAGACCGTCCTTTTGAACCTGAGAAGACCCGCCGATCCGGCGGGTCTTCTTTCTATCTATGGTGTCCGAAGATGAAGCTCGCAGATCTGATCGATGGCGCCCCACATGTGTGCGGACCGGACACCACCGTGCTCGAGGCAGCCGTGGCCATGGAGCGCTCCGACCACGGATCGCTGGGTGTCGTGGAAGGGATGGCCTTGGTAGGTTTGGTCACCGAGCGGGACATCCGAAGGGTGGTGGCCGAGAGCATGAGCCTCACTACTCCGGTGTCCGCCGTCATGAGTGGCGATCCCGACACCTTCGACCCCGACCTCGATGTGTGGGATGCCGCGGCGTGGATGACCGAGTCCGGATACCGGCATCTGCCGGTGATGGACGACGAGGGGACGTTGCTCGGCGTTGTGTCCATTCGCGACCTGCTCAAGGCTCTCGTCGACACAGTCTGATTCCGGTTCTCGACTCCTGAGTGGGGGCCACACGTCCGGACCCGCTTTGGGTCTCTCGAGACGCGGGGCCGTCGGGCTCAGGCTTAATTCGTCCGGGTAGGGCGCTCGCCGGCCGTAATGTGGTCCAGGTCGTGGCGGTCCTCTCGCCTCGACCCAGGACCTTTTCTTCTCATGTACTCCAAGCAGATGACCCCCTGGTCGGTGCTGCGCGACGGGAGCCGCCTCATCTGGCGGTTCGTCAGACGGCATCCGACGTCCTTCTCGCTGGCCGTCACCGGCGCGGCCGGGTTCGCCGGTGCCATCATCGCCTCAGCTTGGGTGATCGGTTGGGTCACCGACGGTCTGATCATTCCCGTCCTCGACCAGGGAGTCGACCCGAAAGGGCTGATTCTCCCGGCAGCCGGGGCGATCCTGGCAGTGGCGATCTTCAAGGCAGCGGCCATCGTCGTCCGCCGCACTTCGGCGGGTTGGCTTCAGTTCCGAACTCGCCAAGACGTGAGAAACGACCTCCTCACCCATCAGCTCTCCTTGAGGATGTCTTGGTTCAACCGTCAGGCGGTGGGGGACCTGCTGGCGGTGGCCGACTCCGACGTCGACCAGGGAACCGGAGTTCTCGCTCCCCTTCCCTACGGAACCGGCGTCACCCTTCTCCTGTTCGGGAGCACGGCGATGATCACGTTCATCGATCCCTGGCTGGGGCTGGGGGCGGTGATCGGGCTGATAGTGGTCCTGATCGTCGATGTCAGGGGGAGTTGGATCACTTACGCCCTCTGGGAGGAAGTCCAGGCGGCGCGTGGCGAGGTTTCCGCGGTCGCCCACGAGTCTTTCGACGGGGCCTTGACCGTGAAGTCGTTGGGCCGGGAGGATTATGTCTCGGATCGATTTGGCGTGGTGTCGGACAAGGTTCGCGACAGGTTGATCCGGGTCAACTCGACCTGGGCTTCGTATCAGGCCGTCGTTCGGGTACTGCCCCAAGTCATGATCATCTCTCTTTTGGTGGTAGGCGCGGTCCGGGTCGATGCCGGGGCGGTGACACCGGGCCAGCTGGTCACAGTTACCTATCTGTTGGCGCTCCTTGCCTTCCCGGTTCAGCTGATCGGTTTCGTTCTCTGGGACCTGGCCGGGAGTCTCGCCGGATGGCGCCGGGTCCAGGAGGTGTTCAACGCGGACGAACACGTCGCATATGGTGAGGCCGTGTCGCGATCCGGCGCCGGACCGGCGTCGGTGCTGGGCGCGACGGTGGGATTCTCCTATGACGGCACCGAGAAGGTCTTCGAGGACCTCAACCTTCATTTGACGGCCGGAACCACCCTGGCGGTGGTCGGCCCGACCGCCTCGGGCAAGTCGACTCTGAGTCTCCTGCTGGCCCGGTTGTGGGATCCCGACGTCGGCGAGGTTCATCTCGACGGGGCCGATCTCCGCTCCTTCAGCGTTTCCGAGCTCCCCAAGGAAGTTTCCTATGTTGCCCAGGATGCGTTCCTCTTCGACGATTCGGTGGCCGGCAACATCACTCTCGGGGAGCCGTTCACCGACATCGAGCTGAGGACGGCGGTCCGCTTGGCCGGGGCGGAGGGCTTCATCTCCGAGCTTCCCGACGGATATGAGACTCAGCTGGGTGAGCGGGGAGTCACCCTCTCCGGTGGACAGAGACAACGGATCGCCCTGGCTCGCGCTCTGATTCGCAAGCCCAGACTCCTGATCCTCGACGATGCCACCTCGGCGGTCGACCCATCGGTGGAGGCGGAGATCCTACGAAGCCTCAAGAGCGCAGCACTTCCGTCGACGATCGTGGTCGTCGCCTACCGGCCGGCGTCGATTCGCCTGGCCGACGAGGTGGTCTACGTCGACGAGAAGCGGGTCGTGGCCCAAGGTCTCCACGATGATCTGCTGCGGTCGACTCCCGGCTACGCCCGGCTGGTCCAGGCGTACGAAGAGGACGCAGCCAGGATGTCAGAGGAGGCGTCGTGAGCGACGAGCGGGCGACAGGCAAAGTGCTCGGGAGAGCGATGCGGCTGGCCCCGGCTCTGAAGCGTGGTCTTCGGCTCACGCTTCTCATGGCGATGTTCGGCCAAGCGATCACGGTGGTCACGCCGGTGGTGATCCAGAAGATCATCGATGACGAGATCCTGGTTTCTGGCGGTATCGACATGTCAGGGGTCATGACCAAGGCCGGTCTCGCTCTGATTGCCCTGACCGTCGGGGTGGTGGTGGGTCGTGCTGCGGTGCTGCGCCTGATCAGGTCGTCGGCGACCGGGCTCTCCGATCTGCGCACCCTGACGTTCCGGCATCTGCTCCGTCGCTCGGTCCTGCACGTCGAGGCAGATCGGCGTGGCGACCTGGTCTCGCGGGTCACCTCTGATGTGACCACGCTCCAGGAGTTCATGGAGTGGGGTGGAGTGGGGTTGGTGATCGCGGCCAGCCAGGTTCTCCTCGCCCTCGGAGTGATGGTCTTCTACGAGTGGCGTCTAGCGGTGGTCGCTCTCATCGGAGTCGTCCTCTACCTGGGTCTCATGCGCTGGTTCCAACGGGTGCTCTCTCGAAACTACGACCGGGTTCGCACCGAGGTCGGTCGCTCATTGGGTGTGCTCAGCGAGTCGATCAGTGCCATCCCGGTGGTGCGCGCCTACGGCATCGAGCAAACGACCAAGGAAAAGGTGGCCGATGCCCTGGAGACGCGTTTCTGGACCGAGTTCAGGACGGCACGATTCGGGAACATCCTCTTCTCCTCGGCCGAGGTCTTCGCCGGGGCTCTCACCGCCGCGGTGGTGGTGGCCGGCATTCTCATCGGGACATCTCAGGGGATGACAGCAGGCACTCTGGTTGCTTTCCTCTTCTTGACCAACCTGCTGATCGAGCCGCTCCAGATCGTTGTCGAGACGCTGGATTTTGCCCAAAGCGCCGCATCAGGGCTGCGTCGGATTCTCGGTGTCCTCGACGCCGAGCCGGACATGGTCGACCCCGCCGACCCGGATCATCTTCGGGCGGGGGGGCTCGGGGCGCGCTTCCACGAGGTCGGATTCTCGTACACGACCGGTGACGAGGTGTTGCGCGACTTGACGGTTGACATACCTGTGGGGTCCCGGATGGCCGTTGTCGGCGAGACAGGCTCGGGCAAGACGACTTTCGCCAAGCTCCTGGTGAGACTGCTCGACCCGACCCGCGGCTCGGTGTGGATCGGTGGGGCGAACGCTACGAGCGTCCCGCTGAAGGAGCTTCGGGAACGTGTCGCCTTCGTTCCGCAGGAGGGGTTCCTCTTTGACGACACCATCGCCACCAATGTCCGTTACGGGCGGCCGGAGGCTTCTGATGCCGAGATCTGGACCGCGTTCCACGAGCTGGGCCTCGGGGTATGGGTGGAGGGATTGCCCCAGGGTCTCGACACCCAAGTTGGTGAGCGTGGCGGGAACCTATCGGCAGGGGAGCGGCAGCTTGTCGCACTGGTGCGGGCCTGGATCGGTTCCCCCGATCTGCTGGTTCTCGACGAGGCGACTTCAGCCGTGGATCCCGCTCTCGACGTTGCGCTTCGCCAGGCGATCGAACGTCTCATCGAGGGACGGACCTCGGTCACGATCGCTCATCGGTTGGCAACAGCTGAGGGCTCCGACGAGGTGCTGGTGTTCGACCGGGGGAGACTGGTGGAGCGCGGGCATCACCGAGAGCTACTTTCCCGGGGCGGCTACTACGCCGCTCTCTACGCCGATTGGGTGTCGGGTACACGGGCATTGTGAAGGTGGTTGCCCGGCTCGAGCCTCACGCCTCGGGCGGGGGAACGTAATGACCGGTGGTGAACTTGCCCCCGTCTATGTCGATCTCCCAGATCGACCCCTTTGAGCAGTAGAAGCGTGAAGACAGGCTCAGACCGGCCCACATCATGCGATTGATCAGCGCCGGTATCAAATCGCCATGGGAGCAGACGACCGCGTTGGTGCCGACCATGGCGTCGACGAGGGCATAGGCGGCGTCGAGGTCGCCTTCCTCGGCAAGAGCGTCGGAAACCTCGATCGAAGCTCCGGTGAGGGTGGATATGGGCTCCGCCGTCTGCAGGCAGCGGTCATAGGGACTGCTGACGATCCTCTCGATCCCGGCATGCTCCAGTGACCGGGCGATGGTCTCGGCCTGCCGTCGGCCTTTCTTGGTGAGTGGCCGCCGGAGGTCAGACCCTTTCCATTTGGCCCGGTCACCGGCCGTGGTGTGTCGCAACAGACGCAGGGTCCCGGTCTGTGCCAGTTTCTTGAGATCGGTCTCCTGGACCAGGTTCTGCTCGTGGTCGTAGTCGAGCAGGGCAACCGCCTTGCGTCGGGAGAGCCATTTGACG
>Ga0299907_10000111_pt1 | contig 30625 bp, 32 predicted proteins | sample RVTome_16_FD_198680 | JGI IMG/M metagenome (GOLD analysis project Ga0299907, IMG submission 198680) | Soil microbial communities from uranium-contaminated site in the Upper Colorado River Basin, Wyoming, United States - RVT152D67 (version 2) ...
TACTCCTGAGGTAGTCGGCAGCCTCGTTGCGCTGCAGGAGGCCACCGAAGTACTCGCCCCACCCGAGCGGCGTCTGTCCCCATTGCTCGTCGCGCCGGTTGATGTCCGCGCCGTGCTCGACCAGCAACCGCAGCGTCGGCAGCGCGGCGGCCGCGACGGCGTAGTGCACAGCTGTCGCGCCTCCCGTCATGCTGTCGACAGGGAAGCCCGCGTCGACGAGGTACGGGATCACGTTCCAGCGGCCGAGCTGCGCGGCCTTCGCGATCACGTCCGGCCGTTGTGCAACGAGCTCCTCGACGGTGGCCGGTGCGGCGTCACGAAGGCGCGACTCGTCGCCGCGCATGACCGCGTCGACGAACGGCTCGTCGTCGAGCGGGCGCGACGCGCGGTACAAGGCGCGGATCACGCCCACCTCGACGGTGTGCTCGCGCGCATGGTCGGTGAGGCCGATCACCTCGGTGGCCAGCTCGCCGGTCATCGCGCCGGCCTCGCTCTTGACTCCAGCACCGGCGCGCCAGAGGTCGAAGCCTGCGCCGACGAACGCCACGAGTCCCGCCGCATCCATGGGCAGCGCGACGGTGTCGAACGAGAAGTCGCCGAGCCCGTACAGCCGCCGCGAGTGCGCCCTCAGGCTCTGGCCAACGTGCGCGAGCCGCCACGCGATCGTGGTGAACGGCGGCGGCTCGGGCGAAGGGGACCAGTCGCTCGTCACGTTGCCGCCGGCACCGCACCGCAGCGTCCAGCAGCCGGCCACGGGTTCCCAGAGCGCCTCGTCGTCGGTGAGTCCTTGGAGGCGAACCCCGATCTCCCGCCGGGCGTCGTCGATGTGTTGCAGCACGGCGGTCATGCCCGCCCATTCTTCCCGAGACAACCTTTCATGCCGCTCACGGGTTGGACGGGGCGTGATTGCAGCTGGGGCAGTGGCGGTGCCGGCCATCCGGGCGCACCGGGGCGGGGAGGACGAGCATCTTCCCGTGGACGAGGCCGGGGCGGACGGTGCCGACGGCGCCGACGGGGCCTCCGAGGTCGCCGAGGCGGACCTGCACGACGGGCTGGCGTCGTTCTACCGGCGCGAGTTCGGCCGGACCGCCCGGCTCGCGCTGTTGCTCACCGGCGACCGAGCCGTCGCCGAGGAGCTGGCGATGGAGGCGTTCGTGCGGGTGGCCGGCCGGTGGCGGCGCGTCGCCGGCATGGAGAACCCGGGCGCGTACTTGCGCCGCATCGTCGTGAACCTGGCGACGTCCCGTTGGCGGCGCCTGCAGCTCGAACGGCGCGCCCTTGGCCACGCGCACACCGCTGCGTCGCCCGATGCCGTCCGCTGGGACACCGAAGCCGCCGACCGCACCAACGAGATCCTCGACGCGGTCCGTACGCTCCCCGATCGCCAACGCGCGTGCGTGGTGCTGCGCTACTTCGAGGACTTGCCCGACGCCGCGGTGGCGGCCACGCTCGGGTGCAGCGTCGGCACCGTGAAGTCGCAACTGCACAAGGCGCGCACGCGGCTCGGTGAGCTGCTGCGCCCGCTGCCCGATCGAGAAGGTGAGCCCGGTGACTGACCTCGACCAGTTGCTCCACGACGCCGCGTCCGACACGCGCCGGTGGTCCGCCGACTCGCCGGTCGCGATCGAGACGATCGAGGGACGCGCCCACCGGCGCCGTGCGGCCCGTGTTGCGTCGGCGGGCGCGACGGCGCTCGTTGCTCTGGTGATCGCTGCTGTCGTGACCACGACCGGCAGCTCCGATCGCGACGCGAGCCGGGTTGCCGTGAGCGTGGCCGCCGAGCCGCCTCCCGTCGTGCGGACGGCGACGCCCGACGACGTGCACGCCGCGTCGGCAAACGGCCAAGTGCGCGTCGAAGGGCTGCCGACCGAAGGGATCGCGGTGGAGGACGGCGACGCAGTGCTGTTGCTGTCGACGGACGGCACCGTCCTCGAACGGCTCGCCGGGTTCCGCGTGCACGAGGGCACCTACGTCGCCGACCACGGTGCGCTGGTGCTCTACGGGCCGGACGGCACGGTGTACGAGCTCGACGCGCTGGCGGGGGTCCTCGCGCCGCGGCCGCGCGGCGACGAGGGAACGGTGCCGCTGTCGTACGGCGCGCGCTTCGTCAGGACGGGCTCGGGCGGGGGCAACGTGCAGCGCGACGGCCACACCCTCTTCACGATCGACGGCTCCAATGCCGCTACGCACCTGTCGTGGGACCGCGACATCGTGACCCGCGTGCCGTTCGAACCGACCACCGCCTCGGTCGCGTTCGACTTGCGCACCACGACCGCGCGCCCGTTGCCGGCCGGTTGCCGCGTCGCCGACCGCCACGGGCCGGCGTGGTTCCTGCTCTGCCCGTGGGAGGGCGCCGCCCTGTCCGTCGTGCGCCTGGATCCCGACGGCAGCACCACCGTGCTGGCCGAGTCGACCCCCGGCGCGAGCTGGGACGACGCGATGGTGTCGCCCGACGGGAGACGCCTGCTCGCTTACGCGTGCGGCTTCCCGACCGTGTCCTTCGGCTCGACGTCGACCGGCGTGGGAGAGGGCTACGACCTCGACGTCGCCGCGATCGATCCCGCGCCTCTGGGTTGGACGGCAGGTGGAGAGGCGATCCTCCATGCGGCGAACGGGTGCGGCATCACGACGTCGGAGCAACGGGGCGTGTTCGCCTTCGACGGCGAGACGCTTCGCCCGATCTCTGTGGCTTCAGGGGCGGCCGTCATGTGGACGCCGCTGCTCGGACGGAAGTGACGCGCCGCGGAAGGTGGATCCTCACCTGTGGTGCGACCGTCGCCGTCCTCGCCGCAGCGGTGGTCGCCGTGGGCGCCGGTGATCGTGCTCAGGAGCCCACGGTCGTCGTGCGCTCGATGCCGCCGCCGGCGGGCGTGGTCGTCCAAGGGCTGCCGAACGAGGGCATCGCTGTGGAGGACGGCGACGCGGTCGTGTTCCTGACGGTCCACGGCGAAGTGGTGCAGCGTCTCGAAGGCCTCGGCCTCGGGCCTGCCCCGGCGCTCGGGGGCGACATCCTGCTGCAGCGACGCGACGGTCGGTACGCCGTCGACCGGCACACCGGCGCGCTCCGGCGGCTCAGCCACGAGAACGACGTGCCGTTGGCACCCGGCGCGCGCCTCGTGCTCGACGACGCGAGCAACCGCTTCGACTTCGAGGTCTCGGACGACCGGGACATCGTCACCCACACCAGCGGAAGCAACGACGACAACGCCGTCGCGTACGACGTGCGCACGGGGAACGTGCGGCTGCTGCCGGTAGGCTGCCGCGTCGCCGACCGTCACGACGCTGCGTGGTTCCTCGTCTGCGAGAACCGCGAGACGTGGATGTCGAGCATCGTCCGGCTCGACGCCGACGACACCACCACGGTCCTGGCCGAGTCCCGAGACTGGTGGGAGGCGGTGATGGTGTCGCCGGACGGCCGCCGCTTCCTCACCACCGTCACCTACGACTGCGCGCCACCGAAGGTGTTCGTCGGATCGACGACGACTCCCAACGCCGTCAAGGGCCTCGGCGCCGCGATGGGAGCAGACGAAGAGCCGGATGCGATCGCGCTCGGGTGGACCGCAGACGGCGCGCCCGTGTTCACGGCTGCCGGCAGCTGCGGCCCACCCTTGCTCGCGCCGGGCGTGTACGCATTCGACGGCAAGACGGTCCGCACCATCTACGCCACGAGCGTGGACGAAGACTGGACGGCCGCGGCGATGTGGACGCGCCCGCCGCGGCCTCAGCCGGCGAGCATCTCGTCGAGGCGCTCGTAGCTCTGGCGGATGCCGTCCTCCATGCCGCTCGCCACGAACGCGTCACGCCCCTCGAACGAGTCGACGAGCGATGTGCCGACAAGGCGGGTGCGGCCGTTGCCGAGGTCTTCGAGCACGAGGCGTTCGAGCGCGACGCCGTCGGGGTCGCCTTCGTACGTGAACGTCTGGACGATCACCTCCGACGGCCGCACCTCGTGGAACGAGCCGTGGAAGCAGAACTCGGCGCCGTCCGGGTTCAGGTGCACGTAGCGGTACGACCCGCCGGTGCGGCAGTCGAAGTGGTCGACGCGCATCTCATAGCCACGCGGCCCGAGCCACTGCTTCACGAGCTCGGGGTCGGTGTGGGCGCGGAACACCTTCTCGCGCGGCGCGTCGAACTCGCGCGTGATGCGCACGAGCGGCACCTTGGGGTCGAGGCTGATCTCGGTCTCATGCGTGGTGGTCGTCATCTGCGTCGCTCCTGTCGTTGTCCGGTATCGAGGTCGTCGGGCATCGTGCGGAGGAGGTCGTCGAGGCGGCGGTAGCGCTCCTCGGCTTCGCGGCGGTAGCGCTCGATCCATTTGGTCATCAGGTCGAAGACCTCCGCTTCGAGGTGGACGGGCCGGCGCTGCGCGTCACGGCTGCGGCTCACCAGCCCCGCGTCCTCCAACACCTTGAGGTGCTTGGACACGGCCTGGAGGCTCACGTCGTACGGCTCGGCCAGCTCGTTGACGGTGGCGTCGCCGACAGCGAGCCGGGCGACCATGTCGCGCCGGGTCGGATCGGCCAGCGCCGAGAACACCCGGGAGAGCCGGTCGGCCTCTGCTGTCGACGCTCTTGTCGCCGCTGCCGCACTCGCTGCCGACACGTCCCTCCTCTCTTCCTGTATTCAACTGCTCGGTTGAATAGACGATAGGACGCCGCTCACCGCGTTGTCAACCAGTCAGTTGAGAAAGAACACTCTTGACTTGTTCGTACCTTGTTCGTACATACTTCGTACTACAGTGGTACGAACTCGCTCCCAGACCTTCAACCCCGGCGAGCTGCCGCTCGTGCTCCTGGCGCTGGCGAAAGCCGAGCCGCGCAAGGCCTACGAGTTCCTGGCCGAGCTCGAGCGGCTGTTCAGTCCGGACTACCGCCCGTCGCCGGGGGGCGTCTACCCCGCACTCAACGCGCTGGCGGCCGAGCGCCTGCTGGCAGTCGAGCGTGACGGCCGGGCCCGCCGCTACCGGCTGACGGACCTCGGCCGCGACGCGCTCGAACGGCGGAGCCGCCAGCTCGCCGCCATCGAGGCGCGCACCGCGGTGAACGTCGAAGCGGACGGCGCGCTGCGCGTCGCTCTCGATCAGCTCAGCGAGACGGTGATGCAGTGCGCTGGGCGAGCGGACGCGTATGCCGTGCGCAAGGTCCTCGACGAGGCGAACCACGAGATCCGCCGCATGGCGGCCCAACAACGTGAAGGAGAGGGGAGCCGATGAGGGCAACCCGTGACCCGTTCGACAGGGCCGTCGCCCGCGAGGAGCGGCTGCGGAAGCGCGCGAGCCTGTTCGAGACACGCAAGGGCGTCATGCGGATCGCGATGCTGTGGACCGCGATGCTCGGCGCGGGCTGGGCGCTGCTGCTCGCCGGCCACTGGCTGGTGTTCCCCGAGCCGCGGTGGGCAGCCGTGGTGCACACGGTGGTGTTCGCGGTGACGAGCGGCTACTTCGTCCTCGGCTGGTTGCTCAGCTCCGCGTTCATGCGCGCCATCGAACGGCGCCGCCCCGACTTGTTCGGGGACGAGTGACCGGAGTACCACGCGCACCCGTAGCCCGGACGCGTCATTCGAGAATCAGCCCCTTTCGTCCGCTTCGCGTGGGCCTACCGTGTGACGCGTGTCCAGGCGCGCCCTCGTGTTCCTCACTGCCCTCGTCGTCGTCACCGGTGTCGCCGCCAGCGGCGGACCGGCGTCCGGCTCGCTCCCTCGACAGGCGTCGCCGGAGGGTCACGAACATGCACACACCCACGGCCCCGACGGGCTCGACCTCGACCCGCGCGGCCGCCGGACGCCGACCCCGGGCTACGCCGTCGACGACGCACTGAAGGCGACCTGGAGCGCGAGCCAGCACGACAACTACGTGCACCCTGCGTCCGCACCTGACTACCCGGACGTTGCCGAGCTCGCCGGCAAGCCACAGCTCCACGCGGTGTACGTGCTGCCCGCGGACGCGAAGCAAAACCGCTTCGCCCAGTTCGCTGCGATGTTCCAGGCCGACGCTCTCCAGGCATCGGCGTTCTTGAAGTTCGAGCGCGACCGCGAGCTGCGGTGGGACCTCGCCGAGCGCAACGGCACGCGGTACCTCGACATCACGTTCGTGCGGTCGGCGTACAGGAGCAAGCAGCTCGCGACGGGCAACCAGTTCTCACTCGTGAGCCAGGACCTGTCGCGTGTGTTCCCGAGCTCGACCAAGAAGTTCGTGGTGTGGCTCGACGCCTCGTCGCGGTACTGCGGGCAGGGCTCGCTCTACCAGGACACCCGCCGCGCCGCCGGCAACTACAACGAGCGCCGGACCACCGGCATCGTGTACCGCCCGTACAGCGCGAACGACACGGCAACCGGCGGCTGGTGCCGTGGCCGCACCCTGCTGCACGAGATCGGTCACAACCTCGGTGCGTTGCAGCAGGTGGCGCCGAACGCGTACGACGGCGCGCACTGCGACGACGACGACAACGACGTCATGTGCTACACGAGCGCGGCGACCTTCGACTCCGGCGAGCCGCAGTTCGACTACGCCAGCGACGACTACTGGGACCCGGCCGGCGGCAAGCTCGCCTGGTGGACGGTGAACTTGAACAAGTTCCTGTGCCCGGCGGCCGGCTGCGCGAACGCCAACCCCGCAAGCACCCTCGAATACTGAGTCACCGGCGCTCGGACACCTCGCGCCGCACGCGCGCCTCGTCGTGCCGGGCCCGCCGCGCCGTCGCGAGGTCGGCGAACAGCTCCTCGATCAGGCGCGCGTCGCCGTCGCGGATGGTGGCGCTCTGGCTGCCGGCGACCGCGATGCGGAGGTTGCCGAGGCCGGCCCGCCGCTGAAGCGGCGTGCTCTCGATCGTGCACACCTGCACCTTCGCCCTGTCCACCACCGTCGTGTGCCGCTGGAGCGCGCCGTGCCGGGCGACGATCACCGCCTCGGACGCACCGTGCGCGAGGCCGCGGTAGTACGCGTAGCCCAAGAGCACGGCGAGTGGGACGGCCGCGAGCGCGAGCGCCCCGAGCGGCCACAGCGCGACCGCACACACCACCGCGACGAGGACCGCCGGCACGGTCCAGTGCACAAGGGCGCGGCGCAGCGCGGCACGCGGAGCGGCTACGAGCGGGGGCAGGGGGATCGCGGACGGGAGGACTTCGCCGATGACTCGCTCGACGTCGCCGACCGGCAGCACGGGCACCAGGAGGCGGCTCACGCTGCTACCGCCCTCCGACTGCGTGCCGCCGCTCAAGAAACGCAACGACAGCAAGTCGAGCGCGCGGCGCAGGAACGACTGATCGATGGCGATGGCTTGCAGGCGGCGTAGCGCCAGGCTCGCCTCCCGCTTGTCGAAGAGGCCACGGCGGATGTGCAAGGCGTCGTCGCGGCAGACGAGGGCGAAGTCGTGGTACTTCACGATCGCCGCCGCCGCGGCAAGGCCGAGCCAGGTGGCGACCAGCGCGGCGATCGCGAGCACCACCACCAAGGGGCCGATCGGGATGACCGGCGACTCGAGCGACTCGAGCCAGCTGTCGGGCAGCTCGTCCATCACCTGCGCGAGCGACACCACGATTCCGATCATGACGAGCTGCTCCGGGCCGGTGATCCCGCCGAGGGCGAGCAGGCGGACGCCCAGCCGAACAATGGGCTTCTCGCCCTCTTCCGTGGGTGCGGTTGCCTCCTCCGTCGGTGCGGCTGCTGGCTCCGCTCCCGCACGTACGTCCGAACGGGACGCGCGGCCGGCGCGGTTGAGCAAGGCTCCCCGCAGCCGTTCGGCTTCCTCCCGCGAGAGCGCGCCGAGGTCGACCTCGGCCGCCGCCGACCCTGCGCCCGTGTCGATGCGGAGCGAGACGATGCCGAAGATCCGGTGCAAGAACTTGGCCTCGACGTCGACCTGCTGGATGCGGTCGACCGGCACGGTGCGGTGGCGGCGGTTGAAGACGCCCTCGTCGACGGCGAAGGCGTTGCCGTCGAACGTGTAGGTGAAGCGCCACCAGTCCGCAACCCTGAAGACGAGGCCGAGCAGCAGCAGCCCCCCGATGAGGAGTTGCGACCGGTCGCCGCCGGCGAACAGCGCGAACAACGCGGGCAGGGCGAACTGCCGGGCGAGCCTCCCGAAACGGAACAGGAACGTCGCAGGGTGGAGCCGGCGCGGCTCGCTCGACCAGGCGACGGCATCAGACGTCATCGGCGTCGCGCGTCCTCTCGAGGATCAGCTCCCGCAACGCCGACGCCTCGTCCTCCGGGATGCCGGGGAGCGTCGCGCCGGTCGACATCGACGCCGTGCGGACGACGAGGCGCGCCAGCCTCATGCGGCGGTCGATCGGACCGCGGTCGATGTCGATGTGCTGGACGCGGAAGTACGGGACCCACTTTCGTGAGTGCCACACGACTCCCGTCTGCAGCTCGAGCGCGTCGCTGCCCACGACGTACCGCCAGTGCTCGTACATCTTCGGGGGCCAGAGCCAGGCGAACAGGCCGCCTGCGAGCGCGACGGGCAGGACGGCGAGCCCTGGCAGTGGCCCACCGATGGTGTTGGCGCGCACGACCTCCGCCGCGCCCACACCCAACGCGACGACGAGCGCCCACACCAAGCCCTTGAAGCGCCACACCGCGACCATCTGCGGGTCGAGGTGGCTGGCGGGCGGGCTCGTCTGGTCGTCGTCCATGGTCATCCGGGCGAGATGGTCGCACGCAACGGCTCGCACAGCGTCGAAATCGGATGGACGGCGGGCGGGCGGGGCGCTGACATGGGCCCGTGGTGGTGCCGCGCATGCACACCGACGAGGTCGAGGTCGACGCCGCGCTCGTGCAGCGCCTGCTCGCCACGCAACTGCCCAAGTACGCCGAGCTCCCGCTCACGCGCATCGAGGCGTGGGGCACCGACCACGTCATCTTCCGGCTCGGCGATCGCCTGTCGGTGCGCTTGCCAAAGATCGGGTGGGCGGCCACGCAGGGCGAGAAGGAGAGCCGGTGGTTGCCCGTCCTCGCGCCCGCTCTGCCGGTCGACGTGCCAGTGCCGGTCGCCGTCGGAGAGCCCGCCGATGGGTACCCGTTCCACTGGTACGTGGCGCCGTGGCTCCAAGGCGAGAACCCGCGCGACGACGGTTCGGTCGACCTCTGCCGGCTCGCCGTCGACCTCGCCGCATTCGTACACGCGCTGCAGCGGTTGGACACGACGGGCGCGCCGCCACCGAAGCCCGCGCAGCGCGGCGGCCCGCTGGCGGCGGCCGACCCGTTCAACCGCACGCGCGCCGAGGACTTGCGCCGCCAAGGAGCCGACGTCGACGTGGACGCGCTGCTCGCAGTGTGGGAAGCAGGCATGCACGCGCCGGCGTGGGACCGGCCACCGGTGTGGGTGCACGGCGACCTGTCCGACGGCAACCTGCTCGTCCGCGACGGCCGGCTGAGTGGCGCCATCGACTGGGGCTTGCTCATCGCCGGCGACCCCGCGGTCGACTTGATGATCGCGTGGCAGTTCTTCGACGCCGAGAGCCGCTGCGTGTACCGCGACGCGCTCGGCTTCGTGGACGACGCAATGTGGCTGCGCGCTCGCGCCTGGGCGGTGTCCTCCGCGATCCAGGCGCTGCCCTACTACGGCAACACGAACCCCGACATCATGGCGAGGTCGTGGCGGGCGGTGCGGGCGGCGATCGCCGACCTCGACGGCGGCGGCTGACATCGGTGCCCCCGCCTCCGATCGCATAGCGTGCTGGCCATGCGCACGGAGGGTCCCATCACGTTCGACTACACGTTGCGTTGCAGCGTGGACGACGCCTTCGCTGCGTACACCGAGCGCATCTCCGAGTGGTGGCACCCCGGCTACACCGCCAACGCCGCCACGCTAGAAGCGGTGACGATCGAGCCGTCGGTCGGCGGGCGCGTGTACGCCACGCACAGCGACATGGGCGAGCACGAGTGGGGCGAGGTGACGGCATGGGAGCCGGGGCGGCGACTCACCTACACGTTCACGTTGGCCCAGGACCCGCAGCACCCGACCGAGGTCGACGTGGCGTTCGTGCCGAACGACGCCGGCTGCACCATGCAGTTCGCGCACGGCGGTTGGAGCGAGGTGAACCGCTCCGACCGGCAGAAGTTCGCCGACTGGCCGACGATGCTCGACCGGTTCGCCACGCTGGCCGAGGGGCGGGCCTGACCCTCCAGGAGGGATCGGCGAAAGGGCGACCATGCCCGCCTCACGGTAGGTGGCGGGATTGTGGCCATCGAGACGGTTGCGTCGACAATCGTGGAACACCAGCCGCGAGTACCGCGGCTCAGGCGCGCACGTTTCCGGCCGCGGTCGCGCGCCGGCGCAGCAGGAGCTCCCGCTCCGCCGCGTTGCCGGTCCGCTCGAGGGCGCGGTCGAACGCGTCGCGCGCTTCGTGGTGACGTCCGAGGCGCTCGAGCGCGTCGCCCCTCGCCGCGTGGAACAGGTGGTAGCCGTCGAGGCGCGTGCCCAGCGCGTCGAGCGCGTCGAGCGCCGATGCAGGACCGTCGCGTTCGGCCAGCGCGACAGCGCGGTTCATCGCCGCGACCGGCGTCGGCGCGATGGCGAGCAGCTGGTCGTAGAGCGTGACGATCTGGTGCCAATCGGTCTCGGCCGCCGTGGGCGCGTCGCTGTGCACCGCGGCGATCGCAGCTTGGATCTGGTACGGCCCCGGCTGGTTGCGGCGCAGGCATGCGCGCACGATCGCCTGCCCCTCCGCGATGAGATCGCGGTCCCAGCACGCGCGGTCCTGGTCGGCGAGGCGGACGAGCGCGCCGTCGTCCGCCGTGCGCGCGGCGCGGCGTGACTCGGTGAGCAACATGAGGCCGAGGAGTCCCCACGCCTCGGCTTCGTCCGGCATCAGCTCGACGAGCAGGCGGGCGAGGCGGATCGCTTCCGCGCACAGCTCGGCCCGCACGAGGTCGTCGCCGCTCGTCGCCACGTAGCCCTCGTTGAACACGAGGTACACGACGGCGAGCACGGGACGCAGCCGGTCGGGCAGCTCGGCGTCGCCCGGCACGCGGTACGGGATCTTGGCGGCGCGGATCTTGTTCTTCGCTCGCACGAGGCGCTGCGCCATCGTCGCCTCGGGGACGAGGAACGCGCGTGCGATCTCTGGCGTCTGCAAGCCGGCGATCAACCGCAGCGTGAGTGCAACTTGCGCGGACGGTGCCAGCGCGGGATGGCAGCACGTGAAGATCAAGCGGAGCTGGTCGTCGGCCACCGGTCCCACCTCCTCGGGTTCGTCGGCGTGGTGCGTGCGCAGGGTGCGTACGGCTTCGGCGTGGCGCGCGTCGCGGGTCGACTCGCGCCGGATGCGGTCGATGGCCCGGTTGCGCGCCGTCGTGATGATCCAACCCGCCGGGCTCGGCGGCAGGCCCGTCGCCGGCCAGCGCTGCACGGCGACGACGAACGCGTCCTGCACCGCGTCGGTGGCGAGGTCGATGTCGCCGAGGTGGCGGACCAGGCTGGCCACCGCCCGGCCGGACTCGGCACGGAACACGCGCTCGATGTCGGCCGGGCTGACGACGGGCTGCATGCGCTGCGGGTTTCGTGTGTCGCTCAGGACTCGGGCTCGTCCTGGAACGGGCGGACCTCGACGGGTGCCCGGCACGCGGCGCTTCCCTCGGCCGCCAGCTGCAGCGCCTGGTCGAGGTCGGGGGCGTTCACGACCCAGAAGCCGCCGAGCTGCTCCTTGGCCTCGGCGAACGGGCCGTCGGTGGTGAGGACCTCGGGGCCGGTGGCGTCGACGACGGTGGCGGTGTCGGCGGGGTGCAGGCCGCCGGCGAACACCCAGGCGCCCTGCTTCTGCAGCTTGGCGTTGAACGTGTCGACGGCTGCGTACATCACCTTGATGTCTTCCTCGGGCGGCTGGGGCTGGCCTTCGACCATGTGCACGGATAGCAGGTACTGCGGCATGGGTTGTCCTCCTTGGGCGATGCCCGACCTCGGTGCCGGGCACCCTCTACACGAACGCAGGTGGCGCGGATCGACAGGTGGGCGACGAACTTTCTTGCGTGCCTGGACCGTGCCGTGTCCTCCTACAGATGGTTGCGTGTGCAATTGGGCGCGATTGAACGCCGACGTCACACCCTTCATCGCGCCCAATTGCACACGCAACTACTTTCGCCGATCCCTATTGGCCGGCGAGCAGCCAGAGGACGATCCGACCCTGCACGCGCCGGCCGAGCGATGGGTCGGGTTCGCGTGGCGTCCATCCGCATCGGTCGAGCAACGCGAGCGCGTCATGGCGCTCGTGGATGGTGAGGACCGGCTCGCCGAGCAGGTTCGTCATGGTGCGGAGCGCGCGCACGTTCACACGCGCCCGGAGGTCGTGGGGAACGAGCCCGAACTCCACCGCGAGCCGACCGGACGGGCCGCAGTGGTCGGCCATCGCCCGCAGCGCGCGTTCGACGGCATCGGCAGAGAGGTACGGCAACACTGCTTCGGCCACGAACAAGGTCGAGCGCGACGGATCGTGGCCCGCTGCTGCCAGCGCCGCGCCGATGCCCCCGTCGCCGTCTTCTGCGCCGAGGTCGCACGAGACGAACGTGAGGTGCGAGCAGTCGACGCCGCCACCGGCACCAGTGCCGAGCGCGTCGAGCCGCGCCCGCTTGTCGGCCTGCGTCGCCGGGTGGTCGACCTCGAACCAGCGGACGCCCGGCGCGCGGTAGCGGAAGGCGCGACCGTCGTAGCCCGCGCCCACGAGCACGACTTGGTTCACGCCGTCGCGGATGGCGCCGACGACCGCCTCGTCGAAGAAGCGCGTCCTCGCCCGGAAGTACGCGCCACCGGTCCCGAACAACGGGAGTGGCAGCGGCAGCCCGACGGCACGCGCCAGCCGGTCGTCGACCTCGGGCTGGCCGCCGGCGAACGGCAGGCGCGCCACGCGCCGGCGGACACCGGCCACGCCGCGGGCGGTGATCGACGCTCTCGCCACGGCGCCAGCCTGCACCCAGACGAGCGAGTTCGATGAATCACGCGCTCCGGCCTCTGGGCCGTTACTCCGTGTTGATGCGAGCGAGGATCTCGTCCGCGACTGATGCGTCACCGACGACGTCGACGTCGCCGAGGGAGATGCGGCTGTAGAGCGCGAGCAAGAGGTCAGACGCCGAGCCGCGCAGCGCCACGTCGCCCTTCGCATGGTTGCGCTCGACGCGACCGTCGGGGTGCACGAACCACTCGCCTTCGGTGTCCGTGCAATGGATGTGCACGCTGCCGGGCAGCGGCTTGTCCGGGCGCGCGCCCCACGGCAACGTGATCGCGAGGACCTCGTCGATCGAGTCAGCCGCCACGTCGGGCTCGATCGGCTGCGGTTGGCCGGTCGCAGCCGTCTCCATGTCCCAGCGGTGCACGGCCGCCTCCTGCACTTGGTGGCGGCGCACGAAGGCGACGTTGTGGTCAGACTCGTTCAGCGCCCACGTCCACACCGGAACGTCGTCGGCCGTCGCCTCGAGGAGCTGGATCATGCGGTCGGCCTGGGCGCGGCCCCACGCCACGAGCTCGCCGTAGTCGGCGGGCCTGGCCGGCCTGCCCTTCTCCATCTCTTCGGGCCCCGACGCCCGCCGCTCGACGTCGGTGCCCCAGAACCAGTGGACCTCGCCGAGGTGCCAGACGAGATCGGCAATCGTCCAGTCGGGGCACGGCGGGACCGGCTGGGTCGGATCGGCCGTGTCCGCGGCAGCGTAGAAGCGGTCACTGTCGCGACGGATCGCGGCTAGGAAGTCCATTCCCTTCGCGTAGCACGGACCGGCGATCTACTGCGGCCTCGAGCGGCTGACACCCGACCTGGAACTCGCTGCGAAACGGTAGCGTATGTCGCTGCGAAACGGTAGCGTAACTCGCTGCGAAACGGTAGCGTAGGACTCCGTGGTCTACAAGCGCCGGACCGTGGACGACGAGCTCGACGAACTCGTTGCTGCGCTGCCAGCGATCCTCATCGAGGGCCCGAAGGCGGTGGGCAAGACGGCCACAGCACTTCGACGCTGTGCGACCTCATGGTACCTCGACGACCCCGCCCAGCGAGAGGTCGGTGAGGCTGCTCCGCAACGCCTGCTCACCGGCACGCCACCGGTCCTTCTCGATGAGTGGCAGCGTCTTCCGGAGACCTGGGATCTCGTCCGGCGCGCCGTCGACGACAACCCGTCGCCGGGCCGATTCCTTCTGACAGGTTCGGCGACTCCGACCGATCAGCCGACACACTCTGGCGCGGGGCGCATCGCCACCGTGCGCATGCGACCTCTCTCGCTCGCCGAACGAGGAGTTGAGGCTCCGACCGTCAGTCTCGGCGAACTGTTGCGTGGCACGCATCCTGTCGTCGAGGGCTCGACAACCACATCACTGGAGCGTTACGCGCACGAGGTAGTCGCTTCGGGCCTGCCGGCTGTGCGCAACCTTCACGGCCGGGCGCTTCGCGTCCAACTTGATGGCTACATCGAGCGGATCATCGAACACGACTTCGAGGCGTTGGGCCAACAGGTCCGAAATGAGGGAGGTCTCCGACGGTGGATGGCCGCGTTCGCTGCGGCAACGTCCACAACGACCTCGTATGAAAAGATCCGCGATGCTGCCACCAGCGGTGAGCACGACAAGCCGGCGAAGACAACCACGATCCCCTACCGGAACGTTCTCGAGCGTCTTTGGGTGATCGACGAAGTGCCAGCATGGTTGCCGTCGAAGCGGCACATGAAGCGGCTCGGCGAAGCCCCGAAGCACCACCTCGCAGACCCAGCCCTCGCCGCGCGACTCCTCGGGGTCGGCGCCGAGGCACTACTCGAAGGGCGTGACCCAGGGCCAACGGTGCCTCGCGATGGCACGCTCCTCGGCGCCCTCTTCGAGTCCCTCGTCACTCTGTCGGTCCGCGTCTACGCGCAGGCGTCGGAGTGTCGCGTCTTGCACTTCAGGACTCACGGCGGCGATCGCGAGGTCGACCTGATCATCGAACGTCCGGACCACCGGGTCGTTGCAGCCGAGGTCAAGCTGAACAGGACAGTCAGCGACGACGACGTCCGGCATCTTCGCTGGCTGCGTGATCAGATCGGCCCCGACCTGCTCGAGGCGATGGTGATCACCAGTGGCGCCGAGGCGTACCGCCGAGCTGACGGCATCGTCGTCGTGCCGGCGGCTCTTCTCGGACCATGAGGGCGTCCGGACAATCACAGGCGAGATGAGGGTCAACCACCTCGTGACGCCGGGCCGTCCGTCAAGCGCTCGCATGCCGAACGAGCTGCTGCGCGTGTTCGACGATGACGTCGCGAAGCTCGTGGGGTTCGAGGACGTGCCACGTGCACGACATGCTGGCGATGGACCGCGCGATCTGAGCAAGCGAGTCGGCTCCCATGCGAAGGATCGACCGCCCGTCGCCGGTGGGCTCGATGACGGCGAACCGCGAATAGCGCCGGCGGGCGTCGTCGGGCTCCACGTCGACGAGCACGCGCGCGGAGTACGGGCGTCCCGAGAGCGCGATGCCCTCGATGACGCGTTGCGCGGCATCAGGGACGACGGCGATCTCGAAGGTGTGGCCCGTGCGAGACGCGTTCGTGATGCGGTCGACGCGAAACGTGCGCCAGTCGTCGCGGTCGCAGTCGCGGGCGACGAGGTACCAGCGTCGGTCGACATGGACGAGGCGAATGGGCTCGACGCGCCGATCGCTGACTGCGCCGCGGAAGTCCGCGTACGTGAATGTGACGCGCTCTTGCTCGCGACACGCGGACGCGAGGAGGATCAAGCCGTCGACGCTGACGATCGGCGTGATGCTCGCGTCGACGTGAACCGTGGCCGCATCGATCGCGCCCACCCGCTCCCTGACGTGCGCGGGCAAGACCTGATCCAGCTTGCGAAGCGCGGCAAGGGCCGCGTCCTCGACGCCGCCGACGGGCGCGGCCGCCGCGAGCCGGAGCCCATGCGCGATGGCGAAGGCCTCCTCGTCGTCGAGGAGGAGTGGGGGGAGTCGGCCGCCGGGGCCCAGCGAGTAACCGGACCGTCCGGGATCGACGTCGACCGGGTACCCGAGCCCCCGCAGCCGGGTCACGTCCCTGCGGACGGTGCGCGTGGTGACGCCGAGCCGTTCGGCCAGCTCCGCGGCGGGCACCGTGCGCCGGTTCTCCAGCAAGGAGAGGAGCCGGAGGAGGCGGGCCGAAGGATCCACGGCGGGAGATTCTCGCAAAGTGCGGACAGGATCTGTCCGCACCCCGTCCTAGGTTGCCCAGCCATGAGTGCCAAGACGGACAAGTTGCACGCGGCGTCCCTGTGGATGGCCGCCATGTCGAAGCCGGCCGCGACCCAGTTCAAGGCGCTGGCAGCGGTGCTGGCGGACGACATCGCCATCTCCAGCCGGTCGGGCAAGGACGAGGTGCTGGAGTGGCTCGGATCGTGGCCAGGCAAGTCGCTGATCCGCACCGGTACGTGGCTCGAGCCGGCGGTCGACGGCGACGAGGTGCACGTCAAGTGCATGTTCGACAAGAAGGCTGCGTACTACGCCGGCGAGCTGACGCTGTCGGTCGACGGTGACGGGATCATCCGGAAGGCGTCGATGCTCGTGCTGCCCGCCCCCCAGCCTCTCGGCGGGGCCATCCAGCGAGTGTGGGGACCACGGCGGGCCGTCGAGCGGCTGCCCGACCACCTCGCTGACGCGCACGGCATCACGGCGCGCAAGACGACCCAGCTCGACAACGGCGTGTTCAAGGTCGAAACGAAGGACGACGGTCCGCTGGTGGTGCGCGTGTTCCCCGCCGACCGGCCGGTCGCGGAGGTCAAGGGTGATGCTGCGGTCCTCGGCTTCCTCGAACAGCGGGAGTTCCCGGCCGAGCGGTGCGTCGCCCCGGTCTCGACGTTCGAGGGGCAGGGCGTCCTCGTGACGGGGTTCGTGCCGGGCAAGCAACCAACGGCAACGTTGCGCAACGCGTCGGCGATGGCCGGCCTGCTCGGGCGGCTGCACGCGCTCAAAGGTGCGCCGAAAGCGGTGAAGCGCGAAGCGGGAGGCCTTCACCTCTACAGCGCCGGCACCAGCATTCGGAGCGAGATCGACACCGCCATCCGGAGCTTGGAAGCTGGCGCGTTCCGGGGCACCGACAAGCGCTACGACGCCCTCATGGTCGCGCTGCACGAGGCGGACGACTTCGCCGGGCTCCCGGTCGCGCTGTCGCATCCCGACTTCCACTTCAAGAACATGGTCGCCACCAAGGACGACCTCGTCCCCATTGACTGGGCCGGCGCCGGCACCGCCCCGCGAGTCCTGGCCTTGGGGTTCTTGCTCTTCTACGGCAGCCTGGTCCAGACGGGATGGGACCCGAAGCGCGTCGGCGCGATCGTGGCGAGCTACCTCGAGCACGTGCCCATCACCGACGACGAGGTCGACCATCTCGCCGGCGCCATGTTGCATCGCATGCTCATCCACGAGGTCTACGGGTGGTGCGTCGGCATGGCGAGCCAGCGCAAGCCGGGCCCGGCAAAGGAGTGGCCGACCAACGCGCCGATGTGCGAGGCGATCGCCGAGCGCGTGCGGGGACTGATCCAGCGCCGGTAACTGGTGCTCCCAGCGCCTCCGGCCCTGTACCGCGATCGCCAACTGGTCGAGCGCGCCTCCCGCTTGCGGCGACCGCCGGCGAGGGCTCGCGCCGGCGCGCGATCGGCAATGCTCGGCCGGATGCCGCCGGTTCACGAACATGGCGACGAGGTCGAAGAAGCGATCGAAGTCGCTCGCCGGCTCACCGGTAGAGAGATCACCAACGTGTCGGCCCTGGCCGGTGGAGAGATCAACGCGGTGTACCGCGTCCGGACCACCGTGGACGACCTCGTCGTGCGTTGGGTGCGGGGAACGCGCGCGTCCTGGCACCCTGACCTCGCCGGCGAGGTAGCGGCAATGCGCTTGGCGAGCGATGCCGGCGTGCCCTGTCCACGCGTGGTGTTCCACGACGACACACATCTCGTAGCTGAGTATGTGGCCGGTAACGCGATGACCGAGCCACAAGCGGCCGACGGTCTCGCACGCGTCGCCGGTCGCCTCTACGGCCGGCTGCATGCACAGCAGGGCCACGGATGCGGTCCCGTGCAAGCCGACGGCAGCGACCCCGGCTGGTCGCCGGACGTGCTCACACGTGATGTCCCGAGAGAAGCAGGAGAAGTCCTGGCGCGCGCGCGCGACTTGCCACCGGGCCTCGATCCACACGACGTGGCGACCGCAGCCGAACTCGTGGGTCATCTCGCCCTGCCGTCGCGATCGCGACTCGTCCATGGCGATGCCAGTCGTACGAACACGCTCGTGCGGGACGGCTCGATCGTCGCGATCCTCGACTTCGAAGTCGCGTGGTTCGCCGACCCAGCCATCGACTTCGCCTGGTGGTGGTGGAGCTCACCGGCGACGGCCGCAGACTTCCACCGCGGATGCGAAGAAGCCAGTGAGGCGACCGACGAGCGCCAACTCTGGGTTCATCGCCTCCGGCTGCTGATCGGCCTCGCGCACAGCTTCGCCTTCGTGAATCCTCAGCGCGGGACGCGGATCGGGCGACTGCTGACGTTCGCCCTCACCCAAACGGCGCGGCTCTAGCGCTCCCCGGGGTTGCCGGTGAAGACCACGGCGAGCGCGTCGTAGGTGTCGTCGCCGTGTTTGCGGACGGTCTCGAGGCAGCTGCGACCGCGAACCCAGGCGTCGACGCCGACCACGACCTCACGCAACACTTCCTCCTAGGTTCGGGCGGCGTCGTGAAGGCGGCTCGACGACACGTCAGCCGTGGCATCGTCGACGAGGAGCACGGGAACGCCGGCGCCGCGGGCGAGAGCGATGGCGACGCTGCCGAGCATGGCATGGGTCTTGCCTTCACCGCGGGTGCCGACTACGAGCACGTCGTAGCCGAGCCGGCGCACGTAATCGCGCAAGGCTGCCGCGGGCTCCCCGCGCAGGACGACCGCCGATACGTCGAGCTGGGGATGGGCCGAGCACGCGGCGGCCAGTTGCGCTTCGGCTCTCTGCTCGGTCTCTTGCGTCGCATCGACGGGCACGACCCGGGCGAGGGTCACGCGACCGGTCGACGAGCCGAACAGCGCCGCCACCCGCTCGATGGCCGCCTGGGATTCAGGGGAACCGTCGACGCCGACGAGGACGTCGATCGAGCCGGTGCCGCGTCGACCGGCACGGAGCAGTCGCGGCTCGCGCGACGGCGGGCGGAACACGAAGCTGAGCGCCACGACGACGACGATCGGCCCGAGCACCGTCCCGAGGAAAGTCCACGAGTAGGCGTCGTAGCCGCGTCGCCCCATGACGTATCCGAGCACGAAGGCCTCGATGATCCAGACTCCAAAGGCGACCGCCAACACCGGCTCGGACATCACATCCTCCTTCGGCTGTGATCTTCAGCATGTGCTTCCGATGGGGTGGGAGCACAGGGCCGATGGTCCCAATCGACGCCGTTTCGCCGGTGTCGTCAGACGCCGAAGCGCCAAGAACGTCCGACTGTGCCCATGTCATGGGCCGTCGGCCCTAGGGAACGAGCCCGCCGCACGCTTCGATCGTTGACTCCATGGTCACAAGCATCGTCTTCGCAGCCTCGGCCTGACGGGTGCACCTCCGCGTTCTTCGCCGACCGCCGTGCCGCCACGAGGGCGGTGCCCTCAGGAACCCGCCTTCGTGCACGTGTCAGCGGAGATGGCGAACCGCAACGACGAAAACGAATCCTCGTAGTCATCGTCGTCGATGGCGCCCTCGCACGGCTTCACCTCGCCGATGCCGAACGTCCGGCGGCCGCTGACGAGATCGGAAGCGCTGTCGACGATGTCGGGCCCGGCGAAGCTCGTGAACGCTAGGTTGGGGATGGCGACGAAGAACCCCGTAGCGCCGAGCACGACGTCGATCTGCCCCTCCCCGCTGTCGAAGTTCTGGTCGCTGAAGAACTGCACGCCCTGCGGCCCCGGCCCGACGAGGAACAGCGACGACACGGCATCCTCCGACTCGACATCGTTGAAGGTGCCGGTCGTGAGCGAGAACGCCTCCTGGTACGGGGCGCCGTCCTCGGGGTCGTCCACGTTCATGTTCGAGATCTGGTTGAGGTACGGGTCCTGGTTCAGCACCGTGAGCCGGAACTCGGGACCGGACCGCATGATCCCGTCGAGCAGGTCGAGGCCGGCGAACAAGTTGAGGAACCACGACGCCGCCTCGACCTTGTCGCGCAGGCGGCTCAAGGTCTCCTGCTGCGACTGAAGCACGGTGAAGAGCGGCTGCACGCGCTCCCACAGGTCGGCGACCTCTTGGCTGCCGGGCGCCTGGTTCTTGAAGAAGTCGTCGAGCCGTCCCGGCACGAGGAACAGCAGGCCGCCTTCGAACCTCTTGTGCCGGGCCAGGACGAGCACGGTCGGCAGCGGCAGAGAGAAGTTGGGTAGCTGGAACTGGAGCCGTGTCGACACCTCGACGCGGTCGACGTCCGCGGGCTCGATGCCGCAGGATCGCCGTTCGCTCTCCTCGTCGAGCTGCTCGGTCTGGTCGAGCCGGGCGATGAGCCGCACCGTCGCGATCACGAACCGGAGGGCGGGCCGGGTGTGCCCCGTCTCGACGACGGGCGGGAACATCGTGAACGACTGGACGGTCGGAGCGGGGTCCGCCGGCGCGCCGTTGATCAGCTGGTCGACCGATCCGAGCGCGAACTCGTCCTCGGGCTGGTCGGCGAACAGGCCGCCGATGCGCCAATCGACGGCGACCTCGACGGGGATGCGGATCTCATCGGGGTCGCCGGGCGTCGTGGTGATCGTCGGCAGCGACGTCGACTGCCGGAGGAGGCACCCGGGCGCGGTGTCGGCCACGGACACGACGACCTGCTGAGGAGGCGTCCACCGTGACCCGTTCGCGGTACGGAGCTCGGCTTGGAACTGCCACGGGACCGGCACGCCCTCGGGGACGGCTGTGGCGAGGCGCAGGCGCTCGTCGCCGAGAACGGACGGCGCCTCCCCGAGCAGCTCCGGCGAGATCCCGTTGTCCAGCGCCCGCAACCGCTGGGTGATCGCGTCACCGAGCGGGCCCGTGACCTTCGGGCCCGTGGGGCCGTCCTCGCATCCGACCATGGTCGCCGCGAGCATGCAGCCGACGACGAGCAGCGCCAGCTTGTTGCGTCCGTTGCGTCCATTGCGCCCGTGCACGCGCACCGCCTCCGTTCACATCGTGCGCCGCCCCCCAGGACCGCGTGAGCCTAACGGCGACCGCGGCTCGCCGTCTGTCCTCTGGACGACACTTGGCGCGCACGGCGCGCACGGAGCGGTGACGGACACAACCACAAAGACCGAGACGTCATCCTGTCCGCGGTCACGGAAGTGATCGGGAGAAACGGCACCGAGGCGCTCGACGGTCGCAGCCATGCAGCCCACGGGTCGGCGACTCTTGTTAGCGCGCTCGGAGGGACTCGAACCCAACCTTCTGATCCGTAGTCAGGTGCTCGACGGCCAGTCTTCGACGGTCAGCTCGGACATCGGGAAGTCGTCGACATTCGCGGTCGCGAGCGACGCGCCGATTCCAATCGCCGCGGCTGCGATGAGGCAGTCCGCTTGGTGAAGCGTGACGCCCTGTTCGGCGAACTCTCTCCGCCACGCGCCGGCTCGAATGCCTTCGGCGACGCCGAGCGGCGCGACTCGCAGCCCGTTGAACAGGCGCCGCACTACGGGTTCCTCGTTCGTGCGCACGCCACGCCAGATCTCCTCCACGGAGATCGCGCACACCCACGGTTCCGTACCTGCGCGCCGGAGTCCCGCGACCCGCGTCGCTGCCGTGCGGCCGCGCAGTGCGTCGATGAGCACCGTCGAGTCGAGAAGCAGCCGCGCCATCAACCAGCGCGACGGGCGTCGCCCCCGCGCTGCGCACGGACCCACGCGGCAGGATCGCCATCCCACTCGTGGTCGGCGTCGGTGAGGGACCCGAGTGCCGCCTCGATGTCATCCCAGCGTCGCTCATCCTCCAACCCGCGCCGCACGAGCTCGGCGATGAAGGCGCTGCGCCGACGAGGGCCGACGCGCCGGTCCAGATCGGCCACGAGGTCGTCGTCGAGCACTATGTGCAGACGCATGTGCTTAGCTTAGCCCACAGCCTCGCGGTTGCCTCGTACGTCGGGCTTCGGATGGGCGACCACAACGGCCGTCACATGCAGGACGTTTGGTCCTGGCGTTCCCGACCACGTGGATCGCCGGCCGGCAAGAACGTGCGCGCTCGGCAGCGCACCCGGCCAGATCCCAACCGCCGATCCGACGGACGCTGCGGCTGAGCGGTTCGTTCGCAGTGGACCAACCAGCTCATCGCCGTTAGGAGCGTTCTGTCGCAGCCGAAGCGTCCGGGCCCGACCCGGAGCCGTGATCCGTCGCGCACCCGACCGTCGGATTGAGCTGATGTCCACGGGTGGGGCAACGTCACGATCAGATGGCCTCTCGGCGCGCAATTTCCTTGACGGACGGCTGCCGGTTACGCATGATCTCGCCGGGCCGCGGTTCACGGCCGAGCTCGCAGTCGCCTCCCCAGCAGGCACTGATCGAGCGAAGGGGGGACTCTCTCGGGCCGTAATGCGTTGGTTCGTCGTCGACGCCGTCGAGCGGCTGGGGGACTCGGGCGTGGCGAGGGGACCAGCATGACCCGTGACCACGACCTCAAGCGCGCGATCCGCAAGCGCATGAAGGCTACGGGCGAGCGCTACACGGTCGCCCGCGCCGCCGTTGTCGCCCCGGATCCGCCGGCGCCGTCGTCGGGAACCTCCCGATCCCGAGGAGGGACGATGGCAATTGCACTCACTGACTTGCTCGGCGAGCTCGACGAGCAGGGTTACGCGATTCTTCGCGCGTGCATCACCGGCGACGAGCTGGCCCACCTGGTCGCGCTCGGTGATGACGTGCTCACCACCAGGCTCGCTGCCAACCAGGCCGAGGAGGACCGCCGGCGCGCCGAAGGCGAGACTGGATGGGTCAACGTCTGGCATCCCGGCCCTCCCGGCGTCGTCTCACAGCTCGTCACCGACCGCCCAGAGATCGCGTGGATCCGCAACCACGAAGGGCTGCTGGAGATCGAGTCACAGGCGACGGGAGCCCCGGCCACGTTTCGCAACGTGGGCGTCGGCTTCTCCCTGCCCGGATACGGCCACCAGGGATTCCACGCCGACAACGGACAGCCATCGCAGCCCATCGGCGAGTGGACCGGGCTCAGCTTCGTCATCACCCTCACCGCGCCCGAGAAGGACAGCGGCGGAATGCGCGTGATCCCCGGCTCCCACCGAACCCGGCCACAGCCCTGCGAGGGATGGGCGATGGCAACCCACCCGGACGAGGTCCGGACGGTCACCCAACCCGGCGATGTGCTCATCCACTGCTCGAGCCTCTGGAAGTCGAACACCTTCAACGGCGGAACCCGCCCGCGAGGCCACGTCTGGGTCTGAGCACCTGCTCGGCCAGCAATACCTGCACGAGTGGCCGCAAGACACTCAGCTGGCGTTCGGACTACAGCGCCGCGGCAAGCTCACAGGCGTCATCACCTACTCCGCAGTCGTGGGTGAGAGCCGCTGCCGGTTCGGCTCCAACGCCTGCGATCTGCCGCGGCTCGTCGTTATCGATCGCGTGTGACTTGTCACATCTTGGGTGCGGGCGGTGTCTTGATGTCGATCACACCGACAAGAGGAGCACACATGTCCAGCGCGCTGCGGATTCCCAGGGCAGAGATCACCGGTCCGCTCGGGTACCTCCTGAAGCGGATGAGCCGGAAGATGCTCGGTGAGGTGCCCGAGGGGGTCGAGGTGATGTGGCACAACCGACGAGTGCTCATGGGCCTCTCGGGGTTCGGCCGCAAGGTTCAGAAGAAGTGGAACACGTGCGACCCCAATCTGAAGTCCTTCGCCCACATGGCGGCCGCCGCGCAGGTCGGCTGCTCGGCCTGCCTGGACTTCGGCTACTTCCAGGCCCACAACGAGGGACTCGACGAGGCCAAGGCCAGCGAGGTGCCCCGTTGGCGTGAGTCGCCGGTGTTCACGCCGCTCGAGCGCGAGGTGATGGACTACGCGGAGGCGATGACCGAGACACCCCGCGGGTCTCCGACGAAATGGCTGCCCGGCTCCTCGAGCAGCTCGGCGCGCCGGCCCTGGTGGAGCTCACGGCCTTCGTCGGGTTCGCAAACGCCGCCGCGAGGGGCAACGTCGCAATGGGGATCGAGTCCCAAGGATTCTCCAAGGTGTGCAAGCTGCCGTTGGCGCAACCCTCGGCCAGGTACGCGACCTCGGCATGAACGAGGACGCGTTCGCGCGCCACCGCAGCCTGCTGTTCACCGTCGCCTACGAGATGCTCGGCTCCGCCTCCGATGCCGAGGACGTCGTCCAGGAGACGTGGCTGCGATGGGCCGACGTCGACCACGCCGTGGTACGCGACCCGCGTGCCTATCTCGTCCGCATCGTCACCCGTCAAGCGCTGAACCGGCTGCGATCGGTGGCGCGACGGCGCGAGGACTACGTCGGCGAGTGGCTGCCGGAGCCGCTGGCGACGAGTCCCGACATCGCCGCCGACGTCGAGCTCGCCGAGAGCGTCTCGATCGCGATGCTCACCGTGCTCGAGACCCTCGGTCCGACAGAGCGCGCCGTGTTCGTCCTTCGCGAGGTGTTCGACACGCCCTACGACGAGATCGCAGAAGCGGTCGGCAAGTCAGGGGCCGCCGTCCGCCAGATCGCCCATCGGGCACGCGACCACGTCGCCGCGCGGCGTCCACGCATGCCGGTCAGCACCACCGAGCAGCAGGAGGCCGTGGACCGCTTCCTCGCCGCCATCCGCAACGGCGACCTGCACGGCCTCCTCGACGTCCTCGCGCCCGATGTCGTCGCCGTCGCCGACGGCGGGGGCCTGGTCGCCGCTGCTCGTCGTCCGATCGAAGGAGCGGAACGGGTGGCCGGTCTCCTCATCAGAGGTCTTCGTTCAGCGGACTTCGAGGCGAAGGCCGTCTGGATCAACGGGTCACCCGCCTGCCAGTTCAAGGCCGGCGGTGGGCTCACCGCGGTCGTGAGCCTCGCCGTCGAGAACGGTCTGATCACGCGCATCTACGTCATCGCCAACCCGCACAAGCTGGCCCGGCTCGACGGGGTCGCCGCACTCACACGAACCTGAGCCTCAGGAGCGTCTTGCACGACAGCTGCACCTGACCCAGAACGACGGGTACGGTGCCGTGAGCGCCGCGCCCCGAATGCACGACCAGGACGTGTACTTGTCGGGCGGACTACCCGCTCCGGACTGCCGCGACGATGCCCTCTTGTTCGAGCCTCGCAAGCTCGTCTGGGACTTTCGCGTAGTAGCCGTGCGTGTCACCAAAGTCCACGTGCGCTGGATCGACGAAGCGCCGCGTCGCCTCGGCCGCGGCAATGAAGTAGGGCGCGTGCCAGAGCTGGTGCGACGAGCCAGCCGCGTTCCGAAGTCGTGCGACGAGGGAGGTGTCGGCATGACACTTCATGTCGAGCACATGAGTTGCTTCGTGGATCACCGCCTCGGCGAATGTCGATCCCTCCTGGCCGCGTACTGAGACGAAACACACAGGTGAGTCGTCGATGCGGAACCCGGTAAGCCCGCCGAGCGGAACCCCGGAGGCAACGACGTAGGTCTCGATCGTCAGTGATGTGTCCGCGGCGAACTCGAAGCCGAGTACGTCGGCGACCCAGGAGATTGCCTCCTCGACCCTCGCCATATCGAGTGAGCTGAGCGCGCCGCCGACCCAACTACTGCGCTCTCGGGGTGGCAGTGGTGCCGCCGCCAGCGCATTCGCAAGATCCGCCAGGGCCTGTCGAACCGGAATGCCGGCGATCTCCTCGGGCAGCGCTGGTATCGCCTCGAGCACGGCTGCGGCGCCTTCTCGCTCTCCGGCGACCGCCGAGTCGAGCATCATGAACGCACGAGGAGGTAGGCCTGCGAAGACCGAGGCGACTTGCCGTCGCAGGTCGTCGACCTCGCCTCCGTCGGGCGGGTCGCGCAGCCAGAAGTACTTGTCCGGCTCTGCTTCGTAGGTCGCCCTGAGCTCGACACGCATCTGCGCTGACCCTATTCCGGGCGCCTGCCCTCGTACCGAACGAGATCAGCTACGGACGTGCAACTACGGACGAGCAAGTGCCCCACGTAGGTCGCTTCGTATCACGAGGCGTTCGTCCTGGACCCTCACATGGGAGACGCGCAAGCTCTGCTCGTTCACGTTGCACGCCAGCTCCGAACTGGGCCCAACGCGGTCGCGAAGAAGCCATGTCAGAAGGTAGGGCGGGACGCTGACCAGCACACTCGTCAACGAACACTCGGCTAGCGCGCTCGGAGGGATTCGAACCCCCAACCTCTTGATCCGTAGTCAAGTGCTCTATCCGTTGAGCTACGAGCGCAGGGTCGGACGGGACAGTGTACCGGCGCTCAGGCGTGGACCGACGAAGCGGGCGGCTCGTCGGTCCACGTGGAGCAGGCCCGTGATGCCGGTGCTCCCGCAGACGCGGCACCTGCTGCGCTCGCCAGAGCCGCGGCCGGATCCCGCCCGCGACGTCGGCAGCTAGGCCGACGCAGGAATCGGGAACACGACGAGCTCGCCGCGCCGCCGGGCAGCAGCCTGATCGCTCAGCAAGGCGTACATCGCGTCCACCGAGAGCGGGCGGGCGAAGTGGTAGCCCTGCCCGAGGTCGCAGTCGAGCGCCCGTAGCTGCTCGAGCTCGGCGTCGAGCTCGATGCCCTCGGCGACGGTCTGCAGGTCGAGGATGCGGCCGAGCTCGACGATCGTGCGCACGATGCCGACCTTCTGTGGCTCGCTCTGCACGCCCGACACGAACGAGCGGTCGATCTTCAAGATGTCGATCGGGAACGAGCACAGGTACGACATCGACGAGTAACCCGTACCGAAGTCGTCGATGGCGAGCCGCACCCCGAGCGCCTTGAGCTCGTGCAAGCGGGCGACCATCGCCTCGGCGTCCGTCATGATCGCCGACTCGGTGATCTCGAGGATCACGTTGGCGGGGTTGATGCCGGTGCGGTCGAAGATGGCGGCGAACGACTCCACCAGCCCGTCGTCCTGCAGCTGCCGCGCCGACACGTTGACCGAGATCGTCGCCGGCGCGTCGACGCCGAACTCGTGGCGCCACGCGACTGCCTGCCGGCACGCCTCTTCGAGCACCCACGCGCCGAGTGGAACGATCAAGCCGGTGTCCTCGCACACGGGGATGAACAGCCCGGGCGGCACCATGCCGGGGCGCGTCGACGACTGCCAGCGGACGAGCGCCTCCATGCCGGAGATGCGGCCCGACGCGAGCGTCACCGTCGGCTGGTAGTGCAACACGAACTCGCCGCGCTCCAAGGCACGCCGCAGGTCGGCCTCGAGGTCCAAGCGATCGAGCATCGCCTGGTGCATGCTCGGCTTGAACACCTCGCAACGGCCTCGGCCCCGCGCCTTCGCGGTGTACATGGCGACGTCGGCATTGCGCAGCAGGTCGTCGGGCGTGAACGACGTCGCCGGCGCCAGCGGCGGGCACAGCGCGATGCCTACCGATGCCCCGACCACCACTTCCTTGCCCTCGACGACGAACGGCAGCGCGAGCCCTTCGAGCAAGCGGCCGGCGACCACCGTCGCGTCGCGCATCTCGACGAGGTCCTCCACCAGCACGGCGAACTCGTCGCCGCCGAGGCGGCACGCGGTGTCCGACGGGCGCAGCAAGCCGAGCAGCCGCTCGCTGACCGCGGCGAGCAGCGCGTCGCCGAACGCGTGGCCGAGCGAGTCGTTGATGGTCTTGAACCCGTCGAGGTCGAACAGCAGCACGGCGAGCGGCTGGCGCTGCCGGCGCTGGCGGTGCAGCGCGTGCTCGATGCGGTTGCGGAACAGCGCGCGGTTGGCGAGACCGGTGAGCGAATCGTGGAACGCCTGGTGCGTGAGCTGCGACTCGAGCTCTTTGCGCTCGGTGATGTCGCGCGTGTTCAACACCCAGCCGACGACGACGGAACCTTCCGTCTGCGCGCTCACCGCCGTCTCGACGTGGCGCCACGAACCGTCGGCGTGCAGCGCGCGACATTCGACGCGCGCCGTCGTCACGCCTTCACGCGCGACGCGCACGAACGTGTCGCGCACCGACTGCGCGTCGTCGGGATGCACGACGCGGTTGATGTCGGTGCCGAGCAGCTGACCGGGCAGGTAGCCGAGCACCTGGCGGACGGACGGCGTCTCGAACAACACCTTCCCCGCGGTGTCGACGACCGTGATCATGTCCGACGAGTTCTGCACCAAGGAACGGAAGCGCTGCTGGTTGGCGGCCGTCGCCTTGGCCCGGTCGGCCTGGCGCAGCAGCAACCACACGATGAAGCCGGCGACGAGCAGGAGGAGCAGCGAACCAACGTCGCTCACCCACTGCAGGCGCCCGGCGCGGGCCGCCTGCTCGGACGACAGGCGCCCCACCTCGTCGAGCAGACGGCCCGCGTTCCCTCCCTCCGACGAACGGAAGGCCACGGCGGCGGATCGCAGCGAGCCAACGTCAGCGGGACGGTCGGCCAGCCCGGCGCTTGCGCCGGCGAGTGCTCGCTCGAAGCTGGTCCACGACGCCGGCGACGCGGAACGCAGCGCGGCCTCGTGGGCGGCGGCCTCGAGGCGGGCGAGTCGCAGCTCGGCCTCGCGGCCGGCGTCGGCACGAGCCCGCAGCCCGACCACGCCGAGGACGGCCCCCACGATGATGAGCAAGACCAGGACGGGCGCGACCTGATGCATCACCCGCAGGCGTCGAGACGTCGGAGCCACGGATCCCGCCATACGCCCCACTCATCGACCACGCACCGTGGTCGCCTGAATAGGCCGATCGGGCTATTCCGTAATCGTCAGGACGCGATCGAGCCCGGCGATGTCGAACAAACGGCGCACGGCAGCAGAAGGAGAGGAGATAACGAGCTCCGCGCCCTCGCGCTGCAGCCGCTTGTGCGCGGCCACCAGCACGCTCAACCCCGCCGAGTCGACGAACGTGAGGTTGCGGAAGTCGAGCACCAGCCGTTCGCTCACGCCGTCGACCGCGGCCCGCCGCAACGCCTCGTCGAGCGTCGACGCCGTCGAAGCGTCCAACTCTCCTGCAACCCGCAACAGGGCGGTCGGCCCGTCCATTGCGGTGTGGATGTCCAGTGGTTCCACCTTGGTCCTCGCCCCTCGTCACCCCAGGCAAAACGACGGCTGGACTTCTCAACCGCGGCGTCCATCCTCTCTTGCGCGAGCGCTTGAGGCAAGAAGCACCAATTCCTCCGCGACGAGACGTAGGCGCCGGTTCTCTCTTTGTGACCGATCCCGGAGCAATCGGAATGCCCGTTGCGGGTCGACGCGGTGACGCTCGACGAGGATGCCCTTGGCCTGCTCGATCACCACGCGGCTGTCGAGCGCCTCTTGGAGCTGGCGGATGCGCTCTTGGCACTCGGCGTGCGTCTGCATGTTCACGACGAGCGCTCTCGCTTGCGCGGCGACGAGCTCGGCGGCCGCGACGTGCTCGCTGCCGAACACGTCCGCCGTATCCGCGTAGACGGTGAGCGCGCCGATCACGCCACCGCCCTCGCTCGCGCCGAGCGGCACGCTCACCGCAGCGAGCAGCCCGAGCGCGCACACCGTCGGTCCCGTGTCCGCGTAGCGCTCGTCCGCGCCGACGTTGCACGCGACCACGGTCTCGCCCGTCTTCAACGCGTCGATGCAGGGCCCCTCGCGCGCGTCGAGCCAATGCCGGTCGACGGCCCGCACCCGGTCGTCGGTCACGGCCGCGACGTAGGGCTCGCCCCCGCTCAGCAGCAGCACGCTCGCGCCGCCGCCGGCACCCGTGCCGCCCGAGCACACGCAACGCGCCGCGACGGCGGCGATGCGCTGCATGGTGCCTTCGAGCGTCTCCTGCGTGAACAGCAGCGTCGACAGCTCGCGAAGCCCGGTGTCGACGTCGACTTCGGCGTCGTCCATGGCCCGCCTATCTCCCCGTTCAGCTCATGGGTAAACGGGCAGTACGGACGGCAGTGATCTACGCGCTCAGGGGAACGCGGGCAGTTCAGGAGGTTCGGGAGGTTCCCGCGGCTAGTGACGGGATTCGTCGCAGGAGGCGGTTGCGCTTCGGCGTGCCTGCCGGCCACGGTGGCCAGGGCGTGTCCGGAGGCCCTGGCCGTGGAGCGGAGAGGGAGGGATTCGAACCCTCGGACCCCTTTGGAGGGTCACCTCATTAGCAGTGAGGCCGATTCGGCCACTCTCGCACCTCTCCCGGAGACGAAGAGCGTACGTGATCGCGCCGAGGTGACGCGTGGTCGGTCGGGCCGGCTCCGCCCGGCGGGGAGCCCGCCTCCTGGTCCAAGCGGTTGGCCCATCGCCCCTCGACCGTCAGGTCTCAGCGCACGAAGGACACCTAGCTCGCCGGGCTGTCGGACGGGTCATCGGTTGCGGGGCCTTCGAGCCGGCGGGCGATGGCCTCGCGTGCAGATCGCGCGATGCGATCGTCGCGCGCCTTCTCGTCGGCCCTCTTGCCGCGGACGAGCCAGCGTCCGAGCGTGGCCTCGAGAACGCCGATGACCTTGTCGACGGCCGCTCCACCGTCGTGCGTCGGCTGTTGCATCCACGAGCCGAAGGTGCGCAGCGCCTCCTCGATCGTCTCGCGATCCTCGTCCTTCAGGCGGTGGATGGCCTGCGCCAGTTGCGGCGTCGGCTTTCCCGCGTCGAAGGCTGCGAGCGCGGCCTGCGCCTCGCGACG
>Ga0299907_10000112_pt1 | contig 30466 bp, 27 predicted proteins | sample RVTome_16_FD_198680 | JGI IMG/M metagenome (GOLD analysis project Ga0299907, IMG submission 198680) | Soil microbial communities from uranium-contaminated site in the Upper Colorado River Basin, Wyoming, United States - RVT152D67 (version 2) ...
GATCCCCTCGCTTCTCGGTTCGTTCGGTGTCGTCCACCACGTGCCTTCCTCCGCGAGGCCACACCAGGATATGGCCTCAGCGAACCGTACGGATGGCTGCGCACGCCTTCGCTAGGCTTCGTGCGATGGAGGAGGGGAGACAACGGCGGTTCGGCCGGACGAGCGAGACCGACGTAGACCTCCTCACCTACGGCGACTACCTGAGGCTCCCCGAGCTCACCTCGCTCCAGCAGCTCCTGTCGGATCCCCCCGTCCACGACGAGCTCCTGTTCATCGTGGTCCACCAGGCGTACGAGCTGTGGTTCAAGCAGATCCTGTTCGAGCTGGAGTCGGTTCGCGATCGCCTCTTCGAAGGAGATACCGAGCGCGCACGTCACTATCTGAAGCGCGTCCACGCGATCGAGCGAGTCCTCATCGAACACATCGAGGTGCTCGAGACGATGTCCCCGCAGGACTTCCTCGCGTTCCGCGATCACCTGGCGCCGGCGTCCGGATTCCAGTCCGCGCAGTTCCGGGAGCTCGAGTGCATCAGCGGGCTGAAGGACGAGCGGCTCCTCCAGGATCTTGCCGCCTCGCCTGAGGAGCGAGATCGCCTCCAGCAACGGCTCGCCGAGCCGACCCTGTGGGAGGGTTTCTGCGCCCTCCTGGAGTCACATGGTCTGCCGATGCCTGCGGACGACGACGAGCAGCGGTCCGCCTCACTGGTCGCGATGGCGAGGGAGCAGAAGGATCTCTTCGCCGTCTCCGAGGCCTTGCTCGATCACGACGAGAACGTCGCTCGGTGGCGTTCGCTCCACGTGCTGATGGTCGAACGCGAGATCGGAGCGAAGCGAGGAACGGGCGGCTCCTCGGGCGTCGGGTACCTCCGCACGACGCTGGACAAACGGTTCTTCCCGGAGCTCTGGGGGCTCCGCGGCAACCTCTGATCGTTCCCTCGCTCGGAGGTCGGCCTCGGTGTACCGTCCGAGTCGACCATGCGGTGGATCAGGTTCGTGCTCGCCTCGGTGCTCGTGGCGAGCGCGTGCACGCAGCCGGCGACCGACGACGAGACCCCGACGCCGTCGGTGGGCACGACGGAGTCCCCGTCCGTCGTGGCCACCGGCGCTCGGATGCCGGATGGCACGCCGTTGCCCCCGGGATGCACCGGCGGCGCCGGTGCATCCCATACCGTCGCCTTCGTCGCCGATGGCCGAGCGTGGGCGCTCGACCCCGACGATGGCGACCTGGCCTGCCTCTTCCCGGTGGAGGACGCCGGTCCGTTCGCCTGGGGCCCGCAGGGCGATCGCGTGCTCTTGAACCAGTTCGAGATCCGCGGCGTCGGTGGCGACGCCCCGGATCTCCCGGCCATCGACGCCTCCTTGAGCGCCTTCGACTGGGGACATCCGCTCGGCCTCGCCGTGGTGTTCGCCGATACGGATGGCATCCCGAGGAAGCGCTTCGTCGATGACGGTCGCCTGATCAGGCTCGTGTCGCTTCCCCCCGGGACGTATCTCGAGGTCGCGTACCACCCGAGCGGTCTCGCGCTCGCGTTCGTGGTGGAGACGGCCGAGGGTCAGGAGATCTGGCTCTCGACGAACGAAGGTGAGGACCCTCAGCGCCTCGTCTTCTCCGAGCGCGGGACCGAGTTCACCTCTCTCGCGTTCTCGCCGAACGGGCGGACCCTGTGGTGGACAGCGCAGCACGAGGAGGGCTTCCCGGCGCTCCATTCCATGAGGCTGGTGAGCAGGACCGGGTTCGGCACCGCATGGCGTGGCACTGAGGGGACGGTCGCCGGCGGTCTCCGACTCGCTCCGTCGGGGTTCCTTCAGGCGGTCACCGAAGGCAAGACCTGCGAGAAGCGCACGGCCCTGGTGCTGAGCCGCGGCGAGACTCGGATCGCGCTGCCCGACGAGGCCAGACCCACCGAGGCGCTGGGGTGGCTCGATCGAACGACCCTCCTCGTCGCGGCGGGGGGCTGCGGCGGAGCCATGGATCTGTTCGCGGTGGATGGTCTCGGGCTCGATGCGCCGGCGGCGCTGGTTCTCGAAGTCGAGATCGCGGCACCTCGAACCCAGGTGGAGAACCCGCCCCGGGAGGTTCCCGCTCCCAGCCCCGACGTGGAGCCGCCGCCGGAAGGGGTCGGCTGATAACCCTCAGTGGGGCGGCCGGTCGGCCGCTGAGTGGCTGAGGCGTTGTGCCTCCGTGCTTCCGATCAACGCACGGCGTTCACCGTGTCGGCGAACGGCCACGATGCCGGCTCGGGATCGAGCAAGAATCGCCCGAGCTCCTCTGCGTCGGAGTCCGTGACGCTGATCGCGGCGACCGGTCGATCGACGAGCCAGATCGAGAAGCGAGCATGGTCCCCAGGGATGACCACCGTCCCCTCCGGCGCGGAGAACTCGTAGTCCTCCATGTACCTGCTCACGCGAAGGACGGCGCCCGGAGGATCCTGCTCGCTCGTGCGGATGCCGAGGAAGAGACGCGTGACCTTCGGGACACGGCTCCGTACGAGATGCCCGGGAAGCTGCACTCCGCACGCGACGCAGAACCGATGGTCACTCGGCTGAGCGAAGCCACAGCGTTGACAGAACATGCATCCATCATCGTCCCGGCCGGGAGCGTGGGCAAACCTCTCGTTCCCGCCCACTCACCGGCACCGGATTTGACTGGTTCGTGTTCCGGGCGTACACCGACAGCAGTCGAGGGAAGGGGCAACCGATGCCGACGGATCTGGGTGTGACTGTCGAGGATCGTCCCGGAGGGCTGGCCGACATCGGAGAGGCGCTGGGCAACGCGGGCATCAACATCGAAGGCCTCTGCGGCGTCGGACTAGGCGACCGCGGCGTGATCCATCTCCTGGTCGAGGACGGCGCTGCGGCGCGGGCGGCACTCGAGGGCGCCGGCCTGACCGTCGAAAGCGAGTCCCAGGCGATCGTGAGCGAGATATCCGGGGACGCCGGCACGCCGGGCGCGATGGGCCGGATGGCGCGGGCCGTGGCAGACGCGGGCGTCAACATGCAGGCCGTGTACCTCGCCACGAACAACCGAGCCGTGGCCGTCACCGACGACAACGACAAGGCGCGGGGCGCGCTCGGGATGTAGAAGGCATAGACGAGGGGTGATCAGATGGCGACGGATCTGACGGTAGTGCTCGACGATCGCGCGGGCCAGCTCGCGCACATGGGTGAGGCATTGGGCGACGCGGGAGTCAACATCGAGGGATTCTGTGCGACGACCGACGACGGGGCCGGCGTCGTGCACCTACTGGTGGAGAACGCGATGGTCGCTCAGAACGCGTTGATCCTCGCAGACATCAAGGTGGAGGGCGAGGCCGACGCCGTCGTCATCGACCTGACGGACGAGGATGCTCGCAATCCGGGCACGCTCGGTCGGGTTGCCAGCAAGGTCGCGACCGCGGGGATCAACATCTCGATCGCGTATCTCGCGACCGGCGATCGAGCGGTGCTCGTGACGAGCGACAATGAGAAGGCACGCGAGGCACTCCAGGCGTAGGCCGCGCCCGACGGTTCGGATCAGGCGCCGCCCCCAGAGCGCTCGGACGAGCGCTCCGCGCCCTCGAACCGCAGCACCATCAGTGAGTGCGCCACGAGGTTCAGTGCTTCGCGCCGCACCACCCGCGCGTGACCCGGCCGCGCGGTGTTGAGGATCTCGTGCCACAGGCCGCTCCCCTCGAGGCGCGGCAGGGTGACCTTCCTCGAGCGGGACCCGCCGTTCAGCAGCAACAGGACCGTGTCACCGCGGATCAGACGGCCGCGATCGTCTCGCTCGTCGGTCGCCCGCCCCGGGATCAGCATCCCCAGCACGCGGTTCTCCGGATCGGCCCAGTCCTGGTTCGTCATCTCGGAGCCGTCGGCGCGCACCCACATCACGTCCTTCTGTCGGCCGCCGTCGAGCGTCCCGCTGAAGAACGAGCGGCGCCGCAGGACCGGGTTCGATCGGAAGAACTTGAGGGTCTCGCGCGTGAAGCGGAGCATGTCCAGATCGCGGCGCTCCCAGTCGAACCAGCTGATCTCGCTGTCCTGGCAGTAGGCGTTGTTGTTCCCACGCTGCGATCGCCCGATCTCGTCGCCGCCGAGGAGCATCCGCACACCCTGGGAGAAGACGAGCGTGGCCATGAGGTTCCGCTTCATCCGTTGGCGGATCTCGACGATCTCGGGTTGATCGGTGGGTCCCTCCACGCCCCAGTTCTCCGAGTAGTTCTCGTCGGCCCCGTCCCGGTTGTTGTCTCCGTTGGCCTCGTTGTGCTTCTGCTCGTACGTCACGAGATCCTGCAAGGTGAACCCGTCGTGCGCGGTCACGAAGTTGACGGAGGCATAGGTGTTGCGGCCGCTCGCCTCGTACAGGTCAGCGGAGCCGGAGAGTCGGAACGCCAACTCGGGGAGCTGTCCGGGGTCGCCTCGCCAGAACCGGCGAACGCAGTCACGGTATCGGCCGTTCCACTCGGCCCAGCCCACGGGGAAGTTGCCCACCTGGTAGCCGCCTGGTCCGACGTCCCACGGCTCGGCGATCAGTTTCACCTGCGAGAGCACCGGGTCCTGCTGGATGATGTCGAAGAACGTCCCGAGTCGGTTCACCTCGTAGAGCTCCCGTGCCAGCACCGGGGCCAGGTCGAACCGGAAGCCGTCGACGTGCATCTCGAGTACCCAGTGTCGGAGGCTGTCCATGAGCAGCTGGATCGCGCGAGGATGCAGCATGTTGAGGCTGTTGCCGGTGCCCGAGAAGTCGATGTAGTAGCGCTCGTCCTCGGGTGACAGCCGATAGAAGGCCTTGTTGTCGATCCCTCGAAGCGACAGCGTCGGGCCGAGGTGGTTGCCTTCGGCGGTGTGGTTGTAGACGACGTCCAGGATCACCTCGATGCCGGCGCGGTGCAACGTCTTCACCATCGATTTGAACTCGTATACCTGCTGTCCGACGGTGCGCGTCGCGTAGCCGTGATGTGGCGCGAAGAACCCGATGGAGTTGTATCCCCAGTAGTTGGAGAGGCCACGCTCGACGAGGATCCGGTCGTCCACGAACTGATGCACGGGCATGAGCTCAACGGCGGTGACGCCGAGCGATCGCAGGTGCTCGAGGACCGGATCGTGCGCGAGCGCGAGGTACGTGCCCCTGATCTCGGGCGGGATCGACGGATGGAGCTTGGTCAGTCCCTTCACGTGCGTCTCGTAGATCACCGTGCGATTCCACGGTGTTTCGGGGCGCCGATCCTCGCCCCAGGTGAACGCTGGGTCGATCACCACGCATTTGGGCATCGCGCCGGCGCTGTCACGCCCGTCGAAGGAGAGGTCCTCATCGGCATGGCCGATCTCGTATCCGTACACGGAGTCGTTCCACCTGATGGGCCCGCTGACCGCTCTCGCGTACGGGTCGAGGAGCAACTTGTTGGAGTTGAAACGATGACCCTCACGCGGCTCGTACGGCCCGTGGACCCGGTAGCCGTAGAGGCGCCCCGGCCGCACGTCGGGCAAGTAGGCGTGCCAGAGCAGGTCGGTGCGGTTGGTGAGCGGGATCCGCTCGGCCTCCACCGCATCGTCCGGCCGGTCATAGAGACAGAGGTCGACGCCCGTCGCGTGTTCCGAGAAGAGCGAGAAGTTCACACCCTCGCCGTCCCACGTGGCGCCCTGCGGGTACGGGCTCCCCGGCCAGACGCGGATCGTCACGAGGCCCGGACCCCTCCATGCCGGTCGGTTCCGGGCCGGAAGAACAGGCAGGAAAGTGGGGGGAGCACGATCCGCGCGCTGTGCGGTCGTCCGTGCCACTGTTTCGGCTCCGCCTCCACGCGACCCAGGTTCCCCATGCCGGAGCCCCCGTAGAAATCTGCGTCGCTGTTCAATGCCTCGTGCCAGACTCCCCCGTCCGGCAGCCCGATGCGGAAGCGCTCATGCGGCATCGGCGTGAGGTTGAGCGCGACCACGACCACGTCACCCTCGGACGGACCGCGCCGGATGAAGCACAACGTGCCCCCTTCGGCATCCGAGGCGTCGATCCATTCGGATCCGCGAGGCTCCGCGTCGAGCGCGTGCAGCGCGGGCTCGGCGCGATGCAACTCGTTCAGGTCGCGCACCCAGCGGAGGATCCCTCCGTGCCGAGGATCGTCGAGCAGGTGCCACTCGACGCTGGCGTCGTGATCCCATTCGCTCGGCTGACCGAGCTCGTCGCCCATGAACAGGAGCTTCTTGCCGGCCTGCGCCCACTGATAGCCGAACAGCAGCCTCAGGCTGGCGAACCGTTGCCACACGTCGCCAGGCATCTTGCCGAGGAGCGAGCCCTTCCCGTGGACGACCTCGTCATGGGACAACGGAAGCACGAAGTTCTCCGAGTACCCGTACACCTGCCGGAAGGTGAGCTCGCCGTGGTGGTAGCGGCGGTGGATCGGCTCGCGGCGCAGGTACTGCAGCGTGTCGTGCATCCAGCCCATGTCCCACTTGAATCCGAAGCCGAGCCCGCCCACGTCCGTCGGACGCGACACCATCGGCCAGGCCGTGGACTCCTCCGCGAAGGTCTGGATGCCCGGGTGGTCCCGGTACGCATCCTCGTTCAGCCGGCGGAGGAACGAGACCGCCTCGAGGTTCTCGCGACCGCCGTGCACATTGGGCAGCCACTCGCCTTCCTTCCTCGAGTAGTCGAGGTAGAGCATCGACGCGACGGCGTCAACTCGCAGCCCGTCCGCGTGATAGGTGCGGAGCCAGTGATCGGCGCTGGAGAGCAGGAAGCTCCTGACCTCGTTGCGCCCGTAGTTGAAGATCAGCGTGTGCCAATCGGGGTGATACCCGCGGCGCGGATCGGCGTGCTCATACAGGTGCGTCCCGTCGAAGTACGCGAGGCCGTGCTCATCCGCGGGGAAATGGGAGGGCACCCAGTCCAGGATCACGCTCAGCCCTCGCTGGTGCAGATGATCGATCAGGAACATCAGGTCTTGCGGCGTGCCGAACCTGCCCGTCGGCGCGAAGTAGCCGGTGGTCTGGTATCCCCACGAGCCGTAGAACGGGTGTTCCATGATGGGCAGCAGCTCGACGTGCGTGAAGCCGAGGCCGAGTGCGTGCTCGGCGAGCTGAGGCGCGACGTCCCGGTAGCCGAGCCAGCCCCCGTCCTGCCCGCGGCGCCACGAGCCGAGGTGGACCTCGTAGATCGACATCGGCGCCGACAGCTCGTTCCGCGACGCGCGGTCGGCGAGCCACCGTTCGTCGGCCCACTCGTAGGCGAGATCCCACACGACGGAACCCGTTTTGGGCGGAGTCTCCGCGCGGAACGCGAACGGGTCGGCCTTGTCGACACGGTAGCCGGCGTGGCGTGAGCGGATGTGGAACTTGTAGGTCTGGCCCGTGAGCGCCCCGTCGACGCGACCCGACCAGATCCCGGATGAGCGGACGGGCTCCAGAGGATGCGACTCCGCGTTCCAGCCGTTGAAGTCCCCGATCACCGAGACCTGTTCGGCGTTCGGAGCCCAGACGGCGAACGACGTGCCGTCGGGACTCACGTGAGCCCCCAGCTTCGCGGCGAGCCTGCCGTGCGTTCCCTCCGCGAAAAGGTAGAGGTCGTCCGCGGTGAGGTCGTGGGGTGTGGTGATCCTGTTCACGGCTGGCTCGTGTCCCCAACCGTGGTCTGTCCGCCCATCCGAGCCCGGTGGATCCGTTCGAGCGTCGAGTCGATATCTGAACGGACCTGGATCTCATCGAGCGTCCACGGATACCGGCGACGCCAGTTCAGCCGTTCCGGTCCGGTGCCCGGCACGTTCTGCGGGTCGGCCTCGAGCAAGAGGTCGCCGAGCGAGGCCATCACGATGGCGGCCCGGCTCGCGGCGAGCCGCTCGAGCGATGCCTCCAGCGACGCGCGAGGGTCCTCGCCGTCGGGGTCGGCGGGGAGCCCGGGGAGCGACGCGGGGAGCGCTCCGCGCACCTCGCGTCGGGCCTCCAAGATCAGCTCCGCCTGCGAGTGATCGATCAGGCCGAGCTCCTCTCGGAGCGGGACGTCGGTCCCACGCCAGAAGCCTGCCCACGTGGGCATGTCGTGGGTGTTCAGGGCGGCGACGGATTCGGCCGGTGGCTCGGGGAGTCCGGCGCCGCCGGCCTCCCGCTGCGCGACGTAGGTCCGCAGGAGCCCGTGCGCCTTCATCGCGGGACGGACGTAGCCGGGGACGGTTCCGAGGTCCTCACCCACGACCACCGCCCCGGTCTCGTTCGCGCCGATCGAGAGCAGGGCGTACCACTCCTGCGCTCGATATCGGACGTAGACGCCGTCCTTGGGCGAGGCACCTCGCGGCACCCAATAGAGCCGGTGCAGCCCGATCACGTGATCGATGCGGGCGACCGTGGCGTAGCGGAACAGCGTGCGGAACACCTCGTCGTGGTAGCGGTAGCCGGCCTCACGGGCGCCGTGGGGATGCGGCGGCGGCGCCCCCCAGTCCTGGCCCTGGGACCAGAACGCGTCCGGAGGGGCGCCCGCTGCGACCTCCGGCGCGAACGAGTCGCGTTCGCGCCAGACGTCGTAGCCGGCGCCGTTCACCCCGATCGGGAGGTCGAGCATCAAGCCGCCGGCCGCGCTCGCGCGGCCGGCGACGTCCGACAGCTGCTGGGAAGCCACCCACTGGACGAACAGGTGGTAGCGCGCCCGGTCGTCCTCGAGAGCCGATCCGGAAAGCGAGCCCTCGCGTTCGATCCTCGGCCACGCGCCCCACCAGGCGCCGCGCCGCTCGACCTCCGCGCGGAACCGCGCGTAGTCCGCGGCGCGCGGGTTCGCGGCGAACTCCGCCAGACCGGCGGGGGTGTTCCCCCGGAAGGCCTGCTGGGCCAACGGGTCGAGGACCCGTCGTTTCGCCGCGGCGACCGCCGGATGGTCGGTGAGCTCGTTCTTGCGGAGCCCGGCGATCTGCTCGCCGAACGACGGGTCATCGAGCGCCTCGCGGGCTTCCTCACACACGTCGAGACCGGGTGCCCGGCTGACGTCGATGTACGTCTCGTTCCAGAAGAGTCTGCTTGCCGGCGAATAGGGGCTCGGCTCGACCATCGGCTCGTCGAGGAACTGCGCGAACAGCGGGAGCGTCGCCGCGACAGATCCGCCCAGATCGTCGATCCATCCTCGGAACGCCGCCAGCTCGGAGAAGCTCCCGACCCCCCAGTCGTCCTCGGCGCGGAGTGCGTAGAGGGGCGCGAAGACGCCCCACCATCGTCCGCCGGGCTGCGGGCACCTGCGTGGCGCCGACAGGACGAGGGCACGGACCGGATCGCCCGCGGGGATGTCGACCCACAGGTCGTGTCTTCCCGCGGAGAGTCTGTGGCCGATCGGCAGCCGCACGGGCTCGAACCCTGCCTCCGACGGAGCCGTCGTGATCGGCGTGGCCGCGTCCCACCGGCTCGGCTGCTCGCCTTCGGGGGTGAGCGCGAACCGCGTCTCCCGGCCACGTTCCGACGTCGCCGCCCGCATCTCGACGTGGGACAGCCGCCCGTCCCACGCGACGATCACAGGCTCGAGGCGACGGCGGGCGAGCTCGTCCGTCCGGGCCCGCAAGGCGCCGGTCGCGTCGCCGAGCGAGGCGACCGGCGCCCCCATCGCCCGGAGTACGGCGATCGTGCTCTCGACGCCCGCCTGCACCCGTTTGCCGAAGACGTTCTTGTAGCTCTCCTGCACGCCGTAGAGGCGGGCAAGCTCTCGAAGGGCTCGCCGATCGTCGCTCACGGGCCTTCGTCCAGCAGGTCGAGGACGCCGCGGACCGGCACCGGGAGCCAGTCGGGTCGGTTGTCGAGCTCGTAGGCGATCTCGTAGACGGCCTTGTCGAGCAGCAAGGCGTGGAGTATCCGGCGGGTCTCCTCCTCCGTTTCCGGCAGCAGTGGGCTGTCGCCCACCACCTCGAAGTAGTGATCCAGGAACGTCGCCGATACCCAGTGGCTCCAGGATTGCGCCCAGTCCGCGAGAGAGTCCCTCTCCTCGCGCGAGAGGTCCTCGACCCATGGCGACCGCAACGCGGTCCTGGTCGCGTAGTCGAACGACCGGAGCATCCCGGCGACGTCCCGGAGCGGGGAGCGCTTGATCCTCCGCTCGCTGAGCGGTCTCGCGGGTTCGCCCTCGAAGTCGATGATGATGAAGTCGCGGCCGGTCCACAGGACCTGGCCGAGGTGGTAGTCACCGTGCACGCGGATCCGCTGCCCGCTGATCCGGTCAGCGGTGACGATGGAGTAGCGAGCGAAGAGCTCGTCTTGTCGAGCGAGCAGCTCTTCGACCTCGGGCCCGACCTCGTGCACGCCCAGTCGTCGGAGGGTCGTCACCGCCTGTGAGCGCATCGATTGGTACAGCGAACGCTGGTACATGCGGGTGATCGGCTCGGGCGCGAACACCGGATCGTCGGGGCGCGATCCGAGCGCGAGGTGGAGCTGCGCCGTGCGGCGTCCGAGCAACCAGGCCGAACCGAGGAACGGCCCGATCAGATCGTAGGTGAGGAGCGACGGGAGCTCGCCGACCATGTCCATCACCGAGCGTTCCACGCGGGGGATCGGCTGATCGGCCGGCCGTGCCAGCGCTCGTTCGAAAGATTCCTGGATCGCGTCGAGGGAGTACGCCCAGGCGTCGCCTTCGTTCTGCACGTATCCCTGGAGGATCGCGACCGTCGATCCACCTCCCCCGTCGGGCACCTCGATGGCTCCCGCGGTGGGCGCGGAATGACGGAAGACCGTGCGATCGGTCAGGAAGCGACCCACTTCGAGCTCCGGGTTGATCCCCTCCTCGAGGCGCCGGAACAGCTTCAGGATGAGCCGGTCGCCGAAGGTCACCGAGGTGTTGCTCTGATCGCCCCAGCTGAACTGCGGCTCGAGCACGCCCTGGCCGCGGAGCCGCCCGAACCCTTCGGCCCGGGTACCGACGAGGCGGCGGCGCTGGCCGCGCGCCACCCGTCTCCGTTCGATCATCTCCAGGAGCGCGGCGGCCAGCGCCGCGTCCCGGAGCCCGTCGACAAGCAGCCAGGCTCCGTCGGGCGTCTCGACCCTCGCCACGACGAACTCTGGGCCGATGTCTTCGCCCTCCCGCTTGCCGGCGAGCGGAAGCGCGTAGGTGGCGGGTTCGCCTTCGGTGAAGGTCACGTCGACGAGGGCGATCAGACCGCGCAGCCCGTCGCGGTCGGTGCCCTGGACGCGGATCGTGTCCGCGATCGTCACCGTCGAGATCTTCCTGCCCTTCGCGCCGAACCATCGTTGTCGGACGAGGAAGCGAGGGAGCGATCGCTCCAATGCGCTTCGCTCGGGTCCTTCCAGCACCGCGTCCCACGACCCAGTCGACCTGAGCGTGGGTGCAGGCGATGTCGCGATCTCTTCCTCTCGCTCGTCGGGCTGGAGCCGGAACCAGAAGTAGCCGTACGGTCCGAGCGTGATGAAGTAGGGGAACTGTCCGATCCGAGGGAACTGGGTCGGCCCGAAGAGCTCGACGGGGACCTGGCCGTCGAAGCGTGAGAGGTCCAGCTCCACGAACTGCGCACTCCGCGAGAGGTTCGCGACCACCAGGGTCCGGTCCTCACCGAACGTGCGGAGGAAAGCCACCACCTTTCGGTTCTCTGGATAGAGGAATTCGATGTCGCCGCGCGAGAGCGACGGTGACCGGCGAGCGGCGCCGATCAGGCGCCGCATCCACCAGAGCAGCGACGTCGGGTTGTTCTGCTGAGCCTCCACGTTCACGGCCGAGGGATGGTGCTCGGGATCGGCGACGAGGGGCAGGTACAGGCGCTGGGGGTTCGCGGCGGAGAAGCCTGCGTTGCGGTCCTGGTTCCATTGCATCGGCGTTCGCACGCCGTTGCGGTCGCCCAGGTAGATGTTGTCGCCCATCCCGATCTCGTCGCCGTAGTAGATGACCGGCGTGCCCGGCAGGGAGAACAGGAGCGCGTTCATCAGCTCGATCCGGCGGCGGTCGTTGCCGAGCAGCGGGGCCAGGCGCCGCCTGATCCCGAGGTTCACCCGCGCTTGCGGGTCCTCCGCGTACACGCGGTACATGTAGTCGCGCTCCTCGTCGGTCACCATCTCGAGGGTGAGCTCGTCATGGTTGCGCAGGAACGTCGCCCACTGCCCGCTTTGCGGGATCGGAGGCGTCTGGTTCAAGATGTCGATGAGCGGGAAGCGGTCCTCCATCCGGTTCGCCATGAACATCCGGGGCATCAAGGGGAAGTGGAATGCCATGTGGCACCGGTCGCCGTTCCCGAAATACGCGACGGCGTCCTCCGGCCACTGGTTGGCCTCGGCCAGGAGCATCCGGTTCTCGAACTTCGCGTCGATGTGATGGCGCAGGTCGGTCAGGAACTCGAGCGTCTCCGGGAGGTTCTCGCAGTTCGTTCCCTCTCGCTCGAACAGGTAGGGGACCGCGTCCAGTCGAAGTCCGTCGACGCCGAGGGCGAGCCAGAAGTCGACGACGTCGAACATCGCCGTCCGCACCCGCGCCTCGTCGAAGTTGAGGTCGGGCTGGTGGGAGTAGAAGCGATGCCAGTAGTACTGCCCGGCAACGGGATCCCACGCCCAGTTCGATGACTCGAAATCGCCGAAGATGACGCGGGCGTCGGGATAGCCGTCAGGCGTGTCCGCCCACACGTAGAAGTTCCGTTGCCACGAGCCCGGCTTGGCGGCCCGTGCGCGCCGGAACCAGGGATGCTCCTCCGAGGTGTGGTTCATCACCACCTCGGTGATCACCCGCAGATCCCGCCGGTGGGCCTCGCGGAGCAAGGTCCGGAAATCCCGCATCGTCCCGTAGGCGGGATGGATCGCTTTGTAGGCCGCGATGTCGTAGCCGTCGTCGCGGAGCGGCGACGGGTAGAAGGGGAGCAGCCAGACCGCCGTCGCGCCCAGGTCTCGGATGTGATCCAGTCGCTTGACGAGGCCGGCCAGATCTCCGATCCCGTCGGCGTTGCTGTCCTGGTACGCCCGTACGTGGAGCTCGTAGATCACGGCGTCCTGGTACCAGCGGGAGGCGGACGCTCCGAGCGCTACCACGCTCGGCGTCTGCGGCGTCTCGGCAGGCGCCGTTTCGGCGCGGGTCCGCGCACGGGCCCTCACGGAGCGGGGCTCCCCCCGGGCTCGATCGCGAGTACGTGCCCGGGCTGGTGCCCGGGATGCAGCTCCACGAAGTTGCGGGCGCCGGTCCACGCGAAGGACTCGCCCGCGAGGAGGTCACGGGCGGTGAAAGGCGCATCCCAGGCCATCCCGAGCTCGGGCATGCGCAGATCCACCCAGCCGGACCGGGGATGCTCCGGATCGAGGTTGACGATCATGACGACGGGATCGCTCCCGTCGGGAAGCGTCTTGCTGTAGGCGATCATCCGATCGTTCTCCACCGGATGGAAGCGCAGCGTGCGGTCGTGCTGAAGCGCAGGGTGCTCTCGGCGGATCTGATTCACGCGGGCGATCAGCTCACGCATGCCGGTGGCCGCGACCTTCCGGAAGCGACGCTGGTACTTCTCGGAATCGCGGTACTCCTCCGCGCCGGGTTCCCTCGGCGCGTGCTCCATGTGCTCGAACGCCGGCCCGAAGATCCCGTAATTCGCGCCGAGCGTCGCCGCCAGGAGATAGCGCAGGCGGAAGGCCGGCGGCCCTCCTTCCTGGAGCTGGTCGGTCAGGATGTCGGGTGTGTTGGGCCAGAGGTTGGGTCGAAGGAAGTCGCGCACGGGTGACTGTGTGAGCTCGGTCAGGTACTCCGTCAGCTCATCCTTCGAGCGTCGCCACGTGAAGTACGTGTAGGACTGGTCGAAGCCGATCTTCGCCAGCCGCTCCATCACGCGGGGACGGGTGAAGGCCTCCGATAGGAACAACACGTCGGGATGGCCGCTCTTCACCTCGGCGAGCAGCCACTCCCAGAAGGAGAACGGCTTCGTATGCGGGTTGTCCACGCGGAAGATCGCCACCCCCTTCTCGACCCAGAACAGGACCACGTCCCGCAGGGCTCCCCAGAGCCCTTCGCGGTCCTTCGTCTCGAAGTCGAAAGGGTAGATGTCCTCGTACTTCTTCGGCGGGTTCTCGGCGAAACGGATCGTGCCGTCTGTGCGGTGCCGGAACCACTCGGGATGCTCTCTCACCCAAGGATGGTCGGGCGAGCATTGGAACGCGAGGTCGAGGGCGAGCTCCATGTCCTGACGCTTCAGCTCGGCGAGCAGGTGTTCGAGGTCGTCGAAGGTGCCGAGCTCGGGATGGATCGCCGTGTGCCCTCCCGCCTCCGACCCGATCGCCCACGGGCTCCCGGGATCGTCCGGACCGGCGATCGTGGTGTTGTTCGAGCCCTTGCGGCTCGTGCTGCCGATCGGATGGATCGGCGGGAGGTAGAGGACGTCGAAGCCGAGCTCAGCGATGTCCGGCACGAGTGCCGCGACATCGCGGAGCGTGCCGGGCCGCTTGGGGTCGGGTGAGGCCGAGCGAGGGAACAGCTCGTACCAGGCTCCGTGGCGCGCGCGCTCCCGAGCCGCGGCGAGCTCGAGCTCGCCGAAGGCGGCGGCGCCACGGCGCCGGTCAGTGTGCAACGCCATGAGGGCATCCAGCTCCTCGGAGATGGCGAGTGCGACCGCTTCGGAGCCGGGGCGGCGGAGGCGTGAAGCTGCCAGCTTCAGCGCGTCGGCGTCCTCGGCGGCGCCCGCGGCGCGTGCTCGCCGCGCGGAGCCGCCGACGAGCCCCGCCCCTTCCTTCAGGTCCACGGCCACATCCTGTCCGGCCGCCAGTCGCTTCTCGAGATCGGAGCGCCAAGTCGCCCACGAGTCGATCCAGCCTTCGACGCGGAACCGGTACGTCCCCTGTTGTTCCTCGATCGCCACCTCGGAACGCCAGTGGTCGTTCCCGAGGGGAACCATCGGCACTTCCCACCGGTCGCCATCTTCATGACGGATCAGCACGCGAGCCGCCGGCAGGTCGTGGCCGTCTGTGAACACGTCGGCCTCGATCGGCACGACGTCCCCGATCGAGGTCTTCGCGGGGAAGACTCCACCGTCGACGGCGGGCGACACATGCTCGATCACGACCCTCGTCAGCTGCGTGCCCGTCGTCCCGCTCCTCGTCGCCCCGTTGCCACCACGTATACAGGTTCCGAGCACGTCTCGGGTGGGAGGATGGACACATGCCTCGGTTCGTGACGGTTTTCGTGTGCCTCGCCGTCTTGCTGGTCGCGTGCGATCGGGCTCCCACGGAGCGTGCCGCTCCGCCGTCGGCGTCAGGATCCGCGGGCTCGGCGGCACCGGTGTCACCATCGACGCCGATGCCCACCTCGCCTGCTCCGGCGGCCCCGCCGGTCTTCCTGGGGAGTGTGTCTCGGATCGGCCCCGCCCTCCGCGAGGTCCTGATCGGCAGGAACTGGACGCCCGGGTGTCCGGTGCCGATCGACGACCTTCGGCTGGTCGAGGTGAGTCACTGGAACTTCGAGGGAGAGGTGCGAACGGGTCCACTGGTTCTGCACAAGCGCGTCGCGCCGGACGTGCTCTGGGTCTTCAAGCGCCTCTTCCGGGCGAAGTTCCCCATCGAGGAGATCAAGCTCGCGGCGAAAGATCGCCCGATGAGGCCCGAGGACTACTGGGACAAGAGCAGGCGGAGCGTGACCGCGTCGTTCAACTGCCGTCCCGCGACCGGAAGCACCACGCTTTCCCAGCACTCCTACGGCTGGGCGATCGACATCAATCCACTGCAGAACCCGTACGTGCGGAACGATGGCTCGGTGCTCCGGCACATCGCGAAACCGTTCCGCGATCGGTCGCTCGATCGGAAGGGCATGATCCACGACGGGGATCTCGTGGTCCGGTCCTTCGCGCACATCGGCTGGGAATGGGGCGGGCACTGGCACACACTGAAGGACTACATGCACTTCTCTCTGACGGGGAGGTAGCGCGTCTAGGGCGTCGGAGCTGAAACGGATGACGGTGACGCAGATCGAGTTGCTCCTCGAAGGCGTTCGAAGCGTCTTGTGTGGCGACCTCCTCGGTGCCTACCTGCATGGCTCCGCGGTGCTCGGCGGCTTCAGGCCGGACAGCGACATCGATGTCGTCGTCGTCTCGACGCGAAGGAGCACCGTCGACGAGAAGCGACGTTTGATCGACCTCCTCCTGTCCATCTCGGGACAGAGCTCTGCATCTCGACCCAGCAGGCCGATCGAGCTCCATGTCGTCGTGGCGTCGGAGATCCGGCCGTGGCGATATCCCCCGACGTTCGACTTCCACTACAGCGAGCTGTTGAGGTTCCGATTCGAGAGCGGAGAAGCGGAGCCCTGGACGGAGGCCACGGATCGGGACCTCGCTTCCGCACTGACCATGCTGCTGCTCGGCGACGGGCGATTGGCTGGGCCGCCTCCGGCACAGATCTTCGATCCGGTTCCGCGCGCCGACTTCATCGACGCGATCCTTCGAGACATCGGGACCGTTGACGAGTTCCTTCCGTGGGACACGCGGAACGTCGTGCTCACACTGTCACGCATCTGGAGCGCGATCGCGACCGACGCTGTCTACTCGAAGGAAGAGGCCGCGGACTGGGCTCTACCGCGCCTCCCCGAAGAGCATCGTGCGGTGTTGGAGCTCGCTCGCGCCGCCTACCGCGGCGACGTGAAGGACACCTGGGACGACATCCGCTCTCAGGTGCGCGCCTACGCCAACCACGTCGTAGGCGAGATCGAACGAGCTCGCGCCGGGATCCGTTCGTAGCGCACAGGCCCCGTACCATCGTGAGGTGAGCGATCGGAGCGGGGTCAGGCGATGTGCGATCGCACTCGCGGCCACCGCCATCGTTTCCTCCGCGTGCCGGGGCACGCCCACGCCGTCGGAAACGACGAGTCCTTCCGCGAGTGCTCCATCTGCGACCGCCGGGTCAACCCCCTCGAGTGGGCCCACGCTCGCGGACGTTCGGATCCGGCTGGTGCAGGTGGCGACACTCGAGCAACCGCTCGCCATGGCCGTACGACGCGGAGATCCCGCGCTGTACGTCGCGGAGAAGACCGGAAGGGTGGTGGCGATCCGCGAAGGAACCGTGGGTCCCGAGCCGGTGCTGGATCTCACCGGACAGGTGTCGCTCGGTGGCGAGCAAGGACTCCTGGGCCTGGCCTTTTCACCGAGCGGACGATACCTGTACGTGAACTACACCGACACGAACGGCGACACGCACGTGACGGAGTACGCGATGCGGGAGGAGCGGGCCGATCCGGCGACACGACGCGACGTCCTGTTCGTCGACCAGCCCTACGCCAACCACAACGGAGGTCATCTCGCCTTCGGACCGGACGGGTACCTGTACATCGGGCTCGGGGACGGAGGGAGTGGAGGCGATCCGCACGGCAACGGCCAGTCCCTTGCCACGCTGCTCGGCAAGATGCTCCGGATCGATCCCAGGGCCTCGGGCGGACGCCCGTACGCGATCCCGTCGGACAACCCGTTCGTCGATCGCCCCGGCGCGCTCCCGGAGATCTGGGCGTTCGGCCTGCGCAATCCGTGGCGCTACTCGTTCGACCGCGAGACGGGGGACCTCTGGATCGGGGACGTCGGCCAGGGCGAGTGGGAGGAGGTCGACGTCCAGCCGTCCGGATCCTCGGGAGGGGAGAACTACGGCTGGAACCGGATGGAGGGGAGCCATCCCTACGACGGCGCGGATCCGCCGGCGGACGCGGTTCCTCCGGTCTTCGAGTACTCGCACGACGACGGGGGGTGCACGGTGGCGGGAGGCTATGTCTACCGCGGCGATTCCATCCCCGACCTGTACGGCGCGTACGTGTTCGCCGACTACTGCATCGGCAGGATCGAGGCGCTTCGACTGCGGGACGTCAGGGTGACCGGTCATCGCGCCCTCGGTCCCGTGGTCCCCGGCCTGAGCTCGTTCGGGGAGGACGCTCGCGGCGAGCTCTACGCGTTGTCCCTCGGTGGAGGCGTGTACCGCCTGGCACCTCGATCCTGACGCTTGCGACCAGTCACGGATCGGTCCGACGCTCAAGGACGAGGGAACTGCTCTCCACACCGAACAAGAAGAGCACCAGTTGCTTCGGCTCGGGCCTAGCACGCATCTCGTCGCTCACTCGCATGAGTTCCGAGATGCACTCTGAGAAGGGTTGCAGTGTCACACCAGCCGCCGTATCGGCGCGGTGCCAGAGGATCGCAGCGGGCGAGGGCAATGTTGGCTCGACATCTCCCCAGGAGTCCTTGAATGCATCCCAATCGTGTCCGTAATGGTCGGAGAACCCGAAATTCACGAGCCAACTGCGAATGGATCGATCGTGCGTCGGTCATCTGCTCGCCCCGGAGCTCGAATATCGCGAATCCCAGTTCGCGGAGTCTCGCTCGAACGAAGTCGGCTGCATCCTCGTGGGCCGGATGGATGAACCCGTAACCCATCCATGGGAACTCACGGCGGATCCAGACGAAGTCGCTCATCTCGAGCAGTGTAGGAGGGGCATCGTCGGCCAGGTCGGCGACGAGGACTATCATCCCCGCGATCATGTCCGAGCGTATCCGGCCCTCGCAGAAGGCCATCTCGTTCACGGAGTCCGTGATCCGCGAGATGACTCGGCTCGCGATGCTGCACGACGCGATCAACCTCTCACAGGGCTTCCCCGACTTCGCCGCGCCAGAGGAGGTGAAGGAAGCAGCTCGGAAGGCGATCGCCGACGACATCAACCAGTACCCGATCACGTGGGGAGCCGAGGGGTTCCGCGAAGCGCTCGCACGGAACTATCGCGAGCGCTACGGGATGGGGTGGGTCGATCCGGAGCGCGACATCACGGTCACGTGCGGCTCCACCGAAGCGATGGTCGCCGCGATGCTCGGCGTCCTCGATCCAGGGGACGAGGTCGTCGTCTTCGAGCCGTTCTACGAGAACTACGGCCCCGACACGATCATCTCGGGCGCCGTGCCTCGGATGGTGACGTTGCACGCGCCGGATTGGACGTTCGACGACGCGGAGGTCGCGGCCGCCTTCAACGAGCGGACGCGCGGGATCGTCATCAACACGCCGAACAACCCGACGGGCAAGGTGTTCTCTCGCGCCGAGCTCGACGTGATCGCGTCGCTGTGCCAGAAGTGGGGCACGATCGTGTTCACCGACGAGATCTACGAGCACATCCTGTACGACGGCGCGGTGCACGTGCCGCCCGGCGCCGTGCCGGGGCTCGAGGACCGGACTGTCACGATCAGCGCGCTGTCGAAGACCTACGCGGTGACCGGATGGCGCGTCGGGTGGGTGGTGGCGCCGGCGCCGCTCTCCCGGGGCATCCGTTCCGTCCACGACTTCCTGACCGTCGCGGCGCCGGCGCCGCTCCAGGAGGCGGGTGAGACCGCGCTCGGACTCCCAGAGGTGTACTACCGACAGACCGCAGACGAGTACCGGGAACGACGGGACCTCTGGATCGAGACGCTCCGCGAAACCGGGTTCGGCGTGGAGCCACCTGCGGGCGCGTACTACGTGATGGCCGACACCTCGGCCTTCGGGTTCCCCGACGACGTCCGGTTCGCGAGGCACATGGTCGAGGACATCGGTGTCGCCGTGGTGCCCGGCTCGTCGTTCTTCTCTCGTCCCGAGCTCGGCGCGCATCTCGTCCGGTTCGCCTTCTGCAAGAAGCTCGAGACGCTGAAGGAAGCAGGGGAGCGCCTCCGCACTCTCAAACCCCGCCAGGTTCGTTCCTGATCTAGAGCCCGGCCCAGAAGCGGCCGGGGGCGAGGATCCCCGCCGGATCGAACGCTGCTTTGAGTCGCCGGTGGACCCCGAGTGCGGGGACCGGCGCGTCGCCGAGGCCGCCGGGCCCACGGATCAGCGGTGCGATGCCGCCGGCCTCGGCGACGCGCCCGCGAAGGGCAGCCAGGCGTTCTCCCGAGTCGTGGAGGCCCACCCATGCGATCCCGACGCCCATCAGGGCCCGCCAGTCGGACTCCTCGTCGAGGACGGCCGAGAGCTTCGACGGCGGGACGGCCACCTCGACCACCGTCGGCGCCCGGATCGCTTCGGGGCCTTCGATGCCCTCGCCGTCGATGACCTCGACGTTCCCGGCCGCGCGCCGGACGGCCTCCGTCTGCTCATCGACCTCCTGAAGCCAGCCTTCGAGCGCGATCTCGATCCGGTGCGGGGTTGCTACCACGGCGGAGAGCAGCGGGACCGCCTCGAGGATCCTGCCCCCCGCGAGCAGTCCGCCCTCGGGTGTTCTCACCACCCGCCGCGCCTTCGGGAGCGGCCGGACCTTGACGGCGACCTGGACGATCGCGCCGAGCGTTCCGAGCGATCCGGTCGCCAGCCGGTGGACGTCGTACCCGGCGACGCTCTTCACGGTCCGCGCGCCGCTCCGCACGAGGCGTCCGTCGCCGGTGACGAGCTCCATCTCGACGACGGTGTCGCGGAGCGGACCCATCCGGAGCCGACGAGGTGAGGAGGGACCGGTCGCGATCGTCCCGCCGACGGTCGCGTCGTCGGCTGCAGCGGCGGGCCACTCCTGTCCTCCCTCGGCGAGGACGCGGCGAAGTTCGCGGATCCGCATCCCCGCCTCGACCACGGCGAGCATCTCCGCCGGGTCGTACGCGATCACACGATCGAGCCCGCCCGTCGCGAGCTCGATGTCGACCTCGGTCGGGTTGCCCTTGTCCATGTGCGTCCTTCCGCCGACGATGGAGACCCGTCTCCCGCGTACGCTCGCCTCACGAAGGGTGTCGCGTACTTCTTCCTTCGAGCCCAGCTCGATCAGATCCACGTGCCCTCCGGCATGGCGGATCCCGCACGACGGGCATCGCCGACCCCGGCCGCGTCCGTGCCCGCTGCGGCCACGGCGAAGTCCCCGCAGCGCGCACCGTCGGGCAGGACCTTCCGCGGGTTCATCCGCCCCGAGGGATCGAACGCGCTCCGGACGCATGCCTGGGCCGCGAGGTCGTCGTCCGTGAACACGAGAGACATGAAATCGCGCTTCTCGAGCCCGATCCCGTGCTCGCCGCTCAAAGAGCCACCGGCGTCGACGCAGAGTCGGACGATCTCCTCCGACGATCGGAGCACGCGCTCCAGCACGCCCGGCTCGGTCCGGTCGAACGAGAGCAAAGGGTGCAGGTTGCCGTCGCCCGCATGGAACACGTTGGTGACCGTGATGTTCTCGCGTCGGCAGATCGCGTAGACGCCGGTGAGGACCTCGACCAACTTCGTCCGAGGTACCACGCAGTCGTGGAGGTGGTAGTGAGGAGCGATCTGGGCGATCGCGCCGAACGCGGCCTTCCGGCCCTTCCAGAGCAACGCGCGCTCATCCGGCGACTCTGCCTCGCGGATCGAACCGACCGAGTGCGCTCGGGCAGCTTCCTCGACCTCATGGGTTTCCGCATCGACGCCAGCCTGGATCCCGTCAACCTCGACGAGCAGCACGGCGGCGGCGTCGGTGGGATAGCCCGCGTGCGCGAACGCTTCGACCGCGCGGACGATCCCCTGATCCATCATCTCGAGCGCCGCAGGCACGACGCCCCCGGCGATGATCGCGGACACGGTGGCCGCGCAGTCCTCGACCGTGGCGAAGTCCATCAACATCGTCCGGATCGCGGGAGGTTCCGGCGTGAGCCGAACGCAGACCGCGGTGACGATCCCCACCGTCCCCTCCGAGCCCACGACCAGGCCGCGGAGGTCGTACCCGGACGCCTCCGGACCCTCGGCGCCCACGCGCGCCACCGTCCCGTCGGAAAGGACGAGGTCGAGGGCAAGCACGTGTGCGGACGTGACGCCGTACGCGAGGCAGTGCGGCCCGCCGGCGTTCGTCGCCACGTTGCCGCCGATCGACGACACCTGCTGGGAGGACGGATCGGGCATGTAGGTGAATCCGGTCCCTCGGAGCGCGACGCCGAGGTCGAGGTTGAAGAGTCCCGGCTCCACCCAGGCGAGGCGATCCTCCGGTCGGATCTCCAGGATGCGGGTCATCTTCGAGGTCACGACGACGAGGGCATCGCCGATGGGCGTGGAGGCTCCCGCGAGTCCGGTGCCGCTTCCTCGCGGCACGAGGCTCAGGTCGTGGGCGTCCGCGGCACGGACGCAGGTTGCCACGTCGTCCGTGGAGCGGGGGAAGACCACGAGCCCCGCGGACCCCTCCACCATCGACGCGTCGCGAGCATAGAGGCGAAGAGCGAGCGGATCGGACAGGACGGCGTCGACGCCCAGCGCTTCCTGAAGCTCGCGTCGCGCCTCGTCCAAGTCGGACATCGAGGGCTAGGGTAGGCCGCGATGGCCACCTGGGCCGAGTTCGAGTTCGCCGAACCGGAGCTCGCTCGCTTCGGCCGCGAGCGATTGGACGGGACGGTGTGCTTCCAGGCCACGCTCCGACTCGACGGCTCGCCTCGGGTCCATCCCGTCGAGCCCTGGATCGCGACGGGCCTTCTCCTCGTCCGCTTCCGGGCACGGAGCCCGAAGGTCAGCGAGGTGGCGCGCGATGCCCGGTATGCGTTGCACTCACCTATGGACAACCCGGAGGGGATCGGCGGAGAGTTCCTCGTCAACGGCTGGATGGAGCAGGTCTCACCGGAGCACCCCGCCACCCGACGATTCACCGAAGAGGCTCTTTATCCGCTCGCGTTCTACGCGATGTCCGTCGAGGAGGCGGTCGGCACGACCTACGACGAGGACGACCCCGTCTATCGTCGCTGGCGCGCGGGCGATCAGGCCACGCGGCCGGGAGACCCGTCGGGGGCGGAGAACTCGTAGCCCGCTGCGGCCCACTCCTCCATGCCGCCCTCGACGTTGGTGGCGTCGTATCCACGCGCTTGCAGCATCGTCGCGGCGAGCTCGCTCCGATTCCCGCTCCGGCAGATCACGGCGACGGGTTTCGCGAGGTCCAGCATGTCGGTACCCACGCCCGCCATGACGTCGTTCAGCGGGACATGGAGGGCGCCCTGGATGCGGCCCGCGTCCCACTCGTACTGCTCGCGGCAGTCGACGAGCTGCACCTCGTCGCTCGCCTCGTGCAGCCCTTCGACGGTACTGAGATCGGCCATCGCTCCGATGCTAGCAGCGGTCGTGCGAACGCTTCAGCCGCCCAGTGCCCGCTCGAACGCCACGAACGCGTCGTGACCGAACAGCACGAAGCGGACCTCGCGCACCGGCGTCTCCGCGGACCTCACCGCTCCGATCGCGACCCGGGCAGCCTCGTCCAGCGGGTAGCCGTAGACACCGGTTGAGATCGCCGGGAACGCGACCGTCTCGCTGCCCAGCCTGTCGGCGACGCGAAGCGACTCGCTATGGCAGCTCGCGAGCAGCGCCGAGGGATCCTCCTCGCTCGCGTACACGGGGCCGACGGTGTGGATCACCCATCGAGCCTGGAGATCGCCGCCTGTCGTTGCCACCGCTCGTCCGGTCGGGAGGCCGTCCGGCCAGTCGGTCGAGCGGATCCGCCGGCACTCCTCGAGGATCGCGTGACCGCCGCGCCGATGGATCGCGCCGTCCACGCCGCCGCCACCGAGGAGCGTCGAGTTCGCCGCGTTCACGATGGCGTCGACGCGCTGTTCGGTGATGTCACCCTCGAGGAGAACGATCCGAGGCACGTGGCTATCGTAGGCCGGTGTCCGTGGAGAGACTCCGTGAGGACGACTGGGCGGTGTTCCGCGAGCTCCGCCTTCGCTCGCTGCTGGACAGCCCGGAGGCGTTCGGGTCGACGTTCGGGGACGAATCGTCGCAGACCGAACGTGCTTGGCGCGACTGGGCGGCAGGACGGTGGCGGAGCGGGACCGCCGCCGCATTCATGGGCCGGGCCGACGACGGGACGCCGGTCGGCACCGCCACCGGCGCCGAGTACGAGTCCGAGCCTGGGGTGGCGCACGTCTACGCGATGTGGGTGGCGCCCGACGCCCGCGGTGAAGGCGTCGGGCGCGCGCTGCTCGACGCCGTCGCGGAGTGGGCGCGTGACCGCGGATGCGGTCGTCTGGTCCTCGCGGTCACCGAGTCGAACGACGCAGCGCGTCGGTTCTACGCGACCGGTGGGTTCGTGGACACGGGAGAGCGACGAGCGTTGCGTGAAGGTTCCGACAGACAGACCCTGATCCTGTCGAAGCCGTTGTAGATGGAGACCCCGTCCCGTCGGGCCCCGTCGCTACACTCCGCCGCATGAAGAGACCCGCGCCCGCGGACATCTCTCCCGCGGCGGCCGTCCTCGGTCTGTTCCTCACCTTCGGCCTGATCGTCGCGTCGTTCTTCCCGTTCCTATCCATCTACTTCGCCGGTCGTGGCTTCGACCCGAGCCAGATCGGATTCCTCCTCGGAGCGATGGCGGCCGTGAGGATCGTCGCGATGCCGATCTGGGGGCATGTCGCCGACACACGGATCGGGCGCCGGCGGGCGCTGCAGCTGGGGCTCGTCGGGATGGTCCTGTTCGCGATCGTCGCGTCGGTGCTCGACTCGCTCGTCGGTGTCGCGTTCGGTGCAGTCGGGATCGCGCTGGCGATGGCGGCTTCGGGCCCGAACATCGACGCGCTCGCGCTCGTGCAGCTCGGTGAAGAACGGATGGCGGACTACGGCCGCATCCGTGGATGGGAGAGCCTGTCGTACGCGGCGGGGTGCCTCGCGTTCGGTTGGTTGCTCGACCTCTACGGCGTGTCGCTCGCCCTTCCTTTGTACGCGGCTGCGGGCGCGATCATGCTCGTCTGGACCACGGTCGCCGTCCGTCCGGACCGTCCGAAGGACCCCGTGCAGCACGGGCGGTTGGGCGCGGTCGGCGCCGTCTTCCGCACGGCGCCACGGATGTGGGGCTTCCTCGTCGCGACGCTGCTCGTCTGGACCGGCTTCAACGGCGCTTGGAACTTCGTCGGGTTGAAGATCGAGGAACCGTTGCTGATCGGCGTAGGCACCGCGTTGGGTGGATTGACAGAGGTGGGTGTCATGCGGCTCTCGTCACGCCTGCATCGGCGGCTGGGTCTCCGCAAGGTGTACGCGCTCGGGTGCCTGGTCTACGCGACCGGGTTCCTGCTGTGGGGCCTCGTCGAGAACCGCACGATCGTGTCGCTGCTCGCCGTGTTCGAGGGCGCCGGCTTCTCGCTGCTGTTCACCACCTCGATCCTCGTCGTCGGAAAACTGCTGCCCTCCTCGCTCTACTCGACGGGCAACTCGATCGGCGCCATGGTCGGCTTCGGGATCGGTCCGATCATCGGAGCGGGGCTCGGCGGTGTCGTCTACGGACGGCTCGGCTCCACGACGCTCTTCGTCGGCTCCGCGGTCCTGGCCCTCCTCGGGGGGCTCGCGGCGATGGTCGCGCTGCGGAGCCCAGAGCTGGATACCCCTCTGCAGGAGCAGCTTCCGGTAGGCGACCAGGTGGCTCCCGAGCCCGGCAGGCTCTGACACGTCCTGACCTGCGCGCTTTGCGGCGAGGTGCTCCCTCGTGACACGATGCACCTTCGCCGGCCCCACCGGGAGGTATGAGCCATGACTGAGAAGAAGTCCGACAACAACGAGGGATCCCGCGACGAGCCGGTGTCCGCGTTCGTCGACAAGGCCAAGGAGGTCGCGGGCGCGGTCGCCGAGAAGGCGGAGCCCGTGGTCGAGAAGGCGAAGGAGGTCGCGGGCACCGTCGCCGAGAAAGCCGGCCCCGTCGTCGACAAGGCGAAGGAGGTAGCCGGTACCGTCGCCGAGAAGGCGGGACCCGCCGTGGAGAAGGCGAAGGAGTCCGCAGGCGAGCTCGTCGACAAGGCGAAGGAGTTCCTCGCCAACACCAACGACAGCAAGGACGACGACGGGAAATGAGGGGGATCTGATGGTCAGCGCATACATCCTCATCCAGACGGAAGTCGGGAAAGCGGCGCAGGTGACGCAGCAGGTCAGTGGCATCGACGGCGTCGTCGCCGTCGACCCGGTCACCGGCCCCTACGACGTGGTCGCGCGAGCGGAGGCCGACGACCTCGACGGGCTGGCCAAGGGGACCGTGATGCCGATGCAGGAGCTCGACGGGATCACGCGAACGCTCACCTGTCCGGTCATCCAGTTGTGACGCGCGGGCGAAGGCCCGCAGCGCGATGACCATCAAGATCCGGCGCGATGACGAGATCTCCGATGTCGACGGCGGCTGGTTCCGTGCGCGCTGGCACTTCTCGTTCGACACCTACCACGACCCGGAGTACATGCAGTTCGGCACGCTCCGCGTCTTCAACGACGACCGACTCGTGCCCGGTGCGGTATGGCCGATGCATCCGCACAAGGACATCGAGGGTCTCACCTACGTGGTCGAGGGATCCTTCCGTCACGAAGATGACGTCGGCGGCGCACCCGGACCATTGCCCGCCGGATCCGTGCAGCGGATGACGCTCGGTCGCGGGGCGTGGCACTCGGAGCAGAACGCGAGCGAGACCGAGCCGATGCGGTTCATCCAGATGTGGATCATGCCGGCCGAGCGCGGCTTGGAGCCGGGCGTGGAGCAGAAGGTCTTCACGGAGGAGGACCGTACCGACCGGCTCTTGAAGGCCATCAGCGGGCATGGGGGCGACGCCGTCCTCGTGCACCAGGACGCGCACGTGTTCGTCTCTCGTCTGAACCCCGGCGTCGACGTCTCGCACGAGCTCGGATCGCGGCGGGGCGTGTACCTCTACGTGATCGAAGGGGACGCCGACGTCGTGGGCGAACGCATGACGACCGGGGACGCCGCGGAGATCTGGGACGAGCCCTCGATCCCGATCCACGCCAACTCCCTGAGCGAGCTCATCGCGGTCGACGTGTCGCTCTGATCAGTCGGCCTTGACGGGGAACGGGAGCGCGATCGGATCGAAGGACGACGACCGCCCTTCGTCGTCGAAGCGATCCATGCCCCAACCCGATACATCGGTCACGTCCGTCGTCCCTGTGAGCGCCTGGTCGGCGCCGATCTTCGCCACGCCGGGGCCCCACATCATGCCGTGGCCGACAGCGGTCGCAACGGTGACGCCGGGCCGTGGCGCGCCGTCCGCGGTGGAGACCGGTCCGACGACGGGGAGATGGTCGGGGCAATACTCGATCGTCGCGGCCCACGCCTTGCGGATCCCTAGGTCCCTGGCGACCGGCACGTAGCGATGCATGCGCTGTTCCATCTTCCGCAGGTACGGCCAGTCGACCTCCCGCGCCGGCCCGGGCGCTTCGTCGGGGTTCGACATACCGAAAAGGAGACCACCCTCCTCCAGGCGCCAATAGAGGCCGATCGCGTTCTCGAAGACCATCGGCTGGCGGTCGACGTCGAAGGCCTCGTGGGGCTCGGTCACGGCGACCTGATGCCGCACCGCGCCGACGAAGAAGCGCGCGCCGACGAGCTTCCCGAGGGCCCGGAGTGTCGGACCGCCGGTGAGGAGCAGTCGCTCGGTCGCGATGATGCCGCCGGGGGTCTCGACCCCGATGACGGATCCGTCGCTCGTCGCGCGGACGCCGATGAACGGCGTTCGCTCGCGGAGCTCGACCCCGGCCCGCTGCATCGCGAGCGAATACGCGCGAACGTTCCGCGGCGGGTCGACGTACCCGTCACCGGGTGCGTACGTTGCGCCGCGGATCGTGGCCGGATCGAGCGTGGGGTTCAGGCGCGCCACTTCCTCCGCGTCCACGTAGCGGATGTCGGCGAGCCCGGCGGCGCGTTGCATCTCGACACGTGCGGTCGCCTCCTGCTCCTGCGCCTGGTCCGTCGCGAGGATCAGGTATCCAAGCTCGCGGAAGCCGCTGTCGGTCCCGTAGCGCTCCCGCTGGGACCGGTAGAAGTCGATCGACCACATCCCGAGGGCCACGGTTTCCGGCGTCCCACCCTGCGCCCGGACGATGCCGGCTGCGCGCGAGGACGCGCCCTGGCCGGCCTCGCCCTTCTCGAGAACCACGACGCGTTCCGCGCCGAGCTCCTTCGCGAAGACCGATGCCCACCCACCGATCGTGCCCGCGCCGACGACGACGAGATCGGCGGTGTCGCGGTTCGGCATGTGGTCCTTCCGTTCGAAGAGGCCGAAGTCTAGGCGATGCGTACAGTGGTTCCGATGGCCGGCTCCGGACGCTTCCTCGAGCGACATGCCGAGTGACCCGCCGCCAGCGCCGCTCGACCGCAGGATGCTCTCCGAGGAGATCCTCGTCGTCCTGTCGCTCTCGTTCCTGCGACCCGTCGCGTACGCGATCCTGTCCCTGCTCGAGGCGCCGATCGCAGGCGTGATCGTCGCGGCCGCAGATCAGTCGAGTCAGCTCACGCGGCAGCTGATCGGGATCGCCCTCGCGCTGCTGCCGGTCTTCCTCGTCGTGCACCTGGTCCGGCGCAGCGGAGAGGGTGTCGAGGTCGTCGGCCTCTCGCCGGATCGGCCGGCCCAAGACGTCGCGAGGGGCGCCCTTCTGTTCGCCGTCGTGGGTCTCGCCGGGATCGGTGTGTACCTCGGCGCGGTCGAGCTCGGCGTGAACCGGTTCGTCGTGCCGACGCCTCCCCTCGGGCATTGGTGGACGATCCCGGCTCTCGTCCTGGGCGCGGTGGAATCGGGTCTCCTCGAGGAGATCGTCGTTCTCGGGTACCTCGTCACGAGGCTGCGGCAGCTCTCGTGGTCACCGGCGGCAGCGATCGTCACGAGCGCGCTCATCCGAGGCGCCTACCACCTGTATCAGGGCTGGGGCGGGTTCGTCGGGAACGTCGCGATGGGCCTGTTGTTCGGGTTCCTCTTCTTGCGCTGGGGACGACGCACCTGGCCCTTCGTGGTCGCCCACGCGCTCCTCGACATCGGCGCCGGGATCGGGTTCATCCTCTTCCGAGATCGCCTGCCCGGCTTCTAGTCACGACGGGCTGCCCAGATCCCCCCGGAATCAGGTATGATTGGTGCTTCGGATATCCGAACCAAGACCGATCCCCCGGCCAGTGCGCCGGGGTTTCGTGTTTCCGGGCTCGTCTCCGAAGGCGTTCCTACTGCCAGCCGGGGAACCAGACGATGAGCTTGAAGCGCTCGTCCGAGATCAGCTGCCAGGTCAGCACCGGCCAGAACCAGATGAACAGGCCGACGGCGGCCGCCACCACTGCCCAGGCGATCGGCCGGTAGGGGTGCCAAACGGAGACCGCCGGTCGGCCCGTCTCGGGATCGGTCGCCACCACCCCGCCCGGTTCGCGGACGATGAGCCTCGCATCCGACAGATCCCGGAGCATGTACACGAGTCCGAGCACCAGGAACGGCGTGAACGACGCCACGTAGAAGAAGAACTGCGGTCGCGCGACAAGGAGCCACGGCAGGTACTGGAGCATGACGGCCATCAGGAAGAACCCCGCGACCCAGTCGCGCTTCCTCCACCAGGCGAACGCGAGATACGGCAACGACCAGAAGCTCCCCCAGAACACCACCGGGTTGCCGATCGCGAGGAGATCCCGGATCCCCGGCCCGTGGTCCTCCCACGTCAGCGGCAGGGGTCGTTCCATCCACAACCACGTCCAAGGCCGGGAGTAGCCGTAGTGCGTCGGTGTGAGCGCGCCTGTCTCGGGATCGACCGCCAGGGTCTTCAGGTCGAACAGGTGGTACCTCGCGACCCGGAGCTGCTGGTCCAGGAACTCACTGAGCTTCCAGTCGAAGTGATGCAGCCAGGGGAGGTAGGCGACCACGTAGAGGATCGCCGGGATCACGATGAAGGCGACGATGAGGGAGAAGCTCTCCTGGATGAGCGCCTTTCCGAGCGCTCGTCCCCGGGTCCGATCCCCGCGGAGGCGTCGAGACGTCTCCCACGCGAGCGAGATGACGATCGCCGCGAGCATCCCCAGCCCACCCGACCACTTGACGGCGACGGCCGCGCCGAACGCGACCCCGGCCGCGTATCGCCACGGACGCCATAGAGGGGAGGGCACCGTGGCGTCGACGTCCTCCTCGTCGCCTGAGGGTGGCCCGCGGTGCGTACGCCGGTCGATCCATCGCCGATCGAGGACCAGGCAGAGGAAGCCGGCGACGACCCAAAGCTGGAGGTGTATATCCAGCAACGCCTGCCGGGAAAGGACGACGCTGAGATGTTCCAAGGCGAGGAGCAGCCCCCCAAGGAACGTCCAGAGCGGTCGCCCGAACAGCAGCTGGGCGATCAGGGCGACTCCCGTCACCGCGAGCGTGCCCGCGACCGCGGAGCCGATCCGCCAGCCGAACGGATCCATCCCGAACGCCTTGATCCCCAGGGCGATCGTCCACTTGCCGAGGGGCGGGTGGACGAACGAGCCCACGTCCCATTCCTGCTCGCGGAACGCTCGCTCGTTGGGTGACTCGATCTTGCAGGCGCGATCGGAGCCGCCGACGAAGATGCAGGCTGCTTTCGCATAATAGTTCTCGTCGAACACGAGCATCGGCGGGCTCGACAGGCCCCACATGCGGACCATGGCCGCGATCGCGGTGACCGCGAGGATCGCCACCCAGGGGCGGTTCACCCGTTGCAGGGACGGTGACTCTGCGCGATGGGCCACTCGCGCCAGCGTACCGACCGAACCTCGTTCGGCAGCCCTCAGCGCGGGCGATCCTTGAGTCGGAACACGAACTGCAAACCCTGGAACGCCTCGGTGATCGACGCGCTCTTGTTGTCGACGAGCCCCGCGTCGAGCCCGATCCGCTGCACCGTGTCGAAGTCGAGGTCGCTCGGGATCGCGGCCG
>Ga0299907_10000113_pt1 | contig 30435 bp, 24 predicted proteins | sample RVTome_16_FD_198680 | JGI IMG/M metagenome (GOLD analysis project Ga0299907, IMG submission 198680) | Soil microbial communities from uranium-contaminated site in the Upper Colorado River Basin, Wyoming, United States - RVT152D67 (version 2) ...
CGCCGGGTCGTCGCGGGCGACGACCCGGCCCTCCGCCTTCGACACGATCTTCTGCGTCACCGCCACCACGTCGCCGTCGGCCGTCCCCAGCGCTCGGAGCGGCCCGGACAGCAGCGCCACGAGGTCGTCCCCTGCCCGGACCTCCGGGAGACCTCGGACCGGAGCGACCTCGACGGTCATCCGCGGAGCAGCTCGAGCGCGGACCGCGCGACCGACTCCGCTCGCGCGTCGTCGGTCATGACCGTGTCCGTCGCACCCACACGCAGCCCGAGCGCAGACACGCGCCCGGCGAGATCGCGGTCGCGCCGATCGATGAGGAACCCGGAGATCAGCTCTCGGTAGTGGGTCGCGACGCCGGCCGCCGTCACCTCGATGCCGACCGCGGGCATCAGCCTGTCCGCCATCCCTCCGATAGGCGCTCCCGCCACGATCCCGCTCACGCCCACGCTGACGTCCCGCTTGCGGGCGATCGCCTCGCGCACGCCGGGAACGGCGAGGATCGGCCCCATCGACACCACCGGGTTCGAGGGCCCGAGGACGATGGCGTCGGCGTCGCGTATCGCTTCCAGCACGCCCGGGCCAGGTCGAGCCTCGGCGGCGCCGACGAAGCGCACTGCCTTCACCTCGTCGCGTCCGCCGCGGCGCACCCAGTACTCCTGGAAGTGGAGGTCGAGCTCTTGCCCGAGGCACACGACGTCGATCCGCGTCTCGACCGGATCGTCGGACATCGGCAGTATCCGCGCGGCGATCCCGAACCGAGCCGCCACCCGAGCCGTCACCTCCGAGAGCGTCAGCCCGTCGTGCAGCAGCCGCGTCCGGAACAGGTGGGTGGCCAGGTCGAGGTCTCCCAGCCCGAACCAGGCCCCGTCGGGGTCGAAGCGGCGCAGCTCCTCCGTGGCCCGGAAGGTCTCGTCGCGCCGCCCCCATCCGCGTTCTCGGTCGAACGCGCCGCCCAACCAGTACGAGACGGAGTCCAGATCGGGACAGATGCGCAGACCGTGCATCGTGAGATCGTCGCCCGTGTTGACCACCGCGGTCACGTCCAGAGGCGCCACCGCACGGACCAGCCCTCGGAGGAACTTCCCACCGCCGATCCCGCCCGCCAGTGCGACGACCTTCATGCCTCGGTACGTCATGCCCCGATAGCCATCCCTCCATAGCGTAGTAGCCTCCCCGGTCGTGCCGGACGCGACGCCGCCCGTGTCGACCGCTGCTCCGCTGCTAGGACGCGCACTGGTCCGCGCAGACCGGGGAAAGGCACTCTCCGTGGATGAGGCGATCGCCCTCGCGGAGGCTCGTGGCGAAGGGCTGGCGCAGCTCATGGAACTCGCGTCGCGCCTGCGCGACCTGGGCCACGGGGACGTGGTCACGTACTCCCGAAAGGTGTTCGTGCCTCTCACGATGCTCTGCCGTGACCACTGCCACTACTGCACGTTCGCGAAGCCTCCGGCCCGTCTCGACGCCCCGTTCCTCGATCCCGAGCAGGTCGTGGCGATCGCCTCGGCCGGGCGCCGCCGGGGGTGCAAAGAAGCGCTGTTCACGCTGGGCGATCGGCCGGAGGATCGATATCCACAGGCTCGTTCGTGGCTCGCGGCCCGCGGCTACGCCTCGACGATCGAGTACCTGCGTGCGGTGGCGATCCGCGTGATCGAGGAGACCGGACTGCTGCCGCATCTGAATCCCGGTGTGATGTCCTACGAGGAGTTGGGGCGACTCAAGCACGTTGCGCCATCCATGGGCCTGATGCTCGAGTCCTCGTCCACGAGGCTCGCCGAGCGAGGTGGGCCGCACTTCGGCTCGCCGGACAAGGATCCCGGCGTGCGTCTCCGTACGATCGAGGACGCAGGTCGACTCGCGATCCCGTTCACGACCGGGATCCTCGTGGGGATCGGCGAGACCCCCCGAGAGCGCGTCGAGTCGTTGATCGCCATCCGCGACCTTCACCGCCGCTACCGGCATGTGCAGGAGGTGATCGTCCAGAACTTCCGGGCCAAACCCGGCACGGCGATGCACGCCGCACGCGAGCCGGATGACGAAGAGTTCCTGGCGGCGGTCGCCACCGCCCGCATCCTCCTCGGACCGCACGCAACCGTGCAGGCGCCCCCGAACCTGTCCGACGAAGCGCAACAGCTGCGCCTGCTCGACGCAGGGATCGACGATTGGGGGGGCGTCTCACCCGTCACGCCCGACCACGTGAACCCCGAGCGGCCGTGGCCCGAGATCGGGCGGTTGACCACCACGACGGTCGCCCGTGGCAAGATCCTCAGAGAGCGGCTCACCGTACATCCGCGATTCGCGACCGTCCCGGATCCGTGGCTGGCCGGCAAGATGCGCGCTCCGGTCGCCGCGCTCCTGAACAGCGATGGCTTGGCCGACGAGACCCGTGCCCCCGAGCCGATCGCCTGGCAGGACCCGCAGGTCTCGTACAAGTCCCGCTCGATCCCGCTGTCGTTCGCGAAGGGAGCCGGCGCCGGCCTTCGTGCCGATGCCGAGCACGTCTACGGCGACCTCGATCTCTCCGAGAACGACGTCACCAAGGAGTGGGCGCGCCGCGAGGTGCATCCCGAACGGCTCGACGCCACGATCAAGTCCGCACTCAGCAAGGCCGATGCGCATCGCCCACTCTCCGATGACGATGCGCTGGCGCTCTTCCGGGCCGAAGGCGACGCCCTCGGAGCGCTGTGCAGCGTGGCCGACGGCCTGCGTGCGCAAGCGGTCGGGGACAGCGTCACCTACGTGATCAATCGGAACATCAACTTCACGAACGTCTGCTACGTCGGGTGCCGGTTCTGCGCGTTCGCGCAACGGGAGGTCGATCGCGAGTCCTACACGTTGACGCTCGACGAGGTCGCCGATCGGGCCGAGGACGCTTGGAGCGCGGGCGCCTCCGAGGTCTGCATGCAGGGCGGGATCCACCCCGATCTGCCGGGGACGTTCTACTTCGACCTGCTGGACGCGGTGAAGGCCCGCGTGCCCGAGATCCATGTCCATGCCTTCAGCCCGATGGAGATCCTCAACGGCGCCGGCCGGCTCGGCATCTCCTTCGCCGAGTTCCTCACCGAAGCACGAGCGCACGGTCTCGGGACCATCCCCGGCACCGCGGCCGAGATCCTCGATGACGAGGTTCGCTGGTTGCTCACCAAGGGAAAGCTTCCGGCGGACACATGGGAGGAGATCGTGCGCACGGCGCACGGCCTCGGGATCCGCAGCTCGTCCACCATCATGTTCGGCCACGTCGACGCGCCGCCCCACTGGGTGGCGCACATCCGGCGTATCGCGGCCATCCAGCGCGATACCGGCGGATTCACTGAGTTCGTGCCGTTGCCGTTCGTGCACCGGAACGCGCCGATCTACCTCGCAGGGAAGGCGCGTCCGGGAGCGACGTTCGAGGAAACGCTGCGCATGCACGCGGTGGCTCGCATCCTCCTCGACGGCCTGGTCGACAACGTGCAGGTCTCGTGGGTGAAGCTCGGTGTCGAGGTCTGTCAGGCGATCCTCCGCGCCGGCGCGAACGACTTCGGTGGAACGCTGATGGAGGAGACCATCAGCCGCATGGCGGGGGCCGAATGGGGGATCGAGATGACACCGGCAGGTTTCGACGACGCGATCCGTGCCATCGGCAGGACGCCCGCCGTTCGCACGACGACCTACGAGCTCGTCGCCTCGGACTCGTCATACGGTCAAGTAGATTGACGTCTACCGTCAACCGGGTTGACCCTGATAGTCAGTTGAGCTGACTACCAAGATTCCTCGCCTGAGAGGTTGCATGGGCGCCTCCGGCACGAGACCATGGAACGCGATGGGGGATCAGGCAGAGAACTTCCTCGTCCCAGGGCTTGTCAGCGGGGCCGTTCTTCCCTCAGAATCACATGGATGTGATTTCGGGGGGAGACGAGGGTGCACCATTACATCCCTTGGCAGGAACGAGCACGATGCCGTGACTTCGACCCGGAGATCTTCTTCCCCGAGAAGGGGGGGTCGTCCCGGGAGGCGAAGAAGGTATGCGCGGAGTGTCCCGTGCGCATCGAGTGCCTCAACTATGCGCTCCGCCGCGACGAGCGGTACGGCGTGTGGGGCGGCATGAGCGAGCGGGAGCGCCGGCGGCTGAAGCGCATGGCGTCGTAGGAGCCTGATCGACGGGAACCACGGGAAAGGGGGAAGGTATGGCAGTGGCCAAGAAGCGGACCACAGCCCGCAAGTCGGCCGCCAAGAAGTCGGCGGCCAAGAAGCGGACCGCGGCGCGCAAGCGTCCGGCAGCGAAGAGGAGGGCGGCCGGGAAGAAGGCCGCCGCGACTCGGAAGCGAACGACTGCGAAGCGGTCCGCGGCCGGGAAGAAGGCCGCCGCGACTCGGAAGCGAACGACCGCGAAGCGGTCCGCGGCCGGGAAGAAGGCCGCGGCGACTCGGAAGCGAACCGGGGCCAAGAAGGCGACCGCGCGCAAGCGCACGGCCGCCAAGAAGAGCACCGCCAAGAAGCGCACCGCGAAGAGGCGCACCGCGAAGAAGCGCTGACCTCAAACGGTGATCGCGTTGAAAGGGGGCCTGCGGGCCCCCTTTCCGTGTCCCGTGTGAGGCCCGTGCTACCCTCGCCGCCGCGCACGTCGCGCGTCTCATGACCGCGTCTTCCCATCACACGGGCCCGCTCGAACGCGCCCCGACCGTTCTCGCGGTGCTCGTGGTGCACGATGCCGCTGCGTGGCTCCCGGAGACCCTGTCCGGACTCGCGGCCCAGTCCTACTCTCGCTTCGGCGTCGTCGCGGTGGACAACGGATCCACCGACGGCTCGGGCGCGATGCTCGTGGAGACGCTCGGCGCATCACGGGTTCGTTCGATCCCGACGAATGCTGGTTTCGCCGATGCCATCGCGCGGGTGTTGCGACAGCCTGGTGCCGAGCGGGCCGACTTCCTGTTGTTCCTGCACGACGACACCGTGCTCGATCCCGATGCCGTCACGCGACTGGTCGAGGCCGCGATCGGGATCGCCGGGGTCTCCGACGTGGGGATCGTCGGAGGCAAGGTCGTCGACGCCGCCGATCCGCGAGTCCTTGTCGACGTGGGCCGCTCGGCCGATCGTTTCGGTCATCCCGACTCCCCGCTTCAGGAAGACGAGATCGATCAAGGACAGTTCGACCGGGTGCTCGAGGTGCTCGGGGTCCACGGATGCGCGATGCTCGTGTCGCGCGAGGCGTGGACGCGGGTGGGGTCGTTCGATGAACGGTTGGACTCGCGGCACGTGGATCTGGATCTTTGTTGGCGAGCGCGCGTCGCCGGATTCCGCGTGTTGATGACCCCGCTCGCGCGGATCCGTCACCGTGGCGCGTCGGCGCGTGGCGATAGGGGCGAAGGCCGGGTCGCATCTTCCCGCCACGAGGAGGACCGTGCTGCGCTCGCCGCGATGCTCAAGAACCAGGGTCCGCTGACGCTGCTGCGACTGCTTCCATTGGCGGTTCTGCTCAGTCTCTTCCGGCTGGCGTACCTCTTGCTGGGTCGTCGGTTCGAGGAGGCCTACGAAGTTGTAAGGGCTTGGGGGTGGAACGTCGCACACCTGCCCGGAACCCTGCAACGGCGGCGGCGCGTGCAGAAGGCACGACGGGTGCGTGACCGCGCCCTCCGGAGGTTCACCGATTCGGCGGGGCTCCGGCTGCCGAGATGGTTCCAGACCGCCGAACGCATCCTCGAGGAACAGCACGACCTCGACGATGAGGAAGAGGGTCGCCGCGTGACACAGCGGCTGCATCGCCGAACCGCCTCGCTCGTCTCCGCCCACCCCGTCATCGTCGCGTCCTTCGTGGGCATCGTCGTGGGTGTGCTGGCGACCCGTCACCTCTTCCAGCCACCGATACTCGCCGGCGGCGTGCTCCCCACCTTCCCCGACGGTCCGAGCGGCCTGTTCCGCGAGCTGGTTTCAGCCACCCGCTCCACGGGCTTCGGCGGCTCCTTGCCCGCGAGCCCGGGGGTCGGCCTGCTCGGGCTCCTTTCATGGGCGTCACTCGGGAGCACGTCGCTCGCGCAGAAGGTCGTGCTCGCGGCAGCTCCGGCGCTCGGGGCGGTGCTCGCCTATCGGGCGGCCGTGCGCCTGACCGGGAGGGCGGGACCGTCGACGGTCGCGGCGGGTGCGTACGCGCTCTCCGGCGTGATGCTCTGGTCGTACTCGCAGGGCCGCATCGGAGGGCTCGTGGTGCTTGCAGCGCTTCCCGTCCTGATCGAGCGATCAGAGGTCGCGTTCGGGCGGGACGAGCTCGCCGACGGTGCCTGGCGCTTCGTCGCCGGGCTGGGTGTGACGCTCGCGCTCGCCGTGGCATTCGAACCGGGCATCCTCCTCGTCGCGCTGGTGGTGGTGGGGGTCGAGATCTTCACGGGGTCGGCACGGCGGCGGGGACTCGAGCTCACGGGCCTGGCGACCCTGGTCGCGGCGGTGCTGCTGTTCCCGTTCGTGCCATCGCTCGTGGCGGGATCAGGGCGAGCGCTTGGCTCGGGGGTCTTCACGAGGGATCTGGCGGAGCTCGCGATGTTGACGCCGGGCGGCGGACCGGGGACGTGGTTCGCGGCCGCCTTCTTGCCCGTCGCCGCTGTGCTCGCCTTCGGGTTGGTCGGTGCGGGATACCGTGCGCGCGCGGCTCGGCTGATGGCGATCGCCGTGGCCGGGCTCGTCCTCGCCTGGCTCTCCGGCATGGGTTACCTCCCAGGCTCGTTCTCCAACGCGCCCGCGTACCTGTCCCTCGCTGCCGTCGCCGAGGCTCTGTTGATTGGCCTCGGGCTGTCGTCGGTGATCACCGGTCTGGGTCGTGAGGCGTTCGGCCTGCGCCAGGTCACGACCGGCTTGATGACGGCCGTGCTTACCGGAGGGATCGCCCTTCAAGCCATCGCCACGATGGCGGGAGGCTGGGCAGTCGGAGGATCGGCCCAGCTCCCTGCGGCCTGGGCTGTCGTGACCGGCGCGGAATCCGAGGACTTCCGCGTCCTGTGGATCGGGGCGGATCGAGGCAATCCCTTCCCGCCGCCCGGAGGTGAGCCGAAGGGCGTGATCGACGCGGGCGTAGCGTCCGTCCGGTTCTCGGTCACGGGACCGGGGGGCGCCGGCGTGGTCGATATCGCGCGGCCCTTCGCCGGTCCGGGGGCCGATCGACTCCAGCCCGCGATGCAGGAGATCCTGTCGGGTTCCACGGCTCACGGCGGCGCACTGCTCGCGCCGTTCGGCGTGCGATTCGTCGTCGCGGCCGACGGCGGTGTGTCCCGTGGCGTGATCACCCGGCTGGACCGTCAGGTCGACCTGGATCTCGTACCCGCCACAGGGCTCCTGATCTTCCGCAACGCCGCCGCGCTTCCACCGGCGGCAGAGCTGCCCGTCGACGAGGAGGATCGGCGTCTCATCCTGTCCGGCCGTCTCTCCGACACCATCAGGCTCCGGCCGGGCCCGGCGACCGCGCTCTCACGAGCTCCCGGCGGCTGGAGCGGAACCGCACCTGCCGCCGGCTTGACGCTCCTCTCGACGGAGTTCGACCCGGCGTGGGAGCTCGAGGGCTCGCCCGATCCTCCGGCCCGCGCGTTCGGATGGGCGACGGCGTTCGACACGGAGGCGGGGCCCGTGCGCGTTCGGTACGGAGCCCAGTTGCCGCGGACGATCGAGATCGTGCTGCTCGCCGGTCTGTGGATCGCTGCCGTTTGGGTCACCCGGAAGCCGGTGGCGCGTTGAGGGGCCGGGGGCAAGGAGCGCTCGCCCTGGCGCTGGCGGTCATCGTCGTGGCCGGGGGCGTCGCGCTCGATCGCGCGCTCGAGCCGCGCGTTGGGCGCACCGCCGAGGGTGGCGCGGCCGCATCCAGGGCATGGATCTGCCCCCATGGCGGCGGGGAAGGATGGCGAGGAACGATCTTCCTCGCGAACCCGTCACGGCAACCCGCGGTCGCGCACGTGACGTCGCTGGCCGCCGACGGTTCACCGTCACCACGCGTGGTCGATCTACCGGCCGGATCCACGGTCCGTATCGACGTGTCAGCGACCGTGCGGGAGGCCGCGACCTTTGTCGAGACGTTCGGACCATGGGTGTCGGCAGGCTGGGTCGTGCGAGGAAGCGGTTCGGAGCGCGGATCGGGTGCGGAGCCGTGCATCGAGGGCGGCGGCCGGACGTGGTTCGTGGCCGACGGCACCGCGGAGGAGGGTGAGGAAACCTTCGTCGTGGTGTCGAACCCGTTCGCAGCGGACGCCGTCGTGGACGTGGTGCTGTTCGCGGAGGGGAGGCCTCCGATCAGGAGCTCACAGGTCACGAACCTCTCGGTCCCCGCCCGCTCCAGCGTCGCCGTTCGGCTGGGAAGGTTCGCTGCGGGCGAGCCGGCCGTCGGGACACTGGTGCGGGCCCGAGTCGGGCGGGTGGGCGTGGCAGGGCTCGGCGTCGGCGCGTCGGGGGTCCGGAGCATCGTCGGTGCGACGATCCTTTCGCCCCGCTCGATCCTCCCCCTCGCCGGCGGATCGGGCCAAGCCACCCTCGAGGTCTTCGATCCCGGGGGAGAAGGGTCGACGATCGCCGGAATCCTGCTCTCCGAGGGTGACCCATCCATCATCGACGGCCTGGTCGAGGCCGAGCTCGGGCCGGAGTCGGCAGGCGAGTTCTCCGTGCTCGTGGAGGACCCTTCGGCGATCGAGCTCTCGATGCAGGGGTCGAGTGGGGGTGCGGCGGCGCTTCGCGCCGCCGGTACCCGGGGCGATGCGGCCACGACCGCAGGCGCGCCCGCGGCTGCGCCGGCGTGGGTCGTGCTTCCTGCGGTGGATTCCGATCAATCGGCGTCCACGGTCGTTCTTGTGAACCCGGGAGACGTTGCTGCCGAGGTCAGTCTAGAGCTGCTGCCGGAGGGCGGGGCGGCGTCCACCGTGACGACGATCACCGTATCGCCCAGGAGTGTGGCCTCTGCTGCGCCAGGGTTCCTCGGCACCACAACGGCTGCGGTCGTAGTCCGCTGTGAGGTCGGGGCGGTCGTGGCGGTGGGCGCCGCCACGACCGGTGACGGGTCGGGCGAAGAGGTTGCCGGCTACGCGCTCTCGATGGGCGTGCCCATCGAGAGCTGATCCCGGAGGTCGTCCTCGCAAGGGGTTCCTCGGTGTCGCGCAGGTGCGATACCATGATCTCCTTCCTGACCTTCTTTACATTCAATGGCTCGAGGACGACACGGGATCCGACGCGGTTTCGGCGCTCCGGCGATCGCAGTCACGGTCGTCGGGGTGCTGCTGCTTGGCTCCGGGGGAGCGGCCTACGCGGCCTACCGCTACGAGGAGTCGCGCGCCCATCTCGTGATGCCGGGGGTCACGGTGGCCGGCCTGGACGTCGGCGGCCTGACACGGGACGAGGCGATCGCCGTGGTCGCCGCCGACGTGAGTCGGAGGCTCGATCTCCCGGTGTCCGTCACGGTCGGCAAGCGGAGCTGGCAGGTGACGCCCGCCGAGCTCGGCGAGGAGGCCGACGTCGAGGCCGCGGTCGACCGGGCACTCCTCGTCGGCACGGACATGGGCCTGTGGTCCCGATTCTGGCATCGGTACGGCGGCCGCCCGCTCGGCGTCGATCTCGAGCTCGAGTACGGCCTCGCCGGCGATGCGGCGATCCGCGGGTTCGTGGACCGGGTCGCGGGCAAGGTGGCGGTCGCCCCCACCGACGCAGCCATCACCCTGGGGGCGGACGGCGATCTTTCGTTCCTGCGCGCGAAGGACGGGCGGCGGCTACGGATGCCGCAGGCGATCCGGCGGATCCAGGCCGCCCTCGACGGTGACACCTCCGAGGTGCGGCTGGGAACGCGTCACGTTGCCCCCGAGGTCACGCCGAAGACCCTCGGGAAGACGATCGTCGTGCGGGTGAACGAGAACCGCCTCTACCTCTACGACGGTTTCCAGGTCGAGCGAACGTTCAGCGTCGCGACGGCCAAGCCTGGATGGACGACGCCGTCAGGTGTCTGGACGATCTGGGACAAGCGGGAGAACCCGGCCTGGTACAACCCGGCGCTCGACAGCTGGGGGGCGGACCTGCCGGCGGTCGTCCCCGGGGGGCCGGGCAACCCGATGGGGACCCGGGCCATCTACATCGACGCACCGGGTCTGATACGCATCCACGGGACGACGGATCCCTCGTCGATCGGGCGATACGCCTCGCACGGCTGCATCCGGATGCAAAATGCGGAGGTCGAGGCACTGTACGAGCAGGTCCCGGTCGGATCCCATGTGATCGTCGTCGGTTCTCGACCCTCGTGGGCCCAGGAGTGGGACACGCCGGGAGATGCCGATATCTGAGGCCCTGAACTGTTTGTCACTCTTTCTCTCCCCGAAAGTTGCGAGTGTCACGCCCCACCGGATAACGTTCATCTCGTACTCCGCGGCGACGCGAAGGGGAAACCCGGAGCGCCACCGCGGGGTACATCTCTTTTCCGACCAAGACACCCTCGCGGATCCCGCCCCGCATGCTTGGAAATGACAGCCGTGTGATTTAGCCTTGCCGGCATGCGAACCTGCGCCAAGATGCGCTGCGGAACCGAACCGGTCGCCACGATCGCACTCAGGTACGAAGACCGCGAGGTCATCGTCTCGTCCCTTTCGCCCGAGCGAGATCCCAACCTCTTGGAGCTGTGTCGTGAGCATGTGGACCGGATGACGCCTCCGATCGGTTGGACTCGGCGAGACGCCCGGGAGTCGGTGCTCGCCACTCCATAGGTCGTTCGGCCCTACGCCTCTCGGCCTACCGTCCTCCCCCGACCGGCCTCGATCGGCATCGGGGCGGGCCACGCCGAGGCGGGTCAGAATCAGCCATGGGAATTGGGCGCGGTGTGCTATGGCCCCCGACGTTCGGAAGGCCGAGGCTATGCACATGCCAGCGACATCCGGTACCTGCCCCAACTGCACACAGGGTGACCTGATCACGATCTCGATGGCGGTCTCCGGACGTGACCTCATGTTCCGCACGTGCCACCTCTGCGAAGCGAAGTGGTGGATCCGTGACGGGCAGGAGATCGCGTTCGCATCGGTCATCGACACCGTCGTCGGCAGCTGATCCCTGACGTCGTCGAGGCCGCATCCGTAGGATGCGGACCGTGACGACCCGCGATCTCGACCGGATCTTCAAGGCCTACGACGTGCGCGGTGTGGTCCCGGACGAGCTCGACGTCGAGCTCGCCAGACGGATCGGATCGGCGTTCGCCGAGTGGTCTCGTTCGCCGAAGGTCGTGTTGGGGCGGGACTGTCGCCTCTCCTCACCCGAGCTCGCGGCTGGGATCGCCGACGGGGTCACATCCCGTGGGGCGGACGTCGTCGACCTGGGACTCGCCTCCACGGATCTCCTCTACTTCGCCTCGGGCTCCCTTGATCTTCCAGGGATCATGCTCACCGCCAGTCACAACCCGCCGCGCTACAACGGCATCAAGTTCTGCCTCGCCGGCGCACGACCGGTAGGCGAGGACTCAGGGCTCCGTGAGATCCGTGCGATCGTCGAGGCGGCCGAGCGATCGCCGGCCTCCTCCGTGGGCGCCGTGGAACCGAGGGATCTCCTGGACGACTTCGTGGATCACGTCTTGTCGTTCGTCGACGTTTCCAGGATCCGGCCGCTCACCGTCGCGATCGACACGGCGAACGGGATGGGGGGATTGGTCGCACCCGCCGTGCTCGGGCGGCTCCCGGTGAAGATGCACCATCTGTTCGCGGAGCTGGACGGGACGTTCCCCAATCACCCGGCCGACCCAATCGATCCCGAGAACCAGCGCGACCTCAAGGCGGCGGTGCTCGCGAACGACGCCGACATCGGCCTCGCGTTCGACGGTGACGCCGATCGGGTCTTCTTGATCGACGAGCGCGCCGAGGACGTGAGCGGCTCGCTCCTCACGGCGCTGGTCGCGCGAGCGATGCTCGAGCGGGAACCGGGGGCCAAGGTGGTGCACAACCTGATCTGTTCGTGGGTGGTTCCCGAGACGATCCGAGAGTACGGCGGCGTGCCCGTCAGGACCCGTGTCGGACACTCCTTCATCAAGGAGGTGATGGCCGAGACGGGGGCGATCTTCGGGGGCGAGCACTCGGGTCACTACTACTTCCGGGAGAACTACCGGGCCGACTCGGGGCTGATCGCCGCAGTGGTGGCGCTCGGCGAGCTCTCGGCCGCCGACGCCCCGCTGTCGACACTGCTGCAGCCGTTCCGCCGCTACTCTGCCTCGGGCGAGATCAACCGGACGGTGGACGATCAATCCGGGCGTATCGAGGAGATCGCACGAGCGCTCGCCGACGGCAGACAGGACCGACTCGACGGGCTGACGGTAGAGTTCGACGACTGGTGGTGCAACATCCGCGCCTCCAATACCGAGCCACTGCTCCGCCTGAACGTCGAGGCCAAGTCTCCGGAGTTGCTGGCCGATCGCACGGCGTTCGTGCTGAGGCTGATCGAAGGGGAAGGGGAGGACTCGTGACGCTCGACGCCGAGCTGCTGGCCATCCTGGTGTGCCCGAACGACCGTGGAGAGATCGACTACCTCGAGGATCAGCAGGTCATCGTCTGCAGGGTGTGCGGCTACCGGTATCCCGTTCGAGACGGGATACCCGTGATGCTCATCGACGAGGCGGAGAAACCTGGGAGCGGCCGCCGGTGATCATCGACCTGGACGACGAGGCAGCGCTCGCCGCCCACGATCCGTCCGAGATGCTGGGGGCGGTGGCGGCGCTTCCTTCTCATTGCGCGCAGGCTTACGTCACCGGTCGCGATGTGCGGGGCCTGCCCTCCCTCGACGGGATTTCGTCGGTGACGTACTGCGGGATGGGCGGATCGGCCGTCGCCGGCGACATGCTCCGAGCCGCCTTCAGGGACCGGCTCCACGTGCCGGTCGATGTGAACAGGAGCCCGGAGCTGCCGGAATACGCCGGACCGCACACGCTGGTGGTCGTAGCCTCCTACTCGGGTGACACGTCGGAGACCCTCTCGGCATTCCGGGAAGCGACCGCCCGCGGTTGTCGGCTGATCGCCGTGACCGCGGGGGGCCGGCTGAGCGAGGAGTGTGCCGAGCACGAGGTCGCGTCCGTCACAGTCCCGGAGGGATTCGCGCCTCGGGCCGCGGTCGGTCACATCGCTTTCGGTGCCTTCGGTGCGCTGGAGTCTGCGGGGCTGTTGCCCCCTCTGGAGGCAGACGTGGACGAGACCGTCGCCGAGCTCGTCGGCGTGTCGGGGGAGCTTGGACCCGGGGTCCCCAGTGCCGGCAACAGCGCCAAAGGGCTCGCCGACCGGATCGGTGATCGCACCCCCGTGGTCTGGGGTGCCGAGGGCATCGGCGCCGTCGCGGCGATGCGTTGGAAGACACAGATGAACGAGAACGGCAAGGTGCCCGCGTGGAGCTCGTCGATGTCGGAGCTCGACCACAACGAAGTCGTGGGGTGGTCGGATCGGATTGGGACGGAGAGCGCGGTGATCATGCTCAGACACGACGGCGAGCCGCACGAGGTGGCGGCTCGATTCCCCCTGTCGGCGGGGATCGCCCGCGATGCCGGGGCCGAGGTCGAAGAGGTCTTCGCGCGCGGTCGTTCGAGCTTGGCTCGGCTGCTGACGTTGATGGTGGTGGGGGACTACACGAGTGTGTATGTGGGCCTCCGCCGCGGCGTCGACCCCACGCCGGTACGCGCGATCGATCGGCTGAAGGCGGCACTCTCCGGGGGGACGGGGTGAACGACCGTCCCAGCCCCGGGGACGGGGTGGCCGAGGGGATCGCCGCTGCGATCAGAGAGCGCTCCGACGCCAGGCCGGTCGCGGGGATCGTGCTCGGCTCGGGGCTCGGAGAGTCGATCCGGGTCGCCCGCGAGCTGGCCGGCTCGTCCGAAGGGACCGAGGTCCCGTACACGGAGCTCTCCGGCTTTCCGCCTCCATCCGTGCCGGGGCACGCGGGCAGGCTCTGGGTGGGCGAGCTCGGCGGCCGGTCCGTCGCCATCTTCCAGGGCCGGATCCACTTCTACGAGGGGCACGGCATGGCGCTCGCCTCGATCACCTCGCAGATCGCGGCGGAGCTCGGCGCACGCTCGATGGTCCTCACGACCGCGGTCGGTGGGCTGGCTGATGGATTGGCTTCCGGCACGGTCGTGGTGATCCGCGACCACATCAACACGATGGGGACGAATCCGCTCGCCGGGTGGCGGATGCCCGACGGGGCTCCCGCATTCGTCGACGTCTCGCGCGTGTACGACCCCGAGCTCTCGGCCGCAGCGCTCGCCTCGGCTGATGCGCATTTCGCGGAAGCGGGCGACGGCGCTCGATCCGGTGAGGGTGTGTACGGCGCAGCGTCCGGTCCTTCCTACGAGACGCCTTCCGAGTCGGAGTTCCTGCGACGGGGGGGCGCCACCGTCGTGGGGATGTCGATGGTGCCCGAGGCCGTGGCCGCGTGCGCCCTCGGCATGCGTGTGCTGGGTCTGAGCTTCGTGACCAATGCCGCCGGGACCCCCACGTCGCACGAGGAGGTCCTGCTCGCGTCCAAGGCGGCTGCCGAAGCGATCGGCCGGATCATCGCCGACCTCGTTCCCCGGTTCTGACCACCCACGAAGGAGACCGACGCCATGCCCGACATCAAGGACCCGAAGCTCGCAGGAGGCGGTCGCGAGCGCATCGAGTGGGCCGCCGGTGAGATGCACGTGCTTGCGCAGATCCGCGAGCGCTTCGAGAAGGAGCGGCCGCTCGCTGGCGTTCGGATCGCGGCGTGCCTGCACGTCACCACCGAGACCGCGAACCTGATGGAAACGCTCGCCGCCGCCGGCGCAGAGGTCGCGCTCGCCGCCTCGAACCCGCTCTCGACGCAGGACGACGTGGCGGCAGCGCTCACCGAGCAGAGCGGTGTCGAGACGTTCGCGATCAAGGGCGAGGACAACGACGTCTACTACAAGCACCTGAACGCGATCCTGGACCTGCGTCCGCAGGTCACGATGGACGACGGCGCAGACCTCGTATCGGTGCTGCATCGCGAGCGGGCGGACCATCTGGACCAGGTGCTGGGCGGCACGGAGGAGACCACGACGGGGGTGATCCGGTTGCGCGCGATGGCGGCCGACGGCGCGCTCGCGTACCCGATCGTCTCGGTGAACGACGCCGACACGAAGCATCTGTTCGACAACCGGTTCGGCACCGGTCAGTCGACGATCGACGCGATCATGCGTTCCACGAACCGGCTCCTGGCGGGCAGGACGGTGGTGGTCGTGGGGTACGGCATGTGCGGCCGGGGTGTCGCTTCGCGGGCGCGAGGCATGGGCGCGCACGTCGTCGTCACCGAGGTGAGCCCTACGGCCGCGCTCGAGGCGCTGATGGAGGGATTCCGGGTCATGCCGATCCGCGAGGCCGCGCGGGTCGGAGACATCTTCGTGACCGTGACGGGCGACACGCACGTGATCGCGCGAGAGCACATGGAGCTGATGCGCGACGGGGCCATCATGGCGAACTCGGGTCACTTCGACGTCGAGATCGACAAGGGCGCGCTTCGCGAGCTCGCGGTGGGTGGTGTACGCAGGATCCGGGAGTTCGTCGAGGAGTTCACGCTCGCCGACGGCCGCCGGCTGCACCTGCTGGGCGAGGGACGGCTTGTGAACCTCGCGGCGGCCGAGGGACACCCCGCGGCGGTGATGGACATGTCGTTCGCGAACCAGGCCCTGGCGGTGGAGTGGATCGTCGAGAACCACGCGACGCTCGAGAAGCGCGTGTATCCCGTGCCCGAGGAGATCGATCGCGAGGTCGCGCGCATGAAGCTGCACGCGATGGGCGTGGAGATCGACGCGCTCACGCCGGAGCAGGAGCGTTACCTCAGCTCCTGGGAGCAGGGGACGTGAGCGCTGATCAGCTCGTCGCCTTCCGCGCGCACCTCGAACGGTTCCCCCTGGCGATCAAAGGGGCGCTGGTCCTTCGACCAGTCGACGGGATGCCGCACCAGGTGGCCTTCGAGCGGGCCGTCGTGGCCGAGATGGCGGGAGGAGCTTCGCTGCCGATCGGGCTCGATCAGGTGGTTCAGGATGTGTCGCCGACCAAGGATCTCTTCGTGCCCTTCGAGTTCCCGTTCGCCGATCTGAGCAGTGGCTGGTACCGCCTCGAATGCCGGGTCCTGATCGACGGCTCGTCCGCGACGCTGCACCCGGGGGAGCCGTTCGTGATCCCCTGGCCACGCGCTGCCACCCGTCGGGGAACCGTGGATGTCGGCGTCGCGTTGGAGGCGGGTCACGGCAAGGTCCGGATCGAAGAGATCGCGTGCTCGGCCGACAGGATGGAGGTCTCCTACGAAGCACCCGACCCGATCGGTGTGAAGATCGTGGCCGACGGCCGGCCGTTGCCGACACTGGCGCACGAACACGACGTGGAGACGGGGCGCGGGGTGCTCACGGCCTACCCCCTGATGCGGGCCGATGAGCGGGTGTCGATCGGAGTCCGTGGCGCGACCCGTCCGATCGAGGTCCGCCTGCCGTAGTCGTGTCGGCGTCGGCCGCTACGGTCGGGCGCCATGGTCGGGCTGGAGCGTGCGCTCGATGTGGTCTTCCCGCGGAGGTGCGCGGGATGCGGGGACGGGACATGGCCGTTCTGCGACGCGTGCCGCCACGCCCTCGAGCCGCTGAAGCCTCCGTGGTGCTCGCGGTGTGGTCGGCCCGGCGCCGTTCCTGTTTCGAGGTGCGGCGACTGTCCCCCGGAGCCGCTCACGAGCGCCCGCGCCCCTTTCCGCTACGACGGGCCGGCCAAGGCTGCGATCCATCGCTTGAAGTTCTCAGGGTGGCGGGATGTGGGGGCCGCCCTTGCCGGCGCCATGATCGCCTCCGACCCACCCCCCGCCGACGTGATCACCTGGGTACCGCTCGCCCGCTCCCGGCTCGTTGAGCGCGGTTACGACCAGGCTCGTGCCTTGGCCGGCGCGATCGCCCGCGAGCTGGATGCCCCGTTGGTCCGGCTCCTGCGGCGCGTCGCGCCCACGGCTCCCCAGGCGAGGCGGCGCGGCGCGGCGCGACGACTGGCGATGCGCGACGCGTTCGCTCCGCGCCGCCCCGCGCCGCCTCGCATCCTGCTGGTCGACGACGTGCTCACGACCGGTGCCACGGCGGCGGCCTGCGCCGAGAGCCTGCGCGGAGCCGGAGCCCGGGAGGTGCACCTGGTGGCGGCCGCGCGATCGCTCTCGTTGCGATTGGCCGCCGGGCCTGCCTATCCTCGAACGGGCCCTCGCTCGGGTCTGTGGTTGCCCGGGGACCATCCCCGGTAGTCGACGCCAGCCGCGGGCGAAACGACCCACGTAAGGCGACCGTTGGTCGCCGAGCATGGCGCGGTTTAGATGTAAGTCCTGCCCTCGGCATCGTCGGGGAGAGGGTGCGAGCTCTCGGCCGCCGGCCGGGCGCGATCACTCCCGCAGGCGTGTGTGGGGCAAAAGACCAGGTCAGCCGAGCGAGGGCCTTCACCGGCTGGAGGAGGAGGAGCGGCGGGGATGGAGCTCACGTTCACCGGGCGAGGCCTTTCCATCACCGAGGACATCCGAGAGGCGGCCCACCACAAGCTGGACCGACTCGAACGGATCGAACCCAGGCTGATGCGCATCGATCTGGAGATCAGCAGCGAACATCACCCGACGATCGACGGTGTCAAACGAGTGGAGGCCGCATTGCGCGTCCCTCGGAAGACCTTTCGCGCGGAGGTGGAGGCTCGCGACGTCCCTTCGGGTCTCGACGGCGTCGCCGAGAAGCTCGAGCGACAGCTTCGCGATCATCACGGTCGCCGCCGGTCGCGGTTCCTGCGACGCAGGCGGTCGCTGAAGGTCGCTCCCTTACCGGCCGATACCCCCGAGTAGGATGGGCGGCCGACGGGGGAGTGGAGTCTGGTGAGCGCTGAGAACAACGGATCCGAACGACTTCGCGTCATGGTGGTCGACGACCACGCGTTGTTCCGACGCGGCCTGGAGATGGTGCTCTCGTCCGAGCCCGACATCGAGCTCGTGGGAGAGGCCTCCGACGGCGCGGAGGCAGTCGTACGTGCGCAAGAGGTTATGCCCGATGTCGTGCTGATGGACGTGCGCATGCCCAAGCGCTCCGGCATCGAGGCGGCGGGCGAGATCAAGGATCTCCTGCCCCACGCGAAGATCTTGATGCTCACGATCTCCGACGAGGAAGCCGACCTGTACGACGCGATCAAGGCGGGAGCATCGGGCTACCTGCTGAAGGAGATCCCGATCGAAGAGGTCGCAGAGGCCATCAGGTCGGTATGGGCCGGCCAATCTCGCATCTCGCCGTCCATGGCCTCCAAGCTCCTCACGGAGTTCGCGGCGATCTCGAAGGCGAGCGAGGAACGACCGCAGATGCCGGCGCCGCGCCTCACCGATCGCGAGATGGAGGTACTGCAACACGTCGCTCAGGGCATGAACAACCGCGACATCGCCAAGGAGCTGTTCATCTCCGAGAACACGGTCAAGAACCACATCCGCAACATCCTCGAGAAACTGCACCTGCATTCGCGCATGGAAGCGGTCGTCTACGCGGTGCGCGAGAAGATGATCGAGATCAGCTGAAGGAGCCCCGCTCCCGGGTGGCGGATCCAACGATCGAAGCGGCGCGCGACGTGCTCGGCGACGCGCTCGGTGAGCTGCGGGCGACGCTCGCCGGGGTGTCCGTCGACGACCTGAACCGGCGCCCGGCCGGACCGTCATCGAATCCGCTCGCCGTGATCGCGGCACATGCCCTATCCAGCACACGTTCATGGCTTAGTCTCGCCATGGGTGCGCCGCTTCCCGAGCGCGACCGACCGGCCGAGTTTCGAACCGTTGCCGACGACGACTTCCTCGCCTGGGCGGACGACCGGGCCGCGGAGTGTCGGCGGCTCCTCGAGGGGGACGCCCCATTCGAGCCGACGAGGATCGGAGCCGCGCCTTGGCGCTCGGGCGATCTCGCCGAAGCACCGGTCTCCGCCGCCTGGGCTCTGCTGCACGCGCTGGACCACCTGGGAGAGCATGTCGGGCACGCTCACCTCACCCGCCAGCTGCTCGACGAGCGAGGCTGAAGGGATCTTCCCGCTACGCTCTCGTCGTCGTGACGACCTCCCTCGACCACGTGCCGCTCGACTCGACGAGGGAAGACGCCGTTCGGAGGAACACCGTTCTGCTCGCCGTTGCCCAGGGTCTGACCTACGCCAGCGCGCCGGTGTTGATCGCCGTGGGGGTCGTCGCGGCGGCCGAGCTCGGAGGCCGAGAGTCAGCGGCCGGCTTGCTGATCGCCGTCTACTTCGTATCTGCGGCGCTCGGTGCCTTCGTCGTGGGCCGATGGATGGACAGGGTGGGACGTCGGCCGGGCCTCCTCGTCGGCCACGTGCTGATCGGGCTCGGCGGCGTGATGGCAGCCCTGGTCACGGGGGCTGGGTCGCTCGTCGGTCTGCTCGGGTCATCCGTGCTGTTCGGCGCAGGCGCGGGCGCGGCGCTACTCGGCCGGGGGGCCGTCGCCGACATGTATCCGCCGACTCGCCGCGGTCGCGCTGTCGGCATGATGCTGGCGGCGAGCACGGTAGGAGCCGTCGGCGCCGCACCGCTTGTGGCCGCGGTCCAGGCCTTCGCGGCGAGCCACGGTTGGGACCGCCTCGTGCTCCCGTGGCTGCTCGTGCCGGCCTTCGAGGTCGCGGCGCTCGGGTGCGTCGCGGCGATCCGCCCCGACCCTCGCGATCTCGCCGTCGCGACGGACGAGCCCACCGGACGTGCACGTTCGCGGCGCGAGCTCCTGTCGATCTCTCCGTTCCGGGTGGCGATCGTCTCGGGTGCGATCGGCCAGGCGGCGATGGTGAGCGTGATGGGGGTCGCGCCGATCGTCGTCCACGACCACGGCCACGGCGATCTCGCTGTCTCCGGCGTCCTGTCCGCCCACTTCTTGGGGATGTTCGCGCTGATGCCGGCCGTGGGGGCGGCCCTCGACCGATGGGGCCGCAAGCGCGGGCTCGTGGCGGCGGCCGTCGTTTCGGCGATCGGCGCGCCGGCGGGAGCGCTCGGATCCGCCCCCGTCGTGACCGGCCTCGGTCTGTTCCTCGTGGGGCTCGGATGGGCGGGTGCGTACCTGGGCTCCACCACGGTGGTGAGCGACGTGACCGGGCGATCCGAGCGCGCGAGCGCCCTGGGGCTCCTGGACCTCATCGTCTCGGCCTCGTCCGCGGTCGGTGCGCTGATGGGTGGGATGCTGCTCGAGGCCGGTGGTTTCTCCATCCTGACGCTCGTCGTTGCCACGCTGTTCCTTCCCGTGCTCGCCCTCGTGCTTCCCCTTCGTGAACCGGCGCCCGGACGATGGTCGAGCGCCGTGGCGGCGCCCGCCTGAACGAACGCCGCAGCCGACGCGGTACGGCTACCCTGGGGTCGTGACCTCGAAGAACGTTGCCCACCTGATCGTCGAGTGCCTCGAGAACGAAGGCGTCGAGTACGTCTTCGGCCTCCCTGGCGAGGAGAATCTGCAGCTCATCGACGCGCTCGTTGATTCCTCTATCCGTTTCATCACGACCCGCGACGAACGGGGCGCCGCGTTCATGGCCGATACGTACGGAGCTCTCACGGGCAAGGCGGGTGTGTGCCTCGCGACCCTCGGCCCCGGTGCGCTCAACCTGATGCTGGGCGTCGCCAACGCCTACCTCGACTCGCATCCGCTCGTGGCGTTGATGGCGCAGGCCGGACTGGATCGCACGTACAAGGAGTCCCACCAGTTCGTGGATCTCGTGACGATGTACCGCCCGGTCGCCATCTGGGGGGACATGGTCACGGTGCCGGAGGCGGCGCCCGAGATGGTCCGCAAGGCTTTCAAGCGCGCGCAGACGGAGCGCCCCGGCTCGACCTTCCTGGTGCTTCCCGAGAACGTGGCCGAGCTCGACGCACACGGCCATCCCCTCCGTGTGAACGTCCCGAGAGACCCGTCGCCGTCGGAGACCCAGGTGCACCGCGCGGCGCACGTGCTGGCGGAGGCTCGTCGCCCCGTGGTGCTGGCGGGCCCGGGAGTCGCGCGCGACAACGCGATGGATGCTTTGATCCGTTTCAGCGAGCGCCTCAACCTCCCGGTCGCCACCACGTTCCTTGGCAAAGGCGTGTTTCCCGACGACCACCCGAACGCCCTCGGGACGATCGGGTTCATGGTCCACGACTACGCGAACTTCGGCTTCGACGAAGCCGACGTCGTGGTGGCGGTCGGGTACGACCTCGTCGAGTACTCCCCGGAGAGATGGAACCCTGGCGCCGACAAGAAGATCCTGCACGTGCACCGGTCGGTCGCCGAGGTCGACGCCAACTACACCCTTGAGGTCGGCCTGCAGGGCGACATCGGCCAGACGCTCGACGCGATCGGCTCCTCGTCCGACCTCCTTGGCACCAGGGGCTCGATCCCTCCCGTACGCGACATGATGCGCCAGGAGATCGAGCGCGGCGCGGTCGACGACTCGTTCCCGCTCACGCCCGCGCGCGTTGTCCACGACGTTCGCGAAGCGATGGATCGAGAGGACATCGTGCTCGCCGACACCGGCGCGGTGAAGATGTGGATGGCTCGGCTGTATCCCACGTATGCCCCGAACACGTGTCTCATCTCGAACGGCCTGGCCACGATGGCGTTCTCGCTCCCCGGAGCCCTCGCCGCCAAGCTCGTCCATCCCGAGCGCAAGGTCCTGGCGGCGATGGGCGACGGGGCATTCATGATGAGCGTGGGCGAGGTCGAGACCGCCGTTCGCGAGGGCGTTCATTTCACGATCCTGGTCTGGGTCGACGGTGGCTACGGCCTCATCGGTTGGAAGCAGGACATCAACTTCGGTCGTCAAGCCGCGGTCTCGTTCACCAACCCCGACTTCGTGAAGCTCGCCGACAGCTTCGGGGCGCGCGGATACGAGATCCAAAGTGCCGGCGAGCTGCTCCCGACGCTCCGGAAGGCGCTGGACGACGAGGCCGTATCGATCATCGCCTGTCCGGTCGACTACGCCGAGAACGCCAAGCTCATCGAGCGACTCGGTGGCCTCGAGGGGTCGCTGTGAGCGAGGCTTCGCCAGACCCTCGGTAGAATCGGGTTCCAGCCGGGCTATCCGCCGGGACGACCATCGGCCGAAAGAAGATCGGCCAAAGAAGATGGGCCAAAGAAGATGGGAACGGACCAGCTCCCGTGGTGCTGAACAAGATCGCCAACCTCGGCGAGGGCCGAAAGCTGAAAGACCTGCAGGCCCTCGCACGCCTGGTGAACACCTATGAACCCGAGGTCGAAGAGCTGTCCGACGACGATCTTCGGGCCTGGACCCCAGAGCTCCGCGCGCGGGTCGCGAACGGCGAGTCTCTCGACGACCTGCTTCCCGAGGCCTTCGCCCTGGTACGCGAGGCCGCTCGCCGCACGATCGGGCAACGTCATTTCGACGTCCAGCTGATGGGAGGCGCCGCGCTTCACTCCGGGAACATCGCCGAGATGAAGACCGGCGAGGGCAAGACCCTCGTCTCGACGCTGCCCGGCTACCTCAATGCTCTCGAAGGCCAGGGCGTGCATCTCGTCACGGTTAACGACTACCTGGCGAAGCGCGACTCGGAATGGATGGGTGGCATCTACCGGTTCCTCGGTCTCGGCGTCGGCCTGATCCAGGCGTCGATGAGTCCCGAGCAGCGCAGGCCGGCGTACGGGGCCGACGTGACCTACGGCACCAACAACGAGTTCGGGTTCGACTACCTGCGAGACAACATGGCGATGCGCATTGAGCACACGGTGCAGCGCGGCTATCACTACGCGATCGTGGACGAGGTCGACTCGATCCTGATCGACGAGGCGCGCACCCCACTGATCATCTCGGGCATGGTTCGCGACTCCGCGAAGTGGTACCAGACGTTCGCCCGCCTCGCGCCGCGACTCACCCGCGACACCGACTACGAGGTCGATGAAGCGAAGCACCAGGTCGCGGTCACCGAGGCCGGCGTGAGCCGGGTCGAGGAGCTCCTTCAGATCGAGAACCTGTACGAGCACGTGAACACGCCGCTCGTGCACCACCTCCAGAACTCGCTGCGCGCGAAGGAGCTCTACAAGCGTGACGTGCAGTACGTCGTGGCGAACGGCGACGTCAAAATCGTCGATGAGTTCACGGGGCGAGTGCTCGAGGGTCGCCGGTACTCCGAGGGGCTCCACCAGTCGATCGAGGCCAAGGAAGGCGTTCGGATCAAAGAGGAGAACCAGACCCTCGCGACCATCACGATCCAGAACTACTTCAAGATGTACGACAAGCTCGCCGGCATGACGGGTACCGCCAAGACCCAGCTCACAGAGTTCGAGTCAACCTACAAGATCGGCGTGGTCGAGATCCCTACGAACCAACCGATGATCCGAGCCGACGAGCAGGACCTGATCTATAAGACCGAGGACGAGAAGTGGAACGCCGTGATCGACGACCTGATCGACCGCAACGGATCGGGTCAGCCCGCGCTGGTCGGGACGGTCTCGATCGAGAAGTCCGAGAAGCTCTCGGGCCTGCTGAACCGCCGCGGCGTGCCGCACAGCGTCCTGAACGCGAAGAACCACGAGAAGGAGGCCCTGATCGTGGCCCAGGCCGGTCGGAAGGGCTCGGTCACGGTCGCCACGAACATGGCCGGTCGAGGGGTCGACATCTTGTTGGGGGGCAACCCGGAGTACCTCGCTCGACAGGAGATGGCCGCACGGGGCTTCGACAACGACCGCTACCTCCTGTTCGAGATGGACGAGGGCGAGCGCGCGGCCTACGAGGATGAGTACGAGCCCATCTTCGCCAAGCTCAAGGCGCAGACCGACGCCGAGCACGAAGAGGTGGTCGAGCTCGGGGGGCTCTACGTGCTGGGCACCGAACGGCATGAGTCGCGCCGGATCGACAACCAGCTCCGCGGCCGGTCCGGGCGGCAGGGAGACCCCGGCGAGTCGCTGTTCTATCTCTCGCTTGAGGACGATCTCATGCGGATGTTCGCATCCGACCGGGTCACCTCGATCATGGAGCGTCTGAAGTGGCCGGACGACGAGCCGATCACGGCCAAGCTCGTGACGAAGGCTGTCGAGAACGCACAGAAGCAGATCGAGGAGCTGAACTACGAGCGTCGCAAGAACGTCCTCAAGTACGACGAGGTGATGAACGGCCAGCGCGAGGTGATCTACGCCGAGCGCCGCAAGATCCTCGAGGGTGAAGACCTGAAGGAGCAAGTGCTCGGGTTCGTGCAGCAGGTGGTCGAGGACACCGTCGAGTCCTACTGCCCCCCCGACGTCTTCCCCGAGGAATGGGATCGCAAGCAGATGCTGACCGCGCTGGGCGAGATCTATCCGGTGCGGTCGAGCTTGACCGACTTCGAGGAGATCGAGGACGTCCCTGCGTTGCAGTCGCGTTTCGTCGAGGAGGCGCTCGCCGCGTATGAGGAGAAGGAGGCCGGTCTCGGATCCGAGATGATGCGCGAGCTGGAACGGGTCGTCCTCATGAACATCACGGATACGAAGTGGCGCGAGCATCTGTACGAGATGGATTACCTGCAGGAAGGGATCCACCTGCGGGCCTATGCTCAGAAGGACCCGCTCACGGAGTACCGTCGCGAGGCGTTCGCGATGTTCGACGAGCTGACCGACTCGATCCAGCAGGATTTCGTCCGCTACATCTACCGCGTGCAGCTGGTGAGACCCGAGCAGCAGCAGCGTCTCCAGCGGGTCCAGGAGAACAAGGACGCGGTGGAGTCGGGTGCGGGCGGTGCCGGGAATGGGACCGAGGACGACGGCGGACAGGCCGGCAACCCCCAGCAGGCGATCTCCGACAAGGTCCCGCGCAACGCTCCGTGCCCGTGCGGGAGTGGCCGGAAGTACAAGAAGTGCCACGGCGCCGCCGCCTGATCGCCCGCGGCCGCGGCACTCCTCCGCCGGCGTCCCGTCAGACGCCGATCAGGGCGCGGTGCTCGTTCGCCAGGGCCTCGTCGACGTCCGTGAAGCCGGCTGCCTGATCCGAGAAGGTGATCGCCGGGGCCGACAGCTCGCTGATGACCGATGTGGGTCCCGGGGACGACACGATGGCCCGGTGCTCGGCAGCCAAGACGTCGTCCACATCCGCCATGGCCTGCGCTGCGGGTGCCGCCAGAGGCGTCGAGATGGCTGACTCGGGGGCCTCGTACTCGATCAGCACCCCGATCCCGATGCCCAGGGCGAATGCGGCGCCCACGACGAGCACGGTGAGGGGGTTGATGCGTCGAGTGGTGGTGCCGATCACCTGGGTACCGACGCTCATCGTCCTCTCCTTCCTCCACGGAGCGGCCGGTCGGCCGCTCACCTGCCCGAAGCGTGCTCGCTTCGGGAGAAGAGGTCTGTATCTCGCAGCACCGCTCAGCGGTGACATCCGTCACGCGACCCCCCGGTAGACTCCGCTTCCGATGAGCGAGTTCACCGAGCGCCTCAGGAAGGTCCGCGAGCGAGTGCTGGCCGCCAAGGAGTTCCTTTGACCCCGACGGCACGCGCGCCCAGGTAGCCAAGCTGGAGGAAGAGGCGGCTGATCCGGCGCTGTGGGACGATCAGGCACGCGCGCAAGGTGTGACCTCGCGGCTGGCCCGCCTGAACGACAAGGTCGAGCGCTACGAAGAGCTGCAGCGCAAGATCGACGACGCGACGGCCATCGACGAGCTGCTGGAGGACGCGGCCGACCCCGAGCTTCAGAGCGAGCTCGCCGCGTCGGTGGACGCGCTCGAGCAGGCCCTTGAGAAGGTCGAGCTCGAGGCGATGCTGGGCGGCGAGTTCGACGGCCACGACGCGATTGCGACCGTGCAGGCGGGGGCGGGGGGCACCGAGAGCCAGGATTGGGCCGAGATGCTGCTGCGCATGTACGGCAGATGGGCCGAGCGGGAGGGGTTCGGGATGGAGATCGACGAGATCCATCCTGGTGAGGAAGCCGGTATCAAGTCCGCCACGTTCCAGCTCCGCGGCACCAACGCGTACGGCTTGTTGTCCACCGAGCGCGGCGTGCACCGCCTGGTGCGGATCAGCCCGTTCGATGCCCAGAAGCGCCGGCACACGTCGTTCGCCTCGCTCGATGTGATCCCGGCTCTGCACGAGTCCGAGGTGCGCGACGTGGAGATCGACGAGAAGGACCTTCGGATCGACGTGTACCGCTCATCGGGTCCAGGCGGTCAGTCGGTGAACACCACCGACTCGGCCGTGCGGATCACGCACCTGCCCACCGGCATCGTCGTGGCCTGTCAGAACGAGCGATCCCAGCTGCAGAATCGAGCCGTCGCGATGGGGATCCTCACGTCGCGGCTCGCTGATCTCGAGCGCAGGAAGCGTGAGGAGCAGATGGACGAGCTGCGAGGCGAGCGCAAGGCGGTCGACTTCGGCAGCCAGATCCGCTCCTACGTCCTGGCGCCCTACCAGATGGTGAAGGACCACAGGACCGATCAGGAAGCCGGCGATCCGCAACGCGTGCTGGACGGCGACCTCGATCGGTTCATCGAGGCGGAGCTGCGTAGACGGGTGTCGGCCAACGGGTAGGGTTGGCGCTCTTCCGTGAGCGCCTCCCACGCGATTCCCACCGGCAGCGGCCGGCGCCTCGTCCTCGCGAGCTTCACGATGCTGTTCGCGGAGCTCGCGCTGATCCGCTGGGTCGCGGCGTACCAGATCTACGTCGCGTACTTCACGAACTTCGTCCTGTTGGCGAGCTTCCTGGGCATCGGCGTCGGATTCCTGAGGGCCGGCGCGCGGCGAGACCTCTCCCGCTACGCGCCGCTCGCGCTGGCGGGCGCCGCGGGTCTCGTGTTCGCGTTCAGGGTCGTGAAGGTGCTCGGCCCGGATGCCGACATCGAGACGATCTTCGGCCTGCCGGCGCCGCCGATCTGGATCGTGTTGCCGGTGATCTTCCTGAGCGTCGTGCTCTCGATGGCGCTCGTGGCCGAAGGCGTCGGCCGCTTGTTCGCGCGGTTCGAGCCGCTGGAGGCCTACCGGTTGGACATCGCGGGGAGCCTGCTGGGGATCATCGCCTTCTCGATCCTTTCGTTCCTGCAATGGGGGCCGATCTCCTGGGGACTCGTGCTGGGTGCGCTGTTCCTCGCGCTTTCGCCGGAGCCGCTGCGACCGGCCTCGCATCCACGCCGGACACTCGGCGCCGTCGTGGTCATCGGTGTGTTCGCCATGGGCTCGCTCGCATCTGCCGACACATGGTCCCCGTACTATCGGGTGACGGTCCACGCCGCCGACGCCTCCGGACGCATCCCGATCCGGGTCAACTCACTGCCACACCAGTCGATCCTGCCGGTCGCGACCCTTCAGCAGGAGTTCTACGCCCTCCCGTACACCCACCTTCAGACAGCCTCCCCGGGCCGCGTGCTGATCGTGGGAGCGGGGAGCGGCAACGACGTGGCGCTGGCGCTCGCGCAGGGGGCCGATCACGTCGACGCGGTCGAGATCGATCCGGTCATCCAGGAAACCGGCCAGCGCAAGCACCCGGCGCGGCCGTACAGCGACCCCCGTGTGGACGTGTTCGTCGACGACGGCAGGGCGTTCCTGGAGCGCACCGACCGAGCGTACGACCTGATCCTGTTCGCACTGCCGGACTCGCTCACGCTGGTGAGTGGCCAGGGATCCCTTCGTTTGGAGAGCTACCTCTTTACGCAGGAAGCCATGCAGACCGTGCGCGACCATGTGGCCCCTGGGGGCGCGTTCGCCATGTACAACTACTACCGGTCGTTCGTGTTCGAGCGGTACGCCAACACGATGCGCGAGGTGTTCGGGCACGAGCCGTGCTTCGACCCGGGTGCTCGTGGTCTCGGCCCCCGGAGGCAGGCCGTTCTCACGATCGGACGCCATCCCGACGATCTGGCGTGCTCGACGCCGTGGGAGCCGGCGCCGAGTGTTCCGCTGCCCGCCACCGACGACCGGCCGTTCCCCTATGTCGAGGGTCGGGTCGTGCCGTCGTTGTACCTCTGGTGGCTGGGTGCGATCGTCCTCGCCTCAATGATCATCGTCCGAAAGGCCGCCTCCGCGCCGCTGGCGGCGATGCGTCCCTACGTGGACCTCTTCTTCATGGGCGCCGCCTTCCTGCTGCTGGAGACGAAGAACGTCGTGCAGTTCGCCCTGCTCTTCGGCACGACCTGGTTCGTGAACTCGCTGGTGTTCGCCGGGATCCTCCTGGCGGTCCTGGGGGCCGTGGAGGTGGCACGGCGCGTGCGTCTGCCTTCGCCCGGCGTGATGTACGTGGCGTTGCTCGCTTGTCTCATCGTCGCATGGGTGGTACCGCAAGCAGCGTTGCTGCAGCTGTCGGTCGCGCCCCGCTTCGCCGCTGCGGTGGCCATCGCCTTCGCTCCGGTGTTCCTGGCCAACCTGATCTTCGCGCAGCGGTTCCGCGACGTGGGTTCGTCCACGGTGGCTTTCGGCGCCAACCTGCTGGGTGCGATGCTGGGCGGCATCCTCGAGTATGCGGCGATCGCCACCGGTTACCGCGCTCTGCTCGGGTTGGTCGCCGGCCTCTACGGGTTGGCGTTCATTGCCGGCCGACGCCACCTCCACCGAGCGATCGTGGTCGCGTGAAGCGCCCCCCACGAGCCGAGTAGTATGAGCCAGACTATTGCGCCGGCTGCGACGCCTGCCGTCACCGCGCGATCGAGGTAGGTCAGTCGGACCTCGTGGCGTCCCGGACCGATAGGGATCCCCATCAGGAAGCCGTCGGCCGCGTAGACGCGCGTGGGGCGGCCGTCGACCGTCGCGCGCCATCCCTCGTCGAAGCTGGTGCGCACCACCACGATCGAGCGAGCCGAGGCGGTGGCATCGATCACGAGGTGCTCGGGATCGAGCTCTCGGACGGACGCGGTGCCGGGGGCTGCACCCGGAAGGGGCTCGTCGCCTGGATCGGTCTCCAGGATCGCCTCGTCCAGCGGATCGAAGGCGGGGTCGGTGACCGCCCGCAGGGAAGCTGGGGTCCCGGCGACGATCCGCCAGGCGGACACGACGGACACGAGCGGCTGCGCCCCTGCCACTCGCACCAGCTCGTAGCCGTCGGCGGTGGCGACCGTCGATCCCGGGACCGGAGGCGACTCCCCGGTGGGAACGATCAGATAGCGAATCGCCATCAGCGCGACGTCCTGTGGAGACGGATCGGAGATCACCGATGTGTTGTAGACGAGCGGGAGGCGGTTCGTGGCGCGGATGTACGTCCAATACCGAGCGAGCTGGACCGGGTTGTAGCCGAGCGCGTCCCGGATCCGGAACAGGGTGCCGCGGTTCATCACCAGCGCTGGCCAGTCGATGCGGCGTTGCGCGAACAGATAACCCCGCTCGTAGTACGCGGCTGGCGGCGCCCACGTCAGGAACCTGTCGTCCTCGATGAGCGGAACGAACGGGGTCTCGCGCAGGTAGCTCTCGGCCGGCAGATTCGGTGCGCGGAGCGGTTGCAGTGCCAGGTTCGCGTGCGCGCCCCGCTCCAGTCCAGTGCGGAACGTGCCCTCGAAGTGAGCGCCGAGGGCAAGGCCGGTGAGCCCCTCCACGGCGAGGATCGCGACGAGCCCGATGCCGGCCGATCGCCGAGCGGCTCCGAACCCCACCAGCACGAGGCCGGTGGGCACGAGCGCAGCCAGCAGCAGGGCGAACGCAGAAAGTCGGCCACCCACGAGCAGCGGGAGCGCGGCGAAGAGGCCCGCACCGGCGACAAGCCATGGGGCCAGACGCCGCAGAGGAAGGGGGCGGTCCCGGAGTGCCTGGATGCCCACCGCGCCCAGCACGGGAAGCGCCAGCAAAGCCGCGAACCGGAGCCGGCCAGGATTGTGCAGGTATACGTCGCCGAACGGGACCCGGTCCATCAGCCACCGGAACCAGCCCGCCGACACGACCGCGTTCAGCATCAACAGCCAGACCAACCCGAGGGCTCCTCCGAACGCCCAGACCAAGGATCGGTGCCGCCTCGAGCGCGCCGCGAGTGGGATCGCCAGCAGGATGGCTGCCCCTACGTGCGCTCCCGGTGCGGCACCGTGTGCCAGGGGCCACGCCGCCCACACGCCGTTCGCTTGGATCGGTCGCTCGTCGCTGCCGATCACGTCCTGCACGCCGGTGCCCAGCCGATCGTAGCCTCCGCCCAGCGACGAGGCGCCGATCGTCGAAAGTCGCGGAACGAAGACGGGGAGCGCGGCGAGCGGCAGGACCACGAGGAAGAGGAGCGAGCGAGCGGCGACGGTGCGCGCCGGGCTCCATCCGCCGCGCACGCCGCGCACGCCGCGCGCGAGCAGGTACGCCGCCAGCAGAAGCGAGCACGTCACGAGGCCGTGGCTGAGGTGGGCGTTCGCCACCTGGAACCAGGCGAACGCGCCCAGGGCGAGCCAGCCCAAACGGGAACGCAGGTGCTCGCTCCGGGAGTAGCGCGAGGCGGCCAGCAGGACGATCGTGGTCCAGGCCAGTGTTCCGCCGAAGGGCATCGAGATCGCGAGCTCCGAGGCGACGATCAGTAGGGCGATCGACAGGCCGGCCGCCGTGGCGGCGACTCGGTCGAGACCCTCCGAGCGAAGGAACGCGAG